>Ga0334722_10000251_pt1 | contig 82661 bp, 61 predicted proteins | sample C3_bottom_MG_FD_207210 | JGI IMG/M metagenome (GOLD analysis project Ga0334722, IMG submission 207210) | Sediment microbial communities from Yellowstone Lake, YNP, Wyoming, USA - C3_bottom | ecosystem: Environmental > Aquatic > Freshwater > Lake > Sediment | place: USA: Wyoming | collected...
CAACGACCTGAAGTCCACCTGGCAAGCCGTGTGCGGGCCATCCGCACGCACGGTTTGAACGGGGGTCTTACCCTCAGCTGGTCGGCGCTGCCGACCGGTAACATGTAGGATCTACCAATGGTCCTCCGCGCCCGGCACGGCTCAGCGTCGTACATCATCAGCCTCAAGCCGCACTCGCTGGCCGTCGGTCGAGACGACTCGCAGGTCGTGTCGTGGGATCTCGGTGGACGACTCTATAGCTGCTACGACGAGGCCGCCACCTCGCGGCGCGGCCTTGACGGGCGGGTCTTGGAGAAGCGCGGAGAGGGAGACCACCGCACCCGGCAGTTCCTCCCGGGTGTTGAGGCCGACGCGCTTGTCGATCGGGCGGCCGCGTTTGCGCGCGATGTGCATGGCGCGATGTTGAGCCCTTCGTGGACATGGCTCGAGTCCGTTGATCCACATGAATCCCAGGTGATCGCGTCCCACGTGGAACTCTGCGGCCGCTTCACGGCTGCTGCGGGGGCCGCGGACGCGGCCCGATTCGCCGCCACCTATCGGCCCATCGGCATCCTGCCGCCCGATCAGTACCTGTCGCTCGTCGTGCAGGCCACCGAAGGCTGTTCCTTCAATACGTGCACGTTCTGCGACCTGTATCACGACGGGTACCGGGTGAAGCCGGTGGAGGAGTTCGCCACCCACGTCCGCGCCGTGCGAGCCTACCTGGGCGAGTCGGCCAGCCTGCGTTCGCGCGGGATCTTCCTCGGGGCCGCCAACGCGCTTGCCGTGCCGATGCCCCGGCTGGTGCCCATGTTCGAAATCCTGATCGAGGAACTCGACGCGATCAGGAAAGGCGTGTGTGCGTTCATCGACGCCTTCACCGGTGGCATCAAGTCCGTTGCCGACTACAGGCTTCTCGGGCATCTCGGCTTGAGGCGTGTGTACGTCGGTCTCGAGTCGGGCCACGATCCCCTGCTGGCGTTCGTCCGGAAGCCGGGCACCGCAGCACAGGCGGTGGAGACCGTTCGCGCCATCAAGGCCGCCGGCATCCAGGCGGGGGTCATCGTCATGACAGGGCTTGGCGGAAGGCAGTTCGCTGCCGGTCACATCGCGGACACCATTGCCGCAGTCAACGGCATGGGGCTGGGCCCGGGGGACCTGTTGTACTTCAGCGACCTGGTGGACGTGCCTGGCACGAGTTACCCGCGGATCGCGCTCGCATCCAACCTCGAGCCACTCGACCAGGCCGGGCGCCGGGATCAACGGGAGGCGATTCGTGCCGGCGTCGCGTGCGGCCGGGGCGGCGTGCAGTGCGCCGCCTACGACATCCGGGAGTTCGTCTACTAATCGCGCAGAGTTGCCACCACCGGTGCGTGGTCGCTGGTGCCGGTCTCGCGAAACGACGGGCAGGACCTCGCGCGGCCCGCGACCGCGGTACTCGCCAGGATGTAGTCAATCCGCCAGCCAATGTTGCGCTGCCGCATGCTGCGCCACGGCGGCCACCACGTGAACAACTGGTCATTGTCGGGGTCGAGGGTCCGGCCGAGATCGACGAGGCCGTGTCCGATCACGCGGCTGAAGAGGTCGCGTTCCTGCGGCAACTGGCCGATGACGTCAGGCTTGCGTTCCTTGGGATGGACGTCCATGTCAGTCCGCGCGACGTTCATGTCGCCGCACAGCACGACGGATCGTCCGGCAGCGGCCTGCTGCGCCGCGTAGGTCTCCATCGCCTCGAGAAACCGGATCTTCGCGGCGAAGTCCTTGCCGCCATTCGGCACGTACACCGACGCCACCGTCATGTCGCCAACCTCCGCGGTGACGATGCGTGTTTCGTGATCGAAGTCCGGGTGCCGGTAGGCGGGCGCCGTCGGGCAGCAGCGCTTGTGGATGAGCAGCGCCACGCCCGAGTACGCGTTGACGCCGTGCCAGTAGCTCCAGTAGTCCGCGAGACCCGTGAGTGTCTCGGGCACCTGTTCGCGGGCCGCCTTCAGTTCCTGGAGGCAGATCACTTCCGGCTGATTGCGCGCGATCCATTCGAGTACCTGCGCCTGGCGGGCGCGGATGCCATTGACGTTCCAGGTCGCAATCTTCATGGTGGGCCCTCAGTGGCGTCGATTCTCCATTATCCCCGCAGATGGACGCGGGCGCGGCAGGGCGCCGCGGTGCCGCCAATTCTGTGATCCCCTCACCACTATTGTGGGAATTCCGGAGGCGTTGAGTCCAAGAGCCGGTGCCGGGACCCACGCAAGGCCCGGTTTGTGCCCACGGATAGCCGGATGGTCCGGGCCTTGCAGTCCCACGCTACAGGTCACATCCAGGGGAATCCGCATGACAACAGGGGGATCGTGTGTCTACTCAGAGTGTTTCCGGGAACGGGCATCCATCGCTGGACGATTCGGTACCCGACACCATTTTGCGTTTTCAGCGATCCGAACGGCGCGTGCATTGGGCCGTCGCCATCCCGTTCATGGTGTGTTACGCGACGGCACTGGTGCTGGTGACGGTGTACAACCCGGACCCGACCAGGCCCTTCCGATCCGTGTTCTCGTGGGTCCACCGGCTCTCGGCGCTGTGCCTGATCGTCCTGCCCGTCTGGACGCTCTTGGCGAACCGGCGTGACGCGGCCTTGCACGCGGGCAACATTCGCACGGCCTGGCGCTGGCGACTCGATGACATCAAGTGGCTCGCCCTGATGGGCCCGGCCACGCTCAACAAGCGGATCGTCCTCCCGCCTCAGGACAAGTTCAATGCGGCGGAGAAGATCAACTTCATGGTGCTGACGGCCACGGTGCCGCTCTACGCGATCACGGGCGTGATGATCTGGCTGCACGGCGTCGCATACGTGTCGTGGCTGATCCACCTGTCCATGGCCGCGGCCGCCACCCCGCTGATGTTCGGCCATATCTTCATGGCCACCGTCAACCCGGACACGCGTGTCGGCCTCAGCGGAATGCTCACCGGCTATGTCGATCGGCACTGGGCGCAGCATCACTACGGCCGATGGTTCGACGAACACTTCGCGCCGGCGCCTCCGTCAGCCTCCGTCGAGCCCGAGACCGCGCAACCCTCTGCCGCGATGACGGACGTCGGCTCGGAGGTTCCCGCGGCCGTGCCGCCCGAACCCGTGCCAGCCGCGCCGCTGTCGGTGGCACCGGTCCCGCAGTCCGCCCCATCCGCATTGCTGACGGTGGCGCAGGTCTCGCAACCCGTACCGGACGCGAGCTGATCGGGGCCCGGGTCGAGCGATGGCCACCCGTGCGCGCAGGCTGACCCGGCTGCTCGCGTGTACCGCGTGGCTGCTTGCGGCGATCCCGGGCGTGGCGTCCGCGCAGGTGCGCATCTCGCCGGGTCCGCTCAGCCGACCGCACGCCGCGCTCGAAGGCATAACGAACTGCAGCAAGTGCCACGGCGCCAGCAGGGAAATGTCACCGGAGAAGTGCCTCTCCTGCCACAAGCCGATCGCGGAGCGCGTGGCGCGGAAGACGGGCGTTCATCGCGCCGCTGGCGACAACTGCGCCCGCTGCCACATCGAGCACCGCGGCGTGGACGCCGAGTTGCGCCGGATACAAATGACGACGTTCGATCACGCTGCCGAGACCGGATTTGCCCTGGCGCATCGCCACGCGGCCCTGTCGGTCCGGTGCGACGCGTGTCACAAGCAGCGGTCATTTCTGACGCTTCGGCCGGCCTGCAGCTCCTGTCATGCGGACGTCCACAAGGCCACCCTCGGCCTGGACTGCACGAAGTGCCACTCGACCGAGGTGCCCTTCAAGGAAACGCGCCGGACGTTTGACCATACGACGGCGGCGTTTCAGCTGGCGGGGGCGCACCGCACGGTGCGCTGCGAGAAGTGCCACGCGGGAGGCGTCTTTCGCGGCCTGAAGTTCGAGTCGTGCGCATCCTGTCACCAGGCGCCCCATCGTCACGAATTGGGGCCAGCCTGCACCACGTGCCATACACTGGAGAGCTGGAAGACGCGCACGATCGAACACGTGAGGACCGGCTTCGCGCTGGTCGGCGCGCATGCCACCGTCGCGTGCGAGAAGTGCCATGTGACGGGTGTCCGGCAGCCGCTCCGCAGCGACAAGTGTGCCGCCTGCCATGCCAACGTGCATCGCGAGAGCATCAAGGAGGACTGCCGGCAGTGCCATACGGAGTCCGGGTTCAAGGGAGCCCGCTTCGACCACGCCACCCGTGCCGGCTACGCGCTGACGGGGAAGCACGACTGCCTGGCTTGCCGCGCCTGCCACAAGAACCGGCTGGGCGACGATGGCCCGCCGAGCGCGCGAGTGATCGACTTCGGCGGCGCAAGCCCGGCGTGCGTCACCTGTCACGCCGACCGGCACAAGGGCGAGTACGGCCGCGCGTGCGACGCCTGCCATCGGCCTACGACGTTCAAGGCGTCTGGATTCACTCACCCGCGGATGGGCGAGTTCTTTGCCGGCCGCCACACCGGCGTGGCGTGCGTGAAGTGTCACGTGCGGCCCGGGAGTCAGTCAGCCGCCGTCTCGGCCGCAGCCACGGCTGCGGTCCGGGCCATTCCGCCACTCACGATCTGTTCGACCTGCCACGCTGACCCTCACCTGGGACAGATGAGCCGTGAGTGCGTGGCGTGTCACGCCGTCGACGCGTCGCAATTCGCGCCGGCGCGCTTCAGCCACGACGCGACGACGTTCCCGCTCGCCGGGCGTCACAAGACCACCGCGTGCGCAAAGTGCCACCCGATGGAGGTCAAGGTCTATCCGGCGGGCCGGGGATCGGCGCGGCGCTTCGGGGCGACGCCCGGCGAGTGCCGAACCTGTCACGGCGATCCGCACCTTGGCCAGGTTCCGCAGGCATGCGCCGCGTGTCACACGCCGGCGTCCTTCAAGTTGCTGACCTACCGCCATGCCGGCATGGACGACTTCTTCGGCGGGTTCCATGGACGCCTTCCGTGCCGGAGCTGTCACAAGGTGGAGACCGGCAAGTTCCCGGCCGGGCCCGGGACGGCGCTTCGCCTGAGAGTCGGCCGGACGTGCGCGTCCTGTCATCCCTACGTTCCGTCACCGCAGAGCCAACGAATGGAGACCCCCAATGATGCGTGACTCTCATCTCTTCAGCGGATGCGCCGCTGCGGCGGCCACGGCGGTGGCGGCCGTCGTGATGATGGTGTCGGCCGAGGCGCAGAACGCGCCACGAACCCCGTCCGCAGCGGGGCCGGCAGCCAACGCGGCCCGCGTACTCGTGTGGCCGATGCCGCCGGAGCCGGCCCGGATCCGCTATATCGCCAGCTACCACGGTGCCGACGATTTTTCGAAGAAGAAGCCTTCGCGCTGGAGGTCGCTGATCATGGGTGACGATCCCGCCTCGGCCAAACCGCCAGACCAGCTCGTCAAGCCGTACGGCGTGGCGGCCTCCCTGGACGGCATGGTCTACGTGACCGATACGGCCAGCCGGCGGGTGTTCGTGTTCGACCTCGAGCGCAAGGCCGTGTCCTTCATCGGCGACAAGGAGCCGGCCAAGCTTGCCAAACCCACCGGCATCGCCGTGGACGCCGCGGGCACCATCTTTGTCGCCGACGCGACGCTGAACCGGATCTTCGCCTTCCGGCCGGACGGGACCGCCGCCTCCGTGATCGGGCGGGACGGCGACCTGGAGAGCCCCGCCGGCATGGCCATCGACCAAACCAGGCATCTGCTCTACGTGGCCGACTCGAAGAAGCACCAGGTGTTCTGCTATTCGACCGTCGACGGATCGGCGGTTCGCACGATCGGCAAGCGCGGCGGCGACAGCGGCGAGTTCAACTTCCCGACCAACGTCTCCGTGGATGGCGATGGCCGGCTCTACGTCACCGATACCCTCAACTTCCGGATCCAGATCTTCGACGTGGACGGAAAGCCGGCGGGCGCGTTCGGCACGCTCGGTGACACGCCGGGATCGCTCAACCGCCCAAAGGGCCTCAGCGTCGACGGTGAAGGACACGTGTACGTGGCGGACACGTCGTTCAACAACTTTCAGATCTTCGACACGTCGGGACAGCTCCTGCTCTACGTGGGCTCGGTCGGATCCGGCCCTGGAGAGTTCTACCTGCCGGCCGGCATGTTCATCGACCGCCGGGACCGCGTCTACGTCGTCGACCAGGGCAACGCGCGTGTGCAGGTATTCCAGTACGTGCGCACCGTGAGCCAGTGACGCCGCTAGCCGGCGCCCGGCGCCGGAACTGTAACACCCGTTGCGAACGTGTCGTGTGCAGTGTGCGGACAAGTGAAATTGGCCTGTAAATGTCCGCGGCACGGGATTTGATGACGGTACGGCAGCCCCCCGTTCGATGGTTGAACCGGCACTCTCGTGTCCGGGTGGGGAGGTGGCCCGAACAAAGGAGGCATCCGTGAGGAGAGTCGCAATCTTGACCGGCCTGGCGTTGATCGCTGTCGCCGTGTCCGCAGCCGCGCAGAATACCGCTGTCATAGCCGGCGGGCCGCACGATCTGAGCAACGGTTCGGCGGTCCGCAACTCCAGTACATCCATCAACGGCCAGACGTGCGTGTTCTGCCACACGCCGCACGGCGGGGCCAACGGCATCCCGCTGTGGAATCGCGCGGCGCCGACCGGGACGAGCTACCAGCTCTATACCAGTTCGACGGTCGTTACCTCGACCACCGGCGCGCAGATCGCGGCCAGCGTGTCGGGCGCCTGCATGAGCTGCCACGACGGCACGATGGCGATGGACGTGATGCTGAACGTCAACGGCCTGCCGGCCTCGTCGGCCGTCAGCTTCTCGCGCCAGAGCGGCGCGAAGTCGACGTTCGGGTCGACGGGTGGCGGCACCAGCAACCTGATGAACGGCGGCCTGCCGTTCCTCGGCACCGATCTTCGCAACGACCACCCGGTGACAATCGTCTACGAGACGGCGCGCGCGGCGGCGCCGCTCGAGTACGTCACGCAAGCCGTGAATGGCACCCGCATCACCGTGGGTGCGAGCAACCCGCTCCCGCTCTACGGTTCGGGCGCCGGGAATGCCACGGTCGAGTGCGCCAGCTGCCACAATGCCCACAACAACTCGCTGGGCAACTTCCTCCGGAAGTCGAACGACGGCAGCGCCATCTGTCTGACCTGCCACATCAAGTAGTTCGCGGCAGCCGCCGTACTGCTTCGTCGCAATCACGCGCCAGGGTCGCGCGGGGGGATGGGCCGTCCTCCCGCGCGGGAGCCTCCCATGAAACGACTTGTCGTCGGGTTCGTCGTCTGCGTGTGTGCAATCGCCAGTGATCGTGCCGCGCTGCGAGGGCAGTTCGCGGCGGCGCATACGCCCGCGGCGTCCGCCGCCGTGGTGGCGCGCGTCAATGGCGTGCCGATCTCGATGGAACGGCTGAACGCCGCGCTGCGCAACCTGCTGCCGATGGAGTCCTACCATCGGAGCGTCAGTGACGCGAAGATCGACCAACTGCGGCGCACCGCCCTTGACAGCCTGATCGACGAGGAGCTGCGATACCAGGACGGGGCGAAGTCGCCCTACCGGCCGTCCGGGAAGGAAGTCGACGCCGGCCTTGCGCGGGCCGTGGCGGCCTACAAGAGCCCAGCCGACTTTGAGCGGGCCCGCAAGCAGTCCGGCGCCACGATGGACGCCATCCGCGCCGAGATCAAACGGGCCCTGGTCATCCAGAAAGCCTGGGAGCACGCGGTTGTCTCGCGTTGCCAGGTCAGTCCGCGCGAGGCCGAGCAGTATTTCACCGACAATCGCGCGCGGTTCGTCGTGCCGGAGCAATTGCGAGTATCCGTGCTCACGGTCGGCGTCGACCCGAGCGCCCCGGCCCGGCAGTGGGCGGCCTCCCGGGCGACCGCGGAGGACGTGCTGGGGCGGCTCCGTGCTGGGTCGGCATTCGACGAGTTGGCCCGGAAGCATTCGACGGACAAGTACCGCGACCGCGGAGGAGACATGGGCTTCGTCCATCGGGGCAGCCTCGCGACGGAGATTGAGGCGGCCGTGAAGGACCTGAAGCCCGGCCAGTCGAGCGGCATCGTGCAGACGCTCTACGGGTTTCACATCGTGAAGGTGGATGCCATCAAGCCGCCAGAACAGAAGACGTTCGGCGACGTGGGCGCCGTCATCACGAAGGACCTGACGGCCAGGCGCTGCGCGGAGATGACCACGGCGTGGACGAACGGACTGCGGTCCTCGGCGGTGGTCGTCCGCACGAGCGTGCAGGCCGCACGACCGGTGACAGTCGCAAACGGGGGCCGGCGGTGACACTGCGGCAGGCCGTGGTGTGGAGCGCGATCGGGCTGCGGGCGGTCAGCGCCAACGCGCAGACGCTGAACGGCGCGGCGGAGCTGGCGTTCGGGATCGGCTCGAACCTGTCCGCGGGACGGCCCGAGTCGAGCGGATCGTTCTGGCAAGCCTACACAATCGGCCTCGCGACACCGCTGGCGGATCCGAAGCTGCTGCGGCTGACCGCGGACGTGACGCTTCGCACGGGACGGATCACTTTCACGGCGCCGGCGATTGAGCAGCAGGGCGCCCAGCGCGACTATGGCTACCACCTCGGGACCGTCGTGCTGCCGGCCGGCCGCTTTCCGCTGTCGATCCAGGCATCCCGCGAGCAGGTGGCGGAGTCGGGCGATTACTTTGCCGCCAACGGGATCCGCGGCGGCCTCGTGGTCCCGCCGGGCCTGGTGTCGCCAGAATTCCGCACCCGCAGCACGTCCCTGGATGTCGGCTGGCAGGTGCTGATCCCGGCGCTGCCCCGGGTCGAGCTCGGCTACCGCCGCGCGGCGGCCACCGTCACCGGCGGGCAGGCCGAGGGTCGCCAGCGGAACGACGATCTGCACCTGAACGTAACGAGGGAGTCCGCCCGCGTGCGACAGTCGCTCCGATACCAACGCACCGGATTCGAGAGCGTCGTGTCCCAAGCCTTCAACCAGCAGATCGCCAACCTCGACTACGACCTCGGGATTCGCCTGTCGTCGCACCTGCGGCTGTCGACGCGGGTGGGCCGGCGCGCGCACGACTCGCTCTTTGCGGTCCCCGGCGCAACGACCGGCGACCCCGGCGACCCGTACCGTCCGCCGTCGGATGGCACGGCCTCGGCGCAGTACGTGACGAGCTCGCTCGTCGCGGATGCTTCGCGACGATACGCTTTCGACCTGAGTGCGAACCTGGATCGGCAGCAGTCCTCCGGTTCGTCGACAGGCGCCCGTATGGCCAGCGGGTCCGCGCGGCTCGAACTGCTCCCCGGTCTGGTGCTGAACGGTCTGGGCCTGGCCGGGCAGCGGGAACAGATCATCGGCAACAGCGTTATTACCGTCCTGACGCGAAGCGGGCTGGCCGGCGCGACCTACCGGGCCGGGACGCGGTGGCTGCACGGCAGCGTGAGCGCGTCGACCGGGGCCGGCACGACCATGACGCCGGACGGCCGGACAGGGTCGACGCGCTCGCGGGCCGGCCAGGTGACGCTGGCCGCGGCGTGGAACGGGCTGACGGTCGGCGGCGGGTACGACCGCAGCGAAAACCGCGACGACATTCTCGACTACGGCAACCTGGGGCTCGACCGGCTGCGCGCATCGCTCACGGGCCGCGTCGGCACGTTCGAACTCGGCGGCGAGTGGGAGCGCGCGCAGATCGATCGGGGCCGGCAAGAGACGTTTCTCTCGACCAGGCAGGGCATGGCGTCCGGCTCGATCACCTGGCTCCTGCCCCGGGCGTTGCGGCTCACGGCCAATGGCGGCACCTTCCGCACCGATGCGCGCACCGCGCGCGACATGGCCCTCTTCGCGGGCGCCGGCGTCGAGGCGAAACTGGGGGCCCGGTTGCGCGTCCAGTCGTGGCTGCGCGTCGGGCGCACCGTGGCCACGCAGGCGCGTATGGATCAGCAGACGATCGCGTCGTTTGCGCAGCTCGAATACCGGATCGGGGCCATCATCGTGACCGGCGAGTACCGGCGCAACGCGCAGCAGATCCTGGCGGGAGGACTGGGAGACTTCACGCGCTTCCGCGGGCAGCAGATCCTGGCGCGTGTGTCGCGGGCTTTCGGAGTGCGCTTCTAGGACCCCGGGATGATGAAGGCGTCCAGATACTCCTCGCACGCTCGTCCCGCGCGGAACGCCGCGGCGGCGGCGTTGCTCGTCCTGATGGCGACGCTGGCGGCGAACGCGCAGGCAGACCGGGGCGGGCCGGAGAAGACGGCGGCGCCCATCGCCTGGCCCTCACCACCCGCCGCCGCGCGCATTCGATTCGTGCGCACAATCGACCCGCAATCCATCCGGCGGCCACCGTCTCTCTTCGCCAGGGTGTGGCGGACATTGGTCGGCGCGACTGCCGAGAGCGGCATGCAGCAACCGTACGGCGTGGCGATCGGCCCGGATCGGCGGATCTACGTGGCCGACACGCAGTCCGGGGTGATCCACGTGTACGATTCGGAGCGGTCTCGCTACGCGACGCTCGACGTGCGCGGTCGGTCGCTGATTGGAATCGCGGCATCCGCCGACCGGCTCTTTGTGACGGACTCGGCTGCGGCCACCCTGTCGGCCCGCGACCTCAACGGACGCCTGCGCTGGTCGCACGGCCCGGAGGCCGGGCTGGCGAGACCCACCGGCCTCGCGATCTGTTCCGATCGGCTCTATGTTGTCGATACGCTGCGCCACCAGGTCGTGCTGTTCGGCCGCGATGGGGTGCGCGTCGGTGAGTTCGGCAGCCACGGACACGGCGCCGGTCAGTTCAACTACCCGACGAACATCGCGTGCGGACCGGGGGGGCGGGTCTACGTGACCGACTCGATGAACTTCCGCGTCCAGGTGTTCGATGCGGACGGCACGTGGGCGAGCACCTTCGGCAGGCAGGGCGACGGCCCCGGTGACTTCGACAAGCCGAAGGGCGTGGCGGTGGACGCGGACGCGCACGTCTACGTGGTGGAAGGCGTTCGCGACACCGTCCAGATCTTCGATGCCGGCGGCCACGTCCTGCTGGCGTTCGGCGGTTCGGGCGCCGGAGCCGGCCAGTTGTGGCTCCCTACCGGCATCGCCGTGTCCGGGACGACCATCTGTGTCACGGATTCCGCCAACGCCCGCGTGCAGGTGTACGAATACACGGGGGCAGGCCGGTGACTCGCTCGGTTTCAGCCGCGCTCGTGGTGATCGCGCTCTTCGGCGCCTCCCTGGTCCAGGCGCAGATCACCGTGTCGTCGCCGGGAAACAAGCACAACCTGTCCGTATCGGGGCCTGGCCCCGTGAAGGCCGTTGGTGTCACGGAGATCTGCGTGTTCTGCCACACGCCGCACAACGCCTCACCGGGCGTTCCCCTCTGGAACCAGGAGCTGTCGTCCGCGTCCTATCAGCCGTACACGAGCTCCACGCTCAAGGCCGCCGTCGGTGTGCCGACCGGGTCGTCGAAACTGTGCCTCGGCTGCCACGATGGCACCATCGCGCTGGGCAGCACCCGGAGCCGCGGCCGCATCAGCATGCAGGGCGTCGGTTCGTCGGGCGTGCTTACAGGCGCATCTGCGCTCGGCACGGATCTGCGGCACGACCATCCGATCTCGTTCGTGCCCGTCACCGGCGGTCAGATCCTTGCGCCCCCGCCCGGCAGCCCGGTTCAGCTCGACGCCAGCGGGCAGGTGCAGTGCCGCAGTTGCCACGAGCCGCACCGGATGGACGCGGACCCGACGACGGGGAAGTTCCTCGTGATGAACAACTCGGCATCGGGCCTCTGCCTCGTGTGCCATGCGCAGACCTACTGGGCCAGCAACCCCAGCACGCACAACACCTCGACGAAGAGCTATACGGCACTTCAAGGCGCGCAGACCGGGTACGCGACCGTGCAGACCAACGGCTGCGAGAGCTGCCACAAACCGCACACCGCCGGGTCGGCGCCGCGCAGCCTGAAGGCTGTCGAGGAACAGACCTGCGGGTCGGGTGCGCTGCAATGCCATGGCAGCAGCGGCGTGGCGATGAACATCGAGGCGGAGTTCCGGAAGACGTACTCGCATCCGACGTACAGCCAGACGCCGTCTGCCCACGACGCGGCGGAGTGGCCCACGGGGTCGAGTGCGACACTGCCGGAGGCCTCACCCTCGGCGCCGAGACACGCCGAGTGCCCCGACTGTCACAACGCGCACGCGAGCTACGCGGCGTCAGCCACGCGGCCCAGGGCATCCGGCAAGCTGGCAGGGGTGTGGGGCATCGATGTGAACGGCGCCGTCCGCCAGCCGGCGGGCACGCCGCCGGCGGTGAACGAACACGAGATCTGCCTCAAGTGTCATGGCGACTCGGCGAACAAGCCGCAGGCGGGAGGCGGACCGTCAGGCCCCTATCCCAACCGCCTGGCGGCGCAGTTCAACATGCGGCTGATGTTCAACCCGACGAGCCCGTCGTACCACCCGGTCGCGTCGGCGGGCCGGAACGGGTCCGTGCCCAGCCTGATCGGCGGGTGGACCGCGTCGAGTGTCATGTATTGCACGGATTGCCACGACAACGACCAGGGCCCGAAGGCCCCGACGCCCGGCAGCGGGCCCTCGGGGCCTCATGGGTCGAGCTACAAGCACCTGCTGGTGGCGCGCTACGACATGGACAACGGCAGTTACACGGAAAGCGCCGCTGCGTATGCGCTCTGCTACAAGTGCCACGACAGGACCGTCGTGCTGACGTCAGCGTCCTTCCGCGGCCACAACCTGCACATCGTCAGCCAGCGGTCACCCTGTTCGGTGTGTCACGACCCGCACGGCATCAGCAGTACGCAGGGCAACCTGACGAACAACAAGTTCCTGATCAACTTCGACCGGCGGTTCGTCACACCGAGCCAGACGGGCGTCCTGCGGTTTGATGATCTTGGCGCAGGACGCGTTCGCTGCTATCTGACCTGCCACGGCCAGGATCACGATCCCAAGTCCTACTGACCGCGCGCGATCACTTTGCTGGCGTGAATCCCGGTCCCCAGACCCGGCCGTGCAGGCCATGGCACGTGGCGCATTCGCGAAGCACGTCGCCGTAGATCGCCACCTTGGTGCCCATGTCGCTGACCTTCAGCGCCTTCTCGGCCTGATCGTGGACCTTCGTCTCGTTGGCGACGATTTCCTTGGTCAGCGCCGAATCCTTCGGCAGATCGGCGTCGGCCAGCGGTGCAGTCTTCAGCGCCTCGAGTCCCTTCTTCCACTGGTCTTCTGACGGTATCGCCAGGCCCTGGTACATCAGGTCGAGCGCGTACTGGTGGGTCTGCATGTGGGCGCTCCGGCCCCTGGTCCACGTGGGCGCCTTGACCTCGGGAAACGCGACCTTCACCTTGGCCGCCTCATGGCAGGCACCGCAGTACGAGATCATCATGGCCGTGGAATTCGCAGCACCCGTGGCATCCTTCGCGCCGGCCACGTTGGCCGCGAACTTCTTCATATCGGCCACGTACGAGCCGGTGTTGGCCGGGAAGCCCGCCGTCTCCTGGTGATCGACCACCCACTTGGCAGGCTCAACCGCCGCCTCCAGGTCGCCGCGAATCACCGCCCGCTCGATTTCCGTGATCTTGCCGAGGTTCGCGTGCATTTCCTTCGTGAGTTCCGTCACGGGTTTCTGCGGCGCCGCCGGCTGGGCTGCGGGCTCTGCGGCCGGCTGGTTTGCCGGCGGCTGGGATCCGCCGCAGGCGAATCCGGTCAGGGCAATTGTCAGGAGGAGAAGAGCGAGTAGGGACCGTGAATGTCGCGACATAGGACAACCTCCACGGGGACGGCCCAATTGTTCTCCCGCGCCCGTCCGCCGTCAAGTCAGGGGCGGAAAGCACTATCCTGTCTGAGCCGTGCCGCCTGATTCCCCAGCCGTCTTCGCCCTCAACATGCACGCGGACTACCGGTGCCGCCATGCCGGCGCGTGCTGCACTGCAGGATGGGACATCCCGGTGGAAGGCCAATCAGTTGCGGTCCTCCGCGGCAGGGTGCCGGAGGCATCAGCCGCGTGGCTCGAGACCGATGCGCCGCCCCCGGGATCGGTTGGCGTTCTTCGCCATCGCGCGGACGGCTCGTGCGTCGCATTCGATCGCGCGGCCGGCAGCCTGTGCGCGATCCAGCGGGCCTGCGGGCACCAGGCGTTGCCCGTGGCGTGCCAGCAGTTTCCGCGCGTGGCGCTCATCGATGATCGCGGTGTCCACGTGACGCTGTCGCACTTCTGCCCCACGGCCGCGAGCCTGTTGTTCCGGGAACATCCGGAACCGCTGACCATCGTGGAGTGCGGCGCCGGAGAGCTTCAGCGGGACCGCTATGAGGGGTTCGATGCCACACGCACCGTTCCGCCGTTCCTGAAACCCGGCGTGACGACCGGCCCTGCCGTGGCCGAGATGTGGAAACGCTTCGCCGTCGGGCAGTTGTCCTCGCCGGGGTTCGCTGCCGAGGACGCCCTGGCCCGCGTCGCGCGCGCCGCGGACACGCTCCGCGCGTGGACGCCCGACTCGGGCACGCTCGAATCGCGGGCGTCTGCCGTCCTGCAGTCCCCCCTGTCAGCGGATCGCGCGTTGGCAATGGCACCCGACGCTGCCGCCCGGTTGTTCTCGCTCGTGACGTCAACCGTGCCGCCCGGCATGGGTCGCCCCGAGCTGCCCGGAGATGTCGGCGAGGTCGACGCGCGATTCGTCCGGCCCGTGTGGCCGCAGCATTCCCGCGTGGTGGGACGTTACCTAGCGGCCCGATCGTTCGGCGCCTGGTGCGCGTATCAGGGCGACGGGTTGCGCACGCAGGTGGCTGTCGTGGCCGCGGCGCTCGCGGTGCTCCGCATCGAGTGCATCCGGCAGGCGGCCCATCAGCGGAGCCCCCTCGACGACCGGATGCTGCTCGAAGCCATCCGCCAGGCCGACCTTCTCGTCGTTCACCAGTCATCGGGTGAAGACCTCGTGAGAAAGCTCGGCGGCGTCGAGAGGATGTCGGCGAGTGATTACCTTGACGCCCTCGGTCTGTCGGTGTGTCCTTCTAGGGGCCCGGGATGATCGGTGACCCTTCCGCACACGTGAACGACACCTCTGCCGGACGACGCCTGCGCGAGGGCGCGCGCCTGGCCGTGCTGGTGAACCCCGCGGCGCGTGCGGCTGGCGACCGCGTGTCCGTCGAAGGATCCGTTCGCCGGCTCGCGAGCCGCTACCACGTGGACGTGGTTGTTCCCAGGGCGCCTGCGGATCTGTCAGATGCGGCAAGGACCGCTGGCGCCACGCACGACGCGATTATCGTGGCCGGCGGCGACGGCACGCTGCACTACGTCGTCAACGCCTTGTCCGGGCGCGACGTGCCGATCGGCATGCTGCCGCTCGGTACCGGAAACGACTTCACGCGGTCGCTGGGCATGTCGAACGCGTCCGATGGCCCGGTGCGCGCCGTGCTCGACGGGCACGTGCGCGCCGTCGATCTCGTCGAGGTCAACGGGCGCGTCTTCTGTACCGTTGGCGTGCTGGGGTTGGCGGCCGAGGCCACGATGGCCTACAACCGGCTGCTCGAGCCCCGATCGTGGGCGAGGCCCGTCCTCAAGCGAACCGGCGGGTTCGCGTATCGACTGGCGGGGTTGCTGGCCGTGATCAGGGCTGGAGCGACGGCCGGACACGCGGCCGTCACGGTTGATGATCGGCCAGCGCCTGGGCCTCTGGCGCGTGTGCAGGCGCTGTTCGTCACGAACGGCACGATGCTCGGCGGCGGCATGACGCTGCCTGTCGAATCGCGCATCGACGACGGCCTGCTCGAGGTGGTGTCGGTGACCGCGCTGTCACGGCCCAGGCTGTTCTGGGCCTTCGCGTGCCTGGCCAATGGCTGGCGCATTCCGGATGGCGCGATCGCGGTCGTGCGCGGCGCCCATGCCGTGATCGCCATGGGCCTTGCGTCCACGTTTGCGGCGGATGGGGAGGTGATGGAGGTAGGAACGCGGTTCGACGTGCGCGTGAAACCAGGTGCGCTGCAGGTGATCGCGCCGCCCGCTTGAAGACCAGCCCGGCGGCGGTGGTATTCTCCAAGGACGCTCCCGGTTCACGGAGGCCCTGATGCGCCGTTTCATCTCGCTTGCCTGTGTCGTGGTACTCCCGCTCCTGGTCCTGGATGCGGGCTGTGGCCAGCCCGCGCCGCCGGCCCAGCCGGCGCCGCCGCCAGCCGGCCTGAACCCCGACCTGCTGGCGTCGTACAAACCGCTTCCGGAGTCCGTGCCCGCCGCGGCGGGCAGCGCGTCGGCCGAACAGGTGAAACTGGGCCGCATGCTCTTCTACGAGCCGCATCTGTCGAAGAGCCAGAAGATCTCGTGCAACAGTTGCCACGACCTGGCAACATTCGGAGTCGACAACCAGCCCACTTCCGATGGCCACAAGGGAAAGCTCGGCGACCGCAACTCGCCGACCGTTTTCAACGCGGCGGGCCACGTCGCCCAGTTCTGGGACGGCCGCGCGGCCGACGTCGAGGCGCAAGCCAAGGGCCCGGTGCTGAACCCCGCCGAGATGGCGATGCCCGACGAATCGCGCGCCGTGGCCGTGCTGGCATCCATGCCCGAGTACGTCGACGCCTTTGCGCGGGCGTTTCCGGGTGAGAAGCCGTCCATCACGTTCGACAACATGGCCAAGGCAATTGGGGCGTTCGAACGGGGATTGATGACCCCTTCCCGGTGGGACGCGCTGTTGAAGGGCGACAGGAACGCACTGTCGCAGGACGAGCAACTCGGATTCCAGACGTTTCTGAACCTCGGGTGCGCCGCCTGCCACGAGGGGACGTTGTTCGGCGGGAAATCCTACCAGCGGCTGGGGGTCGCGAAGGCCTTCATGCGGAGCAACGATCCCGGCCGCATGAACGTGACGCACGCCCCCGGTGATCGGTTCGTGTTCAAGGTTCCGTCGCTGCGAAACGTCGAGAAGACGGGGCCGTACTTCCACGACGGTGGCACGAAGACGCTCGGCCAGGCCGTGCGCGACATGGGCGAATACCAGCTCGGTCAGAAGCTGACGGACCAGCAGGTGAAAGACATCACCAGCTTCCTCAAGGCGCTGACCGGGACGGTCGATCAGGAGTACATCAAACCGCCGGTGTTACCGAAGAGCACCAGCAGGACGCCGAAGGCCGACGAACGGGACTGACAGGCGCAGGCGGGGTAGCGGGACCGGACGCAGAAACGGGCGGCGGAACGCATGCGTCCCGCCGCCCGACGTGCCTCCGGGTAACGCCGATCGTCCTGATGTAGGCCGGGGCTTCAGCCCCGGCACCCGTCTTTCTACCTCTTGGCCGCCGCCGCCCCCGCGACCGGCTTCGGCACCTCCAGCGTGATGTTGTATTTCGCCAGGGACGCCTTCAGGGCCCCCGCCTTCGCGATCAGCGCGTTCACGTCGGCCACCGCCTTCGGGAACTGCACCTTCACGTCGGCGTAGGTCTTCATGGCGGCATCACTCGCCGGCATGCCGGTCATGACCGCGTTCTTGGCCTGGCCGACCTTGGCCATCAGGCTCGGCTCTGGCATCGGGCCGCCGCCCCCGCGCCCGCCTCCGCCCCCGCGCCCGCCGCCACCAGCCGCGAACTTGGTGACCAGGCCTGCCAGTTCCTTGGCGAACGCGTCGAACGACGCCTTCACGTCAGCTGGCACATCGGCCTTGCCCGGCAGTTCCTTGGCGATTTCGGCCGTACGCGTGTTGAGCGGGCCAAGTGCCGCGTTCACGTCGTTGCCCGTTTTCTGGAGGTCCTGCATCTCCATCGCGATATCGAACCGCTTCTTGCGCTCGACGTCCGTGAGCACCACTTCCGGATCCGACATCACCTTGATCGGCTTCGTGTCGATCGTCTTGCCGTCGACGATCAGCGACACGTTGTAGGTACCGGCGAGAACGAACGGGCCGGTGTCTCCACCGCCACCGCCGAATCCGCCGCCGCCCCCGCGCCCGCCCGTCGAGCAGCCGGCGCCGAACGGGTTCTGGGCGCCGGCACCGAAGCCGCCCCCACCAGCGGGCCCGGCTCCCGGTGCGCCGCCCTGGCCGCCCGCTGCAGTCCCGCTGCCACCCGCGCGACCACCGCCACCGGCCCCGCCGCGGCCGACGGCCGCCAGGCCCTCCACGCGCAGATCCCAGCACGCGGACTGCATGCCCGGCTTCGTGCTGTTCGCCAGCACGTTACCGGAGATCTCACGCACGTCCCTGCCGGCGGCGTCCGTGATCTTCAGCTTCACGTCCTTGGCCGCCGACTTCAGGTGCCAGGAGATGATCGCCGCCTGGGGTGGGTTCTCGCCGAAGAACGTCTGGTCGCCCCAGAACTCGTAGTTCCGGTCACTCGCCGGACGCCGGTACATCGCGTACGGCGGCGGCGTGAAGAGCCTGGCCTCGGCGGCCTGCGCCGCCGCGTACTCCTGGATGGGTTCGAGGTGATCGAGGATCCAGATCGCCCGCCCGTGCGTGGCCAGCAGCATGGCGTTGTCGCGCGGATGCAGCGTGATCTCGTCGACGCGCACCGTCGGCAGGTTCGCCTTGATGCGCATCCAGTTCTTCGCGCGATCGGTCGTCACGAAAAGACCGGTTTCCGTGCCGAGGTAGAGCACGTCCGCGTTGCGCTGATCCTCCGTGATCGTGCGCGCGATTTCGCCCTTGAGATTCCCGGTTATCGACGTCCACGTCGAGCCGGCGTCCTTGCTCGCGTAGATGTACGTCTCGAAGTCGTTCTGACGATGGCCGTCGAACGTCACGTACACCGTGTTTTCATCGTACCGCGACGGCGCGATGCGCGACACGTAGATGCCCTTCGGCAATCCCGGGACCTTGTCGATCACCTGTGTCCACGTCTTGCCCGCGTCCTTCGTCACCGCGAGGCGGCCGTCGTCCGTGCCGGCGTAGAGCAGGCCGGCGCGCTTCGGGGACTCGGCAAACGCACTGATCGTCGGCCATGCCGCGATCCCGTCGTTCTTTGAAATCGTCACGTCGCTGCCCTTGAGGCCCATCGTCACGACGTCCTCACGGTTGGACCCGGTCGTGAGGTCCGGGCTGATCGGCGTCCACGAGAGACCCTTGTCGACCGACCGCCACACGCGGTTGGCCGGCGCGTAGACCACCTTCGGATCGTGCGGCGACAGCGTCACCGGCGTGTCCCACTGCCAGCGCAGCGGCTGCTCGCCTGGCGCGGCCAGCGGCCGGACCGACATCGATTCAAACGTCACGCGGTCCACGCGGACGATGTTGCCGTCCTGGGACTCGCTGTAGATGACGCGCGGGTCGGACGGGTCCTGGAGGACGACGAACCCGTCGCCGCCCTGGATCGTGGCCCAGTGATGATTGGCAATGCCCGCGTTGCCGCGCACGGCGCTGGGGCCGCACCAGTCGTAGTTGTCCTGCATCCCGCCGCAGACGTTGTACGGGATCGCCATGTCGTAGCTCACGTGGTAGAAGAGCCCGACTGGCAGGTTGGGGAAGAAGACCCACGTCTTCGACGCGTCGTACGACACCGCCAGGCCACCGTCGTTTCCCGTCATCATGTGGCTCGAGTTCGACGGATCGATCCAGATGGCGTGGTGGTCCGAGTGAATCTTGGATGCGGACGCCGTGTTGACCGTCTTGCCGCCGTCCGTCGACGAGTGCAGGTCGACGCCGCCGATCAGCAGGTTGTCCGGATCGTTCGGGTCGATGCGCACCTGGCTGAAGTACATCGGCCGCGGATTGACGTTGTTCACCTTGCGCCAGGTGGCGCCCGCGTCGTCGGACCGGTAGATGCCGGTGGCGGTGTTGTTGACCCCTGTGGCCACGCCCCTCCCGCCGCCGAACTGCTGCTGGCCGGGCCCCTCTTCAGATGCCGCCGGCGCCGCGGCGCCTCCGCGACCCGCCTGCCCCGCCGCGGCCGCTCCGCCCCTGCCCGCCGCGGCCGAGGGCGCTGCCCCCGCGGTCGCCTGAGGCGTTGGCTGACCGCCGCGTCCGCCGCCCGCCGGCGCGGGGCCTTCCACGAGCGCGTAGAGGATGTTGGGCCGCTTGCGGTACACGTCGATCGCGATGCGCCCGAGCGCGCCCTCCGGCAGTCCATTCTTCAGTCGGGTCCACGTGTCGCCGCCGTCGATGGACTTGAAGATGCCGCTGCCCGTCCCGCCGCCGTTCATGCAGCAAGGCGTGCGCCGGCGCTGATACATCGACGCGTACAGCACCTTGCTGTTCGCCGCGTCCATTACCAGGTCGTTGGCGCCGGTGTCCTCATCGCCTTTCAGGACCTGCTTCCAGACCTTGCCGCCGTCAACCGACCTGTAGACCCCGCGTTCGCCGCCGGGACCCCACAGGCTGCCCGTGGCCGCCACGAAGACGATGTCGTTGTCGCGCGGGTCGATCACGATCCGGTTGATGTGCTTCGACGTCTTCAAGCCCATGTCGGTCCACGTCTTGCCGCCATCGGTGGACTTGTAGACGCCGTCGCCCCACGACGTGCTCTGGCGGTTGTTCGACTCGCCCGTGCCGACCCAGACGAGATCCGGGTTGCTCTGCGAGACCGTGACGTCGCCAATCGAGATGAGGCCCTGGTCCTGGAACTGGGCCTCGAACGTCGTGCCGTTGTTGACCGTCTTCCAGACACCCCCGTGCGCGGTGCCGACGTAGAAGATGGCCGGATTCGCTTCGTACACCGCGAGGTCCGCGATCCGGCCCGACATCGAGGCGGGGCCGATCCCGCGGAAATGCAGGGAGTCGAATGGCCCGCCGGCCGGTTTGGCCGCGGCCGCCGGTTGCTGGGCGCCAACCAGTGCCTGGCCAGCGAACGCCAGCAGCACCGCTGCGCACAGGCCAAGTCCGAACACTCGTACGTGCTTCATCAAGGGTAGCCTCCAGATCGAGTAGGGAGAGACGGCCGATTATAGGTCAGATCCGCAATGGTCGTGTTGAGGGGTCTGGCCGGTTCGGCCAGCAACCGCCAGGCTCCTTGGGCGCCGAAGCCTCTGGGCGACGGCGGCCAGCCAGGCAGGCAGTGTCTCTCGACACCAGCGGGCCTGCGGGTGTATCGTGCGCGGGTTCAGGGCCCGTCCGACCTGATTCCGATCCCGGCCAGTCCAGGACGTTCGACAACCTCACGGAGGCATCATGCAGACCTTCGGGCCATTAGGCTCCGGCCGATTCGCGAAACGATTCGCGCTGGCTGCTTCGTTCGTACTCGCGCTCGCGATCTTTACGCTGCCGCTCATCGCGCAATCGACGGCAGTTGCGCCGCCGCAGAAGCCTGCGGCTGCCGCACCAGCGCCGGCCGCGCCGCAGAAGCCCGCGACCGCCGCGCCGGCCACCAAGCCGCAGGACAAGCCCGCCGAGAAGGCGCCGGACACACCCAAGAAGCCGTTGAGCTGGGTGGATCAGATTCTCAACACGGAGTCGTACGCGACGCCGCCGAAGGAAGTGGCGGACGCGGTTCTGGCGAACCGATCCCAGAACGTGTCGCTGACCAACGCCAGCCCGGACAAGAAGTGGTTCCTGAATCAGATCAGCGACGGCCCGGTGCCGATGTCGATCTTCTCGAAGCCCTTCGACGAACTGGGCGGCGTGTTCATCGACTTCAAGGCCAACCGCGCGCGGGGCCTGACGATCGGCACCAACGTGGGCATCCAGGTCATCTCGGCCGCCGACGGCACGAAGAAAGTCGTGCAGACGCCGCCGAACGCCCGGCTCTCGAATGCCACGTGGTCGCCCGATGGCAAGAGCATCGCGTATTTCGTGCACACCGAGGACGCGACGCACATCTGGATGACCGACATCGCCACCAACAAGGCGCGGCAGGTCACGGCGACCCCGGTCCTCGCCACGCTGGTGACGAGCTTCGACTTCACCGAGGACAGCAAGTACATCGCGACCGTGCTGATCCCCGACGGCCGGAAGGCGCGCCCGGAACCGCCGCAGGCCCCGGGCGGCCCCGAGGTCAAGGTCAGCGAGAGCGCCGAGCGCAATCGCCTCCGCACGTTCCCCAGCCTGATGACGACACCGTACGACTACGCGCTGCTCGAATGGCATGCGACGGGCCAGGTGTCGCTGATCGATCTGTCGGTGCCGCCCGCGATTCCGGTGAAGGGGAAGCCGGCCGGCCCGCAGAAGGGCGTGAAGAAGATCGGCCAGCCCGGCATGATCCGGTCAATCGACATGTCGCCGGACGGCAAGTTCGTCCGCGTGATGACGATGACCAAGCCGTTCTCGTACATCGTGCCGGTCGCCAGCTTCGGCCAGCTCGATGAGATCTGGGATCTCGACGGGAAGGCGCTGGCCAAGGTGGCCGAGCGGCAGCTCGACCTGGGCACGCAGGATGCGACGGCGCCGGATCCGGCCGACGCGCCGGCTGGCGGCCGCGGCGCGCAGACGGGCAAACGCGAGATCGCGTGGCGTACAGACGGCAAGGGCGTCTCGTATGTCGAGCAGGAACCCGCGCCGGCTGGCGCGGCCGGTCGCGCGGGTGGGCGTGGCGGAGCAGCCGGTGGTGGGGGCAGGGCAGCAGCGGCCGGTCGCGGCCAGGCGCCGCAGCGCAAGGATCGGCTGTACCTCTGGGCCCCGCCGTTCGGGGACCAGGACGCCAAGGTGATCTTCGAGAACGCCACGCGGATGACGGGCGTTCGGTACTCACCCGACATGCAGCTGATCTTCTTCCGCGAGACCAGCGGGCAGGAGACGCTCGAAGTCGCCGTCGATCTGGCGACGCCGGATCAGCGCAACACGCTGGCACGGTTCCGCACGGATGACCCGGCGGCAAACCCGGGCACGCTCGTATCGCCGCGCGGCGGCGGTGGCCGCGGCGGTGGGGCGGCGGCGGCCGGCGGCGGCGGCCGTGGCGGCGCGGGTGGCGGCAGCGGCCCGGTGATGCTGTCGACCGACAAGACCGCCGTGTACTACCAGGGCGCGGTCTACGACAAGAACCCCGAGCAGGTCGGTCCCAAGACGTTCATCGACAGGGTCGCGATCAAGGGCGGTGAGAAGAAACGGCTGTTCGATGGCGACAACAAGAACGTCTACGAGAGCGTCGCGAGCGTCATCGACCCGGAGGCCGGCAAGTTCATCATCGAGAAGCAGAGCCCGACCGAGACGCCGCAGTTCTACCTGCTGGACGGCGCCACCCGGAAGGCCCTGACGGAGAACAAGGATCTGTTCCCCGACCTGACCGGCGCGCCCAAGCAGCGCGTGATGGTCGAGCGGGCGGATGGCATCAAGTTCGCCGTCAACGTGATGCTGCCGCCGGGATTCCAGGCCGGCACCACGCCGAAACCGCCGGCGATCTTCTGGCTGTATCCGCGCGAATTCGAAAACCAGGACGCCATCGATCGTCCGGATCGGACGTTCAACAAGAACGCGTTCCAGACGTTCAACGCGCGGTCGATGCAGTTCCTCGCGCGCCTGGGATATGCGGTCATCACCGACGCGCCGGCCATCCCGATCGTGGGCCCGGCAGGTCAGCAGAACAACAACTACGTGCACGACCTGCGCAACAGCCTGTCGGCGATCATCGACGAGCTCGACAAGCGCGGGCTCGCGGATCGCAACCGGCTGGCCATCGGCGGGCACAGCTACGGGGCGTTCACGGCGGTGAACGCGATGGTGCACACGCCGTTCTTCAAGGCCGGGATTGCCGGCGACGGCGCGTACAACCGGACACTGACACCGCTGGGCTTCCAGAGCGAGAGGCGTGATCTCTGGGAGGCGCCCAACGTCTACCTGGGCATGTCGCCGTTCATGTATGCCAACAACCTGACCGGCGCGCTGCTGATGTATCACGGCATGCACGATCAGAACGTGGGCACCGACCCGACCAACTCGATCCGCCTGCATCACGCGCTCAATGGTCTCGGCAAGGTGTCGGCGCTCTACCGGTATCCGCTGGAAGACCACGGGCCGGCGGCGCGCGAGACGCTGCTGGACCTCTGGGCGCGCTGGTCGGCGTGGCTCGACAAGTACGTCAAGAACCCGGTGAAGGTGGAAAAGAAGGCGGCGCCCGCCGCCGCTACCGACCGCTAGGGCCTCGGGGACTGGGGCGGCCGAGTGGTCGCCCCGGTTCCCAGTTTCTCGATCTTCCGCGTCTTCATGTTGTAGACGTCGCCTGCCGACAGCACGAAGTAGGGTTTGTCCCACGGCTGATAGAGCCGCGTGTCGTCGTGGACCGCGACTTTCCACTTGCCGGCCACCTCGAACGTGTCGCCCGTGACGATGATGGCCGTGCCCTCGGACAGGCCGATGCCGAGCAGGGTCGGCATCTTCCTGACGACCTCGATCAGGTCGTCCCAGCGGTTCCGCGTATTGATGTGCTGATCGATCGCAGACCGGCGCAGGAACGCAAAGCCCTTCTCGTGCTCCTTCTCGGGCGTCATCATGATCTGCGCCCCCGCCACCGCGCCGCGCACCAGGTAGTCGCCCTGGATCGTGGCACCGGCCGAACTGCCGCCAATCACGCCGCCTCGCGCGAGCACGTTCTGAAACTCCCTGAGCGTCAGCGTGTTCATGTAGGAATCGACGATGTTCCACTGGCGGCCACCGTCGAACCAGACGGCGTTGGCCGTGCGGAGGACTTTTGCGAACTCCTCGGTGTCGGCCACCTTCGGGTCGTGCGTGTGGAGCATCTTCACGTTCTTTACGCCACGCTTGATCCACGGCGCGATGACGGTTTCCTCCTTGTACCCCTTGATCGTCCCGTCCGGGTTCTTGTTGCCGCCGGCAGTGGGCACGACGACGAAGGTCGCGTTCGGACCTCCGGCCAACTGGATGAACTTCTCCGGGATGCCCGTGCCCTCGAGCGAGCCGCCGCCGACGATGACCAGCGTTCCCTTGGGCGGTCCGTACTCGGGCGCGGTCTGGCCGGACAGCACTCCGCCGCGGGCAGCGATGACGAACAGGGCAATCAGCACGACGGGCACGAGGCGAGGGCGCATGGATTCCTCCTGGGGCGACCGTGGATTCGATCGGTGCATGGTAATGCAGACGGACCGTTGGTGGTACCATACCCGTCGCGGAACGAGGCTCCGCGATTTCCATCGATTACAGAAGGAGAGGTCATGCGCCATCTTCGACGGACACTCGCGGTCCTGGGCGTGACGGCAGTGGCAGTGTGTGCCGCCCGGCTGGCGGCTGCTCCCGACACGGAATCGACGCGGCTGCTGCGGTCGCCGACCGTGAGCGCCACGCACATCGCCTTTGCGTACGCCAACAACCTCTGGGTCGTCGAACGCGCCGGCGGGTCCGCCCGCCGCCTGACGAGCTTCCAGGGCCAGACCGGCAATCCCCACTTCTCGCCCGACGGCAAGTGGATCGCATTCAGCGGGGACTATGCCGGCAACACAGATGTCTACGTGGTGGCGGCAGCCGGCGGCGAGCCCAAGCGCCTGACGTGGCATCCGGGCGCCGACCAGGTGCAAGGATGGACGCCGGACGGCACGTCCATCGTGTTCGCTTCGGGCCGGGCGACGTGGGCGCCGAGCGGCGCGCCGCGGTTCTGGACCGTGCCGGCCTCGGGCGGCGTCGAGGAGCCGATGGCGCTGCCGCGGGCGTACCAGGGCAAGATTTCGCCCGACGGATCGCGCGTGGCCTATCGGATGAATAACTCGTGGGACGAAGAGCGCCGCAACTACCGCGGCGGGCAGAACCGGCCCATCTGGATCGTCGATCTGAAGACGTACGATCTCGTGTCACCGCCCTGGACGGATTCGAAGGACATGGACCCGTGCTGGGTGGGCGACACGGTGTTCTTCATCTCGGACCGGGATGGCGTGGCCAACGTGTGGTCGTTCGACACGAAGGCGAAGAAGCTGGCGCAGGTGACGAAGTTCACCGACTTCGACGTGAAAGCGATGGACTCGGGTGCCGGCGTGGTGGTGTTCGAGCAGGCCGGGTACGTGCACGAACTCGACCCCAGGAAGGGCAGCGAGCACGTGGTGGCCATCCGGGCGTCAGGCGACTTCCCCTGGATGATGCCGAAGTGGGAGGACGTCAGCAGCCGGATCTCGAACATCGCGATCTCGCCGACCGGCAAGCGCGTCGTGGCCGAGGCGCGGGGCGAGATCTTCACCATCCCGGCGGAGAAGGGCGATGTCCGGAACCTGACCCACTCGAGTGGGTCAGCGGAACGGGACCCGGCGTGGTCGCCGGACGGCAAGTTCATTTCGTACTTCAGTGACGCCTCAGGCGAATACAAGCTGATGATCGAGGCGCAGGACGGCCTGACGCCGCCGCGGGCGATCGGGCTTCAGAATCCCACGCACTACTACACGCCGTCGTGGTCTCCCGACTCGAAGAAGATCCTGTTTACCGACACCAACCTCAAGGTGTGGGTCGTCGACGTGGCGTCGGGATCGGGCAAGATCATCGGCAGCGACCCGTGGATGGTTCCGCAGCGCACGCTCGATCCGACGTGGAGCCCCGATTCGAAGTGGGTGGCGTACTCGAGCCGCCTGAGGTCCCTCTACCACGCGATCTTCGTTGCCAACGTCGAGACGGGCGAATCCAAGCAGGTGACCGACGGTCTGGCCGACGCGATGTTCCCGGTGTGGGACGCCAGCGGCAAGTACCTGTGGTTCTTCGCGTCGACGGACTTCGCGCTGCGATCCCAATGGCTCGACATGACGTCGTACGATCACACCGAAAACTTCGGCCTCTATTGCGCCGTGTTGAAGAAGGGCGACCCCAGCCCGCTCCTGCCGGAGAGCGATGAGGACAAGGGCGTGGGCAGTGCGGCGCCCGGTGAGGGTGGCGGTGGCGGACGTGGGGGGCGAGGGGGCCCGCCGTCGTCGGCTGGCGGCGGAGCACCTGCTCCGACTGCGGCGGGGCAAGCTGCCGAGGGCGAGCAGCCTGCGCCGGTGGCGCGCGGCACGCAGAAGCCCGTGACGGTGGACATCGATTTCGCGGGCCTCGCGCAGCGCATCATCTCGATCCCGGGCGTGCCGGAGCGGCCGTACTCCGTGTTGAAGGCGGGTGCGGCAGGAACCGTGTTCTACCTCGAACCGCCGGCTGGCGGCGGGCGCGGCGGCGCCACGCTCCAGCGCTATCGGCTGAGCGAACGCCGGGGCGCGACGTTTGTCAGTGGCGTGTCAGGCTTCGACGTCAGCGCCGACGGCCGCAAACTCGTCTATCGCGCGGCTGGCGGGGGACGCGGCGCGGGCGGGGCCCAGGGCGGGGGCCCGAGCCTCTTCATTGTCGACGCCGATCGGACGCCGCCACCGCCGGGGCAGGGCCGCATCGAGGCCACGCTGCGGATGTACCTGGATCCGAAGGAGGAGTTCCGGCAGATCTTCAACGAAGGCTGGCGCAATCAGCGTGACTACCTTTACGTGCCCAACCTGCACGGCTCCGACTGGCCGAAGATGAAGCAGATGTACGGCGTTCTGCTGCCGTACGCGATGCATCGCGCGGACCTCAATTACCTGCTCGACAACATGGGCGCCGAGATCGCCATCGGGCACTCGTACGTCCGCGGCGGCGACATGCCCGAGATCCCGCCCGTCTACGGCGGGCTGTTGGGGGCCGACTTCGCCATCGACGGCGGCCGCTACAAGATCACGCGGATCTACGACACCGAAAGCTGGAATCCCGATCTCCGGTCGCCGCTCGCCACGCCCGGAGTGGATGTGTCGGTCGGTGACTTCATCGTTGCGATCAACGGCGTCGAACTGAAGGCGCCCGACAACATCTACCGGCTGCTCGACGGCACCGCGAATCGGCAAACCGTCGTGAGCGTAAACCCCAAGCCGGTCATGGAGGGCGCGCGGCAGGTGACCGTCGTGCCGGTGGCCAACGAGCAGACCCTTCGCACGCGGGCATTCGTCGAATCCAACCGCCGGCTCGTGGACAAACTGTCGGACGGCCAACTGGCCTACGTCTACCTGCCCAACACGGGACAGCCCGGCTACACGAGCTTCAACCGCTACTACTTTGCGCAGCAGGAGAAGAAGGGCGCGATTGTCGACGAGCGGTTCAACGGCGGCGGGTCGGCCGCCGACTACATCATCGACGTGCTCCAGAGGAACTTCGACGGCTACTTCAACAACGTTGCCGGCGATCGCTACCCGTTCACCAGCCCGGCTGCGGGCATCTGGGGCCCGAAGGTGATGATCATCAACGAGATGGCCGGATCGGGCGGCGACCTGATGCCGTACATGTTCCGGTTCCGGAAGATCGGGCCGCTCGTGGGCAAGCGGACGTGGGGCGGCCTGGTGCACACGGCCGACACGCCGACGTTCATCGACGGCGGGTCGATGATTGCGCCGCGTGGCGGGTTCTTCACGCGAGACAACAAGTGGGCCGTGGAAAACGAAGGCGTCGGGCCTGACATCGACGTGGAGAACTGGCCGAAGGACGTCATCGCGGGCAAAGACCCGCAACTCGAACGCGCCGTGCAGGAGGCCCTGCGGCTGCTCAAGGAACATCCGCCGGATCGCGCGACCAAGGAACCGCCGTCGCCGACCTGGGGCAAACGCAAATAGTACGCCCTCGTAATTGCGGTGACATGCATTGAGGTGGGCCGGGGCTTCAGCCCCGGCGTCGTAGTGGAGGACGTGGAATGAACGCGAAGAGACACGCATTTCTAAGGCTCGCGGTCGGAGCGGGCGTGGCAGTCGTATGCGCCATCGGCCTGAACGCGCAGGGTCGCGGCGGCGGGCAGATGCCGGACCCCGTCGTCGATCAGTTGCGGTTCAGGTACATGGGCCCCGAGAGCGCGGGCCGCATCTCCGCGGTCGCCGGCATTCCCGGTGACCAGAAGACCTACTACGCCGGGGCGGCGTCGGGCGGGGTGTGGAAGACCACGGACGGCGGCCAGACGTTCGAGCCCGTCTTCGATGGCCAGCCGGTCCAGGCCATCGGCGCTCTCGCCGTCTCGCAGTCGAATCACGACATCGTCTGGGCCGGCACCGGTGAGGCCTGGGCTATCCGCGACGCCGACATCATGGGCGATGGCGTCTACAAGTCGATAGACGCGGGCAAGACGTGGACGAACATGGGTCTGAAGGAGACCGGCCGCATCGGCCGCATCCTCGTCCATCCGTCGAACCCCGACGTCGTCTTTGCGTGCGCGCTGGGTCGCGCCACCGGGCCGCAGGAAGAGCGCGGCGTCTATCGGACCACCGACGGCGGCAAGAACTGGCAGCGCGTGCTGTTCGTCGACCCGAACACCGGCTGCTCGGGCATCAGCATGAGCCCGAAGGACCCGAACCTGCTGATCGCCGGCACGTGGGAAGTGGTGATGCATACGTGGGCGATGTTCAGCGGCGGGCCCGGCAGCGGCGTCTACCGCTCGACGGACGGCGGCACCACGTGGGCGAAGCTCGCAGGCCCAGGCCTGCCAAAGTCACCGGTCGGGAAGATCGACGTTGCGATCGCAGCCTCGAACCCCAAGCGGATGTTTGCGCTCATCCAGACGCCCAACCAGGGCTCGCTGTGGCGGTCGGACGACGGCGGCGACAAGTGGCAGGTGGTGAGCTGGGATCGCCGCCTGATCGGCCGGGCCGGCTACTACATTCGCATCGAGGTGAATCCGCAGAACGCGGACGAAGTCCTGATTGCCAACAGCAGCTTTCATCGGTCCACCGATGGCGGCCTCACGTTTCCGTCGCAGGGCGGCGGCAGTGGCTGCGGCGACTGCCACGACATCTGGATCGACCCGACGAACGGTGACCACTGGGTTGCCACGGGTGATGGCGGGATGGGCATCACGCGCGACCACGCGAAGAGCTTCTTCAGCGTGTCGCTGCCCATCGGCCAGATGTACCACATCGCCACGGACGAGCAGGTGCCGTACTGGATCTACAGCAACCGCCAGGACGATGGCACGATGCGCGGGCCAAGCACTTCGCCCGTGCCCGTGACGAACGTCCCGTCCTACTCGGCGGCGAACGCCGGGAGGGGCGGCGGGCGCGGTGGTGGCGGCGGCGGTCGGGGTGGGGGGGGCGCGGCCTGGCAGCCAAACATCGGGGGCTGCGAGTCGGGCTTCACGATTCCCGTTCCCGGGAACCCTGACGTGATTTGGGCCACCTGCTACGGCAACGAAGTGACGCGCTTCGACAACCGCCTGGGCACGGCGCGCTCCGTCAGCCCGTGGCTCCACACGCTCGACTCGGAGCCGAACAAGGCGAAGTACCGCTGCCACTGGACACCGCCGCTCGCCTTCGATCCCTTCGAGAAGGAGACGGTGTACTACGGCTGCCAGTACGTCTTCAAGACCAGCGACCAGGGGCAGACGTGGTCCATCATCAGCCCCGATCTCTCGACGCAGGACCCGACACGCGTCGTCTCGTCCGGCGGCGTCGTCGGCGACAACCTCGGCCAGTTCTATGGCGAGGTCGTGTTTGCGATCGCGCCGTCGAAGATCCAGAAGGGCCTGATCTGGGCCGGCACCAACGACGGGCAGATCCACTTCACGCGGGACGGCGGCGGTTCGTGGACCAACGTGTCGAAGAACATCACCGGGTTGCCGGCATGGGGCAGTGTTCGCAAGATCGAGCCGTCGCGCTTTGACGCCGCCACGGCCTACGTGGCGATCGACTTCCACTTGATGGACAATCGCGAGCCGTTCATCTTCAAGACGGCGGACTTCGGAAAGACGTGGACCACACTGAGCGACGGGCTGCCCAAGGGCCACCCGCTCGACTACGTGCTCTCGATGGCGGAGAACCCGAATCGCCGCGGGATGCTCTTCGCCGGCACGGGCCACGGGTTCTACTACTCGATGGACGATGGCAAGACGTGGACGCGCTTCAAGGAGGGCCTGCCGGCGGCGCCAGTGAGCTGGATCGAGGTCCAGGCAGCCGCGCACGACGTGGCCATCTCGACGTACGGCCGCGGCCTATTCATCCTGCGCGACATCACGCGGCTGGAGCAGGCAGATAAGGTCGTCGCGACCGCGTCCGGTCATCTCTACGAGCCGAGAGTCGCGTTCCGGCTCGCGCGCAGCGGCAGCGCAGAGTTCCTGTACTCACTCAAGGCGGATGCGGCCGGCCGGATCCCGTTCGAGATCGTCGACGAAGGCGGCAAGGTCATCCGGAAGTTCGACGGCACCGGCCGAGCCGGGCTGAACCGCATGACGTGGGACCTGCGCTACGACGGCCCGGCCCAGGTTGAACTGCGCACGATCCCGCCGGACAACCCTCACATCTGGGAGGAGGCCCGCTACAAGGGCCGCGAGACCCGCCCGATCGTGCACTGGGGCATCCAGGGTCCGCAGCGGCAGGGGCCGCTGTCGGCACCGGGGCGCTATACGGTCCGGATGACGGTGGGCGACCAGATCTACCTGCGGAACTTCGAGGTCGTGAAGGACCCGAAACTGCCGTCCGCGGCCGCCGACCTGACCGCGTCCACCGCCGCGCAGATCCGGATTCGTGACGATATCAACCGGACCGTCACGATGATCAACACGCTCGAGCTGAAGCGGAAGCAGATCGAGGACCTGCTGAAGACCAACGCGGGCAGGAAGCCGGCGGAACAGGCGCTGCGCGATCTCGACCAGAAGATGATGAACGTCGAGCTCCAGTTGATCACCCGGACCGAGATGCACAGCGATGACAAGTGGTACGTGGAGGCTTACAAGGTCTACCTGAACCTCGTGTGGCTCCAGGGCATCGTCGGCGGTGGTGCCAGCGACGTCGCCGGTGGCGCGGACTACACGCCCACGGTGGCGTCGATGGAGGCGCTGGCGTGGATCGAGAAGGACCTGGCGGCGGCGGAGAAGGACTACGCCGCGGTTATGGACAAGGACCTGCCGGCGTTCAACAAGGCGAATGCGGGGAAGGGGATGCAGATCAAGTAAGGGGATAGGCGGAAGGCCAAAGGGCAAAGGAAGAAGGCGGAGGTCTTTCCCCTTCCGCCTTTGCCCTTTCGCCTGTTCCCTGTTCTGCTTGTTCCGATGCAGGTGGATTTGTCATACTGACTGCCTGATCTGCCCTCGAGTGCGCTGGTTTGCCCGGATCAACCGTGATGATTCCCGTTCAGATGCTCCTGCTGTCGCCGGGTGACGGTCCCGGCCTCACACCACCGGCGCCCTCGAAAGGGGCCCGGTTGCTGCTCATCGACGACGAGCCGATGATCGCGATGCTCATCCAGCGGAGTCTCCAGAAATCGTGGGATGTGACGTGGCTGGCCAGCGGCGTGGACGCGCTCGAGCGCGTGAAGACCGAGGCGTTTGACGTCGTCGTGTGCGATCTGATGATGCCGATCATGGACGGGATGCAGTTTGCGAAGGAACTGGAGGTGCTCAACCCCAGCCTGCGATTGCGGACGATGTTCCTGACCGGCGGCGCCGTCAACGATGCGTCCGAGCAGTTCCTGGCGCGGCCCGACGTGAAATACATGAGCAAGCCGCTCAGCATGAAGGACCTCGACGCGGCGCTGAAGAAACTGGCTGGCCTGGAGTAGCACCGTGCCCATCACCGGTGTGCCGTTCGGCGTGACCGACTGGTCGGCCGTTCCCAAGATCGAACATCCCGGCGAAACCGGCACCGCGTGGTGGCGTACCATCCAGGCGGGCGACCTCCGCGTGCGTATGGTCGAGTACTCGCCGGACTATCTGGCGGACCACTGGTGCAGCCGCGGGCACATCCTGCTCGTGCTGACAGGAGAGCTTGTCACCGAGTTGCAGGACGGCCGTCAGTTCACGCTGCGGCAGGGTCAAAGCTACCAGGTCGCGGACAACGAAGAGCCCCACCGCTCCCGCACCGCCGCCGGCGCCACCCTGTTCATCGTTGACTGAGAGGTCGTATCACGCGGGTCTGAAGCCCCGCGGCTACACCCGTACGTAGCCACGGACGCTCACGTCCGTGCACATCCGGCGGGAGGCGCGCGCTACTTCACCCGCGCGACCGCCGAACCAGCCAGATCCGAACCGGGATCGTAGACGATGATCTTCACGGTCTTGGTCTGGCCCTTGACCGGCACCTTGACCGAGTAAGGCACGCCGTCCTTGCTGAAGCGCTGGAACGTGGCGTCGCTCAGGTTCAACCGCATCGTCCCCTGCTGCTGGCCGACGATGTGCTCCTTCGAGTCGCCGCAGTAGATGCGGTACTCGAGCGCCGCCGCGTGGCGCCCGTCGACGAGATCGAAGGCGACGCGGGCCAGGTCGATCTTCATCTCGACCTGAACGTCGTTCGGTGGCGCGTTCTTCTGGGCCTTGGGCTGCGTGGCCTTGACGGAGACGGCAAGGTCCGTGACCACGTCCCTCGTGTTGCCGACGGCGCCAATACGCTGGTAGGCCACGAACGCGGCGCGGTCTTTTGGCACGATCGCATCTTCGTCGTAGTAGCCGGCCCGCACCAGCACGCTGACGCCAGGCCGACTGACTTTCACCTGCACATCGCGGAACTTCCCGTCGCGCGCGGTGGTCGTGGGGTAAAACCCCAGCAGGTAGACGAAGCGCGTCACCTCGTTGATCCCGGTCAGTGCTTCGATCGGGTACTTCGTGATGGAGGCGGTACCGCCGGAGTCGGCCGCCAGGTGCTTCATCACCAGGCTGGGGTCCAGGTTCACGCCCGCGTGTACGTCGACCGTCGACGTGCTGCCCACCGGGCTGAACCAGCCGGACGACAGGTTGCCCACGACCGAGCCCCCGCCGAGGCCGCCGGTGATGATCGTGTGCAACGCGATACGCGCGTCGGCCGCCGCCCGCCCGATCACCTCGTCTTCGTCGACGCTATCGGTCGAGAGCCCGGTGTCGGAGAGGAAGACGATGTGCTTCTCGCCGTCGAAGTACCGCATCTCGCTGATGCCGTTCAGCAGCTTGTCGCGGTCCTGGTAGACCTTGATTCGCGCCTGCACGCGCCGCGACGAAGACGAACTGCCTGAGAGCTCGGCCCGTCGCTCGGCGGCGGCGTCCCCGATCATCCGGAACTCGCGGCCCGCGGCGAGTTCCGTGTCGAGCAGGGCGTCGTAGTACCGCCGCGCCGACCCGTTGTACAGGTCCTCCTCGTAGCCCATGGCCTGGGGCATCTCGCGCGACACAATCGCCCCGGGCCACAGGAAGATCTCGTTGATCCTCCCCATCATCTGGGCGGGAAGGCACGGCGGGCACTTTGAGTAGATGGGCGACATGCCCGACTCGTGCTGCTGGAGCAGCGCTTCGATCCGCTCGTGCCGGTCGGCAATCTTCTTCAGGATCTCCACGATCTTCCCGTGATCCGTCGTGAAGTCCGTCATGCGGTTGTAGGCGGAGACCGCGACGAAGTCCTGGGGGAGCAGGAGGTCGCGGACGAACGTGATCATGGCGCCGACACCGTCGAACGGCTCCTGGATCCGGCCCCGGCCGACCACCAGCAGGAACGTCCTTCCGCGCGGCGACGCCATCTCGCCGGCGGGCGCTGACTTCAGCATCGGCCTGGCCTTCGGACTCGGCGCCTCGGCCGTCAGGCTCGACGTCGAGAAGTGCGAAACGGTCTGCTTCTCGCCCTTTTCCAGGATCGTGAAATCGTCCTGCGTCAGATCGGTCACCGGCTTACCGTCACGATCGAGCACGCGTACATCGAGCGGAACAAGCGTGATGCGACTGCGGAAGGCCGGGACAGGCTGCTTGGTCTGGTCGGCCTGAACAGGCGGCGGTTGCTGCGCGACCGCGCTCGCCGCCACGGCCGCAACCACGACCGCGAATGCGAGGCTACAGACCATCGGCGCCAGGCGACGGTTCATTCGGTGTTCGACCTCCGGTGCGGCGAATGGAGGGATTCTAGCAGGATAGGCACTAAACAAACGGCCGATTCCGTCGTAATGGTCAGGCAAGGGGACGTGTGTTCCCGAGCGACCATCCCGTTACATTCTCGTCCACCCGCACAGCCCCCGCTGAAAGGGTCTCCCCATGCGTCGAAGCATCATCGTGACGTTGGCGCTGGCCGTCTGTCTGGGCATGGCAGGGGCCGTCCCCATGAAGGCGGAGCCAACCAAGATCAAGGTCGACGGCAAGATCATCAAGGGCTACATCACGTTCCTGGCCGCCGACGAGCAGCAGGGCCGCCGGACGCTGACGCCCGGCTACGAAAAGATGGCCGAGTGGGCGGCTGGCAAGTTCAAGGAATGGGGCCTGAAGCCCGCCGGCGAGAACGGCACCTACTTCCAGAAGGTCACCATCGGCGGCGCGCGGTCGACCTACACGTGGGCCGCCGGCGTGCCCAGCCTGGTGATCGGCACGCGGACGTTCCTGTTGCGCGAAAACACCTTCACCGTCAGCACGCTGTCGACGCCCGGCGCCGCCGCGAATGCCGAAGTCGTCTTTGTCGGTTACGGCATCTCCGCTCCGGCGAAGGGGTTGGACGAATACGCCGGCGTGGATGTGAAGGGCAAGCTCGTGGTGGCCTTGAAGGGCTCGCCCGCGACGGCGCCGACCACCCGCGTCCAGTTTGGGCCGGCACCCGCTCCGGCAACGTCCGCACCGGTCAAGGACGAATTCGTCGAGGAGTCCGCCGACCTGAAGAAGGCGACCACCGCCTACGACAAGGGCGCGGTGGGCATCCTGCTGTACGAACCTCCGGCCCAAGCCGGGCCCGGCGCGCCGGTTGCTGCGGCAGGCGGACGCGGGGGCGGCGGTGGCCGGGGCGCACAGGCCGCCGCGACCTCGCCATTCAAGACGCCGTTCATCTTCGTCTCCAACATCGACAAGAGCGTGTTCGACTCGATCCTGTGGACGGACCCGCAGGAATCCGCCAACGCCTACGGCCGCCGGCTGTCCAACTACCGACAGGACATCCGCGACAAGAAGCCGCACTCGATGGCCACCGGCAAGCTCGCTCAGGTGAAGGGCTACACCGCCATCACGCAGTACGGTGAGGCGTTCAAGAACAACTTCGCGCGGAACATCATCGCGAAGATCGACGGCTCGGATCCATCTCTCAAGGCGCAGGTCGTGGTCCTCGGCGGACACCTGGATCACAACGGCGTCCGCGATGGCGTGGTCTACAACGGCGCGGACGACAACGCGTCCGGATCGGCCGTGGTCCTGGAAGTGGCGCGCCTCATGGCCACCAACAAGGTGCAGCCGAAGCGCACGATCATCTTCGCCCTGTGGTGCGGCGAAGAACAGGGACTCCTCGGCTCGAACTACTGGGCCGACAATCCCACCGACGGCGTCAAGATGGACAACGTCGTCACCAACTTCAACATGGACATGGTGGGCCTTGGCGAGCGCATCGGCGCACCGGGCGCGCTGAACTTCCCGACGATCTTCAAGGTCATCATGAAGGACCAGGATCCGGCGGTGGCGAAGCTGGTGGATGCCAGTGAGGCCGGGCCCGGGGGCAGCGACTACTCCGCGTTCATTTCGCGCGGCATCGAGGCGCTGGCACTCATGACCGGTGCCCGCAACGGCCACCCGGACTACCACGACTCCACGGACGATGCGGCGAAGATCGAACCGGAGATCCTGGGTGCCACCGGGCAGTTCGTGCTGCAGGGCGCGCTCAACGTCGCCAACGAGACCGAGACCAACCTGATCATCGCGGATCGGCTCGATCAGTACAACGCCCAGCGGTTCGTCGTGCCGGACGTGACGGCCGAAGGGGCCGGCGACGCCGGCCGGGGGGGGCGCGGCGGTGGTGGCTGGTCCTACGTCAGGGTGTCCACCAGCGACGAACTGATGGCGGCCATTACGCAGCGGATTACGGATCTGCAGGCGGCCGCGGCGGCACCAGCCGCCGGCGGGCGGGGCGGCGGCGGTGGCCGGGGCGGCGGCTCGCGCTACACGACCGGCATCCGGGGACCGGGGATGTTCCGGGGCAGCGTGGCGGCGATGGAAGCCGCAGCGGCGGTCCTGAACTTCGGCCGCGTCGACGTGGCCGGCCCGGACGGCATGTGGTTCGGCGATCGGCTGTCGCCGGAGGGTAAGACGGCGCTGAAGGCGATGGAAGCCAACAACATCGTCCTCAACCTGATTCGCCCGACGGCCGGGTTGCTGGGCGACGTGCTCGACAACGCGCAGAAGCCGATCATGGTGACGGATCCGCAGATCATGGAGAACGCCCTGGCCGAGAAGTTCAAAGCCAGGAAGGCGCTGGCCGTGATCCTGTGTGACGCCGCCGACCCGGACCTCTGCGTGCGAAAACTCGGAGTCGCGGCCATCGTCGTCGGCAAGAACAACCTGCTGCTCTCGATGGGCGCCAACGTGGATCGCGCGAAGGCCACGCGGACGCTCTACATGTCGTTGCTGAAGGCCAAGTGGACCCGGGACGAGATCAATGCGATGGTGGGCGTGGCGGCGGCCGGTTCGGCCGGGGCGCCCGGCCAGAGCAACCTGAGCCGCTTCTCGCCGGCTGGCGGCGGCTTCGGCGGGTAGTGGGGGAATGAACCGGAGGGACTGGTCTTCGGCCAGTCCCTCCCACTCTCCTGTTGCGCGGACCTGCCCGACTTCGTTCTCAGCGCCACTGCGTGGTCTCGCCGTAGCGCTTCGCGCGGAGGCGGAAAGGTCGTGGCGACGTCCAGGCGTAGCCGCGGGTCTTCAGACCCGCGTTCATCCCGCGAAGTACATGTCCCGGATGGTGAGGCCCATCAGGACAACCGTGAGCGCGCTGAGCGCGACGACGGAGATCCAGCCGACCGCGTTGTAGAACCGCGTGTTCTTCCATTCGCCCATCAGGTCGCTCTGGTTCACCAGCTTGATCATGAACACCAGGATGACGGGCAGCAGGACGCCGTTGACGACCTGCGAGAAGAGGATCATCTTGATCAGCGGGAAGCTCGGAACGAGGACCACCAGCGCACCCAGGACGATGAGCAGCGTGTAGAGCCAGTAGAAGATCGGCGCCTCGCGGAAGCGCTTGTTTACACCGGACTCGAAGCCCAACCCCTCGCACACCGAGTAGGCGGTCGACAGCGGCAGGATGCTGGCGGCGAACAGCGAGGCATTCAGCAGCCCGGCGCTGAACAGCAGGTACGCATAATTGCCGAACGGCTGGAGGGCCACGGCGGCCTCGGCCGCGCTCTTGATCTCGCGCGGGCCGAACTTCCAGATGGCCGCCGCGCAGGCGACGATGATGAAGAACGCCACCATCACCATCACCACGCACCCGACGATGACCTCGATGCGGGACTCCCGGTAGTCCTTGACGGTAATGCCTTTCTCGACGACGGCCGCCTGCAGGTAAAACTGCATCCACGGCGCCACGGACGTGCCCACCAGTCCCACCAGGATCGTGAGGTACGCCGTGTCCCAGTGGATGACGGGGTCCACGCTCGCAAAGGCAGACGCCTGCCAGTCCGGGCCGATCAGGACGGCCGCGACGATGTAGCCGATGTAGACGACGCAGGCCCCGAGGAAGATCTTCTCCACGCTCGCATACGTGCCCTTCACCACGAGCGCCCAGACAAAGATCGCCGCGAGCGGCACGGAGATGTATCGGCTGATGTGAAACAGCTCGAGCGCGGTGGCCACGCCAGCGAATTCCGCGATGATGTTGGTGAAATTGCCGATCACGAGCAGCAACATGACGACGAACGTCGTGCGCAGGCCGAACTCCTCGCGGATGAGATCCGAGAGGCCCTTACCGGTGACGGCGCCCATGCGGGCGTTCATCTCCTGCGTGACCACCAGCAGCAGCGCAATGGGGGCCAGCGTCCACAGCGTGACGTAGCCGAACAGCGCCCCGGCCTGCGAGTACGTGAAGATGCCGCCCGCGTCGTTGTCGACCATGGCGGTGATGAATCCCGGGCCGATGACGCTGAAGAACACCAGCAGCGGCTTGGGCAGTCGTTCCATCACGCGCACGGGCTTACTCCTGCCTCAGGACCGAGATGACGTCGTCCGCCGTGATGGCGCCGACCAGCGTGCCGTCGGCGCCGACGACCGGCAGGCACATCAAGTTGTACTTATCGACGATTTCGGTGACCCGGTCGCTGCGCTCGGTGACCGGGACGGACACGAGGTCTTCGTCGATGGCCAGGACCTTCAGCGACGTGGGCGCCTCGGCCAGGAGGAGGCGGCCGAGGGGCAGCAAACCGGTGAGCCGGCCGTCCGCATCCACCAGGAAGACTGTCGTCAGGGCGTCGGCCATCTCGGCGCTGGCGCGGATGACCGCCATCGCGTCGCCAACCGTCCCCGTGTCGGGGACCGACACGAATTCGCTCGTCATCATGCCGCCCGCCGAATTCTCGTCGAACTCGAGCAGTTCCTCGACGTCGGTCTTGGGCTCGGCTTCCATCTCCTCCAGGATGGCCTCCGACTTCGTCTCCTCCATCTCGGCGAGGACGTCGGCGGCCTCGTCGGGCGCCATCTCCTCGACGATGTCCGCCGCCCGATCCGCCTCGAGGGACTCGAGGATGGCCGCCTGCGTACGCGGGTCCTCGACCTCCTGCAGCGTCTCGGCCGCGACTTCGCTGTCGATGGCCTCGAAGACGGCCTCGCGGTCCTCGTGGCTCAGTTCTTCGACGATGTCGGCGAGATCGGCCGGGTGGATGTCCTCGAGGACCCGCATGTCGATGTTCAGGCGCAGGCGCCGCTGCGGGTCTGGCTCGATGATGTTGCAGAATTCCCACCGGATGGAGTTCGGCGGGATGCGCATCATCAGCCTCCGGACGAAGCGCGGCGGCACGATGCCCTGGCAGAGGCGGCGGAAAATGCTGCGCACGCCCACGTCGACTTCGAGCACCCACAGGACGTCGCGATCGCCGTCCCGGCGCAGTTCCATCGTGACATCGTTGACGCGCACCACCTTGCGGCCGTGGACGTCGATGATCTGCTGGTCCAGCAGGTCCCGCACCATCCGCAGCATGAACTCGTCTTCGTGGTACGGCGTCAACTGCTCGTCGCGGAGATAGATCCCGTCGAGGGAAATGGAGGCCACCTGGTCGTGCCGCACGGTGAACCAGGTGAGTTCGCCGCCCACCAGGTAGCGATCCACGCGCACGGGATCGACGCTGGGCACGAGGCACGCATCCCGGACGCGGCCGATCTTCCGGCGCTTCAGGTCGTAGACCCTCATCCCCATCAGCTCGGTGAGAAAAAGCAGGCTTTCGGCCATGACACCGCTCCGGTGGACGTCGATCGATTCAGGGATGAAACTGACGAGTGACGCGCGTCCAGCCGTCGGGGTCGGCGCTCGAAGCGTGTCTTCCCCTTATACCACGCGGGCCGCGAAATGCGGCCCGGGAGAATCAGCGGCGATGCACGAAAAGTTCGGGCTGCCGGGGATCAGCCGTAGTGGAGCCAGCCCGGGCCACGCGTGATGTAGTCGGAGAGCGTCATCAGCAGCAGCAGGATGAGCCAGAAGAAGCCGCCCGCCACGACGGCCCACACGACGCGACTGCTGTGCCGCACGTGCATGAAGAACAGCACCACCAGCACGGCTTTCGTGCAGGCAATCGCCAGCGCCACGACGGTGTTGAACGGCCCGAGGTCCTGCATCGCGGCGCCCACGGTGAGGGCCGTCAGCATCATCAGGGCGGCGAAGATCCCGATGTAGAGCCCCAGCGGGGACTGGTGCACCACGGGCTGGTCGAGCGCGCCGGCTGGAGTCGAAGCGTGTGCGGTCATGCGTGCCTACTTTGCCATCCCGTGCCGATCGATCAGATACAGCAGCGGGAACAGGAAGATCCACACGATGTCGACGAAGTGCCAGTAGAGGCCGCTGATCTCCACGGGCGTATGATACGCCTGCGAGAACCGGCCCCGCCACGCCCACACCGCCATCACCGCCATCAGGCCGATGCCCACGATCATGTGCACCGCGTGGAGGCCGGTCATCACGAAATACAGTGAGAAGAACAGTTGCGCGTGCGGGGCGTCGCCCTCGAACTGGAAGCCCGGTCCCGGCACCAGGTGGTCGGCGAACTTGTGCCCGTACTCGACCGCCTTGATGCCGAGGAATGCCGTGCCGAGCAGGATCGTGAGCACCAGGAACAGCACCTGCTGGTTCCGCCTGCCGAGTTGCGCACCCCGGACCGCCAGGACCACCGTCAGCGAACTGCCAATCAGCACCGCCGTGTTGACGCCGCCGAGCACGATGTCCAGGTGGTGGCTGGCCTCCGCGAAGGCCTCCGGGTACTGCATCCGGTAGACCATGTACGCCGTGAACAGGCCGCCGAAGAACAGGATCTCGGTGACCAGGAACAGCCACATGCCCAGCGTCGACGCCTCGAACTGCTGGCCGAGGTTGTCAAAGTGATGCTGGAGAACCGATGGCCCCTGCGCGCGCGAATCCGTCATCGGGTCCTCACTTGCCGTAGTTGTACGGCGGCTCGGTGACCACCGGCGTCGTTTCGAAATTATGCGTGGGGGGGGGCGACGACGTCTCCCATTCCAGGCCCTTCGCGCCCCACGGGTTCGCCGGGGCCGGCTTGCCGCGGAAGAGGGACGCCGCCAGGTAGATCGCCGGCATCGCATAGCCGACCGCCAGGAGCGTGGCGCCCGCGGTCGACAGGATGTTCCACAACTGGAACTCCGGCGGGTACGCGTGGTACCGGCGGGGCATCCCGAGGTAGCCCACGATGAACTGCGGGAAGAACGTCAGGTTGAATCCGAGGAAGATCGTGACGGCGGCCACCTTGGCCCAGAACTCGTTGTAGAGCTTGCCGAAGATCTTGGGCCACCAGTAGTGCAGGCCGCCCATGAACATCATGATGGTGCCGCCCACCATGATGTAGTGGAAGTGCGCCACCACGAAGTAGGTGTCCGTTACGTGGATGTCCACCGCAATGGCCGCCAGGAACAGCCCGGTCAGCCCGCCGATCAGGAACAGGCCGATGAACCCGAACACGTACAGCATCGGGGCCTCGAACGAGATCGACCCTTTGTACATCGTGGCCGACCAGTTGAAGACCTTGACGGCGGACGGTATGGCCACGAGGAAACTCAGCAGCGAGAACGCCATGGCCGAGTAGACCGACTCGCTGCTGACGAACATGTGGTGGCCCCACACGAGGAAGCCGAACACCGCGATCGCCAGGCTCGAGAACGCCACGAACTTGTAGCCGAAGATCGCCTTGCGCGAGAACGCCGCCACCAGCTCGCTCATGATGCCGAGGGCGGGCAGGATCATGATGTACACGGCCGGGTGCGAGTAGAACCAGAAGAGGTGCTGGAACAGCACCGGGTCGCCGCCCAGCTTCGGGTCGAAGATGCCCAGGCCGAGCAGCCGTTCGGCCGCGACCATCACCAGCGTGATGGCGATCACCGGCGTGCCGAGGATCATCACGAGCCCGGTGGCGTAGTGCGCCCAGACGAAGAGCGGCAGCCGGAACCACGTCATGCCCGGCGCGCGCATCTTGTGGACCGTGACAATGAAGTTCAGGCCGGTCAGGATCGACGAGAAGCCGTTGATGAAGATGCCGACGATGACGAGGGCAACCTTCGAATGCGAGAACGCGCTGCTGTACGGGGTGTAAAACGTCCAGCCCGTGTCGACGCCGCCGGTGACGAGCGCCCACAGCGTGAACAGCCCGCCAATGGTGTAGAGATACCAGCTCAGCAGGTTGATGCGCGGGAACGCCAGGTCCTTCGCGCCGATCATCAGCGGGAGCAGGAAGTTGCCCAGAACCGACGGGATCGCGGGGATCAGGAAGAAGAACACCATCACGACCCCGTGCATCGTGAACAGCCGATTGTAGGTGTCCGACGACACCAGGTCCCCCGCAGGCGTCAGCAATTCGGCACGGATCAGGCCCGCGAAGATCGCGCCCAGCAGAAAGAAGCCCGTCACACTGATCAGGTACAGCAGGCCGATGCGCTTGTGGTCGCGCGTCAGCAGCCACGACTTGAGTGTGTACCCGTCGGTCAGGTAGTTCGAATGGGGCGTCACAGCGGTTTCCATAAGCTCACTTCTTCGCAGGCGCCGGGGCGTCGGCGGCAGAGGCCGGCGCCGCCGCCGCCGCACCCGTCGCATTGGACGGCACGGTCTTCAGCGACTTGATGTACTCGATCAGCTGCAGCATGCCCTCTTCCGTGACCAGCCCCTGGAACGCCGGCATCACCGGCGCAAAGCCCGAGACGACCTTGGCCCTCGGATTGGTGATCGACTCGCGCAGGTACCCGTCGTCCGCCTTCACGGTGCCGCCGCCCTCGAGCGAGACCGAGCTGAGGTAGAGCCCCACCAGCGTCGGCCCGCGGCCCGTCGTATCGGACTGGTGGCAGGAGGCGCACGCCATGTCCTTGAACAGCTTCTCGCCAGACTGGGCCATCGTCGTGCCGGGCGCGGCGGCACCCGCCAGCCATTGCTCGTACTCGGCGCGTTCCTGGACGATGACGTAGCCGATCATGCCGGAGTGGTTCGTGCCGCAGTACTCCGCGCAGAACAGGTGGTACTTGCCCGGCTTGGTGGCCTTGAACCACATGTGCGTGTACTTGCCCGGGAGCACGTCCGCCTTGAGCCGGAAGTTCGGGATGTACACGTCGTGGATCACGTCCTGCGACGTCATCGTGAGCTTCACGTTCATGCCCACCGGCACGTGCAGTTCGTTCACTTCCAGGTGGCCGTCAGGGTGCTGGAACTTCCACATCCACTGCTTCCCAACCACGTAGACGTCCAGCGTCTGGGCCGGCGGGCTCGCCATGGAAAAGAAGATGCTGGAGCTCCAGCCGAAGATGACGAGGACGATGATGATCGGGATGACCGTCCAGGTGATCTCGAGGGCGAGGGAGCCGTGGATCGGCACGCCCGCCTCGTCCTTGCCGCGCCGCCGGTACTTGAAGGCGAAGTAGATGACGACGCCCGCGATCAGCAGCGTGAAGAACGCCGTGATGGCAATCAGGAAGAAATACAGGGCGTCCACGCGCCCCGCCATCGTGGATGCCTGTTCCGGCAGCAGCTGGGTCTGGTGCATACGCGCTTACTGCGTCGCCAGCGGCGCGCTGGCGACGGCGTCCTTCTGTTTCCGGCGTTCCCGACGCCACATGATCCCGATGAAGCCGCCGATGAGCGCGACGGTGGCGACACCAGCCACGCGCAGCACGTTCATGACGACCATGCTGTATTTCCCCGTGTGCGGATCGTAGTGATAGCAGTAGAGGATCAGCTGGTCGACCGGCGTGCCAATCTGGCCGTTCGACGCCTCGATCAGGCCCAGGCGCAGATCCTTGGGCGGGTAATCGATGCCGTAGAAGTACTTCGACACGCGGCCCTGCGGCGTCAGCACCATGATGGCGCTGGAGTGCACGTACTGCTGCGTGGACGGGTCGAACGTGTAGCGGAACCCCACCGCGTTCGTGAGTTCGGTGATGGAGGACTGGTCGCCCGTGAGGAAATGCCAGCCGGACGCGCCGGCGGGCCGCCCGTACTTCGCGATGTACGTGTCCTTCTTGGTCCTGGCGAGCTCTGGAGTCTCCTTCGGGTTGAAGCTGACCGTCACGACGTCGAAATCGTCGCCGACGTTGAGCTTCAGGACCTTCAACGCCGCCACCGTGCCGTTGAGCACCTGGGTGCAGAGCATCGGGCACTCGAAGTACACCAGCGTCAGGACCACCGGCTTCTTGCCGAAGTAGTCGCCGAACTGGACGGCGCGCCCCTTCTCGTCGCGGAACGGCAGCGTCAGCGGCACCTGGGCGTTGAGCTTCTGGTCGATCCCGACTTTCGCCAGGATGTCCGGCACGAGCTCGGACGACACGCCAGACCCCGTCATGCCTTCTTCGCGGGCGCCGCCGCCGGCAAAGCGGGGCTTCTGGGCGCCCGCCGGAACTGCGGCAAGGAGCGCCAGGCTGAGCGCGAGGACCGCGACTGAGGATTTCATCGGGACCGCAATCCTTCCTTCTCCACGAGCTTCATGGCCACGTCAACGGGCACCCGCACGACGCCGTTGGCGCGATCGACCCATCCGTAGGTCGTCAGCGTCTGGTCCTCCTGCGCCCGGAGCGACTTCAGGTCGTCCGCGGGCCGGCTCTGCACGCGCGGCTCGGGCCAGCGCATCTGCTCGTCCGCCGGCGCCGAGACGGCCTGTGGCGCGGCCCCGCCCGTGGCGGGCGCGTTCTCGACCGCGTGCTGCGCGCTGAACAGGCGGAACAGGTAGAGGACGATCAGGAAACAGAACACCGTGAACACGGTCAGCCCCGCAATGAACGCGGCGAGCGGCCGGACCTTGATGTCCCGCGTCTCGTACGCCGCGCTCTCCGACTGTCCGTCGTCTGCCGATCCGTGCTTGCGTTCGCTCATGGCGTCTATCCTGCAACTGCCCCACGTCGACGGAATGTGGCACAAGGCTTCAGCCCTGTGTGACGCGCGTTCCCGGGTCTGAAGACCCGGGGCTACGTACTGCCGGACTCCCAATTCCGCGGACCGCCTGGGAGCGCCAGGCTCCAGCCTGTCCCCAGGACATCCTAATGCCCCGCTGGCCCCTGCAACGCGCTCGCCAGTTCAGGATCCCGGAGGGGTAGGAGCGGCCGGCTCATCAGGTTCGACGCGAACGCCGACACCCAGATGCCACCAACTCCCACAACCGTCGAGAGATCGAGCCAGTGAACGCGCAGGCCGTCCGGATACGCTTCCGGACCGATAATGTAGAACAGGTCCAGGTAGCGCATCGCGATCATCCACAGCGCCATCACGCCAAGCACGGTGAGATTCCGCTTCGTCGAGCGGTTGATCAGCACCACGAACGGCACCGCGAAGTGGCAGACCATCAGCCCGACGCCAATCGCTTCCCAGCCGCCGCGCATCCGGTGCAGGTACCACGGGATCTCCTCCGGCAAGTTCGCCGACCAGATGATCAGGAACTGCGAGAAGGAGAGGTACGCCCACAGCATCGTGAACGCGAACAGCAGTTTGCCGAGATCGTGGAGGTGCCCCTTCGTGTAGAGGCCCGCCATCGGCGCTTCCCGCGACAGGCGCCGGACCGTAACGATGGCCACCGAGAGGCCCATCAGGGCCTGGCCGCCGATGAACAGGAAGCCGTACATCGTCGAGAACCAGTGCGGCTCGAGCGACATCCCCCAGTCGATCGACGCGAAGGTCATGGTCAGCGCGTAGATCACGAGACCAATCGCACTGAGCGCCTTCATCTTCCTCTGCGCGTCGGCGCTGCCGGTCGCATCCTGGTCGGCCGACCACTTCGTCAGGAAGAACGCGAGGCTGCACCAGATCGCGAAATAGCCGACGGCGCGCGCGTAGAAGAACGGCAGGTTCAGGTACGCCGACTTCGCCGTCAGTACCGGGTCGGCCGCGACCGCGGCGGCATCGGTCCAGGGATAGAGGTGCGGGGCGCCAATCGCGATCGGCAGAAAGAGGATCGCCATCCACGGGAGCGTGCGCGCTGCGGCTTCCAGGATGCGGCGCAGCATGACGCCCCAGCTGCCGCCGCTCATGTGCTGCAGCATCGTCAGGGCGAGGCCGCCCATCGCCGCCGCCAGCCAGAACAGGTAGGCCAGCAGGTACGAGTGGTAGAACTGCCCGGGGCTGATCACGAAGCCGCCGAGCGAGGCCACCAGGCCGGCGCCGCCCACCAGGAGACCCCGGCGGCGCAGCGCTTCGAGGCTCGCGGGCGGTGCATATGTCGCGTCGTGCATGTGTTCGGCGTCTCTGTGCATCCCGGGATTCCTAGCGTTTACCGGCCGCTTCCAGCCTGGCGCGCTCGCTGTCGGGCACGTCGGCGAGCGTCGCGTGCTGGCTCCGCTGCAGGACGCGCAGGTAGGCGATGATCGCCCACCGGTCCTTGGCCGGCACCTGCGCGGCATAGTCCGGCATCGCGCCAAAGCCGCGCGACGTGACGTCGAACAGGTAGCCCGCGGCCGCCTGGCGCAGCCGATCCTGGTGGAACGACGGCGGCTTGCGGTAGCCGCGCTGCACGATCATGCCGTCGCCCTGGCCTGTCTCCCCGTGGCAGGGCGAACAGTAGATGTTGTAGCGTTCGCGGCCGCGCGCGAGGACCACGCCCGTGATCTCGAAGGGGAAGACCTCGGTCGGCTTGCCGCCGACCTTGCCGGTCTCGAACAACTCGTCGGCTCCGAGGTGGCCGCGCGCGATGGTGCCGGCGACCAGCGGCCTGGCCGATCGCTCGTCCGAGTAGAAGTCGCTCCTGGCGTACGGCTTGAACTTCGGCTGATCGTGCATGTCCTGCCGGCAGCCGGCCGAGACGAGCGCCAGGACGCCGAGCGCCGCGATCGTGCAGGTGGAGCTACGCTTCAACGTCCGATACCTCCCGCGACCCCAGGCCCTGCAGGAACGCCCGCGTGCCGTCGCGATTGAACTTCGGATCGCGCGATTCGATGCAGAGGAAGAACCGATCGCGGCTGGCCATGGCGAACCGCGAGGCGTTGAACACCGGGTGATAGGGCATGGGCAGGCCGTTGAGGGCCAGCATGCCGAACACGGCGGCAAAGGCGGCAAACAGGACCGTCGTCTCGAACGTCGGCGGAATGAACGACGGCCAGCTCAACAGGGGCCGGCCGCCGATGTTGAGCGGATACGCCACGGTCGAGGCCCAGGTCTGGAGGCCGAAGCCCGCCAGGGCGCCGACGAGCGCGCCGCCTGCCACGATCAGGGGCAACTTGGTGGTGGGCAGGCCGAGCGCCTCGTGCAGTTCCTCGATCGGAATCGGGGAATAGGCGTCCATGCGCCGGTAGCCGGCGTCACGGGCCTGGCGGGCTGCGCCCACCAGCGCCGTCGGCGTGTCGAATTCGGCCATGAGGCCGTACAGGTTCTGTTCGCTCATCACTTCGCTCACCATCAGGCGTTGGGCGATTGGCGGCAGGCGTTAGGGAAATGCCTCATCACGCTGTCTTACCCTATCGCCCCACGCCTAACCTCTATCGCCTTCCTCCGTCACCCTCGCCCCCGGCACCATGGTGCGCATCTCGAAGATCGAGATCATCGGCAGGAAGCGGATGAACAGGAAGAGCAGCGTCAGGAACAACCCGATCGTGCCGACAAAGGTCATCCAGTCCCACATCGTCGGCGTATACATGCCCCACGACGAGGGCAGGAAGTCGCGGTGCAGGCTCGTCACGATGATGACGAACCGCTCCAGCCACATCCCGATATTGATGACGATCGCCAGCAGCCACAGCGCAATCACGTTGGCGCGCACACGCCGGACCCAGAGCAACTGCGGGATCGCGATATTCGTCAGGATCAGGCACCAGTAGGCCCACCAGTACGGGCCGGTCATGCGGTTCCACATCATGTAGCGCTCGTAGTGGTTGCCGCTGTACCAGGACATGAACGCTTCCATCCCGTACCCGTAGGCGACGATGAGGCCGGTCGACAGCATGACCTTGGCCATCACGTCGAGATGGCGCCTGGTGATGAAGTCGCCGAGGCCGTAAGCCGCCCGGATCGGGATGGCCAGCGTCAGCACCATCGCGAAACCCGAATAGATGGCGCCCGCCACGAAGTAGGGCGGGAAGACGGTGGTGTGCCAGCCCGGGACGAGCGAGACGGCGAAGTCGAAGCTGACCACCGTGTGCACCGAGATGACGAGCGGCGTGGCGAGGCCGGCCAGCAGCAGGTACGCCGTTTCGTAGCGATGCCAGTGCATCGCGGAGCCGCGCCAGCCCAGGGCGAAGATGCCATAGATGAACCGCGCGACCTTCGAGGGCGTCCGGTCGCGCAGCGTGGCGAGGTCGGGTATCAGGCCGACGAACCAGAACAGCAGCGAGACCGTGGCGTAGGTGGAGACGGCGAAGACGTCCCAGATGAGCGGGCTGCGAAACTGCGGCCAGATCCCCATCGTGTTCGGGATGGGCATCAGCCAGTACGCCAGCCACGGCCGGCCCACGTGAATCAGGGGGAACATGCCGGCGCAGGCCACGGCGAACAGCGTCATCGCCTCGGCGAAGCGGTTGATCGACGTTCGCCACTGCTGCCGCAGCAGCAGGAGGATGGCGGAGATCAAGGTGCCGGCGTGGCCGATGCCGATCCACCAGACGAAGTTCGTGATGTCGAACGCCCAGCCTACCGGGATGTTGTTGCCCCAGATCCCGATGCCCCGGGCGAACAGGTTGCCGACCGCGACCAGCAGCAGGCTGGCGAGCGCCCCGGACACGGCAAGCCCCGCCAGCCAGCCCAGCGAGAACTTCTGCGTCAGGACGATCGAACTGATCTTGTCCGTGACCGTCGCAAACGAGTGGCCAGGCGCGATGAACGCCCGTTTCGCCTCGGCGATGGCGCCGCCCGGGGTGGGGGTCTCGCTGGTATTCGACATGCCTATCGTTTCCGCCTCGGACGCCACACGAGGCGTCCCTACAGTGCCCACATTCCTCGGGGGCGCAGCACGCGGCGCCCCTCCAGTACAGCCGTCCTATCCCTCGGCCTTCGTCACCGATGGATTCGGGTTCTTCAGCGCCGCCAGGTACGTCGTCCGCGGCCGCACGTTGAGCTCGCCGAGCAGCGAGTACGCAAGCGATTCCGCCCGGAGCTGCGCCACGCGGCTGTTCGGATCGTTGATGTTGCCGAACACGATGGCCTGCGCCGGGCACACCTGCTCGCACGCGGTGACGATCTCGCCATCGCGCACCGTGCGATCTTCCTTTTCGCTGTCAATCTTCGCCCGCGTGATGCGCTGCACGCAGTACGTGCACTTCTCCATGACGCCGCGGCTCCGCACCGAGACGTCCGGGTTGCGCTGCATCTTCAACGTCGGCGTATCCCAGTCCTGGTAGAGCAGGAAGTTGAAGCGGCGCACCTTGTACGGGCAGTTGTTCGAGCAGTAGCGCGTGCCCACGCAGCGGTTGTAGACCATGTCGTTCAGGCCTTCGTCGCTGTGCACGGTGGCGCCCACCGGGCACACCACCTCGCAGGGCGCGTTCTCGCAGTGCTGGCACATCACCGGCTGGTGATACGCCTCCGGGCTCTTGTCCGGGTCGCCCTTATAGTAGGTGTCGACCCGGATCCAGGCCATCTCGCGGCCCTTGGCCACCTGGTCCTTCCCGACAACCGGGACGTTGTTCTCCGACTGGCATGCCACCACGCAGGCGTTGCAGCCCGTGCAGGAGTTGAGGTCGATCGCCATGCCCCACGCGTAGCCCGTGTATTCGTGGGCGGGGTACAGCGTCAGAGTCTTCGGCGGTTCCGGCTCGTCGCCCTTGATCACGCCCGGGTCGTGGCGGAACTCCTCCAGCGACGCCGTGCGGATCAGGTTGCGCCCGTCCATGTCGTGATGGAGCTGCGTGCTGGCCAGCGGGTATCGGCCACCCGTCTTCGCCAGTGCGGCACCGGTGGCGAACCACGGGGCCGACGTCGTGCGCATCGGATAGGCGTCGAACCCCACCCCGTTGCCCACGCGGCCTGCATGGGTGCGTCCGTAGCCCAGGTGGACGGCCACCGTGCCATCCGCCAGGCCGGGCACGATCCACGCGGGGCCGCGGACCTTGCGGCCGCCGACCGAGAGATCCACCAGGTCCTCGTTGGCGATCCCCAACGTGGCCGCCGTGGCCGGGCTCACCTGCACGGTGTTGTCCCAGGTCAGCTTGCTGAACGGCTTCGGGGTTTCCTGCAGCCAGCCCGAGTTGGCAAAACGCCCGTCGTGCACGGTCGGGTCGAGCCTGATCGCCAGTTCGAGTCCGGTCCGCTGCCGATTGACTTCGCGCTCGGGGGGCCACTGGGATGCGGGTCCCAGCGTGACCGCGACGGGTTCGAGCGTCGTGCCTTCGACGATGCCGTCGTGGACCGACTTGCGCCAGAACGCCTCGAAGTCAGTGATCTTGCGCTGTTCCGCGTGCGCCTTCCACGTGTCGCGCACCTGCTCGTAGCCCGTGCGTCCCGGGTTCTTCGACAACCCGGCCAGCACCTCGTGCGCAGACTTGCCGTCGTAGAGCGGGGAGATCAACGGCTGGACGATCGTGGCGGTGCCATCCCAGGCGCGTGCATCGCTCCACTGCTCGAGCGGATGCGCCTCCGGGATATGCCATTGGCATCGGGCCGACGTCTCATCCTCGTAGAGACTCAGATGCGCCGTGAACGGGACCTTCTGCAGGGCCTCGCCGAAGCCGAGGTCTGCCGGCGCGTTATAAACCGGGTTGCCTCCCAGAACCAGCAGCGCGGACACCTTGCCGGCCTTCATGTCGGCCACCAGGCCGCCGAGCGATTGCGCGTGATTGACGGGAGACGCGTCGACGGGGTCCGTGTAGACCACCGTGCTCCCGACATTGCCAAGCGCGACGTTGATCGAATGTGCCAGCGCGTGCACGACCGCCGGTTGTTCATTGCCGGCAACGACGAGCGACGCGCCCCTGTTGGCCTCGAGGTCACGCGCGGCGGCCGTAGTCCAGGCTTGCCAGTTGGACGGCCCGGCGCCCGGAACGCCCGCCAACCCCGCCTCGCGCGCCAGGTTCCGGGCCAGTTCTTCCATCTCGCTGGGTCGAAGGGCCAGGCGGTGATCCGCCTTGGCGCCCGCGATTGTCGGAACGCTCTCGGCGACGTACAGGCGGCTCATCCCGCCGTCCGTGCCGCGCACGCGCCGTCCGGCGCTGAACTCGCGCGTATAGCGCACGGACCCCGGGATGCCGCCGAGGAAGTCGCCGTCGAGCGACACGATCACGCGCGCCTTCTCGAAGTTGTAGCGCGTCGCCACGTCGCGGCCAAATGCCAGCCTGGCGCCCGCGCGCACCTCGTCACGTGCCGACGGCTCGTACTGATGCCACGCCGCGGCGGGGAACTCGTCGAGGATCTCGCGAATCTGCCTGGCCAGCGTCGGGGACGTGCAGGTCTCGGTCAGGATGCGGACGCCTGCGCCCTCGCCGGCCCTGGCGGCTTCAATCACGCTGCGAAGGGCGCCCAGGAACGTGCTCCACGTCCGGATGTCGCCCTGTCGCATCAGTGTCTGGGACCGGTCCGGATCGTAGAGGCCCAGGATCGCCGCCTGCGTGAACAGGTCGGTGGCGCCGAGACTCGCGGGGTGGGTCGGGTTGCCTTCGATCTTGGTCGGCCGGCCCTCGTGGCTCTCCACGAGCACGCCCGCGGCAAACCCGCCGAGGGAGACGGCCGTTGCGAAGAACAGGGGCTTGCCCGGCACGATGGCTTCCGGCTGCCGGACGTACGGCACGATCGTTTCCGGCGGTTGCCTGGTGCAGGCCGTGGCGCCGGCGAGCGCAAGCGACGCGCCCATCAGGCGCAGGAACTGGCGCCGGCCCACCGGATCGTTGAATTCAGACGCCGCCTCAGGGAACTCGCGGTGGAGCCACGTCTGGAATTCCGGCGTGTTCGCCACTTCGTCGAGGCTGCGCCAGTACTGGTCCCGGCCGGCAGACACGGGCGTCGCCGCCCGCACCTCGTGTTCGTGATCGTGATGGTCGTTCATGCGTGGCTGTGTCTTCTTCCCTATCGCCTAACGCCAATCGCCTAGCGATGGCACGTCGAGCAACTGGTCAACCGCTTGACGTTGTATTCCGTCATCAGCTTCGTGCCTTCCGCAATCTGATCGGCCGGGGGCTGGTAGTCCACCCGGAAGACGGCGCTTCTCGGGCGCAGGTACTTCTCAGGATTCCTGTGGCACTCCAGGCACCATTCCATCTGCAGCGTCTGGACCGTCCACATCAGCGGCATCTGATCCACCTGGCCGTGGCACGTCGTGCAGCCCACGCCCTTGTTCACGTGGATCGAGTGGTTGAAGTAGACGAAGTCCGGCAGATCGTGCACCTTCACCCACTGGAGCGACTGGTCCGTCCGGAAACTGGCCCGCACCGGCTCGAGATACGAACTGGTCGCCAGGATCTGCGAATGGCAGTTCATGCAGACCTTGGTCGGCGGGATGCCGGCCACCGCGGAGGTCTCTACCGCTGTGTGGCAGTAGCGGCAGTCGAGGCCGTTCCCGCCGACATGGCGTTCGTGACTGAACTGGATCGGCTGCTGCCGCGCTTCGTACGCCCGCGTGACGTACGGCGAGCGGCCCAGTTCGTACACCAGGTAGCCGCCAGAGGCGACCAGCACGGCCAGTACGGTCAGGGTGATCCGCGCGATGCTGTTCGCACTCGGATGAAAGACCTGGGACATGGTGCCCTTTGAACTTCGGTGAACCCAGTCACCTAGATTACTACACCGATCAGTTCGGTATGAATAGATCGCGGGCGAGAAATCGACTTTTCAGTGAACCGCGGTTCACGGCCGTGCCGTCCGGCGGCATGCGTCGTGGGCGGGCCCGCGCCTTGTGATATAAAGTGAACGTTCCGGTGCGCCGGTCCGCTACGGTCGCACCATCCGCCGCCCCCTCAGCCTGAGATCACCGACCCTCGCATTGCGCGGGTCGTCGTCTGTCCCGGCGATCGAGTGACACACCATGAGCGATCGGAAGTACCGCCAGCGCGGCTACCAGGATGACGGGGCGAAGGCCCGCGATCACGCTCCGCACCCGAGGCCGGATGCGACGCCTCCAGGCGGCGGCAAGCCCCGCGGGGCCGATCGCGGCGACGGGCCGCGGACGCCGAACATGATGGGATTCCGGACCGTCGTGCGCTGCCATCGGTGCGCGACGATCGGCAGCGCCGACGTGGCGGCGGGCGCCACGTGCGTGAAGTGCGGCGTGGCGCTGCACTGCTGCGCGCAGTGCGAGGCGTTCAATCCCGCGGCGCGCTTCGAGTGCATGGAATCGATCACGGCCCGCGTGACGCCCAAGGACGCCTTCAACACGTGCGAGCTGTTCCGGCCGCGGACGACCGTCGAACGCGAAACGGGTTCCGTCAAGCAGGCGACCTCGCGCAGCGCGTTCGACGATCTGTTCAAGATCTAATCTAGGCGATAGGCGATAGGGGAAAGGGGATAGGGGATAGGCGGAAGGGGATAGGCGGAAGGGCAAGGAGGCGTGACGGCGTGTTCCCTCTGGCGCCTAACGCCTAGCGCCCCGCGCCTTCTTCCTGTCCTGTCGCAGCACGCCCATCACCACCGTGTTCCCATACCGCCCCTTCCGGAAGTGATCCTGCCGCAGCAGGCCCTCGCGCTTGAACCCCGCCTTCTCGTACGCGCGGATGCCGACCTTGTTGTCCTGGTAGACGTGCAGCCAGACGCGATTCAAGTTGAGCGTGTCGAACGCGTACGACACGATCAGCGTGGTCGTCTCGGTGCCCAAACCAAGGCCGCGGTTCCGCGCCTCGCCGATGAAGATCCCGAACATCGCGTGGCGGTTCTTGTGGTCGATGCGCTGGAGGCCGGCCACACCGATCAGTTTGTCGGACGCCCGATCGCACGCGCCGAACACGACGTCGGTCTCGCTGCGGTTGACGGCGTCGATGAACGCTTCTTCGGCGGCCAGGCTCATCGGCCGGAAGATCGTGAGATTGCCGATCACCTGCTTGTCGTTGATCCACGGCAGGATGGTGGCGGCGTCCGAACGTTCCAGCGCGCGCAGGTACACGTGTTGTCCTACGAGGAAGGGGTGCTTCATATCGGTCTCCGCGGCACCAGCATAGTCCAATCGACGGTTCCTTGCGGCGATGCCCGATGCCGGAGGCCCGCAGGGCGGATTCCGGAACAAACCGTGCTTGTGCATCGTCAGTTCCGGTTTGCGCAGGAACCGCCCGAGGGCCGATGGCGAGGACAAACCCGGTGGGCTTTACCGCGCGGCGCGGGCGACGTACCATGCCGGGGTTCATCCCCCGCCGCCGGGCAGCCCGGGACCGTCCCGCAAGCCTGAGACCTGGCGGCAGAGGGCGAGGAGACAGTCATGATCGTCCTGGACGGGTCGGGTCTGACGGTGGAGAAGCTGGTGCGCATCGCGCGCCACGGCGAAGAGGTGCAACTGGCCCCTGGCGCGCTCGAACGTATCAAGGTGTGCCGCGCGATGCTCGAGGAGAAACTGGCGGCGCGCGAAATCATGTACGGCACCAACACGGGGATCGGCGAGTTCTCGGAGATGATCCTGAACGACGACCAGGTGAAGGACTTTCAGCGGTACCTGGTCTACAACCACGCCGCCGGCATCGGCGACCCGGCGCCGGTCGAACACGTGCGGGCCGCGCTGGCCGGACGCATCAATGTCCACGCGCACGGCAATTCCGGGTGCCGCCCGGAGATCACGCTCACGCTCGTGGAGATGCTCAACAGGGGGCTCACGCCGGTCGTGTGCCAGAAGGGCTCGGTCGGCGCCTGCGGCGACCTCGCGCCCATGGCCCAGGCCGCGCTGCTGCTGATGGGCGAGGGCGAGGCGTTCTATGACGGCGAGCGCCTGCCGGGAGACGAGGCGATGCGTCGCGCGGGGATCGCCGTGCCGGGCCTCCACGCGCGCGACGGCCTCGCCACGATCAACGGATCGAACCTCCTGACGGCGATGTCGGCGCTCCACATCTACGACATGGAGCGATGGCTGCGACAGGCCGAGATCGCGGCGGCCATGTCGATCGAGGCGCTGCTCGGCAACCTCAAGCCGTACACGTCCACGCTGCACGAACTCCGCGGGTTCCCGGGCGCCGTCGCCTCCGCGCGCAACATCATGGCGGTCCTCGCGGGATCCGACCTGGCGACCGGCAAGATGAAGACGAAGGTGCAGGACGCTTACTCGATGCGCTCGACGCCCCAGGTGATCGGCGCCGCCCGCGATGCCATCGGCTACGCGCGCACTCAGGTGGAAATCGAACTGAACGGCGTCGGCGACAATCCCATCTTCCTGCCGGATCAGCGCCTGACGCTGACCGGCGCGAACTTCCAGGGGTCGCCCGTGGCGCTGCCGATGGACATGGCCGGCATCGCCATCACGATGGTGTCGGTGCTGTCCGAACGCCGGCTCAATCGCCTCACGAACCCGGCGCTGTCGCAGGGCCTGCCGGACTTCCTGGCGCATCAGCCCGGCTTCTACTCCGGCCTCATGCTCAGCCAGTACACCGCCGATCACCTCATTGTCGAGCAGCGCATCCTGTCGGCGCCGGCGTCGATCCAGTCGATTCCCGCGGCGGCGGACCAGGAAGACTTCGTGTCGATGGGGATGAACACCGCGCTCAAGAACGGACAGATTCTCGACAACGCCTACGGCGTGCTCGGCATCGAGTTGATGGCGGCGGCACAGGCCCTGGACTTCCGGACGTTCTCAGCCGGAAAGGGCACCCAGAAGGCGCGCGAGATCATCCGGCGGCACGTGGCGCATCTCGAGGTGGATCGCCCGCTGTTCAACGACCACAACGCGATGAAGGCGCTGGTGAAGTCCGGCGAGCTCCTGGAAGGGGTCGAGGAAGCGGTCGGACCGCTCGCCTGAGCGCGCGCCGTACCGCAGCCGGGCCGGGGACCGCGCGATTCCCGGCCCGAGTCATGTACGTCCGATGGCGCAACGTGAGACCGACTACCAGTGGGCGAGGTACTCGCGCAGCTGGTGCTTCCAGTAGGGCCAGTCATGGCCGCCCATGGCGCCCCAGTCGTCGAGCGCGTGGGGGATCTGCTTGGCCCGCAGCACCTCGCCGAGCCGGTAGGTGGGGCCCTTGTCTTCCCAGGGGCCGTCGCCCGTGGCCAGGCGAATCTCGCACGAGGAAATCTGCCCGATCAGCGCGGCATCGTCGAGGTTGGCGAGATAGTCCACCGGGTTGTTGAAGTAGAAGTTGTCGTCGAACGTGCCGTCCATGAAGCGCTTCATGTCGTAGGTCCCCGAGAGGGCGTAGCAGCGATTCACCACATCGGGGTGTTTGAAGAGCGTGTTGACGGCGTGGTATGCCCCGAACGCCATGCCCATCGTCGTGACCGGAATATCGGGCGACTCGCAATGCTGCCGGATGAAGGGCAGCACCTCGTGCCGGATATAGCCGTCGTAGCGCACCTGCGCGGCGCTGCGATCGAGCGGCGGCACGGCGGTGTTCGAAAATGAGTCCTGACCGGTGCCCGACACGGTGAAGATCTTCACGCGTCCGGCGTCGATGTGCTCGGCAAGGGCCGAAATCAGGCCTTGGCGGGCCATTTCCCATTCGTCTCCGCCGCGCGTCGGGAAGACCAGCGCGGGCGCCCCCCAGTGGCCATATGCCACCAGCCCGGCGTCCCGGCCGAGCCGGGGCGACGGCCAACTGTGGTACTCGCTCTGCACGCGCCTATGATAGTTCTGGGGTCAGGTCCAAAACACTAGATTTGTCCAAAGAAATGGACACAACGGATTGGAGGAATCCAGTGTCCTGGACCTGACCCCACGCAGCGGTCGGGCTTTTTTCGGCATTACGGATCCATCCTCGCGGTACTATCGAGTGAGAGACAGGCGGCCCTCGCGAGGAACCCACTGGTGTCGACACCTGCAACCCCGGCGGTACTCTCCGCTCCCCTCTGGCAGTGGGTGGCCTTTCACCTGGTAATCCTCACGCTGCTCGTGTTCGACCTCGGCGTGACGCGGCGGCGCGGTCATGCGCTGAAGCTGAAAGAAGCGTTTACCTGGGTCGGCTTCTTCGTAGGATGCGCGGCGCTGTTCGCGGGCTGGTTGTACTACGAGCACGGCAGCTCCGCGCTCGTCCTGTTCGTCACCGGCTATCTGGTCGAATACACCCTCTCGGTCGACAATCTGTTCGTCTTCGTCCTGGTGTTTGCCTCGTTCGGGGTGCCCGATCGGGTCCGTCACCGGGTGCTGTTCTGGGGCATCCTCGGCGCGCTCGTGTTTCGCGGCCTCTTCATCTTCGCGGGCACCGTGCTGATCGCGCGCTTCAACTGGATCCTGGATGTCTTCGGGGTGCTCCTCGTGGTGTCCGCGGTCAAACTGATCGTCGAGGAAGAGAAAGACATCGATCCGTCGCGGAACCTGCTGGTGCGCCTGGCCCGCCGGTTCGTGCCCGTATCGGCGCACTACGACGGCGCGCGGTTCGTCACCCGCGTGGGGCGGAAGCGGATGATCACCCCGCTGCTGCTGGTCCTCGTCGCCATCGAAACCACCGACATCATCTTTGCCGTGGATTCCATTCCCGCGATCTTTTCGATCACGACCGATCCGTTCCTGATCTACACCTCAAACGTCTTCGCGATCCTCGGCCTCCGGTCCCTGTTCTTCGTGCTGGACCGCCTGCTGCCGCTCTTCCGCTTCCTGAAACCGGCCATCTCGCTCATTCTCGGCTTCGTGGGCGTGAAGATGATCCTGCACCACTGGTACGTGATCGGGCCTGCGGTCAGCCTCGCCGTCATCCTCGGCATCCTCGCCAGCGCGGTGGTGCTGTCCGTCACGTGGAAGCGCGCGGACGGCGCCCGGTAGTTCTTAGCAAACCAATTGCCTCCCGTTTCCGTCTACTGATCCTGAGGGCTACCGATGGGGCTGTGCCGAGGACGTGTCTTCCAAACATCGCTGCTGGCCCTGGTGACCACGGCCTCTACGATTCATGCCGCCCCGCCGCCCCGGCCGACCGGGGGGCACGTCGTCACCCGCGTCGAAGCCACGGAACTCCCAGCCGGCACGGCCGTTCGCCTGGAAGGTGAAACGGCAAAGACGGCGTTCGAGCGGCTCACGCCGATCACGGGATTCGTCCAGCGAGACCCGCACGAAGGCGCCGATCCCAGCTGTCCGACGGAAGTGCGCGTGGCCTACGACAAGACGTTTCTGTACGTCGAGGTCAAGGCCTTCGATGCCGATCCGTCGAAGATCGTCGGCCTGCGGACACGCCGCGACTCGCCGTCGCCCTCCGACTGGATTCGCGTGATGATCGACTCGTACCACGACCGGCGCACCGCGTACGAGTTCGCGGTCAACCCGGCTGGGGTGAAGCAGGACCAGTACTGGTTCAGCGATGCGAACAACGACACCAGCTGGGATGCCGTGTGGGACGTCCAGGTCGCGAAGGATGCAAAGGGCTGGACCGCACTGTTTAGGATCCCGTTTTCGCAGCTGCGATTCGAGACGGGGAAGGGCGATGCCTTCGGTTTTGCCGTCATCCGCCAGGTGGGCCGCCTGAACGAGTCGTCGTCGTGGCCGCTCATCGCCAAGTCGAAATCCGGATTCGTCTCTCAGTTCGGAGAACTCGGCGGACTGAAGCTCGGCAGCGCGTCGAAGAAGCTCGAACTGACGCCCTACGGAGTGGGCCAGGTTGGGACCAAGCCCGTCGCCGCTGGCGACCCGTTCCAGAACTCGCCGGCCCTTTCCGGCCTGGCTGGCGCGGATCTCAAGTACTCGGTCACGCCAGGCCTGACGATGACGTCCACCATCAACCCGGATTTTGGCCAGGTCGAAGCCGACCCGGCGGTGGTCAACCTCACCGCGTTCGAGACGTTCTATCAGGAGCGGCGGCCGTTCTTCGTCGAGGGGTCGGGCAACTTCAAGTTTGATCTCGACTGCAACGATGGCCAGTGCACCGGGCTCTTCTACTCCCGGCGCATCGGCCGCCAGCCGCACGGCAGCCCTGCCGCCCCGAGCGGCGGCTTCCTGGACATGCCGGGCACCACGACGATCCTGGGCGCGGCAAAGCTCACCGGTCGTGCGGGGCCGTTTTCGATCGGCGCCCTGGACGCGGTGACGCTGCCCGAGGAGGCCACACTCGCGCTCGGCTCGCAGACGTGGACCCAGACGGTCGAGCCGCTGACGAACTATCTCGCCGCACAGGCGAAGCGCGAATGGAGTAATCAGTCGTCGGTCGGTTTCATGCTGACGAGCACGAATCGGAAGCTCACGAGCGATGTCAGCTTCCTGCCCTCGAACGCGGTCACCGGAGGCGTCAACTGGGACTGGCGCCTGAAGGACCCGCGGTACTCACTGGCGGGCTACTGGGCCGGCAGTTCCGTGACCGGTAGCACCGAAGCCATCGGTGAGTTACAGCAGAGCGCCGTGCACAACTACCAGAGGCCCGATGCCACGCACGTCGAGTACGACCCGGCGCGCACGTCGCTGACAGGCATGGCTGGGTCGCTTGGCGCGCAGAAGATCGGCGGCGAGCGCGTCCGCTTCAGCTTCAATGGCAGCTTCAAAACGCCCGGCTTCGACGTCAACGACCTCGGGTACGAGCGCTCCGCCGACGACATCTCGCAGTCGGCGTGGACGCAGTTTCGATGGGAGACGCCAACCAGGGTCTACCGATCGTTCCGGTTCAATCTCAACCAGTGGGCAGACTGGAACTTCGACGGTGATGCGCGCGTCAAGGGTGGCAACGTCAACGCCCACATCGTCCTCAACTCGAACTGGGCGGCTGGCGCCGGCTTCAATGTGCAGACGGCGGGCATCGACGATCGGACCACGCGCGGGGGACCGTCCTACCGGACCAAGAGCGGTCATAGCCTCTGGTACTACGTGCAGACCGACAGCCGGAAGGCCGTGAACGGCATCTGGCAGTCATTCACGTTCCGGGACGAGAAGGGCGCAACCGACTGGGGCGCCGATCCCGAGGTGACGTTCCGGCCCACGACGTTTCTTTCGATCAGCGCGGGCGTGCACTTCGAAGTAATGGACGAGGACACGCAGTGGGTCGACAACGTGGCGTCAGCAGCCGGCACGCGCTACGTGTTCGGGCGTATCCACCAGGAGACGCTGGGGCTCACGGCGCGGATCAACTACACGATCACGCCCAACTTGACGGTGCAGATCTACGCGCAGCCGTTCGTGTCCGCCGGGTTCTACGGCGACTACAAGGACCTCGTCAGCCCCCGCGCGACGCCCTTCGACGCGCAGTTCCAGTCGTCGACCTATCCGGGCAACCCGGACTTCAACTACAAGTCGTTCCGCACGACGAATGTCCTGCGGTGGGAATACAGGCCCGGGTCCGCGGTGTACGTGGTCTGGCAGCAGGGGCGGGAAGGCGTGAGCGACGTAGGCAGTTTCCGCTACCGGCACGACCTGGTGGAGATGTTCGGCATCCCCGCCAGCAACGTCTTCCTCGTGAAGTTCTCCTACTGGCTCAATCTTTAGTGGGGTCAGGTCCAAACGGGAAGATCTTCTCCAATATCTTGGATCTCGAAGAATTTCGAGTGTTTCAGACGTGCCAGGCTTCCCTGGATCCAATAATCCGTAGAAGATCTTCCCGTTTGGACCTGACCCCGGATTGATAATGGTGGTACGGTCCGCAGCCCCAGGGGAGGATCACATGATCACCATCCGGACGATCCTGGTTCCCACCGATTTCAGCGAAGCCTCGGAATCCGCACTCAAGTACGGCAAGGAGATGGCCCGCGTGTTCGGGGCCGCGCTCCACGTCGTTCACGTCATGGAGGACCTGCTGGCCCACGCCTGGGCAGCCGAGGTCTACGTTGCCTCGATGCCGAACCTGCGCGAGGAAATCGAGCGCGAGGCCATCGACCGCCTGGCAGCGCTGGTCACCGACGACGAACGCAAAGGGCTGCGCGTGACGACGGCCATCGTGGCCGGCAGCCCGTTCGTGGAGATCATCCGCTACGCGAAAGCGAACGAGATCGATCTGATCGTGATGGGAACCCACGGGCGAGGTCCCGTGGCGCACATGCTGCTCGGCAGCGTGGCCGAGAAAGTCGTGCGCAAGGCGCCGTGTCCGGTGTTGACCGTGCGCCCTGCGCAACACGAATTCGTGATGCCGTAAGTCCGGCCGGCCGATCTACTTCTTGATCGGCGCCGGAGCGGCGGCGGGCCCCGCCGGCGCCTTCGGCAGGCTGATCAGGTTCGCGAGCAACTGGTACGCGCCCTCGACGCCGGCCGGAATCTCACGCCACAGCGCGAGCCCGACGTAGACCCACCGCCCCTTGCCCGTCCTGGCTTCGACGAGCGATCCCAGCTTCACGCCGGGGTTGTCCGGGAACGGATCCTCCATCGAGACGAGATCGACGTATTTCGCATCCTTCTCGCCGAGGAAGTAGAGCCCGCGTTCCTGCACCCAGCCCTTCCACGCGCTCTCGCCAATCGTATTGGGGAACGTGAAGATCGGGTGCGTCGGCACCAGCACCGTGACCGGCGCCGTTTCGTCGGTGACCCGTCCCGACCCGACGCGCGCCGGGTACGGTCCGTACTGACCCTGGTTGAACTCCATCTTGTTGTACTGGACGATGACCGTCCCGCCGCGCTCGGCGAAATCGAGCAGGCGCCGGTTGTACACCTTCAGGTCCTTTCGCCGCTCGTACGCGCGGACGCCGGTCATGATGACGTCGTACCGCGACAGGTCGCCCCACGCCAGCTCGTCAGGCTCGATGAAGTCGAGCTTCGCGCCCAGTTGCTCAATCGCGGGCGGCACCTGGTCGCCCGCGCCGACGATGAAGCCCAGACGGATGCCCGGCGCGGTCTTCACGTTCATCACCTTCAGCGACGTGACCGCCGGCTTGATCACCTGCCGGCGCTCGATATGCGGGTACTCGATCTCCTGGTACCCGTTGGTGAACCGTTCGTCGCCGGTATTCGTCGACGTCGCCACGGCGCGGATGTCATACGCCCCCGTCTTCGCCGATGCCGGCACGGACACCACGAATCGCGCCGTGATCGCTTCATCCTCGGCCGCAAACACCAGCGGCATCGTCGCCGGGGACGCGGTCCAGCCTGCGGGCAGTTCGAGCGCGACCGCGGCGTGTGCGGCGCCCTTGATGCCGTTGGTGACCGAGACGTGAATCTCGCGTGTCGCCGCCTTGGCGGTTGCTGACGCGGCAGCCGGGACGACGGCTGTCGTCGGCGTCAACCGTACCGAGAACGCGGGCACGACGCTCAGCTCCATGCGCTTGTCGCCGTGGAAGACGTCCTTCACGTACCGGTACTGCACCGGCAGGTCGCGGGCCACCGTCACGCCGCCGAGCGCCAGCGTGAACTTCGCGCGGAACGGCGTGGGTCTGAAGGGCGCGCCGAACGGGACGTCCGGCTCGTAGATGTCGAGCGCCAGCTTCGGATTCGGCCGATTCCAGTACTCATCGGTCCAGTACCGGTCCGTCAGCTTCGCGGCCTTCGGGATCTGCACGTCGGCCGTGCAGGTGAACGCCGCGTCCTTCTTCACCGGACCCGGGGTGCATGCGGCCCTGCCATCGAACCCGGTGACGGCCGCATCGGTCACGGAGAATTCCCCGGTTCCGCGGTTGGCCGCCATCAACTGGATCTTCACCGTCTGCCCGCCGACGACGAGGCCGTCGTCGGACAGCGCCTCAAACGAGATCCCGTAGGCCTTTACCGTCGCGTCTGCGTAATCCTCCTCCTTCGTCGCGAGCCGTGTGTCGATCTCGAATCGCGCGGACTCCGTCAGGCCCATCGAGCCCAACTGCCCGCGCAGCGCGCGCACGGCCGCCAGGCCCGCCACGATCGGCGCGGCCGTCCCGGCGTCGTTGCCCGAGTCGAAGGTCTGCTGCGCGCGCTTCGCCTGTTCGGCGATGGCGGCCAGGCCACTCTTCAGCGCGTCCGGTGGCATCGGGCCCGCGAACTGCGCCAGGCTGGTCAGCGACGTGTCGAGGCCGTCGAACAGTGAGGTTTCGTCCTTGTCCTTCTCGCCCGCGATAGTCGTCTCCGCGAGGAAGTAGCGGGAGGGGAATACGCCTCGTCCGCCACCCACGCCGCCCGGGAGCGGAGGCAGGCCGCCCATGCCCTGGCACTTGTGATTGCTGCGCGCGTCGGCGCCAATCTCCACGTACGTCCGGCCCAGGAGCGGATCGTAGATGCCGGCGTTGACGACCGTCAGCCGCGCTCCGGACGTTGTGGCGGGCTGCCCGGGGACCTGGCCCCCGCGGCCGCCAGTTCCTGGCGCCCCGGCGCCCGGTCCCCCGATGGCGCCGCTGCCGGGCGCGCCGGAGAAGTAGAACTTCCGCACCTGCCACGGGCGCAGGCCTCCCGCGATCTGGTCTGGATACTGCGCGGGATCTGCGGCCGCGTGCACCGCCTCCTGCGTCAGCACCGCCGTCGATTCGTGCGCGCGGTCGCCGCCGCGCCCCTGGATCGTCATGGTCAGCACGACATCCGGGCGAAACTGGCGGATGAAGTGCACGAAGTCGCCGATGACTTCCTTGCGCCCCCACTTCTGTTCGATCTCCGGCGGGCTGAACGAGTACCCGAAGTCGATGGCGCGCGTGAACCACTGCTCGGCGCCATCGAGCCGGTGCGTGGACATCAGCTCAGCCGTCCGCAGCACGGCCATGTCCTGGAACAGCTCGGGGCCGATCTCGTTCTGGCCGCCAGCGCCGCGGGTGGTTTGCACGATGATCGAGCGCAGGCCGAGTCCGCGCGACAGCAGCGCGTGGACCTGGTTGTGTTCGTCGTCCGGGTGGGCGGCCGTCTGGAGGAACGTGCCGGTGACGCCCAGCCTGCGGATCGCGAGGCCCAGGGCGGCGTGGCCGCTGTCGGCGGAGACCAGCGAGAGCTGCCGGCTCTGGGCGTTGAGCTGACCGCTGCGGGCCGTGAAGCCCGCAACGGCCAGGAGGCTGACGAGGGTAACGAGAACCGGGATTCGCTTCATGTTGTCCTCTAGAAGCGAACCCGGAACCCGAGCTGGAACTTGCGCTGTTCGTAACCGGAGGGGTTCGGGAACTGGTAGGCGTCCAGCGGGATCGAAGCCGCCGGGACGCCGGCCGTGTCGACGGCCGTCGTGGTGTTGACGCCCGCCAACTGCCGCGTGTTGAACACGTTCTTGAGTTCCATGATCACCTCACCGCGCACCGAGCCGCGGACCGGGATCCAGCGGGTGTAACGCAGGTCGACGTTCTTGCGGGTCGGCAGGTAGATCGGGTTGCGGCCGATGTTGAGCGGCCGGTCGCTGTTGACGCCGTCGCCGTTCAGGTCGCGGTTGGCCAGGATGTTGATCGGCAGGCCGCTGTTGAACTGCAGCAGGATGCCGACCTCGTTGCCGTTGGCCAGCGCGCGCACGACGCTGTTCGTGGACTGGCTCGTCGTCACGTAGATGATGTTGCCCGTGAAGTTCTGGCGCATGTCGAGCGGGTTCGGGCCGAGGTCGCGGTTCAGGTTGCTCGGGTCGGACCGGCCCGGTTCGGACTGCACCGTCAACTGCGTGAGCAGCGGCGTGTTGTCGATACCCTTGCCGACCTGGTACTGGATGTTGAACGTGAGCCCGGCCTTGAAGCGCTTGTTCAGCTGGAAGGTCAGCGACTTGAACCACGATTCGCCGATCGACTGCACTTCGTTGATGTGGTTGAAGCGCGGGTCGACACGGGTCGTGCTGTTCACGGCCGTGCTGTAGATCGGGCGGCCGTCCGCCAGCGTTCCGATCGGATTGATCAGGTTGACGTCCGTGACCACGGGCAACTGATTGCCCTTCGCGTACATGAAGCCGACCGAGGCCGAGAAGTCCTGGCGGAAGGCGTGTTCGACCTGCACGTTGTTCTGCCACGTGTGCGCCACCTGGAAGGCGGGGTCGATAGCCCAGGGCGACTGCACGGCCAGGGTGCCCGACGTGATGCCGTTCGGGAACGCCGGTGCCCCCGTCGTCGTGGGGCTCATCGTGTACACCGGGGCCTTCGGAGAGCCGGACAGCTGCAGCGCCTGTTCGTACCCGCCGAGGATCGGCTGGTCGAACATCACGCCCGTGCTGGCGCGCAGCACGGTTTCGGGATTGAGCGTCCACGCGATCCCGACGCGCGGCCCGAAGTTGTTCTTGTCGAGGTTGAACGACTGGGTCTGGGTGAGCGGCGCGCCGGACAGCCCGGCCGGATACCGGTACAGATCGTACCGGATGCCGTAGAGCACTTTCATCGACGGCAGCGCCTGCCAGTCGTCCTGCACGAACACGCTCATGATGTTGGTCGCCATGTTGAACGTCTTGTCGCCCGTCAACTGCTGCATCGTCGAGTAGCTGTACAGGTTCGCGCCGCTCTTCGCCAGGTTATAGGCGTCGAGTGTCGGGAAGGTGTAGAGGAACTGCGGCGCGGCCGTGCGCTCGTCGTAGACGTGCTGCCAGTCGAAGCCGAACTTGTAGCTGTGTGCGCCCTTGACGATCGTGAAGTTGTCGACAACCTGCGAGATGTTCTGCTTGAAGTCGAAACCGGCGTTGCCCTGGCCCGTCCCGGACCAGGGGCCGCCAAAGCCGATGGCCGGCGAGCTGATCGTGATGGCCGGACCCGTGCCCGAATCGGTATTCGCCACCGAGCTCTGGTGCCGGTGGGCGTACTGGATGCGCAGCTCGTTCAGGGTGTTGGAGCCGAACGTCGAGACCATCTGGCCCGCGATCGAGTCCATCGCATCGAGGAAGTTGGTGGCGCGCTCCAGCGTGTTCGTGCCGCCGCCACTGTTGTAGGGCGCGTCGTTGTGGAACTGGACCCAGCGGCCGGTGACGCGGTGGTTCTTGAGCTGGTAGTCGAGCTTCGCGATGAAGAACTTGCCCGTCTGCACGTTCGGTGCGGCCGCGGGTTGAGACTTCAAGCCCACCGCCGCCACGACGTCCGGGCTGACAGTGATCAAGCTGTTGGCGGACAGGTCGCGGCGGGTCCGCTCGGCGCCGACGTAGAAGAACAACTGGTTCTTCAGGACGGGTCCGCCGATGTTCCCGGTGTACGTGTCGACCTTGGTCGCCGGTTTGGTTGCCGTGGGGGCCACCGGCGGGCAGTTGGCCGCGACGGTCGTGCTGCCGCAGCCGAAGAAGAACGGGAACGCGCTGAACCCGTCGCGCCGGAACAGGTACGTGGCCTGTCCGCGGAAGAGGTTGGTGCCCGACGGCGTCACGGCGTTGTACACCATGCCCATCGTCTGGCCGAACTCGGGCGCGAAGCCCGTCGTCACGACCTTGACCTCCTGGATCATCACCTCGGACATCGGCAGCAGGCGCAGGCCGGCGCGGTCCTTCTCGGTGTTGGTGTTGCCGTCCATCTGGTAGTTGATGCGCATCGCGGCGCCGTTGGCGGCCAGGCGCGGCACGCCGAACTCGACGTTCTCGTAGCCGGTGACGCCGGGCTGCACGAGCGCGTAGTTGTAGGGGTTACGCGCGACGAGCGGCAGCGTGTGCACTTCCTGGTCGGACATCGTGTGGCCGATGTCGATGCGGGCCAGTTCGAGGGCAGGCCGATCCTCCGCGTTCACCGTGACGGTCTCCGCCACGGCACCGACCGCCATCGCCATCTTGAGCACGACGGCCTGGCCGACGCTCAGCTTGATGCCCGATTCTTCGTACTTCTTGAATCCCTGGAGTTCGGCGACCACCTTGTACGTGCCGAGCGGCAGCAGCAGCGCCCGGAACAGGCCCGCCTCGTTGCTGACGACGGTACGCTGGGCGGCCGTCTCGATATTCGTGACGGTCACCGTGACCCCGGGCAGGACGGCGCCGGACGCGTCGACGACCGTGCCGGCGATCGAACCATTTGCCGCCTGCGACTGTGCGGCGGCCGGGACGGCGACCGCCAGCGCGAGGAGGATGACGAGCGCGAATCCAAAGCGTTTCATGACGAGCGATTCTCCTTCCGAGAAGCCGGGGATACCCGGTGATTCAGCCCGCCGGCAGACAATCCATGCCAGGCGCGATCCCGCCCGTCTGGAGCGAGGGGCGCGCTGAAACCAGATACAGCAGTCTGAATGAGGTTCATTTTGCCACGAACCGGGGCATCTTGGACTCATCTGGTAGACTAAATCCGTCACTATGAAATTCGCGCCGGAATACGTCGCGTGCGTCCTCAGCGAGATCTTCGACGACGCCAAGTCGTTGCTGCTCGAGCCGATGATGGCCATGCACTACGCGCATCTCGTCATGCTCGCCGAGCGGGGCATCGTGTCAGCGCGCGACGCCCGCACGATCCGCGAGGCGCTCGACGCGGTGCCGCTCGACGAGGTGCGGCGTGCGCGGTTCGACGGCCGCGACGAGGACCTGTTCTTCTACGTCGAGCGCCTGCTGGCCGAGGCGTGCGGCGCAGACGTGTCGGGGAGGCTGCACACGGCCCGCAGCCGCAACGACATCGGCGTCACGCTGTACCGGATGGTTCAACGGCGGCACATGCTGGCCATCCTGGATGCGTCGGTCACGCTGCGCGCCGCCCTGATCGGCGTTGCGGGCCGGCACCGCGAGACGATCCTGGCGCTGCATACGCACACCCAGCCCGCCCAACCATCGACCGTGGCCCACTACCTGCTGGCGTTCATCGAGGAACTGGAGCGCGATGCCACGCGGCTCAAGGCGGCATTCGAGACCACGAATCGCTGCCCGCTGGGATCGTGCGCCATCACGGGCACCGGCTTCCCGATCGACCGGCAGTTGACCAGCGACCTGCTCGGGTTCTCGGCGCCGACCGGCAACACCTACGGCAGCATCGGCGCCGCCGATTACATGCTGGAGAACGTGACGGCGACGGCCGTCCTGATGAACGGCCTCGGCCGCTTCGTGCAGGACATGCTCCTGTGGTGCACGGCGGAATTCTCCTACCTGCGGCTGGGAGACGGGTTCGTGCAGGGCAGCAGCATCATGCCGCAGAAGCGGAACCCGGTGGCGCTGGAGCACGCGCGGGCCATTGCCAGCAAGGCCCTGGGGCAGGCAACGGGCGTGCTCGTCGCCTTCCACAACACGCCCTTTGGCGACATCGTGGACACCGAGGACGACGTGCAGCCGCTGGTGGATCGCATGGCGCACGACGCGGCGCGCGCGGTCACGCTCGTGGCGGCGGCCATGGCGAGTGCGGACTTCGACGCGGCCCGGCTCGAACAGCGCGCCGGCGAGAACTGGATCACCATCACGGAACTGGCCGACACGATCGTGCGCGACCACGGCGTTCCCTTCGACACGTCTCACGCCATCGCGGCGCGCGTGGTCCGGGCGCGCGCCGGGGACCCGCAGGCGAGCGTCGCCGGCGCGGTGGCCGCCGCATCCCGCGACCTGACCGGGACCGCCATCGTGTACACCGACGAGCAACTCGCGGCGATCCTGGCTCCCCGGCATTTCATCGCGGTGCGCACCACGCCCGGCGGCCCGGCGCCGTCCGAAACCTCGCGGGCCCTCGGCGTATCGCGTGCCGCGCTGGACGCCGACCTGGCGTGGCTGGCGCAGGTGCGGCAGAGGCTCGCCGCGGCCGCCGCGACGCTGCAGGAGCGGAGCGCCGCGCTGTGACCTCGCCGCCGCCCCCCGACCGCACCCACCAGGACGACGACCTCGACCGCCGCCGGACGTACGGGGCCGTGATTCTCCTCGAGATCATCGTGATCGCCGCGCTGTGGGCGTTTTCCCGGTACTTCGGCGCATGAGTCTCATCGACTGGGCGGTCATCGGGACCTACCTCGTCTGGATTGTCTACGACGGCCTGAAGCGCACCAAGGCCGCCAACGAGGTCGAAGGCTACTTTCTCGCCAATCGCAGCCTGCCGTGGTGGGTGGCCGGCCTGTCCGTGATGGCCACGCAAATGAGCGCGATCACGCTCGTTGGCACCACCGGCCAGGCCTATTCCGATGGCATGCGGTTCGTGCAGTTCTATTTCGGGTTGCCGATCGCGATGGTGATCCTCTCGGTGACCCTGGTGCCGTTCTTCTATCGCGCCCGCGTCTACACCGCGTACGAGTACCTCGAGCGGCGGTTCGACGCGCGCACGCGCATGCTGACCAGCCTGTTGTTCCTCGCGTCGCGCAGCCTGGCCCTCGGGGTCGTCATCTCGGCCCCGGCCGTGATCCTGTCGATCGTGCTCGACTGGAACATGCCGCTGACCGTGCTGGCGATCGGCGCGCCCACGGCGGTCTACACGATGTTCGGCGGCGTGCAGGCCGTGGCATGGACGGACGTCAAGCAGATGGGCGTGGTGCTGGCCGGCGTGGCGGCGGCCGTGATCGTGCTCGTCACCGGGTTGCCGAGCAGCGTCTCGCTCGGCGAGGCGATGCACATCGTGGGCGCCGTGGGCCGCCTCAAGACCGTGGACTTCTCCTTCGACCTCCACGAGCAGTACACGTTCTGGTCCGGCACGCTCGCCGGCCTGTTCCTGATGCTGTCGTACTTCGGCTGCGACCAGAGCCAGGTGCAACGCTACCTGACGGCCAGCTCGATCGACGAAGCCCGCAGTTCGCTGCTGATGAGCGCGTACGTGAAGATCCCGCTGCAGGCGCTGATCCTGATGATGGGCGTTCTGGTGTTCGCGTTCTACCTGTTCACCCAGCCGCCGATGCTGTTCAACCCCGTGTTCCAGAACCGGCTGGCCGCCAGCCCGAGGGCCGCCGAGTACGCGGAGCTCGACCAGAAATTCGCGGCCGCGTTCGAGGCCAGGCGGCAGGCCGCCCTGGACCTGGCGGGCGCCGAGCGGAGCGGCGACGCCTACCGGATTGCCGGAGCCACCGTGAAGTTCCGGGGCGCGGATGCGCTCCTGAAGAACGTCCGCGTGAAGGCGGCCTCGCTCGTGAAGGATGTCACCGGCGACAGCAGTTACAACGACGTCAACTACGTGTTCCCGACCTTCGTCACGACCCGGATGCCCGTCGGCCTGATCGGGCTGATCATCGCCGCGATCTTCGCAGCGGCCATGTCGACGGCCGCCGGCGAGATGAACGCGCTGGCCACCGCGACGGTGATCGATGTGTACAAGCGCCACCTGAAGCCGGTGGCCCCCGATGCCCACTACCTGAAGGTGTCGAAGCTGGCCACCGGGTTCTGGGGGTTGGTGGCATGCGTGGTGGCGATGTACGCGGCCAGTCTCGGATCGCTCATCGAAGTCGTGAACCGGTTCGGGTCGTTCTTCTACGGGTCGCTGCTGGGCGTGTTCGTCCTCGCCATCATGACGAAGCGGGCCACCGGACGCGGGGCATTCTGGGGCCTGATCGCGGGCATGGCCGCGGTGGCCGCCGTGGCGAAGTACACGACCATCGCGTTCCTGTGGCACAACGTGGTCGGCGTCGTCGTCGTGGTGACGGTAGGCATGATCATCAGCCTGTTCGATCGCGCGAAGCCTGCCGGCGCCACGGTGTCCTGAAACGAGACGCCCGGCTTGCGTCCCTTCTCCAGGAAAAGAAAAAGATCAAGTCTCCCGCAGTGGCAAGCGACGGAGTAGAGTAGGCGGTGCCGTAGGGTTACGTTCAGGATCTGTTGACCACTGCTGACCACGCCCGTGTTCTCGAACCGACTCTCGTTCGACCTCACGCCTAACCGCCTCACCACCGCGCTCGCGCGCGCCCGTGATACCGGTGTCACGATCGACGACCTGACGGAATCGAATCCCACGGCGATCGGACTGCAGTACCCCGCCCGGTTGCTCGACGGGCTCGCCGCTGCTGCTGCGCTCAACTACCAGCCGCAGCCGTTCGGCCGCCCGGCCGCCCGCGCCGCCGTCGTCGACGACTTCCGCCGCCGCGGGCTTGCCATCTCGCGGGACCGCGTAGTGCTGACGGCCAGCACCAGCGAGGCCTACTCGCTGTTGTTCAAGCTGCTGTGCGATCCCGGCGATGACGTGCTCGTGCCCGTGCCGAGCTACCCGCTCTTCGAGTACCTGGCCGCGCTCGATTGCGTGCAGGTCCGGCCGTACCAGCTGGAATTCACCGGCATGTGGGAGTACGACGTTGACGCCATCAAGCGGGCGACGAGTCCCCGCACGCGCGCCGTGGTGGTGGTGAGCCCGAACAACCCGACGGGATCGTACCTGTCCCGGTACGCGCTGGGCCCGCTGGCTGCCCACTGCCGCGCCCACGACATCGCGTTGATTGGCGACGAGGTCTTCGCCGAGTACGTGCTCGACGCCGAGTTGCCGAAGACCTCGTCCGTGCTCGCGCAGCGCGAGGCGCTGACGTTCAGTCTGGGCGGCCTTTCGAAGTCGCTGGGCCTGCCGCAGCTCAAACTCGGGTGGCTGGTGGCGAACGGGCCGGACGCGCTCGTCAAGGCCGCGCTCGAACGCCTGGAACTGATCTGTGACACCTACCTGTCGGTGGCCACACCGGTGCAGGAGGCCGCGGCCGCGCTGCTGGTGGATGGCGCGACGATTCGATCGCAGATCCGCGATCGGGTCACGCGGAACTACCGCGCCCTGCTGGTGGCGGCCGCCGACTGCCGGTCGATCCGGGTGCTGCCGTCCGAGGGCGGATGGTACGCCGTGATGCAGGTGCCGGCGATCCAGTCCGAGGAATCGCTCGTGGTGCGCCTCGTCGAACAGGACCACGTGCTCGTCCATCCCGGGTACTTCTTCGACTTCCCCCGCGAGGCATTCCTCATCGTCAGCCTCCTGCCGCAGCCCGTGGTGTTCGACCGGGCGGTCGGGAAGGTGCTCGCCCGCGCCGGGGCAGGCGAGTGAGCATCGACGCGGGGCGCCGTCGCCGGCGCGCCGGACTGCTGCTTCCGCTGTTCTCCTGTCCGTCGCGAGCCAGTTGGGGCATCGGCGAGTTCACGGACGTGCCCGTGGTGGCGGCATGGATGCGCCGCGCCGGCTTCAGCGTCCTGCAGGTGCTGCCGCTCAACGAGCTGCTGCCGGGCCAGCATTCACCGTACTCGGCCGTCAGTTCGATGGCACTCGATCCCATCTTCATCAGCCTCCCGCACGTGCCCGAGTTCATCGCGAACGGGGGTGAGGCGGGCCTCGAGGCCGCAGAGCGGACGGCGCTCGATGATGTGCGGAGCCGGCGCCACGTGGCGCTCGACGCCGTGCGGGAGATCAAGACCGCGGCCCTGCGCCGGGCGTTCGACCGGTTCGCGCGCGAGGAGTACCCACGCGGCACTCCGCGCGCCCGTGATTTCGAGCGCTTCGTCGACGAGCAGCGCTGGTGGCTGGACGACTACGCCCTGTTCCGCGCGATTCACGACGCGCACGGCCTTCGCAGTTGGCTCGATTGGCCCGCGGCGCTGCGCGGCCGGTCGCCCGGGGCGCTGGCAGAGGCGCGGCGGGCGCACGAGGCCGACAGGCGGTACCGGCAGTACCTGCAGTGGATTGCGCACCGCCAGTGGCAGGCGGCCAGGGCCGAGGCTGAAGGGGTTGCGGTGTTTGGCGATTTCCCGTTCGCTGTGGCCGTGGACAGTGCCGACACGTGGGCGCACCAGGACCTCTTTGCCTTCGACGGCACCATCGGGGCGCCGCCGGATGCTTTCAGCGAGGATGGGCAGAACTGGAAGCTGCCTGTCTACCGATGGGAGGTGCTGGCGGCCCGCTCGTACGACTGGTTCGCGCGGCGGGCCCGGCGGGCGGCCGCGTTGTTCGATGGCTACCGCATCGACCACGTCGTGGGTCTGTTCCGGATGTGGGTGTTTCCGACAGACGGATCGGCGCCGCACTTCCGACCGGAAGCCGAGGGCGATCAGGTGACGCAGGGGCGGGCCGTGCTGCGCGCCATCGCGGCGATGGGTGGAGAGATCGTGGCCGAGGACCTTGGCACGGTTCCCGACTTCGTTCGCGCGGAACTACGCAATCTGGGAATGCCCGGGTTCAAGGTGCTGCGCTGGGAGCGGGTGTGGGACGCGCCCGGCCGGCCGTTCCTCGATCCCGCGGCTTACGCGCCCGTCGCCGTGGCCACCACGGGTACGCACGATACGGATACGCTGATGGAGTGGTGGGACGCGAGCCCGCTCGCTGACCGGCAGGCGCTTCTGGAGGTCCCGTCCATTCGGCGCCGCGTTGGCGACATCAGCCCGGGCAGCGTGCCGTTCGCCGCCGTGCATCAGGCCATCCTCGACGCGATGTACGGATCGGGAGCCGACCTGCTCGTCCTGCCCGTCCAGGACGTCTTTGGCTGGCCGGATCGCATCAACGTGCCCGGCATTGTCGACGATCACAATTGGACCTGGAAGCTGCCGTGGCCGGTGGACGACATGGCCCGGCAGCCCGAGGCGATCGCCGGCGCGGCCGCGGCGCGGGCTCTGGCGGCGTGCTACGATCGCCTTCCCACGACCACCACCTGAAGGAGTCTGCTCATGAAGCGCTTTGGCCCGCTGTTCCTGATCGCCCTGTTCCTTGCCGTTCCAGTGTGTGCGCAGCCGCCGGCAGCCGCTGCCGCACCCGCAGGTCAGCCCGTGGCGCAGCCCGGCCCGACCGAGCCGCTCAGCCGCGCGCTCTTCGCGCAGTACAACGCCATCAAGCGGAACCTCACCGAATCGGCCCAGAAGGTGAGCGAAGCCGACTACGTCTTCCAGCCGACGAAGGACGTGCGGAGCTTCGCCCAGATGTTCGACCACATTGCGAATACGCAGTTCACCTACTGCGCCATTGCCAAGGGCGAGGCCAATCCCAACAAGGACGATTTTGAGAAGACCGCGACCACGCGGACGGCCGTGATCAAGGCCCTGGCCGACTCGTTCGCATACTGCGACACGGTCTATGCAACGTTGACGGACGCCAGGGCGCTCGAACTCATCAAGTCGGGCCAGAACGAGGTGCCGCGCGCCAGCCGACTGATTAGCAACATCTCCCACGACAACGAGCACTACGGCAACCTGGTGACGATGATGCGGCTCAAGGGCATGGTGCCGCCATCGACGGAGCGCTCCCAGGCGGCGGTCAAGAAATAGGGAAAAGGGCAAAGGCCAAAGGCGGAAGGGCGGGGCAGCATCGAGTTGCTTTCACCTTCCGCCTTCCGCCTTCCGCCTTCCCCCTATCCCCTTTCCCCTATCCCCTATCGCCTGGCGCCTATCGCCTATCGCCTGGCGCCTATCGCCTAGCGCCTCGCCTGGCCAGTGATGTACACTGACCGGGCTCGGCCTGCCAATCGCGGGCGGCCGGCTTGCTGTAGGGTCCCGGTTCGACGAGCGGACGGTTGCGGACCGCTCACCATCGGCCGGGGCATGAACGGGCCCCTCCTTCTTCTTCTGCCCGCGGCTGCGCGCCCAATTGGGGACGTGCAGTTGCAGATCGCGAGTCCACATGTCCGTTATCCGTCCCTTTAGAGCCTTGAGGCCCGAGCCCTCGCTCGCCTCCCGGATCGCGTCGGTTCCGTACGACGTGGTCAACGCCGAAGAGGCCCGCGCCCTGGCGTCGGGCAACGACCTGAGCTTCCTGCACGTCTCCCGCGCGGAGATCGACCTGCCGCCCGGGACCAATCCGTATGACGCCGCGGTGTACCAGACGGCGAAGGAGCGGTTCGCGAAGATCCGCGCCCACCTGGTGGAGGAGGCGCAGCCGGCCCTTTACTTCTACAAGTTGAAGATGGGCTCGCACGAACAGACGGGCCTGGCGGCCTGCTACTCGGTGGACGAGTACGACGCCAACCTCGTGAAGAAGCACGAGAAGACGCGCCCCGACAAGGAAGACGATCGCACGCGGCACATCACCGAGTTGCGCGCGCAGACCGGCCCGGTGTTTCTGACCTACCAGGCGTCGGGGGCGGTGGACGCGGTGGCCGCGCGCGTGTCGAAAACGGCGCCGCTGTACGACCTCGTCGCGCCGGACGGCGTGGCGCACACCGTGTGGAAGGTGACCGGCGACGACCTCTCGGCCGTTGTGGACGCCTTCGGCAAGCTGCCCGCCACCTACATCGCGGACGGCCACCATCGCGCGGCCAGCGCGGCGCGATCGCGCAAGGCCATCGCAAGGGCAGTGGGGAAGGACGGCGTGGTCGAGGCCGACTGGTTCCTCGCCGTGGCGTTCCCGGACAACCAGACGCAGATCCTGCCGTACAACCGCACGGTGAAGGACCTGGCGGGCCTGACGCCCGACGCGTTCATGCAGGCCGTGAAGGGCGTTTTCACGGTACGCGAGGGCGGCCCGGCTTCACCGGCGAAGCAGGGCGACTGCGCCATGTACCTGGGCGGCACGTGGTACACGCTCGACATCGGCGCGAAAGCCGGTACCGACGTCATCAGCCGGCTGGATGTCAGCATCCTGCAGGACCGGCTGCTGGCGCCCGTCCTGAAGATCGCCGACGTGCGCACCGACAAGCGCATCGACTTCGTGGGCGGCATTCGCGGAACGGCCGAACTCGAGAAACTCGTCAACAGCGGGAAGGCGGCGGTCGCGTTCTCGATGTACCCGGTCAGCGTGACCGACCTGATGGGCATTGCGGACGCGGGGGAAATCATGCCGCCCAAGTCGACGTGGTTCGAGCCCAAGCTCAGGGATGCGTTGCTCATTCATACCATTTAGGCGAAAGGGCAAAGGGGAAAGGCGGAAGGGGGTCTCTCTTCCGCGTTCCGCCCTTTCCCTTCCCCCTGCAGTGAGGTCTTCATGAAGGTACTAATCGCCGACAAGTTCGAGAAGAGCGGGATCGATGCGCTGAATGCGCTGGGCGTCGACGTCATCAGCCAGCCCGACCTGAAGGACGCGGCCCTCGGCGAGGCGCTGGCATCGACAAAGGCGGACGTGCTGGTAGTGCGGTCCACCAAGGTCACCGAGGCCATCCTCGAGGCCAGCTCGCTGTCGCTGGTCGTGCGCGCGGGCGCCGGCTACGACACGATCGACGTCAGGGCGGCGTCTCGCCGCGGTATCTATGTCTCCAACTGCCCGGGCAAGAACTCCATCGCGGTGGCCGAGCTGGCCTTTGCGCTGATCCTCTCGCTCGATCGTCGCATCCCGGACAACGTGGCCGACCTGCGCGCCGGGAAGTGGAACAAGAAGGAGTACTCGAAGTCCAAGGGCCTGCACGGCAAGACGCTCGGCCTGCTGGGTTTCGGCAGCATCGGCCAGGAGATGGCCAAGCGCGCCCAGGCCTTCGGCATGAAGCTGGCCGTGTGGAGCGAGATCGGCATCGAGGTCGGATCGGACGGCGTGCCGGTCGACATGCCGGTGCTGATGCGCCTCCGCCCGTCGTCCGGTGCGCCGATGGAGCCCCATGTCGTCGTGTGCAAGACGCCCGCGGAAGTCGCCGCGCTGAGCGACATTCTCAGCGTGCACGTCGCCCTGAACGACAAGACGCGGGGCTGCTGCAACGCCGAGGTCTTCGGTGCGCTCAGGCCGGGCGCGTTCTTCGTCAACACCGCGCGCGGAGAGGTGGTCGACTACAAGGCGCTCGAGGCGGCGGTGAAGGAGAAGAACCTGCGCGTGGCCGTCGACGTCTACGCCAAGGAACCGGCCACGCCGGCCGGCGACTTCGTCGACCCGCTCATCGGGCTGCCGAACGTCTACGGCACGCACCACATCGGTGCTTCAACCGACCAGGCGCAGGAGGCGATTGCCGCGGAAACCGTTCGCATCGTCCAGGTTTACCTGCAGACCGGCCGCGTGCCCAACGTGATCAACCTCGCGCGGAAGACGCCGGCCACCCACGTCATCGTCGTGCGCCAGAAGGACCGCCCGGGTGTGCTGGCGCATGTGTTCGACCAGTTGCGCGCGGCGGGGTTGAACTGCGAGGAAACGGAGAACATCATCTTTGCCGACGCCGAGGCCGCGGTGGCCAGGGTCAGCGTGGACGGCGAGCCGCCCGCGGGCGTGATCGCGGCGATCAAGGCCGGGAACCCGGACATCCTCGATGTCCAGGTCGTCGCGGTCAAGTAGTGCAACGGACGGCCGCCCGGTCGGGCGGCCTGCTCTCAGTGGAGGATTCACGTCATGGCGACAGCAACCCCTCGCGTGTTCAACTTTGCCGCTGGCCCGGCTGTCCTGCCGCTTCCGGTGCTGGAAGAAGCGCAGCGCGACCTGGTCAGTATGCCCGGAGTCGGGATGTCCATTCTCGAGATGAGCCATCGCGGCAAGTTCTTCGAAGGCGTCCTGCACCAGACCGAGGCCGACATCCGCAAACTGGCGGGCGTGCCGGACGACTACAAGGTTCTGTTCCTGCCCGGCGGCGCCAGCCTGCAATTCTCGATGGTGCCGCTCAACTTCCTGCCGCGTGACGGCTCGGCCGACTACATCGTGTCCGGCGCGTGGTCGGAGAAGGCGATCAAGGAGGCCAAGAAGGTCGGCGGCGCCAAACTGGCGTGGAGCGGCAAGGATGGTAACTACAGCACCGTCCCGACGCAGGCCAGCCTGGTCCTCGATCCGAACGCCGCCTTCGTGTCGTTCACGTCGAACGAGACGATTCACGGCGTCGAGTTCAAGTACGTGCCAGAGACGGGCAACGTGCCGCTCGTCTGCGATACGTCCTCCGACATGTTCAGCCGTCCGCTCGATGTGAAGAAGCACTCGCTCATCTACGCGGGTGCCCAGAAGAACATCGGCCCGTCCGGTGTCGTCCTCGTCATCGTGAAGGACGAGTGGCTGAAGAAGCGCGTCGACGACCCGAAGCTGCCGACGATGTTGAACTACGCGATTCACGCTGACAACGAATCGATGTACAACACGCCGCCGTGCTTCGCCATCTACATCATGGGCCTCGTGATGAAGTGGCTGCTCTCGATCGGCGGGCTCGACGGCATCCACGCGATCAACCAGCGCAAGGCCGCCAAGCTGTACGCGGAAATCGACCGCACCGGCTACTACAAGGGCCACGCGGCCAAGGACTGCCGGTCGCTGATGAACGTCACGTTCCGGCTGCCGAGCCCCGAACTCGAGGACAAGTTCGCGAAGGACGCGAAGGCGGCGGGCCTCGACGGCCTGAAGGGCCATCGCTCCGTGGGCGGCATGCGCGCATCCATCTACAACGCGTTCCCGGAAGCCGGCGTCGACGCGCTCGTGCAGTTCATGCAGGAATTCGAGAAGAAGAACGGCTAACGGCTTCGCCGCACGTCCGTGGCACAGGGCTTGAGCCTTGTGTGCACCGCACGTCCGTGGCACAGGGCTTCAGCCCTGTGTATCAGGTCAGACGAGGGGCCCCTGGCATCACGCCCGGGGCCCTTTGTTGGTACGCGGCGACCGCCCGGGATCGCCACCCCTCGGCGCGGCTCAGGGAACGGCAGCGGCGCCGCTCCTGCGTGGCCGCCGGCGTATAGTAGGCCTGACCGCCCCCGGGAGTGACCGACATGCCACGTCGTCCGCTTGCCGCCCTAGCCGTCTTGTGGACCATCGCGTTCCTGTTGCGGGGTTCCCCGGCTGACGCCCTGTGCGTGGGTCCAACGACTCCCTGCCGCGAGTTCGATCGCACACCAGTGATCTTCCAGGGCGTCGTTGAGCGCATCACCCCGATCGACGAGTACTCCGAGCCGCTCTTGGGGCCGATCCCTTCGCGCCTTGCGCGCGTCCGTGTGGAGCGCGTGTGGAAGGGACTCGACAAGGCGACGACTGTCGACCTTGTCACGCTCGGCCAGCCTGGAAAGAACTGGGTCGAGGACGAGATCGACCTCAAGGTCGGTGAGCACTACATCATCTGGGCGTATCCCTCTTCGATGCCGGATGTGTTGCACGCGTCCGGTTGTTCCCTCACCCAACCGCTGAAAGACGCCGCCGATCAGGTTGAGTATCTGGACAGCCGATCCCAGGCAGCGGTCGGAGGATACGTGTACGGCACGGTTGGGTTCCATGAGCGGTCCGTCGCAATGTCAATCACGCCCGAAGGTCCCACCGGGGCCATTGTCGTGCTCGACGGCCAGGGTGTTCACCGGGAAGCCCGTGTGGACGCCAGCGGCCGTTTCAGGTTTGCCGGACTTCCCGTTGGCACTTTCGACGTGCGGCTCATCCTGCAACCAAATCAGGCGGCCGGGCGTACCGAGGCTGCCGACCCACACGCGCCGGAGCGGGAGTCGCGGCTCCAATCAACGGCCGTCATCAAGAACCCGCGCGACTGTGAGCAGATCGGTTTCTGGATCCAGTCAAACGGACATCTGTCTGGTTTCCTCGCGGCGGCCGAGGGCCAGTCGCCCGGAGGCATCGTCGTCGAGGCGGTCCTGGTGGACCACCTTGCGAAGGTAGACGATGCTCGGGTGGAGGGAAAGCCTGGTTACTTGCTTTCCGCGAAAGCGATTACCAAGCCGGACGGATACTTCGAGATGGACAACCTTCCACCCGGGCGATTCGTCGTGGGTGTAACGCTGGATCAGAAGCCCAGTGCCGACAGTCCATTTCCCCGGACGTTCTACCCGGGCGTACCGTCGCTGGACGAAGCCACCATTGTCGAACTCCAGAGAGGCCAGCAACAGTCGATCGGAAGCATGAAGTTGCCGCCGCGCCTGGCAGCGGTGAGCGTGCCCGGCATGGTCACGGACGTCGAAGGCCGGCCAGCCGCGGATGTCTTCATTGCCGCGTACAACAACTGGCGAACGGTCGCGACGTCAACGCGGACCGACAAGGACGGCAAGTTCGTGCTGTCCCTGTATGCGGGCTATACGTACAGCCTGCGTGCCACGCTCTACGCGAGGTCGGGCGAGTTGCTCGAGCAACGCACCTCCGAGATCGGCGCCCCTGAGGCCGTCGAGACGCCGCTCCGGCTGGTGCTGCGAGCTCCAATTCCGAAGTAGTCGTCAACGCCCGCCCGACCCAGCCCTAGTCCTCGAAGGACCGCCTCGCGTACGTTCTCAGCCCGCATGCCAGAATCCACATAGTCCACATATAGCAGGGGATCTTCAGACATGCCTCAACTTCATACCTACCTGCCGGCGCGATTGGCTGCCCGTGTCGCCGCGAAGGCGAAGGCCCGCGGCGTGCCGGTGTCGCGCTACCTCGCGACCCTCATCCGGAACGACGTCGATGGCAGTTGGCCTCCCGGCTACTTCGCTGAGGTTGTTGGCGGATGGAAGGGACGCCCCCTGAAGCGCCCGAGACAGGGTGATGTCGAGGAGCGGGAGACACTGTAGTGTTTCTACTCGACACCAACGCCTGCATCCGAATTCTGAACGGCTTGTCAGATCCGCTGGTAGGGAAGTTCAGCGGTCAGAACCCAGCCGACATTCGTGTATCGGCCATCATCAGAGCGGAACTGGTATTCGGGGCCCGGCGGAGCCAGCGCGTAACCGAGAATCTCGCACTGCTTTCGCGCTTCTTCGCGCCGCTACTGTCTCTGCCGTTTGACGATGCGTGTGCCGAACAATACGGCAACCTGCGGGTAGCATTGGCGGCTGCCGGTCGACCCATTGGGCCTAACGACTTGCTGATTGCCGCCACAACTCTGGCCCACGGGTTGACGTTAGTCACCCACAACGTTCGGGAATTCTCGCGTGTGCCTGGCCTCCAGATAGAAGACTGGGAGTAGTCGGCCCGGGCGCTGTCGAGACTAGCGGGCTGCTGCCGGGGCCAACCGCCCACCCACGTACGACGTCGGCAGGAACACCAGCAGGCTCACGACCCAGAACCACACCGGCGGCGGCAGCATCAGGTTGTTGGCGATGCCGCCGAGCGTCAGGATGACGCCGATCGTCAGGGCGTGGCCCGACGCCGCCCGGCCCGCGAGGCGCGCCGCCAGGTAGCCCGCGGTGACGCTCGCGATCGCCCACCCGACTAGCACCACCAGCAACGCTCCCGTGGGCGCCCCAGCCATCAACTGCCGTACGACTTCGGGATCGGTGACGCCCTGTGCGGCCCGGCCCAGTTCCGGGTAGAACACCTTTCCGTTGAGGCTCTCGACCGCCATCATGATCGCGCACGCCACGACAAACGCCGCGACAATCGCGCCGGTACTGCGGAGAATCGAACCCATGCTGGCCCTCCCGGTTCGCCCGGTGTCAGTGCGCCGCGACGTCGACACGCGGGTCGTTCATCCTTGGACGCCCGAACGCGTCCGGAGGGTGCCATCGCCGCCCCGTGTCAGCGCGTCCGGCCGCGTGCGCGGATCGCGGTCAGGCGGTCTGCCAGGTCCTTCACGATCGCCGGGTGATCCGCCGCGACGTTGCGTGTTTCGCCGATGTCATCCGCCAGGTTGTACAGCTGCGGCGCCGGGTCGTTACCCAGTTCGATCTGCGTGCCGCGTTCCACTCGCGGGCCCGCATTCGGCTCGATGTACTTCCAGTTGCCGGCAATGATCGCCAGGGCACCGGCCTGCTCAATCACGTGATCGCGCCCGCGCCGATCGTCGCGCAGCAACGCCGCGGACTGGTCGAGGCTGTCGGGACCGTCCGCCTCGGAGAGGCGCTGGCCGGTCAGCGCGGCGAACGAGGCAAGGAAGTCGATCTGGGACACCAGCGCGTCCGACGTTCCCGCCTTCACCTGGCCCGGCCACCGCAGGATGAACGGCACGCGCGTGCCCGCATCGAACGCACTGTACTTGCCGCCGCGCAGCCGTCCCGCGGGCTTGTGCCCGTGTGCCAGTTCCACCGCCCCGTCCTGGTAGCCATCGTCCAGGACGGGGCCGTTGTCGCTGGTCAGGATCACGATGGTGTCGTTCGTGAGCCCGAGCCGATCCAGCGTGCGCGTGATCTCGCCGACGGACCAGTCGAACTGCAGGATGGCGTCGCCTCGCGGGCCGAGACCGCTCTTGCCGGCAAACCGCGGGTGGGGCACCCGCGGGACGTGAATGTCGTGCGTGGCAAAGTAGAGGAAGAACGGGTGCCCGCGGTGCTGTTCGATGAACGACACCGCCCGCCCGGTCAGTGTGTCCGCGATGTCCTCATCCACCCAGCGCGCCCTCTGGCCGCCGCTCATGTAGCCAATCCGGCTGATGCCATTGACGATGGTCTGGTCGCGGCCCTGGCTGGTGCGCATCTTGAGCAGTTCCGGGTGGTCGCGACCCGTGGGATCGCTGCCGACCGGCGTGCCGTAGCTCACCGTGATCGGATCCGCCGGATCGAGGCCCACGACCCGCCCGTTCTCCACGAACACGCACGGCACGCGGTCGCCCGTCGCAGGGATGATGAAGGAACTGTCGAACCCGACGTCGTTCGGTCCCGGCCGGATGTCGCCATTCCAGTCGAGATCACCAGCCCCGAGACCCAGGTGCCATTTGCCGACGATGCCCGTCCGATAACCCGCGGCCTTCAGCATCGCGGGCAGCGTGGTCCGCGCAGGGTCGATGACGAGCGCGGCATTGCCCGGCAGGATGTTGGTGCCCTTGCGCCGCCAGGCGTATTCGCCCGTCAACAGGCTGTAGCGCGACGGCGTGCAGGTGGCGGCCGGCGCGTGGGCATGGACGAAGCGCCGTCCGGCCGCTGCCAGCGCGTCCACGTTGGGCGTCCGGACCTTCGTCGCGCCGTAGCAGCTGACGTCGCCGTACCCCACGTCATCCGCGTAGATGACGACGATGTTTGGCGTGCGCGTGGTCGGCGCGGCGTTCAGTCGGTCGCACGCTGCGGCCGCAAGCGCTGACGCCGAGACCTGAAGAAACTGCCGTCGATCCACGGTGAAGCTCCTCGGTCATTCCGCCGGCCGACACCCCAGGACCGCGCCAGGACGCCGCGTCGCGCGGATTCTCGCATGGCGTCTCAATGGCGCGCAACCACCGGTCGGCGCCAGGCCCGCGCAAGCCGGCGCGGCCGCGCCAATCCGGGGACTGGGCCGCGCGCGTGATGCGGTCTACTACCGGCTGGTAGTAGATACGGCCTCCGGATACGATCACCCAGCCCCCTGGCGGTCGAACG
>Ga0334722_10000252_pt1 | contig 82525 bp, 67 predicted proteins | sample C3_bottom_MG_FD_207210 | JGI IMG/M metagenome (GOLD analysis project Ga0334722, IMG submission 207210) | Sediment microbial communities from Yellowstone Lake, YNP, Wyoming, USA - C3_bottom | ecosystem: Environmental > Aquatic > Freshwater > Lake > Sediment | place: USA: Wyoming | collected...
GAGCGTCGTGGTGACCGGGCTGGTGAGTGCCGAGGGCCGGGTGGAAATCATGTTGACCGCGGGAAAGTGAGGCGTGACCGATGGCCGCGACGTGTTCGTTCGATGTGACGTCAGAAGTGGACCTGCAGGAAGTGGACAACGCGCTGAACCAGGCGCGTAAGGAAATCGTTCAGCGGTACGACTTCAAAGGATCGAAGGCCGAGATCCAGTTCAACCGCACGGACAACACGATTACGCTCCTGGCCGACGATGAGTTCAAGATGTCGGCGCTCTGGGACATCGTGCAGACGCGCATGATCAAGCGCAACGTGCCGGTCAAGAACCTCAAGCTGGGCGAGATCGAACGCGCGGGCGGCGACACCGTCCGACAGGTCATCACACTGCAGCAGGGCATCCCGAGCGATGCGGCGCGCGAGATCGTCAAGTTCCTGAAGGACCGGAAGCTGAAGAAGGTGCAGGCGGCGATCCAGGCGGACCAGTTGAGGGTGACGTCCCCGTCCAGGGACGAACTGCAGACCGTGATGCAGTTGCTCCGGGCCGAGGACTTTGGCATCGCACTGCAGTTCGGGAACTTCAGGGAACAGTAGTGGCCCAGCCCCTCTTGCGCAAGCCGTTGATCGCGCCCGGCGCGATCGTGCGGCTCGGCGGCGTCACCGCCTTCGTGCTCTGGGGCCTCGAAGCGAGTCTCGGGGCCGAAACGTTTGCGACGGCCGCGATGCTGGCGTTCCTGCCGCTGCCCGTCTACATCGCCCTGGCGCTCTGGATCGATCGATTCGAGCCTGAGCCACGCGGACTCCTCGCGGCCGCATTCCTGTGGGGCGCCTCGGTTGCCATCCTGCTGGCCGGCCTCCTCAACGACGCGTTCGGTCTCGCGATCGGGAGCGGCCTGACGGCGGTCACGAGCGGCCCGATCACCGAGGAGTTGCTGAAGGGTGTCGTGCTGTTCTGGCTCTACGCCCGCAAGAAGGAAGAGTTCGACGGGCCGATTGACGGCATCATCTACGCCGCGATGGTCGGCCTGGGATTCGCCGTCGTCGAGAACGTCGATTACTACGGCCGGGCCTACGCCAAGGGTGGCACCGGCGCCCTGGCCGTCCTCTTCACGCTACGCGGCGTGATGGGCCCGTTCTGCCATCCGCTGTTCACGAGCATGACCGGCATCGGCCTCGGTGTTGCGCGCCAGACGCACCGGCGGTGGCTGAAGCCCATTGCACCTGTCGTCGGCCTCGTCCTGGCGGTGGTCCTGCACGCGACGTGGAACGCGGGCGCCTCGCTTGGCCCTGTGTTCTTCTTGGTCTACGTGTTCATCATGGTGCCGGCCATGGTCGCGCTGCTCGTCTTCGCGATCGTCAGCCTGCGAACCGAGGGCCGGGTCATCCGGGCGTATCTGTCAGTGGAACACGGCGAGGGACTGCTGAGTGATGGCGACCTGACCGCGCTCGGATCGGTTAGGGGCCGGTGGCATGCATCCTGGAGTGCGGCCATCCATCACGGGTGGACGGCCTGGCGAAAGCGGCAGGCGTTTCACCGCACCGCGACGGAGCTGGCGTTCCTCCGCCACCGCGTGGCAGACGGTGTGCAATCGCCCGATCCGGAATTGGAAGCCGAGTATGTGGGACAGTTGCTCGCGTATCTCGGCAGGGCCACGTAGGCGCTCTGCTACGAACGTTTCCTCCACAAACCGGGCTCGACATGCTCAAGTGCCAACGGGCCTCGGGTCGCGTCTCACTCCGCGTCCCCGCTCACGCTCGCCGGTCAAACGCGCCGGCGCGGATGTATTCAATGACGCATGGGACGGTCGATACTGCGCCCCGCGGAAGTCTGACGCACCGGCACGTTTGTCGGCATTCTGGATCGGCTCGGTTCGAGGGTCCGCTCCGTGAGATCGCGACGCCTCGAACGCAGGTGTCTCCGATCCGGAAGACGTCCGAGGGCTCGGCAGCAGCAGGCGGCTCTTCCCTAACGCCTCGGACCTTGCGCCTATCTCTTGGTAAACACCACCACCCGATTGGTATTGGTGCCGCGAGTGTTGTTGTCGACGCCCCAGACGGCGGCCGTCTTGGTGAAGCGCTGCGCGTTGATCAGGATGAAGACCGGCTCGAGGCCTGTGGCGACGCCGGCCGGAACGACGGTTTCCTCGAGCCGCACCCTGCCCTTGCGCACTTCCCCGACCTCGAACGCGATGCAGCCGCCGACCTTCAGCACGCGGTGCAGCTCGTGGAACACGCGCGTCATCTCGTGCTTCCAGTCGGACACGCTGTGTACGTTGGTCAGGTGCACGGTATCCGGATCGATCCCGCAGAACCAGCAGCGCAGCCAGTTATCGCCGGCGTAGTTGACGACGTTGAGAAATGGCGGCGAGGTCACGACGAGATCGACGCTGCAGGAGGGGATCCTCGGCGTCTTGTGCGCAGCGCCCGTCAGCACGAGGTGGTGATGGCGCACGGCCGCGAGGGCGGCCCGCGTTTCGGTATCGCAGTTGGCCAGCAGCGTGCGCGTCTTCCGGAGAATGAGCGCCGGCACGTCGCGGCGCGTAGGTGTTTGGCCGCGTTCGCGGTTGATCTTGCGCTGGGCCTGCACGGAAGTGGCCTGGTTGGGAGGCAGCGTATAGACCGAAAAGAAGCCGGCGGAGTGCCCGGTCAGGCGATTGACGGCCACCATCCGGATCCAGCGATCCACGTCGTCAAGGGTGCCGGCCCGCGCTCGCGTCAACAGGTACTCGCGAAGGGCGCAGATCTCGCGAAGCGTGTCGCGCTGGTAGAAGACGCGCAGGTCGCGCGGATGGTCAGCGGGCGTGCTGAAGTCGATCGCCGCCAGCCGCTCCTCCACCTGGGCCAGCGTTGGCGGGCAGAACCGGGGTGTCAGCAGGACGGCCGTGAGCGGGTTGACGTCGCAGGCCACGGGAACGCGCCACGCCAGCGCGGCCTCGAGCGGTGTGGTGCCGCGTCCCGCGAACGGATCGTAGACCGTGGCGCCGGTGTCCGTGAGCCGATCGATGAAGAAGCGCGGCAGTTGCGGCTTGAAACAGGCCCGGTACGAGATCTCGTGCAGGCCGTGCGCGGCGCGTTGCTTGCTGGTCCAGAACTCGTTGATGAAAGTCGGGACCTCGACCGCGCGGCCGCTCGGCAACACGACGGGCGTCTCCGCTTCCGCGGTGGCCTTGTGGTGCCAGCGGAACTTGCGGACGTGGCGCAGCAGTTGAACGGCCGTCATCGACACGACCGTTCATCGTCGGTTGTCAGCGCTTTGGTGTCAAGCGAGGTACCGAAAGACGTTCAGTAGAAGTCGTGCGAGTCGATGTCGATCGGCACGCCGGGAATGCCTTCGACGCGCTCGGCGCGCACGGCCGTGACGCCTTCCTGGTTTTGCAATCGGCCTTCGACCAGCAGGAACGGCTCTTCGAGGATGGCCACGCGGTCGCGCGTGAACAGGTCGGGACGCACGATGATGTTGGAGATGCCGGTCTCGTCTTCGAGCGTCAGGAACACGAAGCCCTTGGCGGTGCCGGGGCGCTGGCGCGTGATGACCGTGCCGGCCACGCGAATGCGGCGGCCTTCGCGCTCGCGCGGCAGGTCGATGGCCCGCAGCACGCCGCGCAGGGCCAGTTCGCGCCGGCGCAACGCCATCGGGTGCGGGCCGATCGTCAGGTTCGTGCCCGCGTAGTCGGAGACGAGGCGTTCGGTCAAAGACATAGGCGCCAGGGGACAGACAGAAGGCGGAAGGGGGAAGGCGGAAGGGGAAAGAACTTCCCCGCTTTCCCCATTCGCCTTTTCCCTTTCCCCTTCTTCGAACATCTCCCCCGCCGGCCGCACGGCCCGCTCGATTTGCCACAAGGCCTCGCGGCGGTGGTAGCCGAATGCATTGAGCGCGCCGATCTCGGCCAGCACCGCCAGTTCTTCCTTGTTCGCGCCGGTTCGCCGCACGAAGTCTTCGAGCGAACGGAACCGTGCGGCCGGGGGGGCCACCGTCCAGTCGCATGCGCACGTGTTACAGAACCACGCCGTCACGTCACCCTTCGGTTCGTGCTCGAGCATCGAGGGATCGTCGCAGCCGCAGCGGGGACACCGGGCCGGCGTTAGGCGACAGGCGGAAGGCGAAAGGGGAACGGCGGAAGGGGGAAGGGAAGAAAGACTGTCGCCTTGGCCCTTTGCCCTTTGCCCGACCTCTTCTATGGCCCCCGCCACTTGTCTCCGCAGGCCCGTCACGTAGCGGAGGCCAATGCGGATGGTCCCGTCTTCTGCCACCTCGCACTCCCAGCGCGAACGCTGCACGTCGACCGGCGCGAACCGCACGCCATGCCGCTGCGCGTCCTTCACCAGCGTGGCCGGGTGGTAGAACCCCATCGGCTGGTTGTTGAGCAGCGCCGTGTAGAACGCCGCCGGGAAGTGCGCCTTCAGGTACGCGCTGGCATAGACAATCAGCGCGAAGCTGGCCGAATGCGATTCCGGGAACCCGTACAGCGCGAACGACGAGATGGACTTCACGATGGCGTCGGCGGCTTCGCCCGTGATGCCCTGCCGCGCCATGCCCTCGCGCAAATCCCCTTCGATGGCTTTCATCCGCTTCTCCGATCGCTTGAAGCCCATGGCGCGCCGCAGTTCCTCGGCCTGGCCGCCGGTAAAGCCCGCCACGGCCATCGCCATCCGCAGCAACTGTTCCTGGAAGAGCGGCACGCCCAGCGTGCGTGCCAGGATCGGCTCGAGCAGCGGGTGCAGGTATTCGACCGGCGCGCGGCCAGCCCGCCGATCGAGATACGGATGCACCATCTGCCCCGTGATGGGCCCCGGCCGGATCAGCGCGACTTCGACCACGATGTCGTAGAACTTCGCGGGCTTGAGGCGCGGCAGCGTGGCCATCTGCGCGCGCGATTCCACCTGGAAGACGCCCACCGTGTCGGCGCGCTGCAGCATGTCGTAGACGGCCGGGTCGTCGGGCGGGATGTTCCACATCTCGAGCCGCCGAGCCGGAGCCTGCGGCGGCTCGTCCCACCGAAGTTCGCTGGAATCGAGCGAAGGCGTGGCGAGCCCAGGCGCAGGCGAGACGAGCGCAGGCGAATTGATGATCGTGAATGCATCCTGCAGCGCGGCCATCATGCCGAGGCCCAGCAGGTCGATCTTCACGAGCCCCAGGTCGGCGCAGTCGTCCTTGTCCCACTGCACCACCACGCGCCCGGGCATGCTGGCGTTCTCGAGCGGCACCACCTCGTCGAGCCGCCCGCGGCTCAGGACCATGCCGCCCGAGTGCTGGCCCAGGTGACGCGGCAGGTCCTGGATGCGCCGCCAGAGATCCGCGAACAGCATCAGCGCCGGCTGCGCCGGGTCGAGGCCGGCCGCCCGCATGTCGCGCGCCAGCGCCGCGCCCGTGTCGGTCTCGGTGAACTCGAACCGGCCGAGCAGCCGCGACAGGCGATCGAGGCTGTCCTGATCGAGGCCCAGCACCTTCCCCACCTCGCGCGTGGCGCTGCGATCGCGGTACGTGATGACATTGGCCGTCATCGCCGCGCCGTGCGGGCCGTACTTCTGGTAGACGTGCTGGATGACGCGCTCGCGCCGGTCGCCGCTCGGCAGGTCGAGGTCGATGTCCGGCCACTCGCCGCGCTCTTCCGACAGAAACCGCTCGAACAGCAGTTCCATCCCCACCGGGTCCACCGCCGTGATGCCCAGGCTGTAGCAGACGGCGCTGTTGGCGGCCGAGCCGCGCCCCTGCGCCAGGATCTGCTGTTCGCGGCAGAAATTGACGATGTCCCAGACGATCAGGAAGTAGCCGGCGAGATCGAGTTTCTCGATGAGATCGAGTTCGCGGGCAATCTGCGCGCGGGCCTTCTCGTGCAGCGGCCGGTAGCGCTCGCGTGCGCCCACCAGCGTGATGGCCCGCAGGAACGAACTGGCCGTCTCGCCGGCCGGCACGGGATACTCGGGAAAACGATAACCGAGATCCGCCATCGAGTACTGGATGCGATCGGCCAGGTCGCGCGTGGCCGCCCGCGGGGCCGTCTCGTGGCGGAACAGGTCGGCCATCTCGGCCGGCGGCTTCAGGTAGCGCTCGGCATTGCGCGCCAGCCGCCGCCCCGCCTGTTCGATCGTCGTCTTGTGGCGGATGCAGGTGAGCACGTCGAACAGCGGCCGTGCCGCGGGGTCGGCAAACCGCACGCCGTTCGACACGATGAGCGGGACGTGAAACGCCGCCGCCAGGCCGCGCAGCATCTCGTTGTCGGTTTCCTCGTCTCGCAGAAAGTGCCGTTGCAGTTCGAGGCACACGTTCGCGCGGCCGAAGATGCCCACGATGCGATCGACCAGGCCGCCAACGCCGTGCCGGCCGGCCGCCAGGGCCTCGCGCCCCACGATGGCAATCAGGCCGGCGGTCTGCCCGTCGAGATCGTCGAACGTCAGCGCGCCTTCGCCCTTGGGTGACCGCAGCTTCATGCGCGTGATCAGGCGGCACAGGTTGCGGTAGCCGTCACGCGTTTCGACCAGCACGGACAGCCGCCACGCGGAAGGCGACAGGCGATAGGCGCTAGGCGTTAGGGAAAGGCCTGCAGGCGTTAGGGAATCGGTCGGTACGTGGCCCAAGGCTTGAGCCTTGGGTACCTCCTCCCCGATCGTGAGTTCGCACCCCACGATGGGCTTGATGCCGGCCTTGCGCGCGGCCTTGTAAAAGCGCGGCGCGCCATAGATGCCGTCGCGATCGATCAGTCCCAGCGCCGAATAGCCCAGCCCCGCCGCGCGCTCGACGAGCGTCTCGGGCAGCGAGGCGGCTTCCAGGAAGCTGAAGGCGGAGGAGCAGTGGAGGTCGATGGTCATGGCACGTAACAGGCGAAAGGGTAAAGGCGAAAGGGTAAAGGGGAAAAGCCTTCCGCCTTCCGCCTTTTCCCTTTTCCCTTTTCCCTAATCCACAATGGCGTCCATGAACCACCGTCCGCTGTCGCGATCCTCGAAAATGCGATAGATGCCGCCATCGCCGAGGGCCACGTCCCACTCGTCGCGGTTCCAGCCGATCAATCCGCGCAACGCCTCGAGCCCCGATGCGCCCGCCGCAGCCGATCGTTTCCACCACTCGCCCGACGTGCGCCACGGCCCGGCACACCCCGACACGCGGCCGCCTGCGAGGCCCGGCCGATCGGTGCGCACCTGGATGGGGCGGCCCTGGTCGATGAGCACCCGCGCGGGAATGGGCAGGCGGAAGCGGCGCAGGGCAACCTTAGGTGTCACACAGGGCTGAAGCCCTGTGCCACGTACGGACAGCGAACCCTCCGTCTGAAGCCCTGCGTGACCGAAAGATGTGGCACAAGGCTTTAGCCTTGTGTTGACTGTGTCCTTGTCCGCCACCCGGAACGGCGTCATGGCAAACGCGCCGGGGCGATGCGAATCCACCAGCGCCGGCGATCCGCAGCGCGACTCCCCCATCAAGGCACCCAACCGCGCCAGCAGCGTCGACACCTGCTCGGGCGCGGGCCGCGCGCGCGTCAGCAGCGATTCCTGGATGATGCGCCCGGGCGTGGGCACGATGGTGACGGTGACGCGATCGATGCCGGCCGGGGCCGGGTGCGATTCGAGGTCGAGCAGCAGCAGCGTGCGCAACACCTTGGGATCGCGCATGGGCGCCGGCAGTTGCAGCATGCGGCTGTGCGTCTCGCGCGTGACGAGGCGCAGGTGCAGGTGCAGAACCGCGGCGCCGCGATCGCGCCGCTCGAGCCGCTGACAGAGGGGATCGAGCAGGCCGCCGAGGACGAACGAGAGCGGCTCCAGCCCTTCGATGGGCCACTCCAGTTCAGACGAGGCGTCGAACGGCTCTTCGTCGCGCGCCGGCACCAGTGGTTCGGGGTCCTCACCACGCGCCAGGCGCTGCCACAGCACGCCCGCCTGCCCGGTGCGCTCGGAGAGTTCGGCCGCGGGCAGCGCGGCCAACTGCCCAAGCGTCCGGATGCCCCAGCGCGCCAGCACCGGCAGCACGGCGGGGTCGGGAGCGGAAAAGGGGTCGGACCTATTTTCCCGCCGGCCGCTTCGGAAAATAGGTCCGACCCCTTTTTCGTCAGTCGCGATCAGCGTCGCGAGTATACGTAGCGGTAGTTCAGCCAGCGCGGCCTGCTCGCCACCTGGCGGCACCACCGTCACGCCCGCACGGGCCGCCGCCAGCAGCATGGCGGCCGTGCGTGTGGCGGCAATTGCCACGTGCACGGGACCGAGCCCGGCCGCTGCCGCCGCCCGCCGCAACCGATCGCCAATCGCCCGATGGTCGCCGAACAAGCGCTCCAGGCCATCCACGTCGAGCGTGACCATCCGGTTGGGGCGCGCATCCACGCGCGGGGAAAAGGTGCGCGCCACCTCAAGCAGGCTCGCCCCAGAAAAGGGGTCAGATGACTCTGCAGATGTGGCACAGGGCTTCAGCCCTGTGTTGACGCTTCCCGGCATCGCCGGCTTGTAGAGGCACGCAAACATGGCGCGCTCCCCTACGCGCTGGCGCACAGGCGCATGGGCGTATCCGTCATGCCGGGCACCAGCCGCGCGCGCGCCGTCCGCACGTCGCTTTCGAAGCCGCGGAACACGCGCCATCCGGCACTCACATCCGTCCACAGGCCGGGGCCTGCCCTGAGCGCAGGCGACGTTTCTCTGTCCACACCAGTCGAAGGGCCTGCCCTGAGCGCAGAGGACGCGCCGCTGTTGACGCCAGTCGAAGGGGCCAGCGACACCGTCACGCCGCCCGCGCTCCGGCTGATCGGCGCATGGCCCAGCACCAGGCCGATGGCTTCCTGCCCTTCCAGCACGCGCTGGAATCGCAGCCACGTGGGCATTGGCACCCGCCGCAGCGCCGTGGGCGGCGCCTCGGCCAGGTCCAGCACCATCACGCCGAACATGCCCGATTGCAGGACCAGGTTGAACGCCTTCAACGCCCGGCCGATGATGCGTTCCGCCCCGGCCTGGCGGCTGGCCATCAGCGGGAACGCCGGCGCACACGCTTCGCCGCGCACCCAGAGCATCAGAGACACATCGACGCCGGCGGCCGCCGCGGATGCCGGGTCGAAGACGTCGAACGTGTCGACCAGCGCCACCAGTTCGCCGCGCGCCGTGGCCGCCGCCAGCAGGTGCATCAGCAGGCTGGTGCGGCCCGACGACCGCGGCCCCACCACTTCCGAAAACTGGCCCAGGGGAAAGCCGCCGCCAAGCTGGCGGTCCAGATCGGGCAGACCCGTCGCCATCGTGGCGGGTGGCGCCGGCAGCCCCATGGCGGCCACCCCGACGGGTACCAGGGTCCGATCGAGTTTCCGGCTTCTGAGCAACGCTTCCACATCGGCACGGCAAGCAGCGGGCATTGGGGCCTCCAGGTGTGCTGGTGTCAGTATTTCGCTTTATTTTCGCTATACAGAGCATAGACGAATAAAAAGCGAAAGTCAAACCGCATCGGGACTAGGTAGGTGTTGCAAGGCTACTGGGGGTGTGACGTGAAGAATGTGTTTGTTGTTGATGGGGATGTCGAGGCGGTCGCCGTGTTCATGCAGGAGAGGATCGCCGCAAGCCGTCTCGTAGCCGTGGCTGACGGGCTTGCGGCGATTGCACCGTTGCTATGGGGGCGATTCCAGCCGGAACCGATTCAGACCATCCGGCTAGAAGCTGGCCCTATCGCTGCTGTTGCGGATAGACCAGTAGTCTCCACTGAATAGGCCCCTGTTGGGGGTTGTGCTGCCTATGGTTCTGGGGCGGCAGCGGATTGCCCTGGTTGCAGGCATCTTCGTCGCCGCAATTCGCGCAGCGATAGATTCCTGAATGAGGTGCGCTCTGACCGGGACCGTAGAGCGTGTCGAACGCCGCGTCGTTGCTCTGGGTCAGTAAGTTTCCGTGCTTGTAGAGTGCCATGATTCAGACTCCATTACTGCGCCCGCTTGGCAGGTGTCTTCAGGAGCCGATCAAGGGCCTCTTTGGGATTGCCTGGAATCACCAGACGTTCTTCGTGGGGACCGGGCTTGCGTCTTTTAGTCGCTTTTGGTTTCTTCGGCATCTGTTACAATCTATCCATCGGGTGCCTGGTTGGGGAAAAAGAGTGCCCCGACCGGGAATCGGACCCGGACGGCCGCTGACACGGCCACGCGGTTGCAAACCGCGCACGTCTGCCTATTTCGTCACCGGGGCACTACACGAACGACGCCCCACCACGAGCCGTCTCTCTCATGCTACTAGGCGCGCGGGAGACGGCTCTTCTTGTTGTCATCGACAGCACCACGCCGGCGGGGTCTCTCAATGGGCGTGGTCGCCTTCACCCTCCTCATCGCTTCTGCTCCTTTCCGGCCATGCGCCCCTTTGCATAGGTGCGAAGGACGCCAACCATAGCGTCGAACAGATCGCAGTTCGACTCCGTCAGGGTGTTGGGATACTGGATGAATGCTCCAGCCAGCCCCGGGATAGGCAGGCGCTCGAACGCCTCGGGCGGAGTATCCGGTGGTGGATTTTGCTGCGGATTCTTATCGTCCTCTTCCTTGACCTTCTTCAAGCGCAGTGTCTTTCCGGCGTTCTTCGGCGCGTTCGGTCGCCGCGCTTTGGTCATGTGCGGAGAGAGGGTCATGCCGCAATCCTGCAAGGTCTTGATGTAGAACCGAACCGTCTTCGTCATCATCTGGCCATGCTGGACGCCAGCGTCCTTGAATGCCTTTTCAAGTTGCGGCAGCGATCCGCGCTGCATGTCCACCCCCACGACGACGTTCTCATAAGCGTCCTCAATGATCGGCAGCAACGCGGCTCTGTAGGCTGCGTCGCCGTTCTTGAGAGCGGTCACGAGCTGACTGAACTCTGGCTTCACGCTGTTGCCGCCAGCCTCCACCAGACGAAGGAAACGCAAGCCCGAAATCAGCGCGCTGTAGTCCGCGCCCGAGAGATTGCTAAGGACGTGACGATCAAGCACGGGCGGCACAACGGAATCGGCGAAGGCTTCGATCGTGCTCTTGAACAGGCTGGCCGACATGTAGGGTGGCTGGGGCGCTGGCATCGGGTTGCTCATGGCTGCTCCTTACTCCAAACAAGATGACTAGATTTTACGAAGTTCACAATGCAACGTCAAGAAAATAAAACAACCAGCGGACGCCCAAGGGTGATTATTCGCGGCTATGGAGACGAACCGGCCGTGTTGTTGCTGTATGATGTTGATAACAAGCTAGATATGGCCATAGCTGGGTCGGACACGGCGCGAGCGCCGATCAGCCTTCCTATTGGCCTCGTCTTCAAGTTCGACGAGCGTATGTTTTCTGCAGCATGCAATGCATATCTTGCTGGTGATCGTGAAGAACTTGCAAACATTTACGCTAACTTGGATGAGAATAAAAATACTTTCAATATGTATCAAGATGTTCTAGAATCGCTCCATGATCAAGAACACCTCCCCGATCCTGGGTGCCCTTCGAGCCGCAGCGCAGGACGAGACCCTAGCGGTGGAGTTCCTTGAAAGCCAGCGATGGGGTGAGACCCCCGCGTGTCCGCGTTGCGGTGACACGGCGGTGTACCAGATGAAGGGCGCGGACGGGCAGCGAAACAAGGACTACCGGTGGCGCTGCCGAGGATGTAAACAGATGTTCACGGTCCGCACTGGCACGATCTTCGAGGAGACGCGCTTGCCGCTCCTCGTGTGGGTGTACGCGTTCTGGAAAGCATGTTCGTCAAAGAAGGGCATCAGCGCCTTGCAGTTGTCCCGCGAGATGGAGATCACTCACAAGTCGGCCCTATTCGTGCTGCGCCGCATCCGGCACGGACTGGGAACTAACGCGGCGACCGCGCCGAAACTGACGGGCACCGTCGAGATCGATGAGACCTACGTCGGCGGGAAGCCGCGCTACAAGGGATCGCATGGGGTTGGACGCGGGACGACTGGCCAGGTTCCCGTTGTCGGGATGGTGCAGCGGGATGGCGAGGTGCGGTTTCATCAGATGGAGCGGTTGACGATGACGCAACTAGCAGGCGTTCTGTCCAAGAACGCAGACCCGGCTTGCCGCGTCATTACGGACGACTTCAACATGTACCACCCGCTCAGCATGATGTTCACGGGCGGCCACGAGACGGTGACGCACTCACAGCGCGAGTATGCGCGCCCAGGAACAGACATTCACTCGAACACGATCGAGGGCATGTTCTCGCTTGTGAAGCGGGGCATCATGGGCACGTTCCACAGCGTCAGCCGCAAGCATCTGTCGAACTATCTGAACGAATTCGAGTTTCGGTGGAACACCCGAAAGATCACCGACGGTGAGCGTGTGACGCGAGCCATCAAACAGGTTGACGGGAAGCGCCTGGAGTATCGGGAGTCGGTGGACAACCCGCCGTACCGTCCCGCCACGATGGGACAGGCATCGGCACCTTTTGAGAGCTAGGGGCGATGTTTCAACAGATACCTAGTCCCGAACCGCATGGACGTTCCCGCCACGTCGCTTGTGGGCGTTGCGGCCCTGGCGTATATTGCGCCTCATCCGGAGGTGATGGCCAGCGCGACGCTCGTCCGCGATGCGCGCGTCAGCGGGCGTTGTGGATCCATCCCCCGAAAGAAGTTGCGCGGAGGACGATCATGGCTAATGTCCTGTTCTCGCTCGTCATCTTGTTCGTCGGGCTTGCGATCGGGATACCAAGCTACTTCACATGGTCTCGACGCTGGCCCGGGATGATCGCCGGATTCGATCCTGACAGGTGCACCGACGCCGACGGCCTGACTCGCCGGGTGGGCACCGCGGGGATCGCCCTTGGCAGCCTGTATCTACTGGCGGCCGCCGTCGCCTATCTCGTTCCGGCATCCATTGTCGCCGTGAGTGCGGCTCTCGCCGTCGGCAGCGTGGTCGGCCTCGGCGTGACGATGAGCGCCTGTTCTCACTTCACCAGACGGTAGAACGACCGCCGGACAAGCACCGGCGACCGACGACGCCCACTGCCAGGTTATGGGAGGCACTCATGCAGGCAAGTCGGGCATCGTGAGGATGTCACTACCAGGACCTGATATGTCTGCCTCGATGAACCTCCTGTCCATCGTGATTCGTCTCGTGATTTCGACCGCCGTCTTCGGCGCGATGTTGTTTGTGACAGCCGGCACGCTGGCGTGGCCCGCCGCCTGGGGCTTCCTGGCCGTCATCACCGGCGTGATGGCCGTCTACGCCGCCATTATCGTCAGGCTGCATCCGCATCTGATCGAGGAGCGCCGCCACCCGCCTGCGGACGCCAAGCAGTGGGACAGGTGGTTTGTGGGAATCGTCGGCGCGGCCGGACCGGTTGCCCTGCTCCTGCTCGCCGGGTTCGATCGGCGCCTGCATTGGAGCCCGCCGGCGACGGCCTGGGCCGAGGTCGCGGGCCTGCTCCTCGTGGCGGCAGGCGGCGCGCTGACCAACTACGCCGTGGCATCGAACCGGTTCTTCTCCGCCCTCGTGCGCATCCAGCGCGATCGAGGTCATTGCGTGGTGGACACGGGGCCGTACCGACTCGTGCGTCATCCAAGCTACACGGGATCGATGGTCTATATGATCGGCATGAGCGTCGCGCTGGGATCGCGCGCCGCGCTCGTGGCCGCCATCGTACTCACCCTGGTGCTGGCTGTCCGGACGACCCTGGAGGATCGGACGCTGCAGGCCGAGCTCGACGGCTACGCGAATTACGCCCGCCGGGTGCGCTTTCGCCTCGTGCCCGGACTGTGGTGAGCACGGTCGGTGAGGGAGTTCGCAGCGGTGCGCCAGAGGTCACGGACTTCATCGCCAGGGTGTGGAAGCAAAGGCCCGGCGTCGCGATGCGCGGCCTAGACCTGGTTGTCTTCGATATGGCGGGCACGACGGTGCGAGACGATGGCCAGGTGCCAACGGCCTTCGCCGCGGCACTGGCAGAGTACGGTGTGATCGCCGGCCCGGACATCATTCGGAGCGTTCGTGGGGCGTCGAAGCGGGACGCCATCCGCACGCTGCTGCCCGCTGGTGCGAACAAGGACGAACTGGCCGAGTTGGCCTACGCCTCCTTTCGAACGCACCTGGCTCGCGGGTATGCCAACACCGCCCAATCGGTACCGGGCGCAGCGGACGTATTCGCCTGGCTTCGCAGCCGGGGAATCCAGGTGGCCCTCAACACCGGTTTCGACCGGGACACCGCCCAGATGCTGCTCGCCGCGCTGGGCTGGGAAACGGGCGTCGTGGATGCCGTCGTTTGTGGGGACGAAGTGCCACGGGGCCGTCCAGCCCCGGACATGATCTTCCGTTGCATGGAGGCGACCGGAACCGCCAGCGCGAACCGGGTCGCCAACGTCGGCGACACTGCCCTCGATTTGCAGGCCGGACACCGTGCGGGCGTGCGATTCAACATCGGTGTGTTGTCCGGGGCGCATGGCCGGGACGTGCTGGTCCGCGAACCGCATACGCAGCTACTCCCCAGCGTGGCCGGTCTCCCCGCGCTGCTGGCCGGCGTCTAATCAGGCACTGCACCCGACGACCGAGGCCCGGGAGGGCCCTGATTGAAGCGAGTCGTTGGGCGCCTCGATCTCGGATTTCAGCGGGAGGCCCCATGGCTGAGAACAAGACGAAGGCAACCGGGACCAGCGTCGAGCGCTATTTCGACACTATTACTGACCCGGCGCGGCGCAAGGACTGCGAGGCTCTTGCCCGGCTGATGACAAAAGCCACGAAACATCCGCCCACGATGTGGGGCAGCAGCATCGTCGGCTTCGGCAGCTATCACTACAAATACGAGAGCGGCCGCGAGGGCGACATGTGTCTCGTGGGGTTCTCGTCCCGGAAGGGAGACATCAGCGTATACGGAATGAACGCCGCATCCAGCCATGACCAGTTGTTGTCCAGGCTCGGTAAGCATCGGGTTGGCAAGGGCTGCCTGTACCTCCGGGCGCTCGGCGATATTGACTTGAAAGTGCTCGAGAGGCTCGTCGCCGGCGCCGCGTCGGCGAAGAAACGCGACCACTGCTGACTCAGCTATGGCAACATCGACGCCCTTCAGGCTGACGCGATGGGCCTTTGCTCTGGCGGCGACGCTCGAGGGCATGGCGATGCTCGTGTATCCAGGCGGCACCCCTCTCCGGCCGGCGATCCGCGGGTACTCGTTCTTCCAGAACTCGCTGAGCGATCTTGGAAGCACCGTCGCCTGGAACGGCCAGGCGAATCCTGGCGCCCTGCTCCACCTCGCCGCGTCCATCATCCTTGCCCTCGCTGGCTGCGCGACCTTCGTGGCATTGATCCGGGCGTATGGCTCGCCGCCCGTTACCCGCCGGCTGGCACGGGCAGCCGGCGCCGTCGTCCTGGTGGCGGGTGCGGGCCTGGTCGGCGCGGCGCTGACGCCGCCGGACCGTTATGCGGCGTTCCACGGCCGATTCTCGCTGCTCGCGGTCGGCTTGTTTCCACTCGCAACCGCGCTTCTGACGCTTGCGACCGCGCTCAGCCCTCGCATTCGCCGGCTCGTGCCCGTCAGCTGGTTGGTGCTGACGGCCGTTGTCGTCGCCTGGGTATCGATGATGTTGACCGCACGCCCTACGACCGACCTGGAGTTGGCCATCCCGGTGACGCTTCAGAAGATCACATGTATCACACTGGTTGCCACGTTGATCCTCCAAGGCTGGGAGGCAGAGCATCCTCGCACCGCGATTGACGTTTCGCGTTGAGTGGGCCGATTATTGGCCCGGGGAGGACACCCATGGAATGCCGCGAACTGCAGGATCTGTTCACACACATGGAATGGGCCGATGCTTCGACCTGGAAAGCGGTGTCCGCCTTCCCAGGTGCATCGCAGGATCGACGACTGCGTGAGTTGCTGTATCACCTCCACATCGTCCAGCGGGTATACCTGCAGGTCTGGCAGGGCCAGTCGCCGAGCCTGCCCGAATTGGCCGCCTTCGCTGATCTACCGGCCGTCGCGGCCTGGGCTCGGCCGATCTACGCGGAGCTCGTCGCCTTTGCCACGCGGACGGGCACCGACGAGCTGTCGCAGAAGCTGAACGTCCCTTGGGCCGCAGAGGTGGCCAAGCGCTACGGAACGGCGGGGCCAGCAACGTTGGGCGAAACGATGCTCCAAGTGGTGCTCCACAGCACGTACCATCGCGCACAAGTGGCAAGCCGGCTGCGCGAGCTCGGCGGCGAGCCACAGATCACCGACTTCATCGCCTGGGTGTGGAAAGAGCGGCCCGGCGCCGAATGGTAGAGGCACGGCCGCACACATGAACAGACCAAGCCCTCAGGCGTGGGTTCCGATGGTCGTGCTCCTCGGCGTCGGGTACGCGCTCATTGGTATCCTGTTCGCGCTCCCGTCCACTCACGTGCAGGCGTGGCGCCTGGCGGCATGGGTCGTGAGCGCCGCTGGGTACGCATGTCATATTTCGTACGAACGCTTTCGGCTGCGGCACGCACCGGGTTCGGCCGCCCTGCACGTCGCCCTCGCCGTCGCACTTGGAGCGTTCGGGCTAGCTGTTGGCGCGAACGTCCATTCCCTGTCGGTAGAATCGACCAGCCAGCACAGACAGCTTCTGCTGCTCTCGCTCGGGCTTTGGCCGATCCTGACGGCGCTCCCCGCGTATCTGGTCGCGCTCGGCACCAGTGTGGTGCTGGCGCGTGCGTTCGGCAGCGCGTCAGGCAGATAATCACGCTTGCCTCATGTTCTCAGAATCGGCCGACCTGTACGATGCGATCTATGGCGGCATCAAGGACTATGCAGCCGAGACTGCGCAGATTGCCACGCTCCTGCGCCAGGCACACCCGGCTGCCGGGACCGTTCTCGACGTCGCCTGTGGCACCGGCGAGCACGCACGTCTGCTGGCCGAGTCTCACGGATTCTCGGCCGATGGCATCGACCTCGACCGAGCCCTGATCGCGATCGCTCGACGAAAGCATCCGCGGGGCCGCTTCGTTCAGGCCGACATGAGCGACTTTGATCTCGGCTGCCGGTACGACGCGGTCACATGCCTGTTCAGCTCCATTGGCTACCTGCGCACCATCGAGAAGGTCGTGCAGGCGCTGTCGGCGTTCCGCCGGCACACGGCCGCCGGCGGCATTGTCGTCGTCGAACCCTGGTTTGCGCCCGGCGGCCTCGACCCCACGCGCGTGTCGCGTCACACCGTGAACGTCGGACAGCTGCACGTGGAACGGGTCGGCCACGTCGAGATCGACAATCGAATCTCGCGGCTGCGTTTTGATTACCGGATCGAGGGGCCCGACGGGGTCAGTCTGGCGACTGAGCATCACGAGCTTGGGCTCTTTACCAAGGATGAAATGCTCGGCAGCTTTGCGGACGCCGGTCTTGCCGCGGCGTATGATCCGGTCGGCCTGACCGGACGCGGTCTCTACGTTGCGCGATCTGCGGCGGGATGAATGCGGGCGGCACATCGGAGGCAGCACCATGAATGACCCTCGACTCGCCTCGCGCACCGTGCTGGTCACCGGGGGCAATTCGGGTATCGGTGCGGCGGCGGTGCGAGCGTTTGCGGCGCAGGGTGCCCGCGTCGTGCTGCATTTTCTGGATGCCCCTGTGGTCGCGGCCGGCATCGGGCACGCGGTTGCGGGCCGGACTGGGGCCGAGGCGATTGCGGACGAGGTGAGAGCGGCGGGCGGCATCGACGCCGATCTCGAGCGCCGAGTGCTGCCATCGATCCCGATGGGGAGACTGGGCACACCACAGGACATTGCGGATGCCATCCTCTTCCTCGCTTCCAAGCAGGCTAGCTGGATCACCGGGCAAGTCATCCGAGTGGCCGGCGGACACGCGCTATAGGACGTTGCGGTGTCGCAGGCGCTTGCACGAGGAAGGGTCCGAGGCGGGGTGGGATCCGAATTCGTCTCTGTGCGTCCAATGACTGAGGGCTCCCCTGATCGCATCGGGTAGAGAAAGGACTCCACCATGCCAACCGGCACCGTCCGACTGCACCGCGTGCTCCGCGCCGCGCCCGAACGCGTCTATCGGGCCTTCCTCGACCCTGATGCCATGGCCAAGTGGATCCCGCCGAACGGGTTCACGGGCAAGGTGCATCACATGGACGCCAGGGTGGGTGGCTCCTACAAGATGTCCTTCACGAACTTCTCGACCGGCCACGGTCACACGTTCGGCGGGGCGTATCTCGAACTGGTGCCGAACGAGCGCCTGCGCTACACCGACACGTTCGACGACCCTAACTTGCCGGGAGAAATGCTGACCACGGTGACCCTGGCGAGGGTCTCCTGTGGCACCGAACTGAGCATTGTGCAGGAAGGGCTTCCTTCGGCTATTCCGGTCGAGTTCTGCTACCTTGGCTGGCAGGAGTCACTGGCGTTACTAGCCCAGCTCGTCGAACCGGAGATTCCGGGCTGAGGCGGAAAGGACACCGACATGACGCGCGTGACAGGAATCGGCGGGATCTTCTTCAAGGCCACGGACCCGGTCGCCTTGCGCCGCTGGTACCAGGAGCACCTTGGTATCGACGTTCAGACCTGGGGCGGGGCGGCATTTCGATGGGCCGACGGCGACGGCCACCCGATACTGGGCACCACGGCCTGGAATATCTCGGACGCCGCCACCACGTACTTCGCCCCGAGCGCGTCGCCGTTCATGGTGAACTACCGGGTTGCGGACCTGCACGCCCTCGTGCGCGAACTGAGAGCTGAGGGCTGCCAGGTGATCGGCGACGTCGAGGAGTCGGAGTACGGCAAGTTCGGCTGGGTGATGGACCCGGAAGGCAACAAGATCGAGCTCTGGGAACCGCCGGCGGGGCAATAACGATGCGCGCCACGACGGCGGAGCGTCAGGTGGCCCTGTTTGCCGCGAAGTATGCGCCCGGGATCGCCGCCTTCGCGATGGCAGCTCGCGCAAAGGTGCGCGCGTTGTTCCCGCGCGGCTTCGAGCTCGTATACGACAACTACAACGCCCTGGTCGTCGGCTACTCGCCCTCTGATCGGGCCTCTGATGCCGTCATCTCGATCGCAGCGTATCCGCGGTGGGTCACGCTGTTCTTTCTCAACGGGTCAGCATTGAAGGACCCGGCGTCTATCCTCAAGGGCAGTGGTCGTGTGGTGCGCAGTGTCAGGCTCAACGCACCGGCCGATCTTGATTCGCCGGATGTCAGGGCGCTCATCGCGCAGGCGATTGCGCCTGCGATGGTCGGGCTCTCCGAGGCGCCCGCTTTATCGACGTTGATCAAGTCGGTATCCGCGAAGCAGCGCCCGCGACGCCCACCGATTGGCACCCGTTCCGGACGCCGGGGGAACCGCCAAGAGCTAGGACCACAGCTCTTTCGCCGCATCGCACTTGGGATGAAGGGCGCCACTGAAGGTGCGCACATGGGGCATCCAGACTTTCGGGCCAACGGCCGGATCTTCGCGACGCTGCATGCGGATGGCCTGTGGGGCATGGTCAAGCTCACACCGGAACAGCAGCAGGAATTCGTCCGGGCGAACCCCGAGCACTTCGTGCCCGAAAACGGCGCATGGGGGCGCCAAGGATGCACGCGGGTCCGGCTGAAGTCGCTCGACGAGGAGTCGCTGGGGGAGGCGATGACACTTGCGTGGCGAAGTGTGGCCAACCGGCCGGCGGCGGCGAAGCGGTTGCCACGAGTGCGAACAGCCGCACCGGTGCGGCGCCGGTCGCCAGGGCGTTGAGTCCAACGCCGGATCGCGATTGCCCCGGAGGAAACCAATGTCTGCACGGAGCGAATTCCTGAAACGCGTGTCCCCCGATCATCGCGCCCGGGTCAGGGAATTGGACGCCCTGATCCGCGGCGCGGCACCGGACTTGGTCCCGAGCGTGAAATGGGGAAACCTGACCTACCACGGCGAGCGCAATGCGTGTGCGCTTGTTGATCACCGTGAGCACGTCAATCTTCAGGTGTGGGGCGGCGCCGGCCTTCGAGATCCGCAGCGATTGCTGCAAGGCACAGGAAAGCGGATGCGCCACATTCCGTTCGACGCGGTCGGGAGCTACAACCAGTCAGCCGTCGTCGCCATCATCAAACAAGCCGCTGCCGAGGCGTGCGCCTGATCTCCCAGTAGCGTTGACAAGACCTTAATCCTGGTCTACTTTATGACCATGATTATGGTCAATATCTTCGAAGCCAAAGCCAAGCTGTCCGAGTTCATTGAGGCCGCGGCCCAGGGCGAACGGGTGTTGATCTGCAAGCGGAACGTGCCGGTGGCGGAATTGCGGCCCGTCGCCGCCGCCCGGACCACGCCGCGCCCCGTGGGTTTGGCCGAGGGACAGTTCGCGATTCCCGACGCGTTCTTCGACGCGCTGCCCGACGAAATCCTCGCGGCTTTCGAGACTGATGCCCCGCGCCGCAGCCCGGCGCACGTCGCTGAAGGCCCCGCGGACGGCGGCTACGCCGCAAGCCCCGCCCGATCGGCGCCGAAACCCGGCACGGCCCGACCCCGCACACGAGGTGCGCGGTGAAGCTGCTGCTGGACACGTGCACGTTTCTCTGGGTCATCACGGGGTCGCCACGGCTGTCGCGGCGGGCGCGGACCCTCTTCGCGGCTGCTGAACAGGAGGTCTACTTGAGCGCGGCCTCCGCCTGGGAAATTGCCATCAAGCACAGGCTCGGGCGTCTCCCGCTACCGGAGGCGCCCGACCGCTTCGTGCCAGGCATGCGAGAGGCGCACGGCATCGCCTCACTCGCCATCGACGAAGACGCGGCGCTCCACGTCTCGCGCTTACCCGACCTGCACCGCGATCCCTTCGACCGCATGATCGTCAGCCAAGCGATCGTGCACGGCTTCACCATTCTGACGCCTGATCCGCTGGTGACGGCCTACCCCGCCCGCACGATCTGGTAGCCATGGAGAAGGGGCGAATGGCGTGGCTGCGGCGCAGACCGGCCGGCCTGCTCGCAGCTTTTGCGCTGGCGTTCGCCCCGCTGGGCGCTTGCGTGGCCCATCGGGCAGCGGGCCCCACGTCGTCCGCCGGCGAGGTTGCAGCCAGCCGTCCCGGCGGCGCGCCGTCGGTCTGCTCCGATTCAGCCGCCGCGTTTCGCCAGGTGGTGGCTGAATTCCAGGCCCGGCAGCAGAACGTTGGCATCTCGGTTGGCGTTCGACATCACGGGATCACCGTGTTCCGGGAAACCAATGGCCTCGCCGTCCGGGAGACCGGTGTTCCGGCCGACCCGGCCATGGCCTTCAGCATCGCCAGCATTTCGAAGGCCTTCACGGGTGCCGCGCTCCTCAAGCTGGTCGAGCAGGGACGCATCGACCTGGACGCAGAGATCCAGCGGTACGTTCCCGACTTTCCTCGGCATCCGGGCGGCCGGCCCGTCACAATTCGACTGTTGGCCCATCATCTCGGGGCGATCCGCCACTGGGGACCTGAGCGCAACGATCAGCTGTACCAGAGGCATTTCGACGACGTGCACGACATCCTGGCGTTGTTCCGCGACGACCCGTGGGTGCCTGATCTCGCGCCTCTCACGCGTTACTCGTACTCGAGCTACGGCTACAACCTGCTGGCAATGGCCATTCAGCGCGCCGCGAGCCGGCCGTTCCAGGACGTGCTGGCGCGGGAGGTCCTCCAGCCGCTCAATCTGCGATCGGTGCAGTTCGATCGCCCCGGGCTCGGCGGGGGGCGCCGGCCATCGCGGTATTCGTGGTACGACCTGACCGATTATCACGAGCTGACCGATGCCCCCGAGCGCGTGCCGGACTGGGACTACAGCCACAACATGGCGGGCGGTGGACTCGTGGCAAACGTGGACGACCTCCTGACATTCGGCCGCGCGATGCGTGCGCCCGGGCTCCTGCGTGCGGACTCGGTCGAACGCGTCTGGACGCCGCCCGTCGTCGAGGGCGTGACGTCACGGATGAGCTTCGGGTGGTTCCCGCGTGAGAGCCCGTCCCGCATCAGCGCAAGCGGATCGAATGCCGGCGTGCAGGCGGGACTCGCCGTCTGGAAGGACGCGGATCTCGTCATCGCGGTCCTCGCCAACAGTTGGGGACGCGGTTCGCGCAGCGGGGAGTTGATGGACGATGGGCCCGGCGGCTTCATCGGCCGGCTCGCCGCCGTCTGCGGCGCGCGTTAGCGCTGCGGTCACCGCGCGACCCGCAGGCCCGGCGCCCCCTCTTTCCCTGCGGCGGCCGCCGGCGCTGGCCCCCACGCGAATGCCCCGCTCTCGATCCCCCAATCGTTGCCGAACCAACCGAGCACGCGCACCCCGCTGGTTCCCGTCCGCAGCATGTCGGCGCCGAAGATCATCACATCGGGAAAGCCCGCGCCCGACACAAAGTACTGCACCGGAGTGGCCGCCACCCACCCAGCCGCACCCGTCCACGCCACGACGCCCACCGATGTCTGCGGATTGTCGGCTCGCGGCCTGATGAAGTACGCCGCCAGATCGGTCCCCGCCAGTTCCTTCCCGCCGATGCGGATCAGGCCCGCCCGGACCTCGATCGGACTGCCCGGCAGGAGACCCGCCCATGCCGCGTTCGTGTCCGCGTTGCCGTAGAGCACGACGTTGCGGTCGCGCGCCTTGGACGGATCGAATGCCGAGTCGGCCACCACGTCGACGCTGCCGTTCCCCCGATACCAGAAGGCCTCCGCATCGAGACGCGCCTTGTTGAACGCCTGGGCGCGCTCCGCCGCCGGGCCGCGCGTGCCGTAGACGAACATCACGCGGTGGCGGAACGCGTCCTTGAATCCGCCGGACCGCTGCGGGCTCTTTTGCGATTCGTCCCTGTTCATGGCCACGGCCCAGCCCGACGGCCCCCGTTCAAGTCGCCATGGAAACGTCGGCGGCAGCGGCACGGCCCCGATCCGGGCTTGCGTCAGCGCTATCGGGATGACCGTGCCGTCAAGGTCCACCTTCACGCCGTCCGGCGCGATCGGCACGTCCAGCACCAAGCTGCTGACGTTCTTCGTCGTCCCCTTGATCGCACCCGTCTTCGGATCCCGATCGAGAACCACGCGGCTGTATTCGAGCGGTTGATCCTGCGCCAGGATCGTCACCCAGTTGGATCGTGATGAGATGCCCGGATTCGCCGTCGTGAAATCCACGTGCGTGACCTCGGCCTCAGGCGTCCGCGCGTGCCGCTTCAGGAAGTCGAAGAGCGGCGGCCAGTCCACGCATTCGTCGCCCCACCAGTGCCCCGCCCCGGGCCGTTCGTAGTACGCGAAATCCGGGTGGAACTTCGCCAGCAGCTCGCGCATGAAGCGCGCCTGTGCGACGGGCACGTTGTCGTCCTTGTCGCCATGCAGGATGTAGACGCCGTAGTGCAGGAAGTTCTGCGCGAGTTCCGTGGTCTCGCCAGGATGATTCGCGCGCACGAGCATTTGGTCGACAGCCGTGGGATTCGGATACGCCGGTCCGCCCCCGTAGGACGAGAAGCTGCGCCACCCGGCGCTTGGCGCAATCGCCGCCCAGACGCCGGGCTCGGTGGCGCCGATCTGCCACGTGCCGTGGCCGCCCATCGAGTGGCCTGTCAGGAACGTGCGCAGCGGGTCGGTGCCGAACCGCTTTTGCGCGTCGGCCATCGCCTCGAGCGCATCCAGGCGCCCCCAGTCCTCCCAGTCGAATCCGTACGGCCGGCGATTCGTGGGCGCGATAATGACAGCCCAGTCCTTCGGCTTGTACGCCTTCGCCTGCCCCATGCCTTCGACGCCGGCGCCGTGCAGCGACACCACGAGGGCGGGCTTCGACGGCCGGGCCTTGTCCGTGGAAGGCGATGCCGCGGGCTTGTCCGCCGAAGCCGACGGCGCAGGCGAAGGCGGAACGACACCGTAGGACTGCACGCTGCCGTCGATCTCGCTGACGAACGTCCGCGCGTGGTGCGCCGTCGCGTTCACCACCTTCAGATCGACCTTGAAGGGCGGCAGGTCCGCCGTCTTCGCGCCGGTCCGTGCGCGCGCCGACATTTCGAACGGGACCGGCCCGTCGGAGAGCGGCGCCGAAATGCGAAGCGGAATCGCGATCTTGCGCGTCATCATCGGCGGCACGATCGCGTCGATGGTGGCCGTCACGTCCCGGTCATAGGACTTGTACCGAATTTCGAGCCCGTCAATCTGTGCATCTGATGCGTTCACCAGCCGGAGGCCCACCCACCACGGACCGGGCTCATCGAGGACGAGATCCGGCAGCGTGGCATCACTGTCTGTGAAGAAGACGGGCGCAGGAGGTTCGAACAGGCGCGCGCGGATCCGGCCGCGTTCACCCTGGAACAGGAACGTGTTGCGCCCCTTCACGAGTTTCACCGGGTGGCGGACCCAGTCCGTGCCGTACTTCTCGCCGCCGCGCGGTTCGCCGTTTACGCGCACCACGTAGTAGCCGGACGAATCGAGGATCATCGTGCGGGGACGGTCGCTGTTGACGACGGCAAAGAGGTATCCGCCGTTGAGGGCGCGATTCTGGATCCAGCCGTCGGCGCCGGCCTCGACCATGGCCCACGTTTGGGTCCGCTTGCGGTCATCGGGCCCCAGGGTGTCGCCCACACGCGGTTCGCGGAAGGCACCCGTGGCTAACTGCCACCCCAGGAAGTCGGAAGGGACGGCGCTGCGGCCGAGCGACCCAAGCAGCCCGACGGCCAGGCCCGCGCGAAACTGGACCTCCGTGGCCGTGGCGGCCAGGACGGTTTCAGGCACGGGCCGTCCGGGTTGCGGCGCCGGCTGCGCAGGCGCAGGGTTCTGCTGCGCCGACCGGCCGGCCACCGTAAACAGGATGGCCGCCAGCGCGATGGTGGCTAGGGTGATTCTGGGTCTCGACGCCTGGGTCACGACGTAGTCCTCCGGGCGCCTACTCTATCGCATTGCCCATCCGGTCCGCATCGTCACGCATCGCGCTTCCACTCGCGAGTACAATCGATCAATCGTGGCTACCGCATCTGGCTTCCGGCGGATCGCCGCCGCACTCACGTATCGCGACTTTCGCGTCATCTGGGCGGGCGCGTGCGTCTCGAGCATCGGCACCTGGATGCAGAAGCTGGCGCAGAGCTGGCTGGTGTGGACCATCACGGGATCCCCGTTCTACCTCGGCCTCGACGCGTTCATGGGCGAACTGCCCATCCTGCTGTTCACGCTCGTCGGCGGCGTGGTCGCCGACCGGCACAGCCGACGCACCATCCTGCTGATCTCGCAGTGCGTTCAGCTCTCCACCGCGTTTGCGCTCGCCGCCCTCGTCCATTGGCAGGTCGTCCACGTCTGGCACATTGTCGCGCTCTCATTCGTCACCGGCACGGCGCAGGCCTTCGGGGGCCCTGCGTACCAGTCGCTGCTGCCCTCGCTCGTCAAGAAAGACGACGTGCCGAACGCAATCGCGCTGAACTCGACGCAATTCAACATCGCGCGGCTGTGCGGCCCGCCGCTCGCGGCGCTGGTGATGAAGGTGTGGGGCGCCGCTGCGTGTTTCTCGCTCAACGGCGTGTCATTCCTCGTGGTCATCGCCTCCCTCCTGGCCCTGCGCCACGTGCAGGAGCTGCCGGCGCACACGCGCACGATCCGCGCCGAGATGCGCACCGGCCTGGCCTACGTGCGGGCCAGCGACCTGATGAGGACGCTGGTCTTCCTGGGCCTGTGCACGACGATGCTGGCGTCCCCGGTGCTGACGCTCTTGCCCGTGATGGCGCAGAAGGTGTTCGGGATGGATGCCGGAGGATTGGCATCGCTGATGTCCGTGTCCGCGGCCGGCGCCATCGTGGGCGGGCTGGGCGTGGCGTGGCTCGGCAAGTTCAGGCGAATGGGATCCACGGTGCTGGGAGTCCAGATTGCACTCGGCCTGGTGCTGGCCGCGTTCGCCGCGTCCACGATCCTCCCGCTCAGTTATGCCCTGCTGTTCGTCGGCAGCATCGGCCTGATGATGAGCTTCTCCCTGCTGATGTCGCTGGTGCAGCTGGCGGCGCCCGATGAACTGCGCGGGCGCGTGGTCAGCGTGTACATGATGGCGTTCCGCGGCGGCATGCCGGTCGGCAGCCTGGTCACCGGATGGGCCGCGTCCGTCACGTCGGCCCCGGCCACGCTCGTGGCCGCCGGATTCCTGCTCACGATCGTGGCCAGTGTGTTTATGATGCGCGGGAAGACGGTCAGGGAATTCTAGCGCAGTGAGTTACGTGGCGCAGGGCTTCAGCCCTGCGTGACACGCGGCGGCTGGATTGAGAACCCAGGACTAAAGTCCTGGGCCACGGACCTGAAGGCCTGGGTCACGGAACGAGAGTCCTGGGCCACGGACTGCAACTGGAGACACGTATGAATCAACCGTTTCTTCGCGCGGGCGTCACGGCGGCGGTGCTGCTGGTGGGAAGCGTCACACTGTCACGTGCCCAGTCTCCATTCACCATCAGCAGCGTTACGGCCGCACCGGGCACGACGGTGTCGGGCACACTGGCCGTCCCGGCGCGACCGGGCGATCCCGGCACGACGATACCGTTCTCGGTCATCAACGGCACGAAGCCCGGTCCCGTGCTGGCGCTGGTGGCCGGCACCCACGGCGCCGAGTATCCGCCGATCCTGGCCCTGCAGCGCCTGCGGGAATCCATCCGGCCGTCAATGCTCTCGGGCGTTGTCATCCTGGTGCACGTCGCCAACATGCCGTCGTTCCTGAAGCGCACGATCTACTACGGCCCGGCCGACGGCCAGAACCTGAACCGCGTGTTCCCAGGCAAGAAAGACGGCACCCTGTCCGAGCGAATTGCCGACGTCCTGACGCGCGACGTCATCGATCGGGCAACGCACGTCGTCGACATCCACTGCGGCGATGGCAACGAGTGGCTGCGGCCATACAGCTACTGGACCGTTTCCGGCACGCCCGCGGTCGTTGACGGCGGCAAACAGCTGGCGCTGGCCTTCGGCCTCGATCACATCCTCATCGACGCCGAACGCCCGGTGACCCCGAACGAGTCGGTCTATCTCTCGAACACGGCGGTGACGCGCGGCAAGCCGGCTCTCACCGTGGAGTCGGGCGGCTGGTCACAGACCGACGAGGCGTCGATCGCGCGGATCGAACGTGGCGTGGCCGGCGTGCTGAAGGCGTTGAAGATGCGCGCGGACGGCCCCGACCCGGCGTCCAATCCCGTCTGGCTCGGCCGCAACGAGGTGCTGCGGACGAAGTTCACGGGTCTCCTCTACCCCGTAGTCGAGCCCGGTCAAACAGTCGCCCAGGGGGCGCTCATCGCCCGCGTCACGGATTTTCACGGCAAGCTGCTCGAAGAAATCCGATCGCCGTTTGCCGGCGAGGTGCTTTACGTCGTGGCGACGCCGCCCATCAACGAGGGCGAGCCGGTGGGATTCGTGGCGGAACGGGCGCCGGGACCGGAGTGGCGCCCCGTCAAGTAGCGATCAACGGGCTAGCGGATGCCGAAGGCGCGCAGCAGCAGGCCCATGCCCGCGCCGATGGCCGCGGACGCCGGAATCGTCAGCACCCACGCCCACATGATCTTGCCGGCCACGCCCCACCGGACGGCCGAGAGGCGGCGCGTGGACCCCACGCCGACGATCGCGCCCGTGATGGCGTGGGTCGTGCTGACCGGGATTCCAAAACTCGTGGCCAGGAAGATCGCGCCAGCCGCGCCGGTCTCGGCGGCGAACCCGTGGACGGGCTCCAGCTTCGTGATCCGCGACCCCATCGTGTGAATGATCCGCCATCCGCCCGACAGCGTGCCCAGGCCGATCGCGGTGTAGGCGGCGAGCATCACCCAGTTCGGAATGTAGAAGTGCGTCTTGTCCATGTAGCCGGCCGTTGCCAGCACGCCTGCCATGATGCCCATGGTCTTCTGCGCGTCGTTGGCACCGTGATTGAGGCTGAACAGGGCGGCCGACGCCAGCTGCAGGGTCCGGAACCACTTGTCGACCCGGCCGGGCGCGATGTTCCGCATGACCCAGTAGATCGCGACCATCAAGATGAGGCCGGCCACCAACCCCACCAACGGCGAGACGACGATGAAAATGAGGGTCTTGGTCCAGCCGGACGGGATGATGGCCCCCCAACCGGCCTCCGCGATTGCGGCGCCCGCGTACCCGCCGATGAGCGCATGCGAGGAGCTCGTGGGCAGCCCGTAGTGCCACGTGATGAGATCCCACACGATCGCGCCGAACAACCCTGCGAAGATCACGGCGAACGTGACCACGTTGATGTCGATCATCCCGGAACCGATGGTCTTGGCCACCGCCGTGCCGAAGAGGAAGAACGCGGCAAAATTGAAGAACGCGGCCCAGATCACGGCCTTGCCCGGGGACAGGACGCGGGTCGAGACCACGGTGGCGATCGAGTTGGCGGCGTCGTGGAAGCCGTTGATGTAGTCGAAGATCAGCGCCGCGCCGATCAGCGTGACGACGATCGCCAACTGCATGTTGAGCTCAGGCATGCTTCAGGACAACTCCCTGGATGACGTCCGACACGTCCTCGATGGAATCGACCGCCGCTTCGAGGTAGTCGAAGATCTCTTTCCACTTGATGACCGAGATGGGGTCGGTCACCTCGTCGAACAGCTTGCTGATCACTTCCTGGTGCACGCGGTCCGCCTCGTTCTCCAGGCGGTTGATCTCCACCACGCTCGGCGTCACGGCCTCGTGCCGCTCCATGTGCTTCAGCGCCATCCGGATCTGCTCGGAGGCGGTGACGATGATCCGGGTGAACTGCCGGACGCCGTCCCGCACCTGGGTGATCCGGTACTGCTCGAAGAGGTGCGCGGCCGCGTCAATCGCGTCCATCACGTCGTCGAGCGAACTGGCGAGCGCGTGAATGTCCTCGCGATCGATCGGGGTGACAAACGTCTTGTGCAGCCGCTGGAAGATCTCGTGCGTCAGGTAGTCGTTGCGGTGCTCCAGTTCCTTGATTTCCGCGGCCTTGCCCACCGACGGCGGGTCCGACGACAGCATCTCGTCGAGCAACTTGGCCGCCGCCACCAGGTTGTCTGACGCAGCCAGGAAATCCTGGTAGAACTTCTCTTCGCGCGGGATCAGGCGGAATCGCACAGCAGGCACTCCCTTCAACGGTCCGGAGCGACGATCTTACCAGAAACTTCCGTTCACCATGGGTCACCTGGCGGAGTACTATGGCCCCATGCTTCGATCCCTTTTTCTCGGGTTCGCCATCGCGACGATGTTCGGCACCCTTTCCCTGTCATCCTCGTCAACGGGTCCCATGACGCCACAGGCCATCCCCGCGGCTGCTGTTCGCACGAATCCCCTGCTGACCCCGAGCCCGCTGCCCTTCGGCGCTCCGCCGTTCGACAAGATCCAGGATGGCGACTTCGTTCCGGCGTTCGATGCCGGCATGAAGGCCCAGGCGGGCGAAATGGACGCCATTGCCTCCAACCCGTCGCCGCCGACGTTCGAGAACACGCTCGTCGCCATGGAGCGCAGCGGACAACTGCTCGACCGGGTCAACGCGATCTTCAACGGTCTCACGTCCACCAACACCAATCCCGCGCTCCAGAAGATCCAGGAGGAGGTGGCGCCGAGACTGGCCGCCCACCAGGATGCGATCTTCCTCAACGCGCGGCTGTTTGCCCGGGTCGAGGCCGTGTTCCGCCAGCGCGACACCTTGACGCTCGACCCGGAGTCGCGCCACCTGCTGGAGTTCTACCACCAGCGTTTCGTCCGTGCCGGCGCGCGGCTGTCGGAGGCCGACAAGTCCGCGCTCAAGGCGTTGAACGAGCAGGACGCGCAACTGAGTGCGAAGTACACCACCTTGCTGCTGGCCGCCGCGAAGAACGCGGCGCTGGTGGTGAGCGACGCCAAGGAACTGGCCGGTCTCTCCACCGACGAGATCGACGGCGCCGCCGCGGCAGCGAAGGCTCGCGGCCTGGACGGCAAGTGGCTGATCGCGCTGGTCAACACGACGCAACATCCGCTGCTGCCCTCGCTCACCAGCCGCGCGACGCGCGAGAAGCTGTTCCACGCGTCGTGGACACGGACCGAGCGGGGCGACGCCAACGATACCCGAAAGACGGTGGCCGCCCTGGCGACGATCCGCGCCCGGAAGGCCGCGCTCCTGGGCTTCCCGAACTACGCGGCCTGGGCGCTCGAAGATCAGATGGCGAAGACGCCGGCCAACGTCAACGCGTTCCTGGCGCGGCTGATTCCGCCCGCCACGGCCAACGCGCGCGCCGAAGCGGCCGTGATCCAGACACGGATCGACGAGCAGCATGGCGGCTTCACCCTGGCGCCGTGGGACTGGGACTTCTACGCGGAGCAGGTCCGGAAGGCCAAGTACGACCTCGACAGCGACGCGCTGACGCCGTACTTCGAGCTCAACCGCGTGCTGCAGGATGGCGCCTTCTACGCGGCGTACGAACTGTACGGCCTCACCTTCAAGGAACGGCACGACCTTCCCGTGTACCAGCCGGACGTGCGCGTCTTCGACGTCATCGACCGCGACGGCACGCCCATCGCCCTCTTCTACGCCGACTACTTCGCCCGCGACAACAAGAACGGCGGCGCGTGGATGAGCAACTTCGTCGACCAGTCGAAGCTGCGCGGCACGAAGCCGGTCATCTACAACGCCGCCAACTTCACGAAGCCGGCGGCCGGCCAGCCTGCGCTGCTGAGCCTCGACGACGTGAGCACCGTGTTCCACGAGTTCGGCCACGCGCTGCACGGTATCTTCGCGAGCCAGCAGTATCCCAGCCTGTCGGGCACGTCGGTGGCACGCGACTTCGTCGAGTTGCCCTCGCAGTTCAACGAGCACTGGGCGCTCGAGCCGAAGGTGCTGGCGCACTACGCGGTCCATTACAAGACCGGCGCGCCCATGCCTCTGGCGTTAGCGGACAAGGTGAGGAAGGCCGCCACGTTCAACCAGGGCTACAGCCTGACGGAAATCCTCGAAGCCGCCCAGCTCGACGTGCGGTGGCACTCGCTCGCTGCGGGCTCGGCCGAACAGGATGTCGACCAGTTCGAGGCCGCCACGTTGAAGGCGAGCGGCCTCGACCTGGCCCAGGTTCCGCCACGCTACAGGTCCAGTTACTTTCTCCACATCTGGGCCAACGGCTACGCGGCCGGCTACTACGCCTACCTGTGGGCCGAGATGCTCGATAACGACGCGTTCGCGTGGTTCACGGAGCACGGGGGCCTGACACGGGAGAACGGCGAGCGGTTCCGCGCGATGATTCTGTCCCGCGGCAACACGGCGGATTTCGCGACGATGTACCGGGACTTCAGGGGCAAGGATCCGAGCATCGAGCCGATGCTGCAGCGGCGGGGCATCGGGCGGTAGGGACGGGACGCAGACACCGCATTGCGGCTGGCAATGCAGAAGGCCGTTTAGCTATGGTCGTCCGTCGGGAGCCGGCGCGGGCCGGCCGACAGGCGACCTCGATCGTGGCTGACCGAGGTCGCGGCCCGCCGTCCCGGACGACGCGCTACTTGCTCTTCGCGCCTGGCACCGCGGCTGGCTCCGGCAGGAAGTTCTCCATCACGTAGATTTCGGTCGCAATTGACCACGTTCCAATCGCGACGTGGCGGCCGTCGGGGTGCACGCGCAGGTAGTAAGGAGCATCGACGTCCATGTTCAGCCGCTGCGGTTCACCGCCTTCCGCTGCGACGCGCCACATCTGCACGTTCTCGGTGGGAGTGCTGCCTTTCGGCGTTGTCGCGAAAATCACGTAGCGTCCATCCGGCGTCCACGAACAAACCCTGTAGCTCGTTCCCTCGACCCGGTTGGTGACAAACTCGCGCAATTCTCCGCCAGTCGCGGGCATCACGCGCAGGACAGTCGATCCGTTCTCGGTTGTGCCCGTCACGAGACGCCGGCCGTCGGGAGCCACCGACACGTACATGAGTCCCTTCTTCCGGAGAATCTCGGTTTCGCGTCCGGATTCAAGGTCGCGCGCGATCAACTGAGGCAGTGGCGCGTCGGGGGCCTCAGCCGTATCGGCGTACTGGACGTAGAAGATCGTCCTGCCATCTGGAGACAAGCCGAAACGCGGAAACGCTCCCAGAGACCGCGGCATCAAGGGCGTCGGCTGTCCGGTCTGCACGTCGACCCGTACCAAACTCCAGCCCCTTCCGGGTTCGAGCGCTGACACCACGACCGCCTTGCCGTCCGGCGCCCAATGAAGGCCAAACCCCAGCGACGTCATTCCGACGACGCGCAGGTCGCGTTCCTCGCCTGTGTTCATGGAGCGAATGACGATGGAAGTCGGGAAGGAGTTGTTCTGAGTCGGATTGCGCAGGTACGCGAGCCAACTGCCGTCGGGTGACCAGTCGGGGTTTCCCGAGACGCCGAACCATCGCCGTGACACGGGTTGAGGCTGAACGGCGAGTGTGGTGCCTGTCGAGTCTAGTTCTGCAACATACACATCCCGCGTGGGCGTGCGGACGCCGTAGTAGAAGGCCCCTGACCGCGTAAAGCCCAGCGTCCGGTTGCCGTAATAACCCTTCTTCACCAGTTGAGGCTCACCCACGGCATTGACGCCAGCCACAGCGACCAGCCAGATGTCAGGTGACCCCGATCGATCGCTGTGGAAGAGGATGTGTTTCCGGTCTGGCGTCCAGCCCATCAGGCCGTGTGGCGAGGGATCGGAGACGAGTGAATACTCCTTTCCCGTCTGAATCTCGAACAGCGAAAGACCAGCGTTGACGGTCCAGGCAATGTACCGTCCGTCGGGCGAGAAGTGTCCTCCCGGAGATGGTTCCTTTCCCATTGCTCTCAGGAGCTTTGCCGAGCCGTCGGCGACGGCCACGAGCAACATGTCGGTCGTGCCGTCAATCTTCAAGGAATCGACGAGCAGTTGCGTGCCGTCGGGCGACCACGCCACGGGATCCTCTTCCACGACGTTGGTGCCAGCGGTGCGCAGGACCCGCGGATTCGCTCCATCGATCCCGATGATGCGGAGTTCGCCTGGACGGTTCGCTTGGTACCAGCTGTAGACGATGTGGGTACTGTCTGGAGAGGGTGTGGACTTTCCCACGCTCCCCTTCGACCCGGTCGCCCTGCTCTTGTCAGTCAACAACCGGTTCCGGCCGTCGACGAGATCGTGGATCGCCACATCGCCCTGCGGGTAGGCCGTGAACGACAGGAAGCGGCCGTCGGGAGACACCCCACCCGTGTAGTCCGCTTCACGGCCGGCCCAGACCCGCCTGACGGCCATCGTCGATCCGCTGGCGGCGCCAACCGTTCCCGCCAGCGCGGCCAACCTCGCCTGCGCGTGGGCAAGGGCGTCCTGCTGATCGCCGTACTGGGTCACGATGGTTTGGTAGGCCTTCCGCGCCTCCGCCGTCTGCGCCGAACCGAGCTTCTCATAGCATTGGCCCAGTCCGACAAGCGCACGCGCCGCGATCGGCCGGTTGGTGCCGTACTTCGCCAGCACGTCGCGGTAGATCGTGATGGCCTCGCCGAGCTTGCCCTCGACAACCTGTTTGTTCCGCGCTGCCTGCATGAGAAGTTCAGATGGATCGGCCTTTTGCGCGGATATGGCGATCGACACCACGGCCATCGCCATGGCGGTCAGCGCCATCGCCGTGAATCGCCACCACGCCCGAGAACGGTTAGTCTTCGGCATTGTCGTTTCCTCCGCACCCATCGTCTCGCCCGCAGATGGAGAACGCATGACGTTCCAATCAGGTTCGTGTGAGGCCTCGCGAACCAGCGCCTCACTCTACCGATGCGAGCCAACTGACGCGACTCGGCCACTACCCGTCGAAGCGGTACCCGGCGCCCCGCACGCTCAGGACGTATCGTGGGAGGGCAGGATCGGGCTCGATCTTGCGGCGCAGGTTGACGATGTGCGTATCGACGGCGCGGTCGGTGACGTACACGCCGTGTCCCCACACTTCGTCGAGAAGCTGCTCGCGCGAGCGCACGCGCCCACGATGACGGATGAAGGCCAACAGCAGCTTGAACTCGATCGTCGTCACCTCAACCGGCGCGCCGCCCGACCGGAGCTCCCGCCGGCCGAAGTCCACCTCTACCTGGCCGAAGCGGTAGACCTCGGGCGTTTCGCCGGACGCCCGGCGCAGCGCGGCCTTGATCCGCGCCCGCAGCTCGCGTGGGCTGAAGGGCTTGGTGACGTAGTCGTCGGCGCCGATCTCGAGGCCCATCACCTTGTCGGATTCCTGCGTCTTCGCGGTGAGCATGATGATGGGCACTCTCTGCCCGGAGGCACGCAGTTCGCGGCATACCTCGAATCCGTCCTTGCCGGGCAGCATCACATCGAGGATCGCCAGATCAAAGCGGCCCGACGCTGCGGCGGCGATCGCCGCCTCGCCGTCCCCGACGATCTCGACCTGGTAGCCCTCGAGCACGAGATCATCTCGCAGCAGCGTCGCGATCGACAGCTCGTCTTCGACAATCAGGATGTGCGCCATCAGTCTCTCCAACACACGAAATGAGGACAGGCACCATTCTTCATGTCTTGCCCGAACTCCCGCCGGTTCGAGGGACTACATTCGGGTCAGACCCTGTTTGGGGGGCGCGGACGGCAGGCAGCGTGATCGTGAACGTGCTGCCGGCGCCGGGCGTGCTTTCCACGTGCACGACCCCGCCGTGGGCGCCGACAATGTGCCGGACCATCGCCAGCCCGAGGCCCGTGCCCTTGGCGCCGATCGCGGCCGCGCTGGCGCCGCGGGCGAACTTGTCGAAGATGCGGCGCTGATCCTCCAGTGCCACGCCGACGCCCTTGTCACGCACGGAGATCCTGACGCCGTCGCCGCTGACGGCAGTTGTCAACCAGACCGTCTTGTGCGACGGCGAGTACTTGACGGCATTGTCGAGAAGGTTCCAGATGGCGCGCCCAAGCGCCTCCCGGTCTGCCGACACCCAGATGCCCCCGGATTCAAGCGTCGTCACCACGCGATAGTCCGCCGCAGCCACGCCCGCAGCAAACTCGGCCGCCAGTGCGCGCACGAGTTCGGTGACATCCACTGGCTCGCGGCGGTACTCCCGTGCTCCCGACTCCATGCGGCCGAAATCGAGCAGCGATTCGACCAGGCGATGCAGCCGCTGACTGTCGCGTTGCTGCATCCGGTAGTACGCCTCGCGACGCGCCTCCGGCACACGCCCCTCGATCAGCAACTCGCTCACTTGCTGCATCGACGTCAGCGGCGTCCGGAACTCGTGCGACACGGCCGCCACAAAGTCGGTCTGCAGCCGCAAGACCTCGATTTCGCGGTTGACGGCGCGAACGATGAAGGTGCCGCCCGCGATCACGAACAGGCCGAGTGTGATGAGGCCGGCGAGGACGACGCGCCGGCGTGTCGCGGTCGCGGCGATTTCCGCGCCGGGGTCCGCGTCGATGATGCGGACGGACCACGGGAGTCCCGTCTCGGCCGCCGAGCGCTGCACCGGACGATCGCTGCCGGCTGGCGTGTCGCCGCCCGCCGGCCGGCCTCCCCCGGACGGCTGTCCGTTCGCGTCGACGAGCGCCAGGCGGGCACGGTACCGGGCGAGCGCCGCGCTTCCCGGCTCCACGAACCTGGCGTCGAGGAGTTGCGGGCCGGCAACCAATGCGAACACATGTCCGGCCGCGCTGCGCCAGGCGACAAGTACGGCAGCACCGTCGGCGGTTACCAGCCTGCTGCCGGCGGCAGGCGTCGCCGATGCCCGGGCGATCTCCCAGTCGTTCCAGGTCGCGGCAACGGCCGCCGACAATCGTTTGCTCGCAGCCGTCGTGTCCGGCGAATCGGACACGCGCTTCGCCGCTTGCCAGCCCCGAGCCTGCGCGTGGTAGAACTCGTATTCGGCTCGAGTCACGCGCCACGCGCCGGCGCCGAGATCATGCTCGAGTGCCACAGCCTCGCGGTCGAGGTCCGCGGTTCGTCCGGACTCCCGCAGCACCAGGCATCGTCCGTATCGCGCCAGCAATCCGGCCGGCAGCTCTTCGGCGACGATGGCTCCCAGCCCGGCCAGTTGTTCGTATGCGCCGAGCGCGCGTTCCGGTTGGCGGAGTTGAGACCAGATCCGCGCAATCCGAACGAGCGCGCCCGCCCGCAGATGTGGGCTGGCCGAACGCGCAAGCGGGTCGTAGACGCGCAACGCGCCAGCCCAGTCGTGACGCCGGAACTCGAGTTCCTCACCAGGGCCGAACGCGGCGGCGACGAAGTCCGGGGAGGATCGAGTGAGCGCCCCGGACGGATAGTAGACGAGACGGCCGGCTGGCCAGACCTCGAACGTCCGATCGCCCGCCAGGATCAGTGCCGCGTCGTCTCCGATTGTGGCTGCCTGCGCGACGAATTCGGCCGGCGCCAGGCTGGGAGGCAGTTTCGAGAGCGTATCGAGGCGCTGCGCGATCTCGTCGATGCCCCGCCGCAGCGCCGCGACGGCCGTCTCGGCGGCGTTGTCAAGCCGCTCCTGCGCCCGCTGGGCCGCGAGCACCCGATCCTGGACGATCAACTGCCAGGCGAGCCCTCCCATCGCCAGCGAGAGCATGCCCGTGACGCCGAGAAACAGCGTCAGCACGTGGCGCGGCGGCCGGAACCAGCGGCCCAACGACGGCGTGGCGGGCTGGTGGGTCAACGGCTGAGATTATGCCGCGTCTCCCGCCAACCCTGTGTCAGATTTGTGTGAGAGTGATCTACTTCGCCTTCACGGCGGGCGCGGCGGCCGCCTTCGGCAGGAAGTTCTCGAGCGCCCAGATCTCGATGTTGTTCTTCCACGCACCGATCGCTACCCGGCGGCCGTCGGGGTGCACACGCAGCCACCAGAGTTCGTCGACGGTCAGCCCCAACCGCTGCGGGACGCCCCCCTCGGCCGCGATCCGCCATATCTGCACGCGTCTTGTGCCGCTCCCGTTCTGGCCTCTCGGAAAGACCACGTAACGTCCGTCGGGTGTCCATGACGGCGGAACCCGGTAGTTGGCCTCCGCGGCGTCGATGCGGACGAGTTCACGGGCCTCTCCACCGGTGGCCGGCATCACGAACACGACCTGGAACTTCTCTTCCTGAGTGCTCACGACCAGTTGTCTGCCATCCGGAGCAACCCCAACTGAGAAGATCCCCTTCCGCTCGCTGATGACGGTCTCGTTCCCGGACTTCAAGTCCCGGGCGACGAGACGAAACCGGATCACGTCTAGGGGATCTGGAACGAAGTAGAAGATAGTACGGCCGTCTGGAGAGACATCGAAGCGCGGAAACCCGCTGATGGCTGCAGGAATTGGCATCAACGGCGTCACCTGTCCAGATTCCGCGTCGATGCGGAGCAAGGCAGGCTTCCCCTGCTCGGACCCGGCAACGACAATGCCCTTTCCGTCAGGCAACCAGCGGAGGACCAAGCCGCCGAACCTCCCGTCGCCGACCGGGAGTTCCCGCTCCTGGCCCGTTTCGGTGGATCGGATGACGACGCCCGTCTTCGATCCGCGGGACAGCAGGTACGCAAGGAGCCGTCCGTTGGGTGACCAGTCCGGCGCGCGCGTGGCGCCAATCCAGCGTGGAGATGCTGCCCGCGGCGCCGAGACGACCGCTCCGCTGGCCGGGTCGAGTTCGGCAATTTGAACGTCCTGAACCTGGTTCGCGACCGCGTAGTAGAACGCGCCCGATCGGGTCAACCCTAGCGGCGTGCCGCCAATGTCCTTCTTGACGAAGGTCGGTTCGCCCTGCGCCCTGCCGCCCGCTGTCGCAATCAGCCATGCGTCCACGGAACCCGAGCGGTCGCTCGAGAAGAGGATATGCCTCCCGTCGGGAGACCAGCCAAGCACATTGCGGATCGACGGCTCCTCGCTGAGCACGGATTCCCGATAGGTCTGCATGTCGAACAATGAGATGTTCCCTTTGAGGCCGTACGCAATGTAGCGTCCATCAGGAGCGAACACCGCTTGCCCCACAGATCCCTCCCTGACCAGCCGCGTGGACCCGTCGGCCGTGCGCACCAGCGTCAACTCTTGAGTATCGTCAGTTCTGCGCAGCGACACGAGGACGTACGTGCCATCTGGTGACCATGCGATCGGCGAGATCCGGGAGATATGGGCCTTGTCGCTGTACACCACCCGCGGATTCCCGCCGTCGACGCCGACGATTCTGAGCTCCTCGAAGCCTTCCGTGTTGAGCCAGTTGTAGGCGATCTGCGTGCTGTCGGGCGAGACGACCGACTCGCTGACTTCCTCTGTTGACGACGTCCGCGTGACATGCCGGTTCTGTCCCGTGGCGAGGTCGTGGATAGCGAGATTGCTGCCTGCCCACCAGTCGGTAAACGAAAGGAACCGACCGTCAGGCGACACGTGACCATCGTTGTCCACTCCGGGGCCCGTCCAGACTCGCCTGGTCGTCATCGTCGATCCGCCCGCCGCGCCGGCCGTTCCCGCCAGCGCCGCCAGCTTGGTGCGGGCCTCGGCGGCTGCAGCAGCCTGATCGCCGAACTCCGTCACGACCTGTTCGTACGCCTTGCGTGCTTCTTTCACGTCGGCGTCGCCCTGCTTCTCGTAGCACTGCCCCATCCGCAGCAGCGCCTTGGCCGCGACGGCGCGGTCTCCGCCCTGCGCCAGCTTGCGATACAGGTCGATGGCGGTCTTCAGATCGCCATCGACCACCTCCTTCTTGATTGCGGCTTCGAGCCTTGCGGCCGCACTCGGCTGCGCGCCGGCGCCAGCCTGCGAGCCGGTCGTCTGTCGATCCCGCCCCACACCGGCCGTCACTCCCACCCCGGCCGCCATACCCACCAGGAGCACCACCGTCCAGAACCGTTTCATGGTCTTCCTCCTGGTGCCCAAGATACGGCGGCCATGTCTCACCGCCATCCGGCGATCGTCCGGCTTCTGTGAGACTTCCGCATCTTCCGCAGACCGGCGAAAAAGGGGACCGTCCCCTTTCCCGTCATTTCGCCTTGCCTGCCGGCACCGGCAGGCCATTCTCTACAACCCAGTACTCGTAACCGTAGTCGATCGACCTGCCGAAGACGATGCGCTTGCCGTCGGGCGAGAACTCGGGGCTGCGGCCCCTGATGTTCATCCTGATCGGCTCGCCGCCGTCGGCTGCGATCTTGTAGAGCTCGAAGTCCATGTCCTTGATTCGCTTCTCGAACGCAATCCACTTCCCGTCGGGAGACCAGGCGAGCAGGTATTCTCCTCCCAGCGTGAGCTGCTTGCGCGAGCCTCCGTCCACGTCCATCGTCCAAATCGAGTACATGCCCTCCTTCTCGTACTTGGCATAGTCGAACAGGATGTAGGCGATTCGCTTCCCATCGGGTGACAGCTGGCAGTTGCTATGCCAAAGGCCCTTCGTGTTCGCGGGAATCAGCGTGCGGGGTGCGCCGCCGCCGGCCAGCAACACGGCGATGCCGGACATCCGGTCCTTCAGATACTCGTCAGCAGTGGCGTACGTCGGCGGGTGGATGGTAAAGGGCTTGCACTGACTCCGGCCGTCCGGCCAGAAGATCGGTCCCTCCGTGGGAACCCCTCCCTTGGACGTGATGTCCCTCGCCTCTCCACCCTTGGCGGCGATCTCCATCGTGACGCGCTCCTCGCCGGTGTGGAAGAGCAGCCTCTCGCCGTCCTGGGACCAGACGTATCCGCTCACCTCTTTGTCGCTCACCAGGCGGGGCGTTCCCCCGGTCGACGGCACGGTCCAGAGTTGGTACCGATTCATGGGCTTCCGGTAGTCCGAGCGGAACGCGATTGTGTCTCCGTTCGGCGACCACACGGGCCTCGCGTTGAAGGCGTCGAACTGCGACAACGGCGTTTCCCCGGTGCCGTCAACGTTCGCGGCGAAGATGTGCTCGATCTTGAAGGTGGCCGCGACGCCGAGGCGCGAGCCTCCAATCCAGTCGGCTCTCACGGCCTTCGTATCCCTGGCGATCTGCACCGGCGCCCCGTCCGGCTCGCCCTTCGGGGAGATTCTGATCGCCCAGATTCGGGGGTTCTCGGCACCGGTCGATGTGTACGCCAGCCAGCGACCGTCAGGCGACCATCGCGGTTTCTTTTCGGCAGCGGGGGTCGTCGTCACGCGAACGGGACTCTGGCCCGTGATCGGCACGACATAGATGTCGGTGTCGCCGTTCTGGGTCGCCCCGTAGGCAATCCACCGGCCGTCGGGCGACAGCGTCATGTCCTGGTGCCGCGTGGCGTCGTCAGTGCTGTCAAAGACGAGGATCGGCTCCGGTGCACCGCCCGCCCCGCTGACGGCAAACAAGCCCTTTGCGGGAATCTGATACACGACTTTCTTGGAGTCTGCGGTCCAGCCGGTGGGAGCGATGCCCGCGGCACTCGCATCCTTCGCGTCCGGCGTGAAGAGCGTCCGGACCGTTCCTCCGTCAGCGGAGACGATCTTGATCTCCCGATCCCGGTCGGCGAACGCGATCCAGCGGCTGTCGGGAGACCAGGTTTCATCCGCACTCACCGCCATGTTGGTGGTCAAGCGGATTTCCTTGCCGCTTGCCGCGTCTCTCGTCCAGAGATCCCTCGACGAGAGTTCCGACCGCACGAGGATCAGTCGCTTGCCGTCTGGCGACATTGACGAGGCGTACGTCTTGCCCGTATAGGCCTTGGTGAGCGTCAACCCCCTCGCCGCCCCACCGGCCGCCGAGCTCGTCTTCTTGAGGTGCGACAGCTTCTCTTTCGCCAGGCCCACCAGGTCGACCTCGGTGGCGAAGTCGCGAATCACTTTCTGGTACGCGTCGTACGCCTCGTCGCGTCCCAGCTTCTCGTAGCACATCGCCATGCGGAGCTGGGCCTTGCCGGCCAGCGGGGCGTTGGTCGATCCGCTGACGACCTTCTGGAACAGCGGAATCGCCGCTTCGAGGTCGCCCTTCACGTCCTGCAGGTGGACGGCCCTGTTGAACAGGTCCGACGCGTCCTGGGCCGCGGCCAAGGCAGACAGCACCAGGACGAGCGCGACGACGAGCATCCGTTTCATGTGGCCTCCCCCTTTCGAATCACGGAAGCGTGACAGGTCCCAGTGTGAAAGAGGGGGTGTCGAAAGTCGCAAACATGGTGTCAAGACTTGTGAAACCCGAGTTCCCTCAGGCTAGTCCAGGAACTTGTAGCCGGCGCCATGGATCGTGATGATGTGCCGAGGCGCCTTCGGATCGTCCTCGATCTTCTGCCGTAGCTTGGCCACGTGCGTGTCGACGGTTCGGCTGATCGACGCACTGTCGTACCCCCATACGGCGTCGAGCAACTCGTCGCGCGAGACCACTTCGCCACGGCGCTTCGCGAAGTACTTCAGCATGTCGAATTCGCGGGGCGAAAGCGCCAGCGGTGCGCTGCCCTTCGAGGCCGTGTGCCGGGCAACATCCACGACCACGGATCCGAACGTCAGCGTCGTTTCTTCCCGGCTCTCCGGATGGGCTCGTTTAAGGACCGTCTTGATCCTCGCCATCAGTTCCAGCACGCTGAACGGCTTGGTCACGTAGTCGTCCGCCCCAAGTTCGAAGCCAAGTACCACATCGGCCTCCTGGCTTCGTGCCGTGAGCATGATGATGGGGATGTCGGGGACGTCCTTCTTCAGCCGTTTGCAGACCTCGTAGCCGTCACGTCTGGGCAGCATCAGGTCGAGGATGACCAGATCGGGATGCAGTTCGATCGCCTTGCGGCAGCCCTGCTCGCCATCATACGCCGCCGAGACGCGGTATCCCCTGGCTTCGAGGTTGAACTGCAGCCCCGTTACCATGGCCCTCTCATCTTCGATGATCAGAATCCGTGCTCCGGGTGGATCCGGCATGTGCATCTCCTGCCCGCGCGGCATGGCCCTGCTACGTCTGGATCGGAATGCGAATCGTAAACGTGCTCCCCCGGCCGACCTCGCTCTTGACGACCACCCGGCCGCCGTGTGCCTCGGCAATGTGCTTGACCAGCGTCAGGCCCAGGCCGCTTCCCGGGATCTCCCGAGCCGCCGTGCCTCGCGCCCGGTAGAACTTCTCGAAGATCTTCCCCAATTCGTCCTGGGCAATTCCAACGCCGCGGTCCTCAACCGACAGGCGCGCATGCCGGTCTTCGCGGTCGACGGCGACGCGAATCTCCCGGCTCTCGCCCGAGTATTTCGTGGCGTTGTCGAGCAGGTTGAGCAGCGCCTCGGCGACGGCGCCGCGATCGAGACGGAGGGTGATCGGCGCTGGAGACAGGCAACTGTCGATCGTGAACCCGCGGCCGCGGATCTGGTCCCGGTAGGTGTCCAGCGTGTGCCGGACCGCCTCGACCAGGTCGGCATCCTCGAAGCGGTATTGCTTGACGCCGGCATCGATTCTCGAGAAATCGAGCACCCGATCCACCATGTGCGTCAGCCGCTCGCTCTCGGTGCGGATGATGGTGTAGAACTCGCGGCGCTTCTCGTCGTCTTGCACGATGCCGCTTTCCAGCGTCTCCCCGTACATCCGGATGAGCGCGAGCGGCGTCTTGAACTCGTGCGACACGTTGGAGACGAACTCGGACTTCAGGCGGGAGACGGCCACTTCGTGGGTGGCGGCGCGGACGGTCAGGAAGATCCCGAGCACCATCACGAGCAGCGTCCCCGCCAGAAACGCCACGTACGTTGCCTTCTCACGGCGGATCAACTGGGCGATCGAGCCGCCATCGGCGTGAAACAACCCGACGCTCAGGAAGCGCAGGTCGCCCGACAGCCGCTCGCTCACGAGGAGCGCCGCCGCCTTGGGGTTGGCCTGCGAAAAGCGAACCGCGCCGGCATCGTCCAACACCGCCACTCGCACGTCCATGCCCCGATCCACCGTGTCGAGCGCCCTCGGAAAGACGGTGGCCAGGATCCGGTCGGGATCCCACTCGTAGCCGAGTATCCAGTCGCGTGCCGCCTCTGCCGCGCGGCCGAGCCTGACGTAGCCGAAGACCGCGGCTTTGCCCTCGCGCTGGACCGCGACGTGTGCGACGGCGCTCGTGGCCTTCGCGCGCACGTCCGGCAGCAGGGCCGCTTGTATCCAGGCTGCATGGCGAATTGCCGTCAGCAGCGCGAGCCCCCGCGCGTCGATTCCCTCTGGCGGACCCAGGCTCGACGTCTTCGCTCCGCCGACGGCGGGGCCTCGGCTGGCGGCCAGCTCGCGGCTGGCCTCCTCCAGGTAGAACACGCTCTCGCTTCCAGGGAGGTCCCATGGCGCTGTCACCAGCCTCTCCTGGAGCTGCCTGAGCGCGGCGGCTCTCCCCTGCTCGTCCCGCACTTCGGCAGAGCCGTCCGCAATCTGGGACAGCGCCACTGCGAAAGCCGGGACCGCGCCGATCAGACCGACTGGCTCTGGCAGCGACAGCAGGCGCCGGTAATCCTGGATTCCGTCCGTGTAGCGGCCCAACTTGAACCGGCAGCGGCCCGCGCAGGCCAGCAGCCATGCGCGTTCGTCGGTCGTTCGAACCCTGTCGAACGCCTGGCTGTAGAGCGCCAGCGCTTCCGTGTAGTCCTTGCGCGCGAATTCGGCAGCCTCCCCGCGCGCGTACAGGTCTCCCGCTGCGGCCGGCTGGAAGGACAACGCGTTTCGTGTCTTGACCCACCCGAGCGACACAGAAGTTGTGATGAGTGCGCCGTCCGGGCGGACCAGGAACGGGCCCGTCAACCAGCGGTGCGCCGCGACAGTTTTCCGCAGCCACGCTCGCGAAGCGTTCAGCGTGTCAAATCCAGCGCCAGGCCCTTCTGAAGGGCCGGCTGCCTGGTGCTCCAGCCGCGCAACCTCTTGCTCGATCCGGTCGCGCACGAGACTGAGGGTGCCGCGATAGCCTGCCTCCAGTTGCTGGGCCCGGTCGTTGACTGACGCGAGGCCGATGTAGCTGAGCACCGCGCCCGGCAGCAGGATCAGGACGATGGCCGTCAAGAGCATCTTGATCGTCGGCGGCGCACCCCTGATTCTGAGCATCACGTGAAGAGTAGCCCCCTCCGTCCGAAATCCACCCGTAGAAATTGTCAAAAGCTGTCAACCCACCGGGCTTACCCGTCGAAGCGATAACCCATCCCCCTGACGCTGACGACGAGGCTTGGGGCGGCCGGATCCGGTTCGATCTTGCGCCGGAGGCCGACGACGTGATTGTCGACGGCGCGGTCGGTCACGTGGACGTCGCTGCCCCAGGCGGCGTCGAGGAGCTGATTGCGGCTAACCACGCGGCCGCGCTGTTCGATGAACGCCGTCAGGAGCTTGAACTCCAGGCTCGACATCTCAATCAGCGCGCCGCCGCGCCGCACCTCCCAACGGCCGAAGTCCACCTCGAGGTCACCGGTCGTGTAGACGCGCGGGAGTTTGCCGACGGTGCGGCGCAGCACAGCCCTTATGCGGGCGCGCAGTTCCATCGGGTTGAACGGCTTGGTCACGTAATCGTCGGCGCCCAACTCGAGGCCGAGCACCTTTTCGGCGTCCTGCGACTTCGCCGTCAGCATGATGATGGGTGTCGCGATTCCGGCGTGGCGAAGTTCGCGGCACACCTGGTAGCCGTCTTTGCGAGGCAGCATCAGGTCGAGCAGGATAAGGTCGAATGCCCGCTCGCGGGCCCGACGCACACCCTCGTCGCCGTCGCGAGCGACGACGACCTCGTGTCCGTCGAGCCGCAGGTCATCCTCGAGGCCCATGGCGATGCCCTCATCGTCTTCCACGACCAGGATGCTGCTCATGCCATCGTCTCCCTCGGAATGACCATCGTGAAGGTGCTGCCGGCACCCGCCGCGCTCTCAAGCCGAACCTCCCCGCCATGCGCTTGAACCACGTGCTGGACGAGCGCCAGCCCGATACCGGTCCCCGGCACGCCCGACCCGGTCGCCTGCGCGCCGCGTTCGAACTTGCGGAAGATGCGGCGCCGGTCCTGCTCGGGAACGCCGATGCCGCGATCGCGCACTGCGATGGACGCGTGCTTCGGGTCGTTTCCCAGTTGGACCTGGATCGTCCGATCGTCTGGCGAGTACTTCTGCGCGTTGTCGAGCAGGTTCCACAGCGCCAGCGAGAGCATCTCGCGATCGGCGCGGACGAGGCACGGCGTTGACGGCACGACCAGTTCGAGAGTCCATCCGGCTACATGCGTCTGGAACTCTGTTGCCACATCACGGACGAGTTCGCAGGCATCCACCGTCTCGAACCGGTAGCGGCCGGCGCCCGACTCCGCGCGGCCGAACGTCAGGAGTTTCTCCACCAGGCGATAGAGCCGCTCGCTCTCCCGGACGAGCACGTCGTAGTACTGCGCGCGGCGATCGTCGTTGATGATGCGTCCCTCGCGCAACATGTGCGAGAGCTGGCGCATCGAGGTCAGCGGCGTGCGGAACTCGTGCGACACCGCCGATACGAACTCGGACTGCAGGCGGGCGACCGCCAGTTCGCGCTGGATGCCGCGAAACGTGAAGTAGCTGCTCCCGAGAATCAGGGCCCCGACGACCACAAGCCCGGCCAGCATGAGCTGCCGACGCGCGCGGGCCTCTGCGGCTCCGCGATCGGGATGCGCCGCGGCGACCGCGATCGTCCACGGCAGCCCGGTGTTCGCGGCGGCGCGCGACGCCTGCGCACCCGAAACCTGTCCGAGGATGGGCTGGCCGGCGTGGTCGGTGAGCGCCACGTGCACGTCGGCGTCGGTGCTGATCTGGTGTGCGAGGCTTTCGAGATACTCCCGACCGGCGAGAGCGGCCACGATGTGTGACGCGTCGGACTTCCAGACGGCCACAACCGGACGCTCTCCGATCCACAGGACGGCCTGGCCGGGACTGTTCCCGTTCTGCCACTGCTGCCACAACGTGCCGGCGGCAATCGAAAAGGCGGTGGCCTCACCGAGCGTGGCGGCTGGCAGGGCCCTCGATCCGGCCCACGCGGAGGCCTCGTCGAACGCGAATTCCCACGCCGCCTGCGTGAGTGCCCAGCGTCCTTCCGCGAGATCACGGCACAACTCCGTTGCCTCGCGTTCGAGCGTGGCGCGCTGCCGGGTCTCCTCCAGCACGCTGCAGCGGGCCTCGCGAGCCACCAGATCAGCGGGCCGCCCGTCGGCGCTGACGTCATTGAGGCGGGCCAGTTCGGCGTACTCCCGGAGGGCCTCGGCGGGCCGTCCGGCCTTGCGCAGTGCGCGTCCGAGGCGTACGAACGCGCCGGCGCGCACGCTCGGCGATGAGGCGCGCGTCAGCGTTCGATAGGCGTCGATGGCGCTGCCGAGGCCGGTCTGGCCGAATTCCGCGCGCTCGCCGGCGGCGAAGACGCCCGCCTGGGGCGCTTCTGCGGTCGGTACGACCGGCACGAAGAGCAGCCCACCCGCCGGCCGTGAGCGGACCGCCGAGCGGTCCGCTGTGAGCGCCACGACGTCCGGGGGAAGCGGTCCGTCACCAGTAGACGCCTGGCGGTCCAGCTCGTTCAGGCCTCGCTGGCAGATCGCGACGGCGCGGTCGGCCGCGACCTCCAGTTGATCCCGTGCGCGTTGCGCTTCGACGGCCTCTTCCTGGCCGAACAGACGCAGAGCCAGCCACCCGAGGCTCAGCACGCCGGTCACGGCACCAGCGAGGTAGAGTGTCAGCACGTATCGAGGTGGGCGAAGCCAGCGAATAATCGGCATCTTCACACGAATCCTACGCGCAATTGTCCGCCCGGCGTCGAGCTTCTGTCAGGCATCGGTCACGGTCGCGTTTTCCGCCTCAGCGACACCCCGCTTTTGCTTGCCGGTTTCGCGCGCATCGCCTACCCTATCGGCATGCAGGACGTGCTCGCCATTATTCTCGGAGGCGGTCGCGGGAACCGCCTGTACCCGCTCACGCTGATGCGGTCCAAGCCGGCCGTGCCCATCGGCGGCACCTACCGGCTGATCGATATTCCCATCAGCAACTGCCTCCACGCCGGGCTGCGCCGGATGTTCATCCTGACGCAGTTCAACTCGGCGTCGCTCAACCGCCACATCTCGCAGACGTACCGCATGGACACGTTCTCCGGCGGGTTCGTCGACATCATGGCCGCCGAGCAGACGCCGGACAATCCCAACTGGTTCCAGGGCACCGCCGACGCGGTGCGGCAGGCCGCCCGGCACTTCGTCGCCTACGCCGCGGACTACTACCTGGTGCTGGCGGGCGACCACCTGTACCGGATGGACTTTGCCAAGCTGATCGACTCGCACGTCGATCGCCATGCGGACATCACGATTGCCGCCCAGCCCGTGTCGCCCGAGATCGCAAGCGAGATGGGCATCTTCCTCTTCGATCGCGACGGCCACATCGTCGGGTTCGAGGAAAAGCCCAATGCGCAGCGGCTGGCGCAGATCGGCCGCAGCATCCCGACGGGCTCGAGCTTCGGCGGGTACCAGACCGAGAAGCCGTTCATCGCCTCGATGGGCATCTACGTGTTCTCGCGGGAGGTGCTGCTCGAGGTATTGAAGGAAAGCCACGCCACCGACTTCGGCCGCGAGGTCATCCCGGCGGCGCTGGCGACGCACTCGGTCAACGCGTTCCTCTACAGCGGCTTCTGGGCGGACGTGGGAACGATCGAGTCGTTCTACGAAGCCAACATGACGTTGACGCGGGATCATCCGCCGTTCCGCTTCTACGACCCGAGGAAGCCGATCTTCACGCGGCCGCGGTTCCTGGCGCCGTCGCGCTTCATCGACGCGCACGTGGAGCACGCCCTGGTAGCGGAGGGCTGCTACATCAACCGCTGCCGGGTGGAGACGTCGATCGTGGGCATCCGGACGCGCATCGACGAGCGGGCGCGGATCCTGCGATCGGTGCTGCTCGGTGCCGACTTCTACGAGGCCGACGAGGACGCCATCGGGGACAGCGCCGTCCCGCTCGGGATTGGACAGGACTCCGTGCTCGACCGTGTGATCGTCGACAAGAACGCGCGGATCGGACGGGGCGTGCAACTGGTCAACGCGAAGCACGTCGAGAACGCGGACGGCGACAACTACTACATCCGCGGCGGCATCATCGTGATTCCCAAGGGCGCCGTCATCCGGGACGGCACCGTCGTCTAGCGCGCGAGCCCCCTCAGGACCCGGGGCGGCAGGAACCACTCCAGTTGCCCCGGGGCTGACGGCGGAATCCCGTCAACCGCGACGCGGCAGACCGCGCCCTTCTTGAACGGAATCGCTCCCCGAAGCCCGATCAACGCCGCCGCCACCATCCCGATGGACGGTTCGTGCCCCACGAGCGCGACCGAGCGGGCATGCGGCAGGCGCGCCAGGTCCGACAGCAGCGCGTCGTACCGGCCGCCCGGTCTGAGGGCGTCGCACACCACCAGGGCCGGGGCCGCCTTGAATGCCGCGGCCAGCCACTCCCCGGTTTGACGGGCCCGCAGCAACGGACTGGTGACCACATGGTCCAGTTCCACGCCCATCTCTTTGAGCGCGCGGAACTGCACGCGCAGGCGCTCGATACCTTCGTCCGTCAGCGGCCGGTCCGCATCGTCCGGATACGCGGCGCTCTGGTCGGCGGCAATCCCGTGGCGGACGGTGTAGATGTACGCGTCGCTCATGCGGCACTCCCGTGCGAGGGGGCGGGCGGCGTGCCCGAAGACGCGTCGCGCGCCGGAAGCGCGCCGCGAATGGCGTCGATCGCCCTCTCGGACTCCTCCAGGATGAACGCCAGGTGCTCGCGCTCGGTCAGGTACCCGAGGTGGAGGGTACGCAGGCTCCCGTCCAGATGGTCGGACAGCCGCTTCAGGATCGTCGAGAGCGGCCGGCGCCTGGTCGCCAGCCGGTAGTCTTCCACGCGCGCGACAAGGACGGCGAGATCGTGTAACTCGCCGAGCACGTCCTGCAACTGCTTCGTGCGCTTCAGCGCGAGTTTCGCGCGCGACCTCCGGACTTCGAGCGCAATTTCCATCGCGTACCGGTGCTTCTTCAGGGCTATGCGCAGGTCGTGGAGCGGGCCGGGCGCGTAGACGGTTCCCGCGGCCAGCGATGCGTCGCTGAGGGCGATGCGCCGGCCGGCCAGGCGTTCGGCCACCATGGAGGCGCACCGGACCACGGCATCCGGATCATCGAGCGTCTTCGCCAGCACCGACACACGCCGGCGGAGGCGGTGCGCTGCGGCATCGGCCAGCTGGCGCCGTGTCTCGACGAACGCCTCGTCTCGCTGGGACTGGGTGAACGCCCGCACGGCGACAATGGCCTCCTGGAACGCCGGCGCGGATTCCGCCAGCCCGGCCAGGTGGTCGATGGCGACGTCGAGCTCCCGAACGGGCCCAAGGGCGCGGGTCACGCCCCGCATGTCGCGGCGGAGCTCCAACAGGACGTCCGGCTCGATGACGACGCCCAGCAGCGGCAGCACCTCGCGCAGACGCCGGCTGGCCACGCGAGCCTGGTGGATCCCCTCCACGTCGCCGCCGAACGCGTCGGGCAGATGCCGCTCGAACGCCTTCGCGCGGCGGTCGAGAATCACCCGCGGCCGCGCCAGTGTGCCCATCGACCTATTATAGTGGGGCGGTCGTCCCGGCCCACGGGCGATCCGGATGCCGCCCCCGAGGACGCTTCATGCAGATCGCCGCCATCGACATCGGCACCAACTCGCTGCACATGATCATCGTGAAGGTGACCGCCGACGCCTCATTCGAGGTGGTCGGCCGCGAAAAGGACATGGTGCGGCTGGGTGCCGGGGGACTCGAAGGACGGCCGCTCAGTGAAGGTGCCATGGCGGCCGCGCTGCAGACGCTGGCGCGCTTCAAGCGGCTGGCCGATTCGCGCGGCGTGGACGAGATCCTCGCCGTGGCGACCAGCGCGGTCCGGGAGGCCCCGAACGGGGGAGACTTCCTGGCAGCGATCGCCGAGCAGACGGGCATTATCGCGCGCGTCATCACGGGCGTCGAAGAAGCCAGGCTCATCCACCGCGCGGCCATGCACGGCATCGACGTGGGCTCGGGCAATGCTGTCGTCATCGACATTGGCGGCGGCAGCACGGAGATCACGCTGGGCAACGCCGCGGGCGTCCAGCAGGCCCGGAGTTTCCGGCTGGGCGTGATCCGGCTCGCCGAGAAGTACGCCACCTCGGATCCGCTCGGCGCGACGAACGAGCGCCGGATGGTCCGGCAGATCCGGCGCGAACTGGGGTCGTATCTGAAAGGCCTGGCGAAAGCCGGGTTCACCCGCGTCATCGGGACATCCGGCACCGCGCTCAGCCTCGGCGGCCTGGCGCTGGGCCGAACGCGGGCGGTCTCGGACCTGACCCTGCACCATCGCCGCGTCCCGGCACGGGCGATCACCCGCGTCCGGCAACAGCTGGTCACGCTCACGATCGAGGACCGGCTGCGGCTGCCCGCCCTCGATCCGAAACGGGCCGACCTGTCCGTGCCGGGCGCGGTCCTGCTCGACGTCATCCTGCGACAACTCGGCGCGACGGAACTGACGCTCTGCGGCCTCTCCCTGCGCGAGGGCGAGGTCCTGGACTACATCCGGCGGAACCGGGTGAAGATCGAGCGCGTCGAGCGATACCCGGATATCCGCCGCCGGAGCGTCATGGGACTGGCGCAGCGCTCCAACTATGCCGCGGAGCACGCCCAGCAAGTGTCGCGCCTGGCGTTGGCGATCTTCGATCAGACGAAGCCCGAACACGGGCTGGACGCCAGGTCCCGCGAGTGGCTCGAGTTCGCCGCGCTGCTGCACGACACGGGTGAACACATCAGCTACGAGGATCACCATCGGCACTCGTACTACCTGATCCGAAACGGGAGGCTGCGCGGATTCGAGCCGGAGGAGGTCGAGACCATCGCGCTGGTGGCGCGATATCACCGGCGCGCCACGCCAAAGAAGTCGCACCCGGGTCTCGCGCGGCTCTCCCGGCCGGAGCGCCGCACGGTGAAGTGGCTGTCCGCGATCCTGCGCCTGGCCGAGAGCCTGGACCGCAGCCGTGCGCAGCTGGTCGAACGCATCCGGCTGACCCGGGACCGCGAGGCGTGGCACCTGCGCGTGTCGGGCCACGGCGACATCGAACTCGAATTGTGGGCCGCTGGCCGCCACGCGGGGCCGCTGGCCGACGAACTCGGCGCGCCGCTGACGGTGACCGCCGCCCGGACGCACGGCCGATCCTGAGGCCGAAGGTGAGGCGTATACTGATGGCCATGACGTCGATGAATGCGCTGGCGCTCTGTACCTGTCTGTGCGCGACGGTTCTCCAGGCGGCGGGCCACGCCCGCCAGTCCCCGGCCGCGCCCCAGTTCGATGGCGGCAAGGCGTACGACCACGTGCGCGCGATGGTCGGCTTCGGCCCGCGCCCGGCCGGCTCGCCGGCGCTCGAGGACACCAGGAAGTACATCCGCGCGCAGATGACGGCGCTGGGCCTGAAGACCGAGGACCAGGCGTTCGACGTGAACACGCCGGTGGGCCGCCTGCACATGGTGAACCTGCGCACGACGATCGCCGGCACGCGGCCGGAGCGCCTGCTCATCACGGGCCACTACGACACGAAGCTCTACCGGGAGTTCCGCTTCGTCGGCGCCAACGACGGCGGATCGAGCGCCGCGCTGCTCATCGAGCTGGCGCGCGTGCTCAAGGCCCGCAAGAACCTGTGGACGATCGAGCTCGTCTGGTTCGACGGCGAGGAAGCGACGCTGCCCGACTGGGGCACGGGCACCGACCATACCTACGGGAGCCGCTACTACGCCGAGACGGCGAAGAAGACGGGCGATCTGGCCAAGATCAAGGCGCTCATCCTGGTCGACATGATCGGGGATCGCGACCTCAACATCCGCCGCGAGACGTACTCGACATCGTGGATGACGGACGCGATCTGGTCCACCGCCCGCGAACTGGGATACGGCCAGTATTTTCCCAACGACGGGATGGCCGTCGAAGACGACCACATGCCGTTCCTGAACGTGGGCCTGCAGGCGGTGGACATCATCGATCTCGATTACGCGCCCTGGCACACGGCGGGCGATACGCTCGACAAGGTCAGCGCGCGGAGCATCGAGATGGTGGGGCGCACGCTCGTGGCATCCCTGCCGAAGATTGAATCGAAACTAGCGGCCGGATCGAAGTAACGGCCTGGCGCGGCGGCGGCCGGCGAGCCAGACGGCCGTCAGCCCGATCGCGGCCACACCCGCCCCGGCGGCCGTGGCCAGCCTCGCACCGCGCGACACGGCCTCGTCCATGACGCCGTGCATGGAGGCGCCGGGGCCCTTGCCCTGCTGCCAGAGGATCTGCCGGGTCAGGTACTCGCGTCCGCCCTGGATCACCGACGCGTCGAAGATCACGTTCCACACCGCCAACGCGAACACCAGCCAGAGCGCCACGGCCCAGCGCCGCGCCACGCGCCAGCGGCGGCCGTCCGCGCCCGGTGCGATCTCACCCGCCATTGCGCACGATCAGCACCGTCATGTCGTCGCCCTGCGGCGCGCCGGCCGTGAAGGTCCGCACCGCGGTCAGGAGGGCTTCGCGCATCGCCTTCGGCGGATCGCACCGATGTTCCTGCAGGCAGGCGATCAGGCGATCGTCGCCGAACTCCTCGCCAGCCATGTCGGCCGCTTCCGAGATGCCGTCGCTGAAGACCACGAGCGTGTCGCCCGGCTCCAGCTGGACGCACTCCTGCTCGTACTTCGCGAAGTCGAACAGGCCCAGAATCATGCCGCCCGTCTCGAGGCGCTGCACGCGGTCCTTGCGCACGAGGACGGGCGCGTTGTGCCCGGCGTTGCAGTAGCAGAGCGACCCGTCCGGACCGATAATCCCGAAGAACATCGTCACGAACCGCGATTCGACCGAGCGCCGCTTCATGCCGAGATTGATCCGGTCGAGCGCCTCGGCCGGGTTCGGCGTCGACACCGCCTGCACGGTGAACATGCCCTGCACCATGGCGGTGAGCAGCGCGGCCGGCGCGCCCTTGCCGGAGACGTCGCCGAGCGCGAAACCCAGGCGGCCGTCCGGCAGATCGAGATACTCGAAGAAGTCGCCGCCAATCGCGCGACACGGCACGGACGTGCCCGTGGCCTCGAAGAACGTGCCCTTGCGCTCCCCTTCCGGCATCAGGGCCTGCTGGATCTCCGCGGCGATCTTCAGTTCCTGCTCGAGGCGCGTCTTCTCGGCCGCTTCCCGGTACAACCGCGCATTTTCGATGGCCACGGCGGCCTCGGCCGCCAGCGTGTCGAGCGCGCTGCGCGTGACGGGCGACAGGATGGTGCCCTTTTCCCGGCTGTCCAGGTAGAGCACGCCAATGCGTTTCTGGCCGAGGTCCGCCTCCGCCTTCTCGACGTAGCGCACGAGCGCCAGCGGCACGCACAGGACGCTCCTGATGTTGAGCACCAGCGTGCCCTGGTGGTTGTCCGCCTGGTCGGCATCCGCGAGGTCGCGCACCATCTGCGCTTCGCCCGTCGAAAAGACCTGTTCCGGGATCTTGCGGCTGGTCTCGAACGTGCGGCCCGGCAGGGTCACGCGCCCGCGCGCCCGGCCGAGTTTGAACTCGAGCTTGTTATCGGCGCCGGCCAGCATGATGAAGCCGCGCTCGGCGCCGGTGACCTCGATCGCCGAGTCGATCACCATCGCCAGCACTTCATCGAGGACGCGCCCGGAGCCAAGCGCGCGCAAGCCTTCGAGCAGCGTGGCCACCTGGCGCAGGTCGCCCACCGCCGACGTCGCCCGATCCATCGAGGCGGTGCTGGCGCTATCGAGCTGGAAGATGACCTGGCAGTCGTTGCCCTGGCCCAGGCGAATGGAATCACCGTGCTTGAGTTCACGATCGCCGGTGACCTGCTCGCCGTTGACGAACGTGCCAAACCGGGAGCCTCGGTCCCGGACCACGTAGCGGTCGCCCTGCCGATGGATCTCGGCGTGGTCGCGCGACACGTCAGCGCCCGACAAGCGCACGTGGCTGTCGCTCCGGCGGCCAATGGTCGTCACGTCATCGCTGATCGGAATATTGCGGGGCTCGAGCGGGTCCCGAACATCCAGCCTGGCTGTCATCGCGTCATCCTCCGCCGCACGAGTCGGCCGGCCAGGGCCACGGCGGCCAGGCCGACCACGGACCAGCGCAGCCAGTTGGGCACGCGGCCCGCAGCTGCCGTGGCCATGAACAAACCCGCCAAGACCAGCACCGCCAGCGCCAGGGCCGCCGGCCACACGGGCCGACGGGCGCCGGCCGCTCCCCTTCCCGCCTGCGCGCGCTCATCGGTCGTCGAGCGCCCGCACCGGTAACAGATCAGGGCCTTGTCGGCGATCTCGGTTCCACATTGTCGACAGGTCACGCCTTATTATATGAGGTCAGGAATAGAATCCACCCATGATCCCGGTCTGCGATGCCGTCCCGACGCCCACCAGGCCGCTCGTCACGCTCGCCCTGCTGGCGGTCATTCTCACCGTGTTCCTCACGCTGCCGTCGGCGGCGACGTCCTTCATCGGCACCACGTCGGTCGCGCCGGGGTGGCTGCCGGAAGCGATGAACGCCGCAATCGCGACGGTGCGCCCGGTGGACTGGCTGGCACTCGCGGCCACGGCCCTGGCGCTCTGGCTCTACGGCCCGACGGTCGAGGATCGCCTGGGCCGGTCACGCTTCGCGCTGCTCTACTTTGGAAGCGGTCTGCTCGCCACCGCGGGCGTGGCGGCTGCCGGCCTCTCTACGTGGGTGAACATGGGGGGCACCGCCGCCGCGGTGGCCGCCGTGATCGGGGCGCGCCTCACGCTCTATCCCCGCGGCCGCACGCTGATGCTGATCCCGGTGTCTGACGGCCTGGACGTGATCGACGTGCCGTCGGGCCTGGTCGCCGGCTTCTGGTTCCTCGCGCAACTCGCGAGCACGGGGGCGCATCTGCGCCTCTACCCGGGGTGGTCCGCGTCCACGGCCGTCGTCCACATCCTCGCCGGCGCCATTCTGGGAAGCATCGGCGGCCGACTGCTGGCTCGCCAGGAGCGGATGCGAGTCGAGTGGTGGAACCCCTGACCGCGGAGTCGCGCGGCGGCCCCCGACTCCGATACGATGAAGATCTGAACTGGCAGGTCTATTTATGAAGATGTCCCGGTGTGCTCTTGTCTCTGTTCTGACGGTCGCGTCGATCGCCTTCGTTTCCGGCCAGCAGGCCAGGCCGGCCGCGCCGCAACAGGCCCCCGTCCCGGCCCCAGCCGCCGCGGCACAGCCTGTGCCCGTCCCGCACCACGCGATGACGATCCGCCTGGATCCGACCACCCACCAGCTGACTGTCCGAGACGCGGTCTCGTGGCCGGGCGGCGCCGCGGCGCCGCCGACGTTCGTGCTCAACGGAAAGCTCCGCATCGTGTCGTCGGTGCCGAAGGTCGAAGAGGTGGTGACCACCGCCGCCGCCCCGGCGCGAGGTATCGATCAGGGCCGTCCCGACCGGACGCGGAAGTACCGTCTCGTGGGCGCCACGCCCGCGAAGACGTTGACGCTCGAATACCAGGGCGCGATCGATCGGGCGCTCTCCGATCCGAAGGAACAGTACACGCGTGGCTTCCGCGAAACGTCCGGCCTCATCGGCCCCGAGGGCGTCTACCTGGCTGGCAGCACCGTCTGGTATCCGGGTTTCGGCGAAGACTTCGTGACCTTCACGATCGAAGCCGCGGTGCCCGCCGGCTGGCACGTCATCAGCCAGGGCAACGGCACGTCGCGCGATGACCAGGGCCTGGCGCGATGGGACTCAGGCGGACCGATGGACGAGATCTACGTGGTCGGGGGCCCGCTGAAGGTGTTCCGCGACGCCGCGGGCTCGGTTGAGACCGCCGTGTACCTGCACGAGCCCGACGCGTCGATTGCGTCGAAGTACCTGGCCGCCACGGCGCAGTACCTCGAGATGTACCGGACGCTCATCGGTCCGTACCCGTACGGGAAGTTCGCGCTGGTCGAGAACTTCTGGGAGACGGGCTACGGCATGCCGACGTTCACGCTCCTCGGCCCCGAAGTCATCCGGTTCCCTTTCATCATCAACTCGTCGTATCCCCACGAGATCCTGCACAACTGGTGGGGCAACGGCGTCTTTGTGGACGCGGCATTCGGCAACTGGTGCGAAGGCCTGACGGCGTACATGGCCGATCACCTCATCGCCGAACAGCGCGGGACGGCCGACGAGTATCGGCGATCGACGCTGCAGAAGTACCGCGACTACGTGAAGACCGCCCGCGACTTTCCGCTCGCCGAGTTCCGTAACCGGTTCAACGCCGCCACCGAAGCCGTCGGGTACGGCAAAGCCCTCATGGGCTATCACATGCTGCGTCTCCACATTGGCGACCAGGCGTTTCGCGATACCGCCGCCCGCTTCTACAAGGAGTTCAGAGGCAAGCGCGCCACGTTCCGCGACTTCCAGCGCGTGGCGGAGGCGGTGAGCGGTAAGCCGCTCGGCTGGCTGTTCGACGACCTCATCACGCGGGTCGGGGCGCCGGAACTGCGCGTCGGCGTCACGCCGGGTGTCCCCGGCGTCACCGTGCGCCAGGACGGCTCGAAGTTCATCGTCGAGGGCACGTTGAGGCAGGCGCAACCGGCGGCCCAGAAACCCTTCACGATCGAAGTGCCCGTCGTGGTGCAGACCGAGGGCAAGCCGGCTGCTACCGTCGTGCGGATGGACAAGGCTACCCAGGCGTTCTCGATCACGACCGACGCGACGCCCGTCGCGCTGCATGTCGATCCGCGGTTCGACGTCTTCCGGCGTCTCGACTCGCGCGAGACGCCGCCGTCGATCGGCCAGATCTTTGGCGAGCCATCCATCCTCGCGCTGATCTCCTCGACGGCCAGCGCGGCCGAGGTCGAGGGTTATCGCGCGCTCTTGAAGGGCTGGCAGAGCGACACCCACAGCATCGAGATCAAACGCGATGCGGACGTGGCGGCGCTGCCGATGGACAAGGCCGTCTGGCTGCTCGGCAAGGACAACAAATTCGCGAAGATCCTGTTCAGCCGGCAGGCCGGCTTGACGGTTACCGCGGACGGCGTCGACATGGACGGCGAGACGATGGCGTTCGCCGGGCATACGCTGGTGGTGACGATGCGGCATCCTGCCACTGACGAGAAGGCCATTGGCTGGATCGCGGCGGACCCGGTGGCGGCGATGCCGGGACTGGGCCGCAAGCTGCCTCACTACGGGAAGTATTCCTTCCTGGGCTTCGAAGGCGACGAGCCCGTCAACACGATCAAGGGCCAGTGGCAGCAGTCCGATTCTCCCCTGCGCGTGGACCTGCGGCCCGCAGCCCGGCGGACCGGCAAGCTCGCCGCGCTGCCGGCGGAGAGCCGTAAGGCCCTGGCGGAACTGCCGCCCGTGTTCTCGCAGAAGGCGTTGCGCGACCACGTGACGTATCTGGCCTCGCCCGAGCTCAAGGGACGCGGGCTGGGTACGCCGGGGCTCGAAGCCGCTGCCAAGTACGTGTCGGATGCGTTCAAGTCGTACGGCTTGATGCCGGGCGGCGATGCGGGGACGTATCTCCAGACGTTCACCGTGGCGAAGGGCGAAGACGGACAGCCGCACGACGTGGCAAACATCATCGGCGTGCTTCCGGGAGCCAATCCCGCGTTCAAGGATCAGTCGGCGATTCTCTGTGCGCACGTGGATCACCTCGGCCTTGGCTGGCCAGACGTGCGCAAGGGCGAAGAGGGCCAGGTGCACCCGGGCGCGGACGACAACGCGAGCGGCGTGGCCGTGCTGCTGGAACTGGCGCACACGCTGGCGGCGGGCGACAAGCCGCCCCGCACCGTTGTGTTTGCCGTCTTCACGGGCGAGGAGGCGGGGCGCCTCGGGTCCAAGCACTACGCGGAGCATCCGACGTTTCCGCTGGCCAAGGTCGAAGGCGTGATCAATCTCGACACGGTTGGCCGGCTCGGCGACCAGAAGCTGACGGCCCTCGGCACCGGTACGGCCGCGGAGTGGCAGCACATCTTCCGCGGCGCATCGTTCGTCACGGGCGTCGAGAGCCGGAACGTGCCGGAAACACTCGAGTCGTCGGACCAGATGAGCTTCGTCGAGAAGGGCGTGCCCGGCGTGCAGATCTTCACCGCGGTCCATGCCGACTATCACCGGGTCACCGACACGGCGGACAAGATCGACGTGCCTGGCCTGGTGAAGGTCGCCACCTGGACCAAGGAAGGCATCGTCTACCTGGCGGAGCGGCCGGAGCCGCTGACGAATGCCATCAAGGGGACAGGCGGGCCGAAGCCGGCAGCCGAGGCGGGGGCGTCAGCCAAGCCCGCGGCGGACCCCGCGGCCCGGCGCGTCACGATTGGCACGGTTCCGGACTTCGCGTTCGCGGGGCCCGGCGTGAAGGTCACGGGGGTGACGCCGGACTCGCCCGCGGCGAAGGCGGGCATCAAGGAAGGTGATATCGTCATCAGCATCGACGGCAAGCCGCTGACCGACCTGAAGGGCTATTCGGACCTGCTCCGCACCCTGAAGCCCGGCCAGCAGGTGCAAGTCGAGATCGATCGCGCCGGCCAGAAACAGACGCTGGCGGTCACCGTTGTCGAACGATAGTCAGGCGGCCCGGGTCTGAAGACCCGGGGCTACACGTGAGATCGCACGCGCGCTGGCACAGCAAGTGGCGCAGGGCTTCAGCCCTGTGTGACAGTCACTCGGTGGAGGGGTTTTCGCATGCATCGCAAACTGGCACTCATCTCGTTGATCGCCCTCGCGCTGGCCGTTCCGGCCCTCGCGCAGGCGCAGGACTCGTGGCGGCTCAAGATCGGCGACCCGGCGCGCAAGGACAAGCAGGTGACGCTGGTCCTGGACGGCGTCATCGACACGGCGTCCGGCAAGACGCTCACCAGCGGCGATCTGGCCGCGAGGCTCGACGACGTGAAAGTCGTGTTCATCGGGGAGAGCCACACCGACATCGCGTTCCACCGCGTGCAGTTGCAGGTCATCCAGGAACTGCAGAAGCACGGCCGCGACGTCATGATCGGCCTCGAGATGTATCCCTACACCGAGCAGGCGGGACTCGACCTCTGGAACACGGGCAAGGAATCGGAGACCGACTTCGTCGCCAAGTCGCAGTGGTACAAGAACTGGGGCTACCACTGGAACTACTATCGCGACATCTTCCTGTTCGCCCGCGACCACGGGATCAAGATGTACGGCGTCAACACGCCGCGCGAGGTGGTCTCGGCGGTCCGCAAGAAGGGCTTCCAGAACCTCACGCCCGAGGAGGCGGCCCGCATCCCGTCGAAAGTCGACACCGACAACGAGGAACACAAGCAGCTGTTCCGCGCGTTCTTCGCCGGCGGCGACAGCATGATGCACCAGATGACCGGCCAGATGTTCGACGGCATGTTTGCGGCGCAGTGCACCTGGGATGCGTCGATGGGCTACAACGCGGTGCAGGCCCTCAAGAAGTTCGGCGGCCCGAAGAGCGTGATGGTGGTCCTGATCGGGTCCGGCCACGTCGCCTACGGCCTGGGCATCCAGCGGCAGGCCGCGCTGTGGTTCGACGGGAAGATGGCGTCCATCATTCCGGTCGCGGTGGCGGACGGGAAGGGACGCCCGATGGGTCCAGTTCAGGCGTCGTATGCCGATTACTTGTGGGGGCTGCCGGAAGAAGACGACCCGCTCTTCCCCTCGATGGGCTTCTCGACTCGGGATTCCCAGGGTAATGCTCCGCTCGAAGTCATCGATGTGCCGAAGGACTCGGTGGCCGCGCTGGGGGGCTTCAAGGTGGGTGACGTGCTCCAGGCGATGGATGGCACGGAGCTCGTCAACCGCGAGACGATGAACCGCTTGCTGGCGGAAAAACGATGGGCCGATTCCGCGACCTTTACCGTGAAGCGTGGTTCGGAGACGCTGACGCTGACGGCGGTCTTCCGCCGCACACTGGATCCGTCCGCGGCGAAGTAAGCAGGCGCATGTCCGATTCGCAGCACGCCGCCGTTCCACCGCTGCCGTCCGAGCTGCCGGTAATCCCGCTGCGCGACACGGTGGTGTTTCCGCTGACGCTGCAGCCGCTCAACGTCAATCGCCCGGTGTCGGTGGAATCGATCGACCGGGCGCTCGGCCGCGAGCGGATGCTGCTCCTGTTGCAGCAGACCGGCGACGCCGACGACCCCGGTCCCGACGCCCTGCGTACCGTCGGGACCGTAGCCATCATCCGGCAGATGGCCAAGACCACCGGCGCCATCCAGATCGTCGTCGAGGGGATCTCCCGCGCACGCGCCACGCTGATCACCCGCGTCGACAATACGCTCCAGGCGGAGATCGAACCGCTGCCCGAGGACACCGCGGCGGGACCCGAGATCGACGCCTACGTCCGCCGGCTCAGGGAGCTGAGCGAGCGCGCGCTCACGCTCGCCAGCGGGCTCACGGCCGACCTCCGCTCGATGGTGGCCGGTATCGACCAGCCGCTCCGCCTCGGCTACGTCATCGCCAGCATGCTGGATCTCAAGGGCGACACCAAGCAGCAGCTGCTCGAGGAGAACAGCCTCGAAGCGAAGTTGCAGGTGGTCGCCAAGGAGTTGGGGCGCGAGGTCGCGGTGCTCGAGCTCAAGGGCAAGATCGAGACCGAGACGCAGGAGGAGATGAGCCACGCGCAGCGGGAGTACTACCTGCGCCAGCAGTTGAAGGCCATCCGCGAAGAGCTGGGCGAAGGCGACGGGGCCGAGACCAGCGACATTTCCGAGCGCATCGCGAAGGCGAATCTGCCCGAGCACGTGGCCAAGGCGGCCGATCGCGAGGCGAAGCGTCTCGACCGCATGACGCCGGCGTCGCCCGAGTACCAGATGATCCGCACGTACCTCGACTGGCTGCTCGAGGTGCCGTGGTCCGTGACCACCGAGGACCGGCTCGACCCGGTGGAGGCCCGCCGCGTCCTCGACGAGGATCACTACGATCTGGAGAAGGTCAAGGACCGCATCGTCGAGTACCTGGCTGTGCGCAAGCTCAAGGGCGACATGAAGGGGCCGATCCTCTGCTTCGTCGGCCCGCCTGGCGTGGGCAAGACGTCCCTGGGCCAGTCGATCGCCCGCGCGATGAACCGGAAGTTCGTGCGGATCTCGCTCGGCGGCGTCCGGGACGAGGCCGAGATTCGCGGGCACCGGCGCACCTACATCGGCGCGATCCCCGGCCGCATCGTCCAGGGCCTGAAGCAGGCCGGGTCGGTGAACCCGGTCTTCATGCTCGACGAGATCGACAAGATCAGCGTCGGCTACCAGGGCGATCCCGCATCCGCGCTGCTCGAGGTGCTCGACCCGGCGCAGAACAACACCTTCCGCGACCATTACCTGGAAGTGACGAGCGACCTCTCGCGGGTCCTGTTCATCGCCACCGCGAACCAGCTCGGCACCATCCACTCGGCGCTGCTGGACCGGATGGAGATCATTCCCCTCACGGGCTATACCGACCAGGAGAAGCGGCAGATCGCGCGCCGGTACCTGATCCCGCGACAGCTTGGCGACCACGGCCTGCCGGCCGCCGCCGTCGACATCGAGGACGCGGCGCTGCTGGAGGTCATTGGCGAGTACACGCGCGAAGCGGGGGTCCGCAACCTCGAGCGCCATATGGGCACGATCGCCCGGAAGGTGGCGGCACGCGTGGCCACGGACGGCACGGACGTGCACGCGATCACGCCGGGCCAGATTCTCGCCACCGTGCACGAGGCCGACCTGCAGGGATACCTGGGACCGCCGCGCTTCCGGCGCGACGTGAAGTTCCGGACCGAGCGGGCCGGCGTCGCCACCGGCGTGGCGTGGACCGAGAGCGGCGGTGACGTGCTGTATATCGAGGCCAGCGTAATGCCGGCCGGGCACGGGCAGATTACGCTCACCGGGCACCTCGGAAGCGTGATGCAGGAATCCGCCCGCGCGGCGGTCAGCCACCTGCGCGCCGCCGCGGAGGAACTCGGCCTCGCCTCCGACCTGTTCAAGAAGAACGATCTCCACATCCACGTGCCGGCCGGAGCGATCCCGAAGGACGGGCCGTCGGCGGGCGTGACGATGGCCACGGCCATCCTGTCCGCCATCCGCAAACAGCCCGTTCGATCAGACGTAGCGATGACCGGCGAGATCACGCTGACGGGGGCGGTGCTGCCGGTCGGCGGCGTCCGCGAAAAGGCGCTGGCGGCGCGGCGGTACGGCTTGACCACCTTCATCCTGCCGGAAGGCAACGCGGTGGACATTCCCGACCTGCCGGAAGAGGTGCGCGACGGGATGACGTTCGTGCCCGTCAAGGCGCTCAGCGAAGTGCTGGCCCTGGCGTTGCCGCCGTCTGACGCACCGAAGCCCAAGGCGGCGGCCGCCGAGCCCCCGGACCCGCCGGCCGACTCGGGCGAGACGCGCGAAGAGCACGAGCCATCTGAAGATCCGTCGCACTCGTGAAGACCATCGCGTTCTACATCTCCGGACACGGGTTCGGCCACGCCTCGCGTGTGATCGAAGTCATCAATGCCATCGCTGAACTGGATCCTGAGACCGGACTCGTCGTGCGGACGGCCACGGCGCAGTGGCTGTTCGACGTCACCCTGAAAGCCCGGGCGGAACACCACCACGTCGTGTGTGACGTGGGCGTGCTGCAGAGCGACAGCCTGCACATCGACGCGCCGCGCACGATGCGCGAGGCCAGGCGGTTCTACGACGGGCTCGATGCCCTGGCGGAGCGCGAGGCCGCATTCTTACGCGCTCGGGGCGTCACGCTCGTCATCGGCGACATGCCGCCCTTGGCATTCGTGGCGGCAGCGAAGGCCGGAATTCCGTCGATCGCGATGGGAAACTTCACCTGGGACTGGATCTACGAAGGTTATCCTGAGGAAATCGCCGAGGCACCGCGCCTGGCCGAGACCATCCGGCAGGCGCACAGCCTGGCATCGCTCGTGGTGCGACTGCCGATGTGGGGCGGATTCGATGGCTTCCGCTGCCCGATTGTCGACGTGCCGTTCGTCGCGCGGCACTCCGACCGCGATCCGGCCGAGGTTCGCGCGTGGCTCCGCATCCCGGAGGGCCAGCGCATGGCCCTGGCGTCGTTCGGGGGCCTGGGCATCGCCGGTCTCGAGTTGGAGCCGCTGGCCGCCCTCGGCGGCTACGTCATAGTGACCACCGGGCACGCGCTCACGCTGCAGGGCGGAGTGCCCCAGGCCATTCGCCTGCTTGAGGACACGGCGGTGTACGACGCCGGGTTCAGGTACGAAGACCTGGTCCGGGCGGCCGACGTCGTGGTGACCAAGCCGGGCTACGGCATCATTGCGGAGTGCCTGGCCAACGACACGGCAATGCTCTACACGTCGCGCGGGCACTTCGTGGAATACGACGTAATGGTCGGCCTGATGCCGGAGTTCCTGCGGTGCCGTTTTGTCGGCCACGACGACCTCTACGGCGGCCGCTGGCAGGCGCACCTCGACGCGCTGCTGGCGCAACCTGCCCCACCCACGCGCCCGCCCACCAACGGCGCCGCCCTCGCCGCCCACCTCATTCTGGGGTCAGGTCCAAACGGGAAGATCTTCTCCAATTACTTGGATCCAATTTTCTGAAGAAGATCTTCCCGTTTGGACCTGACCCCACGGAGAGGTAAGATGCGCGGGTTCCAAGGAGAAAACTCGATGGTGACACGACGCGACTTTCTATCGGCTGCCGCAGTTTCGGCTGGTGCCACGTTGACGCCGAGCCTGCTGCACGCCGAAACGCCCGACCAGGCGCCCGCTCCGCCAGCGATCGCTGCGCTCACGTCGATGAAGGACCGGGCGACGCCGATCACCAACGCGGAGCGGCAGACGCGGGTCGAGCGGGCCCGGGCGCTGATGAGCGCCTCGAAGATGGACGCGCTCGTGCTGGCCGGGGGCACCTCCACGGTCTATTTCACGAACGTCCGGTGGTGGCTGAGCGAGCGGTTCTTCTCGGTGGTCCTCACCGCCAAGGGCGACCACTTCGCCGTGTCGCCCGCGTTCGAGGAGGACCGCGCCCGCGAGCAACTGACGGCCGGGCCGCTCGGCAACATCCCGGTCCTCACATGGCACGAACACGAGGACCCCTATGCCCTCACCGCCAAGGGCCTGAAGGACCGCGGCCTCGCCACGGGCACCCTCGGCATCGAGGAAACCGTCCGCTACGTCTTCAGCGACGGACTCGCCAAGGCCGCGCCGGCCGTGACGCTCACAAGTGGCACGCCGATTACGGCGGGGTGCCGCGGCGTCAAGACGGCCCACGAGATCGAACTGATGCGGCTCGCGGCTCACGTCACGCTCAAAGCGTACGCGGCCGCCTGGAAGTCGCTCAAAGCGGGCATGACGCAGAACGACTTCGCCGCACTCGTCTCGAGCGCGCATGCCAGGCTCGGCTTCCAGGGCAGTGCGGGCGTCCAGACCGGCATCTACTCGGCGCTGCCTCACGGTTCCGTCACGCCGCAGGTCATCCGGGAAGGTACCATCCTGCTCATCGATGGCGGCTGCAACGTCGAGGGCTACAGCTCAGACATCAGCCGCACGTTCGTGCTGGGCAAGCCGACCGACAAGATGAAGAAGGTGTTCGATGTCGTCCGCGCGGCGCAGGATGCCGCGCTGAAGACGGCACGCCCCGGCCTGCCCGCTGAGCAGGTGGATGCCGCCGCGCGCAAGGTTGTGGTCGATGCCGGCTTCGGCCCCGACTATACCTACTTCTCGCACCGCCTCGGCCACGGCCTGGGAATGGACGGACACGAATGGCCGTACCTCGTTCGCGGCAACAAGTTGCTCCTCGCACCCGGCATGACGTTCAGCAACGAACCTGGCGTGTACATCCGTGGAGAATTCGGGGTGCGCTGCGAGGACGACATGCTCATCACGCCCAACGGCGCCGAGCTCTTCACACCACAAGCGGAATCGTTGGAAAACCCTATGGCGGGGGCGGAGAGGCTATAGGCGTTAGGCGTTAGGCGTTAGGCGTTAGGCGTTAGGCGGTAGGGAAGATAGCGTGTTCCTGCAATTCCCCGAGCGCCTATCGCCTTATCCCTATCGCCTTACTTGACGCACGTGACCAGACGCCACAGTGCTTTCGGGAAGTTGACCTTCTCGATCGAAACGGCGCGCAAGCCTGTCTGTTCGAGCAGGCCTTTCAACGGCAGGTCCACCTTGAATCCCATGTAGATCGAGACTGGCGTCCAGAGACGCTCAACCACGGACATGATCGGATTCGTGCTGTGGAAGTGGTTGAGGAGGATGATTCGGCCGCCCGGCCGGCACACGCGCTGCATCTCACGGGCGACCACGATCGGATCAGGCACGCAGTTGATCAGATACGGCGCGTACACCACGTCGAACGAATCGTCCGCAAACTGTATCGAACTGGCGTCCATCTCGTAGAGACGGACGTGGTCCAGCTTCTGCTTCGCGACCTTCTCGTGCGCCCTCGCGAGCATCGAGGCCGAGAAATCGATGGCCGTCACCTGCGCGTGCCGGGGGTAGAGCGGGAGATTGATTCCGGTGCCGACCCCGACCTCGAGAACGCGTTCACCCGGCTGCAAGTCCATGCTGGCGATGGCCCGGCAGCGGCCGTGGTGCAGGGCGGGGCCAAAGAACACGTCGTACGTGGACGCGATCTTCGCGTACACACCCGACATGAAGGCCTTCTCCACCGGCGTGGCGGACAACGCCGACGCGGCGGCCTCGCCATCAGAGGACAAGACCGTTCGTACGCGATTACCGACTTCGTCGAATAGTGCCATGTTGATTGTACCTGGTACCCGAGGAGACTATAGCGTGCCGGGGCTGCGATGAGCAAGGACGCCGGCATCCTGGCCCGAGGCCACCGCTGAGCGCCGGGATTCATACTTCCAGTCGTCGGTGTCGATCAGCAGGTACGACTCGCTCACCGGCGCGAGACCGATCGACCGTACGCCCTGCCGCAGCTCGTCGCTGAAGACGTGATGGTGCCCGGACAAGTGCATTCTCGGCCGCACCGCGGCCAGCACTTCGTTGATCGGCGTCTTCCCGACGTCCTGCCGCCGCCCGCGCACCTCCATCACGAACGGCCGTGCGGCTTCGTGTGACAGGAAGAGGTCGATGTGACCGACCTGCCGCAGCCCGTCCACCTCGGCCCGCAGAAAATGCCGCCGTTTGTCGTCGCGGGCCATGCGCGGAAAGGGATCGCTGGTCGGGGCCACGCGCGGACGCGGAATCTCGGCAGGAGGCCGTTCGAACCAGGTGGGCGCCAGCGTGCCGCCCAGCGAGGCCACCACGAGCCCCTCCACCGTCAGAGTGGTGCCGTTCGGAATGTAGTGCAGGTTCTCGGGCAGTTGCCGCGTGCCCGCCATCACCGCCGAGATGAACTCGAGGTTATCGTTGTTGCCCTTGATCCAGTAGAGCGGTGCCGGGAAAGACTCGTAGCGCCCGTCGCTGTCGGCGAGGTCGCCCACCGACACCCAGAAGCTCACGTCCGGGTGCCGGCGCATGATGGACCGCACCGACGCGACGTCGCCGTGCACGTCGCCCAACGCGCCAAGCTTCATGGCCGCAGACGCCTACCGGGACGCCGCTCCGACCGCCGGACCGGCCGTCGGACCAGGCACCAGCAGATCCTGCTTGTCCCAGATGAAATCGGCCTTGCTATACACCGCGAGCTCGTAGTCCTTGCCCATGAATATCGCCGATACCGGGCAGGCTTCCTCGCAGTACCCGCAGAAGATGCAACGGGTTTTGTGGATCTGGTACGTCTTGGCGTAGCGGGGCCCCGCCTGGACGGTCCCGTCATTCTCGGCGGCCTCCAGGTAGATCGCATCGGACGGGCACGCGACGGAACAGAGGCCGCAGGCCACGCACTTCTCGAGGCCGTTCTCGTCCCGCATCAGGACCTGTTTGCCACGATATTTCGGAAACACCGGCACCTTCTGCGCCGGGTAATTGACCGTGATCGGCTTCTTGAAAATGTGCCGGAGCGTGGTTGCGAAACCGGTGATAATCGGACCTATCATTCGACCTGCCTTTGCGCCCCGCGTCGGGCGCGAACTCATCATAACACGTTCATCTTCAGCGGTTTGACAGCCCTCGAGACCGGCCGCTATAGTCCTACCATCGCTCATGATCCACCTGGAATCCGGAGCCTAGCGCGTTCGTGCAGGACACCCATTTGCTCACGACCCAGCAACTGCTGACGACGCTGGCCGCGAAACTGGCGATCATGGCCGCGCTGACCACGATGATGGTCCGCTACCACCGGTTCCGGGACCTGCTCATCAGCGAGCGCCGCCCCTGGGCCGCACGCCTCTTTTTCGCGGTGGGGTTCGGCCTCCCGCTGGCCCTCGGCGTCACGGCCCGGCTCGTGCTCCATTACGATGCCGCGGATCTCACCCTGGAGGGCGCCGTCCTGGCCGGCCTGATGACCGGTCCGTGGGCCGGCGCGCTGGTCGGGTTGATGCTGGGCACCCCGCCCCTGTTTGCCGCCGAATGGGCTGCCCTGCCCTTTGCCGTGGGCTGCGGGTTCGCCGCCGGAGGCCTGCGCGAGGCCTGCCCCAAGGAGGAGATCTGGCGCCTCTCGCCCCTGGTGTTCAGCGATCTGCCCCGCTACCTCTGGCGGATGGTCCGGTCGGTCACGGTGGACTGGCAGGTGATCCTCCTGGCGTTGCCGCTCGGCCTCGAGCTCCTCCGGCAGGTTCTTGCCGTCTGGTGGCCGGCGCGCATGTTCTGCATCCACCCGAACTCCGCGTGGATGGCGTTCCTGTTGTTCCTCACGACGGTGGCCTGCGTGGCGGTGCCGGTCAAGATCTGGAACAACGCCCGCAACGAGCACCGGCTGGAGGAACAGGAGCGCATGCTCCTGAAGGCGCGGATCTCCGCGCTGTCGAACCAGATCAATCCGCACTTCCTGTTCAACACGCTGGCGTCGATCTCGTCGCTCATCCGGACCAAGCCCGAGACGGCCCGCACGTTGATCTTGAAGCTCGCCACCATCATGCGGCGCCAGTTGCGCGACCAGGATCACTTCATCCCGCTGCGCGAGGAGCTGGCCTCGCTCGACGAGTACCTCGACATCGAGGTCGTCCGGTTCGGATCGCATCTCACGGTCGAGAAGCAGACCCAGCCCGAGGCGATGGACGTGCTGGTGCCCAGCATGATCCTGCAGCCGATTATCGAGAACTCGATCAAGCACGGCATCGCGCCCAGGGTCGGCGGCGGCACGGTCATCATCCGGACGAGCCGGCGCGATCACACCGTCGTGATCGAGATCGACGACAATGGGATCGGGATGCGAGCCGACCGCCTCGACACGGCCCTGACGGACGGCATCGGTCTGAGCAACGTCAACGAACGGCTCCGCGCGATCTACGGCGCGAGCTGCTCGCTGACGCTCACGAGCGAACCTGGCCGCGGCACGCTGGTGCGCATCGAGCTGCCGCTTGCGCCGCCCCAGGATCGGATGGACGCATGAGCACCGAACTGCGTGCCGTCGTCGTCGACGATGAGCAACTGGCCCGGGAGGAACTGTGCTTCCTGCTCGATCACCTGCCGGGCGTCACGGTGTCTGGCCAGGCCGACAACGGGGTCAGCGCGCTGACGCTCATCGAGGACACCGAGCCCCACGTGGCGTTTCTGGACGTGCAGATGCCGGGGCTCACCGGGTTCGAGGTGGCGCAGATTCTCGTGGAGAAACGGTCGTCCTGCCACGTGGTCTTCGTCACCGCGTACGACCAGTACGCCCTCAACGCCTTCGACGTGAACGCGGTGGACTACCTGCTGAAACCCGTCGAGAAGGACCGCCTGGAAACAGCCGTCCAGCGCGCCCGCCAGCGCATCGGCAGCGAGCCGGCGGCGGATGCGGGCCTCGAACGCCTGGTCCGCATGGTGGCGGGCCGGACCCTGCAGCGGCAGCAGCTCGCCGTCAAGGTCGGCGACCGATTCCTGCTCGTCCAGGCCGAAGATGTGATCTTCGCGTCCGTGGAAGGCGATACAATCCAGATAGCAACCGGACAGGTGTCTGGAACGTCAAACTATAAGACACTGGACGAATTGCAGGCCCGCCTGGACCCCGACACGTTCTGGCGCGTCCACCGGTCGCACCTGGTCAACATCAACAAGATCAAGGAGATAGTCCCTTGGTTCAGTCGGAATTTCATGCTGAGGATGAAGGACGCCAAGGCGTCGGAGATTCCCGTCAGCCGATCGCAGACCCGCCGGCTTCGGGAGTACCTGAAGCTGTAACGCCATACGGGCCGTACGACGCCCAGCCGACGATGGACGCGAGCGGAATCGACCCGCGCCCCATCGAGCCGCAGGGCTACGCGGGCCAGATGTGGCCCCGGCACCTCCCGTCCCATCACCGGCACCCGGCTCAACCGAGCAAGACGGCGATTGTTGTCGACGAACTGTTTGCGTGGCTCCGCACGCTGGCGTCGGCCGCCGTCTACGCCACGCTGATCGTGACCTTCGGCTTCCAGGTGGCCCGCGTCGAGGGCCAGAGCATGGCGCCCACGCTGGCCGACCAGGACCGGCTGATCGTCAACAAGCTGCTCTACCGCATGAGCGCCCCCCGCAAGGGCGACATCGTCATGCTGTACTACCCGATCAATCCGGACAAGTCGTTCGTCAAGCGGGTGATCGCGGAAGAAGGCGACACGGTGCGCATCAGTGACGGCAAGGTGTACGTCAACGACGTGTTGATGGACGACAGCTTCGTGCCGCCGGACTACCGCAGTCACGACGACTGGGGCCCGCAGGTCATCTCGGAGGGGTACTACTTCGTGATGGGCGACCACCGGAACAACAGCTCGGACAGCCGCCACTGGGGCCTGGTGCCCAAGAAGTACATCATCGGCAAGGTGCAGCTGCGGTGGTGGCCGGTGCCGACGGCACGGGTCTTCTAGTCCGGGGGCTCACGTGCGTTGAGCATCTTCGCCCCGGGCACGCGGGCTGAAGCCCGCGCGCGGCATTCCCGGCGCATCATCGACACCACTGAGCGCCGGCCTTAGGGCAGGACCGGTTCGCGCGTCGCGTACAACTGCTCGATCTCCGACGCCCAGCGCGCTTCGACGACGGATCGCCGGAGTTTCAGCGTCGGCGTCAATTCCCCGCCCTCCACCGTCATCTCTGACGGGAGCAGCGCAAATCGCTTGATCCGCTCGTACTGCGCCAGGTGCACGTTGATGTCGTCGACGAGCACCTGGAACAGCGCCTGCACATCGGCCCGGGCCGCCAGCTGTTCCCGTGTGCCCGACGGCGCGCCATAGCGGTGCAGCGCGGCCTCGATGGCGGCGAAGTCCGGCACGATCAGCGCGGCCGGGAAATTGCGGCGGTCGCCGATGACGATGGCGTCCGCGACCAGCGGGCTCGCCTTCAGCCGCTGCTGAATCGGCTGCGGGGCGATGTTCTTGCCGCCCGACGTCACGATGATGTCCTTCTTCCGATCCGTGATGGTCAGGTAGCCGTCCCCATCGATCTCGCCGATGTCGCCCGTGCGGAGCCACCCGTCGGTCAGCACGGCTGCCGTATCGTCCGGGCGCCCCCAGTACCCGCGCATGATGTTGGGGCCGCGGGCCAGGATCTCACCGTCCTCGGCGATGCGAATCTCGACGCCGGGAATCGTGGGGCCAACCGAACCGAGCTTGGGCCGATGCAGCGGGTTCACGCAAATGACAGGCGCACTCTCGGTGAGCCCGTAGCCCTCGATGATCGGCATGCGTACCGCATAGAAGAACTCGGCGGTCGCACGCGAGAGCGGCGCGCTCCCCGACACCATGGCGCGCATCCGGCCGCCCGTGCGGGCGCGCACCTTCCGCCACACCAGGGCATCCGCCAGCGGAGCCTGCAGCAGCGCCATCAGCCGCGGCCGGCAGCCGTCGAGCCTGGCCCGCCCGATCTCCATGCCCAGCGCCATCGCCCAGTCGAACAGGCGCCGCCGCCAGCGCGGCTCGCCAGCCATGTGATCGAGCACTGCGCGGTGGAACTTCTCGTAGACGCGCGGCGCCCCCGCCATGACGGTGGGGGCCACGCGGATGAAGTCGCGCGCGATGGTCTGCAGTGTCTCCGTAAACGTGACCCGGGCGCCCGCGTGCATGTAGAGGTAGAGCGCCGTGCGCTCGAACGTGTGGCTGAGCGGCAGGAACGACATCGCCTCGTCGTCGGATGTGACCTGGAGCACGGCGTTCGTCGCGCGCACGTTCGACATGATGTTGTCGTGCGTCAGCACGACGCCCTTCGGCGTGCCCGTGGTTCCGGACGTGTAGATGATCGTCGCCACGTCCGACGGGTCCACCGCCCGCGCCCGGCGCTCGAACCGCTCCGCCAGGTCCGGGTCCTGCTGCAGCTGGCGACGGCCGCTGGCGGCGACGTCGGCAAACGTCAGGATGAACAGCCCGGGGCGAATCGGCTCCGGCACGCGCGGGGGGGGAACTGCCACGATGACGGCGCGGATGGCCGCCAGCTCGGCCGCCACCGTTCGCATCTTCTCCAGTTGCGCGGCGTCCGACACGAAGACGATGCTGGCGCCGGCATCTTCGAGGATGAACGCCGTCTGCTCGGCGGACAGCGTCGGGTACACGGGCACCGTCACCGCGCCCCCCGACAGGATGGCCAGGTCGGCCAGGTGCCACTCCGGGCGGCTCTCGCACACGATCCCGACACGATCGCCGTGGCTGACGCCAAGGGCCTGCAGCCCCAGGCTCAGATCGCGGACATGCTCCAGGACCTCGACACTCGACAGGCTCGTGATGTGGTCACCCTCACACCGGCACAGGTGCGCCGGCCGGTTGTGCCGCGCCGCCACGTAGAACGGCAGCGCGGCCAGAGAGCGAACGTCGTCTGCGGGGCGGGCCGGAGGGGTCATGCTGTGGTGATTGTGCCCGTGCAGGCTAAACCGTAAATCACTTCACGGCGTCGGTCAATAGCCCGCGTGTTTTGCGACGACGTTGGCCAGCGGTTCGCCGGCCAGGAAGCGGGCCAGGTTCTCGGCAAACATCTCGGTGGCCGCCTCCCAGTAGTCGTCCCTGAACCCGGCGATGTGCGGCGTGATCAGGACGTTCGGCAGCTTCCACAACGGGCTGGTGGCCTGCAGCGGTTCGTGTTCGAACACGTCGAGGGCAGCCCCGGCGATGGCGCCGGCCCGCAGCACGGCGACGAGAGCCGTTTGATCGACGAGCTTGCCGCGCGCCACGTTCACCAGCCAGGCGGTCTTCTTCATCTTCGCCAGCTGCGGCGCGCCGATCATGCCGCGGGTTTCCCGCGTCAGCGGCGCCGCCACAACCACAACGTCCGACGCGGCGAGCAACGTGTCCAGCTGCTCAGGGCCGAAGACCTCATCCACGCCGGCCGGAACGGGCGCATCGCTTGCTTTCCGGGTGCCGATCACGCGCAGGCCGACGCCGGACGCCATCCTGGCGATCTCGCGGCCGATCGCTCCCAGCCCGACAATTCCCAGCGTCCGCCCACGCAGCACCGGTATCCGCGACAGTTCCGCCTGCATCCAGTACGTGGCGCGCTGCGCGCGTACGGCCTCGGGAATGCGACGCCACGCACTGAACACCAGCGCCATGGCGTGCTCCGCCACGGCGACCGAACTCATGCCGCGCGCGTTGGTCAGGACGACGTCACTCTCCCGCATCCCCGGGAACAGCATGCCGCCCACACCGGCCGCCGGACTGTGCACCCAGCGCAAGCGCGGGGCCGCCGCAAACGCCGCCGGCGTCAGCACCGACGAGAAGACGATGTCGGCCGGCGGAATCAACTCGAGCAGTTCGCGTTCGTCGCCAGCGTGGGAAAACGTCACGCCCGGGAAGCGCCTGCGCAGCACGTCGACGAACGACGGGGGAATCGTCCACGCCTCGGTCGGGCTGTAGATCGCCACCAGGACGTGCATGGTTATCGGTCCCGTTTCCACTCGCCGGATCGGCCGCCCCGCTTCTCGAGCAGCAGGATGTCGTCGATGACGACGGCGCGGTCGACGGCCTTGACCATGTCGTAGACCGTGAGCGCGGCGGCTGCGACGGCCGTCAGCGCCTCCATTTCGACGCCCGTCGGACCCGTGGTGCGGACGCGCGACTCGATCTGGTAGCCGTCACGTTTGGGCGTCAGTTCCACCGAGCAGTGGCTCAGCGCCAGCGGGTGGCAGAGCGGAATAATCTCAGACGTCTTCTTGGCCGCCATGATGCCAGCCAGCCGGGCGGCCTGCAGCGGGTCGCCCTTGGCGACCTTGCCCGAGCGGACCAGGCGCAGCGTGGCTGGCGCCAAACGCACGAACCCGCGAGCGACGGCTTCCCGGACCGTGTGGGGCTTCGCGCTGACGTCCACCATCTTCACCCGACCCGCGGCGTCCACGTGCGACAGCCTGCCGACCGCCTTCGTGCGAGTCTTCTTGGTCATGCTGGTTTCTCGATTCCTCCCGCTGCTACCGTACCACCTTCTGCGCCTTCTCGCTGTCGATGACCGTCGTGCCCTTCGTGATCCAGTCCGGCGCGGGATCGCCTTTCAGGTAGTGCCCGAACCACTGCAGGATCCGGCGGTGGTAATCGATCTGGTTCGGCTTTTCGCGGGCGCTGTGGTTCTCGCCCGCGTAGACCAGCATGACGAGCTGCTTGCCCGCCCGGCGCGCGTAGTTGTACATCTCCACGCCCTGCCGGAAATCAACCGTGCCGTCCTTGTCGCCGAAGAAGATCATCATCGGCGTCTCGAGCTTGTTGACGAACAGCGTTGACGAGTTGCGGACATATGCCGGGAGATCGACCCAGAACGGCACGTCCATGCGTGCCTGCCCGGTCTCGAAGTGCGCCGGTTCGGGCAATCCCTGGTTCCAGTGGATGGCACCATAGAAACTGAGCAGGTTCGTGATGGGCGCGCCCGCGATGGACGCCGCAAACATGTTCGTCTGCGTCGGGATGAAGCTCGCCTCGTAACCACCCCAGGAATGGCCTACCAACCCGACGCGCTTTGGATCGACGGCGCCCGCGGCCACCACCGCCTTCACGGCCGACGTCACGCAATCGACGGCTGCCAGGCCCGGGTCGCGCGGCCTGAACACGATGTCGGGCTGCAGCACGAAGTAGCCATTCGCGGTGAACACCGCGGTGTCGTAGGGCGATCGCTCCGACGGCACCACGTAGTTGTGGACCCCCTGCGACAGGCGCTCGTAGACGTACACGATCATCGGGTACTTCCGGCCGGGCTCGTATCCGGCCGGATAGTAGAGCGCACCCTGCAGGCGCTCCCCTTTCGCGGTCTTGTACTCAACCAGCGACGACTTCCCCCACGCGTAACCGGCCTGGAACGGGTTCGACGCGGTCACCTGCCGGGCATCCGCCAGCCCGGCGCTCGCCACGAAGACGTCCGGCGAGTCATCGTAGTCCTGCACCACGTAGCTGAAGACGTCGGCCTTCTTGGCTTTCGCCAGCCGACCGACGTTCTTGTCGAGCAGGACCAGCCGCTCGGGCGCCGCGGATGCGCCCGCGATCAACGCTCCCGCCGCGAATCGCGCGTAGCCGTACTGCTTCGACCAACGGCCGTACAGGCTGGCATACAGCGGCGCGGCGGGATCGATGAACTCCTCGTCGCGATTGAGCCGCACCACGCGGTGCACGAGCGCCTCTTCGGCGCCGCGCGTCAGCCGCGTGCCGCCCGAGCCATCCGGCGCCACGCGCCAGATGTCGTGCTGGTCGTACAGCAGCACCGCCCCGTCGTCCTTCAACCATCCGCCGACGCCTGACGGCGGCCGCTGCACCCGCACCGGCGTGTCGTAGTCGGGGTTGGTCCAGACCGCCCGGAGCTTCGCGGTGATGTTGACCGTCTCGCCCGTGCGAATGTTGTAGGTCCAGTACTGGTCCGCGTTGAAATACAGCAGGTAGTTCCCGGTCGGGCTCGAGCCTTCGTAGTACCAGACGCCGCTCACGACCTTCGAACGCTGGCCGTTCGAGAGGTTGATCAGGTACACGTCCTGGCGCGTGCGGTCGAACATGTTGTCGAACAGGTACGGCTTGCGATCCGTCTCGGTGGCAAACGCCCCGCCGGGCAGCACGGCGACCGTCTCATCCTTGTCGGTCCCGATGCGGCCGACCGCCGAGGCCCCCCACGCCCACACGTAGTTCCGCTCCAGGTCGCGTGACTTGTCCACGCGCTGCATCGGGATGATGCGCTCGTCCTTCGAATGCCACACGTCAACGGTCGCCGGCTTCGGCTTCGCCGCCGCCTTGTCCGCCAGCGGCTTGTCTCCCGCCTTGCCGGCCGCCGGCCTCTCGCCCCCAGCGTCGTCAGGTGCGGCCTTCTCGCCCGCGCCCTTGTCGGACTTCGGTTCCCACTCCTGGATGCCAAAGTAGATCGACCGGCCATCTTTCGACCAGGACAGGCGGCGGAACGTCACGATGCGCATGCCGTCCGGGTAACCCGGGTGCTTGCCCTCACCGGTCGACTCGAAGGACGACGGCTCCGGCTTCTGGCCGTCGAGGCCCCGCCAGGCAAGCACGTCGTTGGTGTCGTCCTCGAACTTCGCGTTGGAGCGGGAGCGGAACACCGCCAGGTCGGCCGACTTCTCGCGCCACGACAACCCCGCGTACGCCGCGTCCTTCGAATCCAGCACGCGCAGCACGCCGGTTTCCGGATCGAACACCTGCACGCCGTTCCCGGTGCGGCCATCCGCGTCCACCACCATCGCCAGCAAGCGTCCGTTGTCCTGCCACGCGAACTCGGACACGTTCCCGAACGGCACCATGGTGCCGCTGGCGAGATTGCGCACGAGCAGGTCCGCGCCCTTTCGTTTGACGCCTTCCGGCAGGTACTTCTGGATGGCGAGGAACGGCGCGGCAGGCGCGAACGCGAAGCGAGTCGCGTCGGCGATGACCGTGGGCTCGGCCGCGTGGGCCGCGGCCGCGTCGACCCCGACGATGGCGACCTTGTCGCGCACCGGCTTCTTGTCATCCTGCATCTTCTCGCGTTCGGTCTCCGAGTAGCCGATCCGGTAGGCCAGCCACCGCCCGTCAGCCGAGAACGCCGGAGCACCTCCCTCCTTCGCCACGTGCCAGGCCTTACCCGGCGCGACATTCGAGGCGGGCGCCAGGGCGTAGACCTGCAACTCGGCGGTGCCGTCGACGCGGGAGACGGTGACCGCCATCCAGCGACCGTCCTCGGTCAGTACGGCCGTCCCAGGCGTCTCCCATTTGCCGTAGTCCGCGGCCGTGACGGGTGCCTTGCCCGCCGGCAACGCTGCCTGCGGAGCCGTGGTCCGGGCTGGCTGCTGCCCCGCCATCGGGACGACCGCGCACGCCAGGACTGCGACCGTCACCACCCACCATCGGAGCTTTGTGTCTCGCTGCACGACTGCCTCCTCCCGGCGGCCCCCGACCGCTGGCTGCGACGCCTACTGTACAACGCCTGTCATGCTAAGATGCGCCCCATGACTCAGACTCCTTCGAACTCATCCGCTCCTGGCGGTGGCTACGAGCCAGTCGTTCCAGACAACTCGAATCAGTCCGAATTTACGGTTCGCGCGCTGATCCTCGGCCTGGTGATGTGTGTAGTCCTGGGTGCCGCCAACGCGTATCTCGGCCTGCGAGCCGGGATGACGATTGCCGCCACCTACCCGGCGGCCGTCATCGGGATGGCCGTCCTGCGCCTGATGAAGGGCAGCCTGCTCGAAGAAAACTTCGCCCGGACGGTCGGCTCGATCGGCGAGTCGGTGGCGGCCGGCGCCATCTTCACACTGCCCGCGTTTGTCATCCTGAAGTTCTGGAAGTTCGACCAGGCGCACATGCTCCAGGAATATGCGCTGTCGGCTGCCCTGATGGCGCTGGGAGGCACGCTGGGCATCATGTTCGTGACGGTCCTGCGCCGCGTGATGGTGGAAGACCCAGGCCTGCCCTTCCCCGAATCGGTGGCGGCCTCCGAGATTCACAAGGCCGGTCAGAAGGGATCCGAGGCGGCGCTGCAACTGTTCCGCGCCATGTTCGTCGGCGCCGTCGTCAAGCTGCTGGACGGGTTCGGCATTTTCCGTTCCTCCAACGAGGCGGCAATCGGCATCGGCACGGTGAAGCAGACGTTCGTGCGGCTGGGCATCGGCGACCAGGCGCCGAAGGTCGTGACTGGCGGCGTCACCCACTTCTCGGCCCCGGACATCACGCCGGCGTACTTCGGCGTGGGTTACATCATCGGGCCCGAGCTCGGGTCGTTGAACTTCGCCGGCGGGCTGTTCGCCTGGGGGTTGTTCGTCCCGACGCTGATCTACTTCCTCGGGCCGACGCTCATCGATCAGTACCTGGCGCTCAAGGCCGGCAACGAAGAGGCCGCGTGGGCTGCCATGGTGGTGGACATCTGGAAGTTCATCGTCCGGCCGATCGCGGTCGGCGGCATGCTGGTGGGCGCCAGCTACACGCTGTACAAGATGCGGAAGAACCTGATCGGCGGCGTCAAGCGGGGCATCGAGGACGTCAAGAAATCCGCCAGCGCCTCGGCCGCCACCAGGCGCACGCAGCAGGACCTGAACCTGAAGGTGGTGGGCTTCGGAATCCTGACGCTGCTGGTGCTGATGACGCTGCTCTACAACGGCTTCACCGGCGCGATCGGGCCGGCCATTGTCGCGGCGCTCGTCATCCTCATCACGGGCTTCTTCTTCGCGGCGGTCTCGGGCAACCTGGTCGGCATGATCGGGTCGTCGAACAACCCGCTGTCGGGCCTCACGCTGACCACGGTCATCGTGGCCGCGCTGACGATGGTGGTGGTCGGGATGAAGGGCGTCGAAGGCGTGATGGCCGTCCTGGGCGTGGCCGCGGTGGGCTGCGTGTCGGCCGCCGTCGCGGGCGAAATGCTCCAGGACCTGAAGGTCGGGCACATCCTGGGCGGCACTCCGTGGAAGATGCAGGTCGGTGACATCATCGGGGTCATCGTGGCCAGCCTCGTGATGTTCTTCCCGCTCTACATGATGCATACCGCCGACGTGGCGCAGTTCGGCGACGCGGGCGGGTTCGGCGGCAAGACGTACCCGGCGCCGCAGGCGGGCCTGATGGCCGCGCTGTCGCAGGGCATTGTCGGCGGCGAGATGGCGTGGCCGCTGGTCGTGGTGGGCATCGCGATGGGCATCGCGCTCATCCTGATCAAGGTCAAGAGCCCGATGCTGTTCTCGGTGGGGATGTACCTGCCGCTCGGAACGACGTTTGCGATCTTCTGCGGCGGCATGGTCCGCGGCATGGTCGATCGCCTCCGCGACAAGCGCGGGTACAACGCGGCGCAGAAGGCGCGGGTGGAGAATGCGGGGGTACTGGCCGCCTCGGGCCTGATCGCGGGCGAGGCGCTGATAGGGCTGTTCATCGCCGCCGTGGTCGGGTTCCGGGCGAGCCACGAATTCTGGTCGGTCTCCGGGTTCGCGGACATCGCGCCGTGGATGGCGCTGCCGGTGGCGGCGTTCCTGGTGTGGTATCTGATCGCGGTCCCGCTGCGGAAGGCCGGCGACGCGGACGAGCCGGCGCCGCCGACGGCGGTCATGTAGGCGTTAGGCGTTAGGCGTTAGGCGTTAGGCGCTAGGCGCTAGGGAAAGACAGTGTGACGCTGCATTTCCCCTGACGCCTAACGCCCCGTCCCTATCGCCTGCCTACGGCACAATTCTGAACGGCGCGAGCATCTGTATCTTGCTCGCGCCTTTTTCCGTCGTCAGCCTCAGCAGGTAATCGCCGAGCCCGAGCGGCGCCAACTGCAGTTCCGACCGCACCCATCGGACCGAGTCCTTCTCCACGACCGCTGCCGTCACCGGGAGGGGCATCACCTTGCCGCTGCGATCGAGCAGGTCCGCGCTGACCTTGTCCGGCGCGAGCGTGGTCGACAACAGGACCACGATCCGCTCGGTCCGCCGGTACCGCCGATCGGAGGTCGGCTGTTCCGGCGACGAGGCGGCAGATCCGCGGCGCATGTAGATGGGCGGCCCCACCATCAGCGTGTCTGCCTTCGCCGGCGAGGCGACATCGAACTTGGCCGAGTCGGTAATCGGGATGCCGCCGGTGGCGGCCTTGACTCGCACGCGCACGGAGTAGGTGCCCGGGTCGAGCCAGATGTCGTCGAGCGTTCGCGGGAAGCGGGTCAGGAAGCGCGGCACCCCCGGCGGAATGGGCACCGTGTAGCGCACGAGCGGGGTCTGATCGTTGCCGCCGGTGATGGCCACGTCAGCCTCCCCGCCCTGGCTCCAGTCGTCTCCCGTTCGCGACTTCGCATCGACCTCGCCCATGATCCACAGCGCGGGTTCGGCCCCGGCCGGCTTGCCCTTGGACGGATCGCCTGCTGGCGTCCACCAGCCGGGGCTCACGGAGATCCGGATCGGGGCCTCGCGCGCGGTGCCCTCGAGCGAACCGATGGCTTTCGAGATGGCCGCCGTGGCCGGATCGATCACGACCGGGGCGGACGCGGCCACCATCATGGCCGCCTCATCCGCCGTCGGCGCCTTGTAGCCATTTCGCGCGCGGATCTCGATGCCGGGCCGCTTCACCCGGACCTTGATCGCCCGGTACCTGCCATCCAGCTTCGAGTTGGTCGACGTGTATCCCAGCAAGTAGTACGACGACAAATCCGACACCACGCGCTTCAGCCCGCCGCTGATGTCATTCGAGTTGATCACCGCGACGCCGTCGGTGTTGGCGGCGATGGTCATCAGCGATTCCTTCCGCTCCTGCAGCATATTGAAATCGTCGATGACGGAGGGGTTGTAATTGGGGCCCATCTCCGTGTCGAACACGGGCAAGCCGCGCGGCTCGATCGGATAGAAGCTCGCGTTGGACCGGTTGGCCAGGTCCATGATGTCGCGGAAGCGGCGATCGTCGTCGATGCCCGAGAGCATGACCCGGTCCTGCTCGCACTGCCGGTTGTTGGAGTAGATGCCCGTGTTGTTCGGGTTGGTCCCGAGAATACGCCCGGTCGGGTCGCGCGTGATCGGCTGTGTCGACGTGGAGGCCTGCATGCTGGGGTCCGGTCTGAACAGGCGCCAGCCCTCGCTGACGAGCAGGATGGCCTTGCGCTCTTCGCGAAGCCCGCCGAGCCGGATCACCAGGTCTTCGAGGGCGTCGAGCGTCAGCTTCTCGCGCCGGCGCTCGATCATGCCCATGGCGAGTTGGGACGTCATGCCCCCCACCCCGGCCGCCGGCGGGTAGCAGTCCACGTACATCTGCTCGACCGGGTCGTCGGAGGAGCCCTCCCGCCCGCGCTGCCCCCACCACTTGAAGCTGGCCAGCATATCGGCGATCTGGTCGGTCCGCCTGGTGAACATGAGACCGCGCGCCGACATGTCCGGGGTCATCACGGCCATCAGGTCCTGGTCGCCGACGAGTTTGTCCATCAGGTTCATCAGCGGGCGGGTCACGTTGAACGACGCGCTCTGGTGAACGTGATAGAAGTCCAGGAACAGGACGAAGAGCCGGGACCGCGGGTCCGCCGCCATCTGGTTGGAATCGCGGACGTTCCGGGGCTCGACGCGGGTCGTCGGGTCGCCGCCGGTTTCGATCTTGATGTGCTCGAAGGCCTCGATCTTCTGCGTGACATTGTCCTCGAGGACTTCGAAGTCGTCGGCCGTCAGGTCTTCGACCGGCACGCCCTTGCGTGTCGCGTAGACGTCCACGCGGACGGCGCTGGCGCCGGCACGGAAGACGGGGCGCTGCGCCTGCGGGTCCTGCGGCGTCGAGGCGGGCTGGCCACCCTGCTGGCCACGCTGCTGGCCGGCCGGTGGCGGTGAGCCAGTCGCCCCCGCCTGCGTCCCCGGCTGCGCATGGGGCGCCACGGGCAGAGCCAAGGCGATCAGGGCCGCGGCGGCGAGGCCACAGGCCATGCGGCGCCAGGATTCAACCGGGACCCGTCGGCGCAGTCCCCTGTCGTTCGTCATGACACGCTCCACTCGAGGCAGGCGTAACGCTTATGAGGCCATCATAGCGCGTTGACTCACTCTGCGACAGCACCCCGGAGTGGGGCGTGCCCGAGCGCGACGCGGGAGGCCCCGCATCGAACGAAAGGCCCGACCCGGGGGTACCGGATCGGGCCTGTTGGCTATCGAATCGGGTCGCGATGTCCGGCTAGGACGGCTTCCGCGTGGTCTTGACGACAGTCTTGGTGGCCTTGGCCTTCTCGAGGTTCCGGGCGCGGGCCGCGATGCACTTGTTGAGGGCGAAGTCGAGGCGATTCTCGACGGCTTTCGATCCCTCGCGAATCACTTCCGACACCTCGGTGATGATCAGGAAGCGCGCGCGGTCGAGCATCCGTTTCTCGCGGAAGGAGAGGCTCTTCGACTTGCTGAGCAGGTTGAGGCTCTTGAGCACGTCGGCCACATCGTAGATGGAGCCGGTGCGCATCTTCTCGGAGTTGTCCTTGAAGCGGCCTTTCCAGTTCTGCTGGCTGTCGATCTTGCCATCGCCGAGGATCTTGAACAACCGATCGACCTCTTCATCGTCGATCGCGCGCCGGAGACCGACGCCGTCCACGTTCGCCAGGGGAACGAGGACCGTCGTGTCGTTGGCGGCAATGCGGAGATGATAGAAGCCACAGGTTGTGCCCAGGATGGTCTTCTCTTCGATCCGCTCGACAATGCCAAGACCATGATTCGGGTATATGACCTTGTCGCCGATCTGGAATGTCACTATTCCCTCACTTCTTAGTAGTTGTTGGGTGGGTCAGCGGGTCTGAGACACCTGCAATTCTCTCATTATAGCCGGGATCGGCCGTTCCGGCAATGAGAATTCCAGGGAATCCGTGCAAATTTCGTTTTATCTTCGCCTGTTGACGGGCAAATTCCGAGCGGAAACCGAACAGCCAATAATCTCCAAGTCATTGAATAAAGATACGTTAGGTTGGATCACAGACCCGGCGTCTCGTCAAGCAAGACACGGTCTGCGCGGCGAATCGCGCGGCGGCTGAGCAGACCGAGACAGCGAGACTAGGTCGGCCGGGGTGTCTGCCGGCCAGCTTCCAGCACGAGCAGCCGTAGTTCGTGGTTGTCGAGCCTCGGCAGGAGCTCGTTCTTAGTGGTGGCGGATTGGTCGAGGGACCGCCCCACGTTCTCCGCCAACAGGCGGATATCACTTTGCACGCTCTCGATCAGCACCTGGGTGTGTCGTTTCAGCTCGTCACGGGTCTCTCGGAGTTCCGCTTTCGTCGCAAACGCGGTGAGGTCCTCCTTCGTGGCGAGCTTGGCCACCTCGGCCCGCAGATCCTCTCTCGTAGCAAAACCGGTCAGATCGTCCTTCGTCGCGAGAGTTGGCAGTTTCTGCTCAATTCTCGCCAGGCGCTGATCGAAAGTTTTGAAATCCGACGCGAGTTGCTCGGTATCCATGTTGCGCTCCCCCGACGCAATCGGGCCGCTTTTCACCGCCGGGCTGGTTCCCGTGGGAGGCAGGCCCGCATCCTACCATCGTCCTGGAGCAAAGGCGATGCCGAGGAATGTTATACTTCTTGATCTGTCTGCGGGCGGCCTTCCTGGTGTGCCGGAGTGGCGAAACTGGCAGACGCGCGGGACTCAAAATCCCGTTCCCTTCACTGGGAGTGTGGGTTCGATTCCCTCCTCCGGCACCAGCTTTTCAACAAGTTAGCGGGACTGCACCGGTCCCTCTGAATCGCTCAGATTGCTGATTGTCCTCGAAACTGTCCCTGTGCAGAGCACTAGACGTTCCGGACAGGGACGATGACAACCAAGCCCCGCATCGTGGAGATTCCGCCCAACTCAACAGACCAAGTCCTCCGCATCCAGTTGGAGGAAGTTGCCAAAGCCGTAAGGCAGGCCCGAGCAACGAGCAAGGAGCGAGTCAGGATCGCAATAGAGCAGGGAAAGTGATGGGACTCCGTCGAACACCACGCGCCAGGGAGCCGTCGCTTCACGCGTGCCGCACACGACGCGACTGGATCAACCGCACGATCGCCGTCACGATTGCCGCCGCCGCCAGGACAGCGATTGCTGAGAATACTGCCTTCTGGATCAGCGATAGTTCGTCAATGAGCACCTCTGTCAGAGCGATGGCGAAGATCATCGGAAAAAACACCAGTCCGATCCAAAGCGTAGAGGGACGGCGATCCGTGAAGAAGCGTCTGCCCTCAATGGCGCCGAACAGTGCGAGGATCGCCCACGCGACGTAACGCACCCAGCCGACAGTCAACGCG
>Ga0334722_10000253_pt1 | contig 81964 bp, 113 predicted proteins | sample C3_bottom_MG_FD_207210 | JGI IMG/M metagenome (GOLD analysis project Ga0334722, IMG submission 207210) | Sediment microbial communities from Yellowstone Lake, YNP, Wyoming, USA - C3_bottom | ecosystem: Environmental > Aquatic > Freshwater > Lake > Sediment | place: USA: Wyoming | collected...
GCCCCTCTGCCGCAGTTGATGTTGATAGCTTGAATTTCTTTTTTGCCATCTATCTTATGCCTCGGGCAGAGGGGCTTCTCCTCAACCACAATCAGCTGCACAAGTTGCATAATTTTTTTCAGCTTCATTACAAATACCATCACCGCAGTTACCATATGCGGAACAGTCTTTGCCACACGTATTGACAGTTTCGCTCTTATCCGGGCAGCGATTCTTAGGAGTCGGTATGTGGTTCTCGCATATACTATTTCCACACACGCCGTTAAATGGGTAAAGTGCACAGCCTGCAGACACGGTTAGCTGATTGTTAGCTTCATTTGATTCTTTAATCATCCCGAGTATTGGAGGAGGCGCACCGAGAACACCCTTGAACGGGTCTGCAAAAGCTGTAACCTGGAACGGTTCAGACTTGACTGGTTTTGGATAAATGAAGTCGCAAGTCGCGCTTTGGCCGGCGTCGAGTTTCAATACGCAGTTTAATCCTCTTTTAAAAGCAGATAAAGTTCCTAGTTGAACGTTATTAGTCGTGTCTGTAAGGGAAACTTCAAATTTCCCTTTTATGTTATCGCCTCCTATGGTTCCTGCTACGGTTCCGCCTTGATTTTTAACAGTAACGCTGAATATATAAACAAGTGCGTTATTCAAATTCGAATCAATCCAAGTAACATCCGTGACAACCAAATCCGCAGGAGTCGCTAATCCTGGCTGAGTCGGCACAGTTGGGCGAGCCGCAAAGAACTGAGCAGTCTGCCCCGATGTTGCAAACAATACAACAATAACTAGGACTATAACTGCAATTCCCAATGCAGCCACAGTTGTTAATTTGAATTTCCTTTTGGCCATTTTAGCTAAATGTTACCGTTGTACTCCATTTGCAATTACTTGCCGCCGAATCATCAAGCTCTTTTATTTTCCCATCGGTAACGGGATTGCAACTTACACCCAATCCAGACGAAGGACCCATAGCGTCCTCACAGATTTTAACTACATACTTACCTGTAATGGAAGTTCCAAAATATAAAGTCTGGCTAGTAGTACTTTGCCCGGGCTTAAGAGCGTCATGTATACCACCAGAATCTGTAACATAGGCTGGCGGAAGCTCATGGCCACCAGAAAGACCAGTAACATCTCCAGTTCGGTACCACACACTGCAGTAGTTTACGCCACCAATTGCGCCTCCTTGATCAGCAGTGCTAGTTCCACTGTTCTTGGCAACAAAGGTGTAATTTACAGTATCTCCTGCTTTTGGGGTTTGCGTACTAAGAGAGATTGAGCTTACTATTAAGTCGGGAGCGTTTTTGCATACGCCTTGCCCGCCTGAACCTTGAGAGGTATCGCAGTAAGACCCTTTAGGACAGCTAGGGCCCGGTATTGTACAAGTACCGCCAGATATAGTAGGTTGCGTAGTAGTTGTAGTTTGTTGCAGTTGGGTCTTACCGCCTGGCGCAAAGAATTGAGCTGTTTGCCCTTGTGTTGAAAAGAAAATTACAAATACGATTACAACAATTGCAATTATAGCTGCAGTTGATGTTGTTAACTTGAATTTCTTCTTAGCCATTTTACTTACAATCCGCCGTTCTTAAGGTTGTTGAGGAGTTTGATTGGTGGTGATGCCGGAGCATTGCGAATAATCATACTTACAGGAAGAGTCACACGAAAGCGTACCCGTATCGAATCCAGAATCTTGGCAAGATCGTGGCAAATCTGTTCCATCACACTCCTCGTCAAAATCTATTCTGTTATTACCGCATATTTCCTGGAGGCATTGCGAGCTGCATCCATCGCCACTTACCGTTTTGCTATCATCACATTCTTCGCTTAGGCCCTCCCAGTTTAGATTTTGCACAATGCCGTCACCGCAAAAAGTCCGCGTGCAGGAATTGGTACACTGATCTGTATTTAGAGAATTACCATCGTCGCATTCCTCGTTTACTCCTTGGCTATTCGGGATCATACGTAAGCCATCGCCACAGAATGTTACTAATAGACTTAACTCATTATTATTTTCATTTGATTCTTTTATCCTTTTGTCCGAATCTGCAGTAGCTGTAACACCAAAGGGCAAGCGTGGAGGAACAGGATAATTAAACACGCACGTTCCAGTTTTGCCACGCGCTACAGTTAGCGTGCAGGTTCCAATTGGAGTAGATTTACCTGTCACCAAGTTAATATTTACTGTATCTGCTAACCCGGTTATAAAACCAAAGGCGTCTGTGCCTCCTTGATTCTTCACTGTAACGGTTATTACGAATGCTTTTAGTCCGGGGGCCCACTTCCAGCTCAAGTCAGTAACAATCAAATCCGCAGCAGTTTGTAGGGTCGGAGCCGAAGGCAGTTTAGGCGAAATAAATAAAGCAGTCTGGCCTTGAGTTGCAAATATTATTACAAGCGCAAGAACAATGACTCCAAGAATCAAGGCAAGGCCCGCTGGAGATTTGAGTTTTGTTGATTTCTTTTTGACCATCAGTGGCAACTTAAGTATTAAAACCAAGGCCGTTTAAATGTATTACGATGGTTATTGAGACAATAATCAAGCCAGCTTGGGTTGCCAAGCAGCCGCTATATGCATTATATCTCGGGATAACTTTTGCTTTGATTGGAACTTCAATTGGCTTGTTCATCTTTCCCGAAGATGCAAGCCTGGCCGGGATTTTATTTACAACAATAGCGGCAACGCCTTTCCTGCAAAAAGTTCTGGATACTGCAAAAGGAAAGCAATTCTGGCATAGGAATGGCAAGATTGGTTTGATTTATGGGCTGTTTTTCTTTGGCATAGCCATCAGCTATGCTCTCTGGTACTTTATTCTCCCGCCAGTTTCCTCGGCATTCTTTTTCTCAAAACAAATTCAAGTCTTGCAGCAGCCATTATCTTCAATAATTGGTTTCTTTACACAAACACAGACCGGTTTGATAGCCATAATTTCAAATAATTTGAAACTGGTAATATTTGCGCTAGTATTGTCCTTTATTTATGGCGTTGGAGCCACGATTTTGATAACTTGGAACGCCTCCGTGCTCGGACTATTTTTGGCCAGCTTAGGAAAATTCACAACAGTGCTGGCATTTGTTCCTCACGCCAGCCTCGAGTTCATAGCGTTTTTCTTTGCTGCAATTGCTGGTGGCTTGCTCTCAATTGCAGTTGATGATAGTAAGACAAAATGGAAGTCCGCAAAGTTTTACCAAACCGTCAATGACGCCTCGCTGCTTTTTATTGTATCTGTGCTGGTAATAGTTGCAGCAGGCTTCATAGAAACTTATGCATTCTTGGCCTAAGTCTAGTAAGCTTTAAAACGCTTCCAAAAGTGCCCAATTTATGGATTCCGAGGAAACGCTAGAGAGCTTAGAAGACGCGGTAATCAGCTTAAACGGAAAGCTTAGAGAGTGCCATGGCCGATTGGATGCTGTTTATAAGAACCGAAGGCAAGCAGTAGACAAACGAAAAAAAGCATTAGATAATCTGCGCGGACCTCACAAAGAGCTTAGAGACTTAAAAGTAACCACTTGGAGCGCCTTGCATAAGCGTTTCAGTAAATACGGCGAAGTATTCGGAAAAAACGTGCTATTGCATTTTAAAGTCTCGGACGCGCTATTCGATAAAGCAAATTCAAAATACAAAGATTTGCCTGAAAAAGTAGTTTCTGCGGAAGACATCTTATCCTTGGAAGAAAGAGCTGGCGCACCTCAAGAAGCTATCGAAGAGTTAATGTTATGGTATTATGGCTTCGGCGTTACTGGTTTGGTTTTTAATTACGTATATGGGAAGGTACACGGCAGCGATGACGATTTAACAGAAGAGATGCTCGATGAAGCGGTAAATCGGATAAAGTCTGACGCCTTGAAATTTTTGACCAAACATAGACCTGCGTTTGAAGCTATCGTCGGCAAAGCCGAAGGCTTGCTAGAAATATATAACAAGCACCTAGAAGAAAAGGAAGCCGCGGAATCGATTATGTCGCAACTTTCTGGGGAAATTCTTACGTTAGTTAAAACGCATAATTCTTTAGTAAAAAAATTCAATGAGACCGAAACTAAATATACGGCTGTTAAAGCATCGCGAGAGGCGCAACAAAGTTATGCAAATTTAACAGCATTTTATTCCGGTATCCTTAGTGCGCGCTCACTAGTAGCGATGGTAGAAAGAGGGCGCGAAGCAAAACTTTCAGAGTTAGAGCAAGGATTAGCAACGCTAGAGCCAGTTTCCCTACAACTCGCAGCAGAAGTTGGTAGTTTAGCAAACCAATACCAAGGAGTGCAAAAAATAATCGTAGTTCTGTCCAATGGCAATTCTAGCAAGTCAAAGCAAATCAGGCAAAGATTGAATTTACCCGAAACTTACACGCCAGTAGTACGTGCAGACGATGTAGCGTACATCAGGAATAGAATTTTAACCGCAGTTAAAGCTTCTGACGATCCGGTAAAGTACATCAGACATCTGTTTAGCGATTGCGGGCACAATATCTATAGATCAGAAGCAGATTCGTTTATACGCGGGCTGGGCCAGCTTAATGGCAACAGAGCTTCATTGTTAATCGCTAGAGAAAACGTTGAGCGCAGGATTTCTGAATTAAAAGGTCATGTTGAAGTTTACAGCCAATCTTGGAAGGCTTAACATGATAGCAGGCGCCGTACGAATGAGCTTGCAATAAACATAGAATGAAAAGGTGCGCGGGGACGCTCCTCACAGAATTCTTCGCCCGCCGCGCTTACAAGACAACTTTGGAGGTGCTTGTGGGAGTATGAAAATAAAATGATGAGGGAGCAAGGCTCCCTCCTCCGGTTTATGTGGTAGTTACCTCCTTAAGGCCTACTAAATCATCTCTATGCCAAGTTCACGATTGAGCTCAACAGCTCTCTCGGATGGCTTTGAGTAATCCGCTTTTCCAAGGACGTATGGGGATTTGACTCCAGTTATGATTGTCATAACACGGATCTTTCCCTGGAATTTTGGATCGATTCGAGCGCCCCAGATAACATTAGAGTCCTCATCGAGTCCACCAGTTACCAAGGAACCTACTTTCTCAGCCTCGTCGAGAGTCATGTCTGCTCCACCAGTGATGTGGATCAGTGCGCCTGTCGCGCCTTCGTATTTCACATCAAGCAGTGGGTTGGACAATGCTCTGTTGACTGCTTCCTCAACCCTGTTTTCAGTGTCAGATTCGCCAATGCCAATGACGGAGACGCCGCCACGGGACATGATTGCTCGGACATCTGCGTAGTCCAAGTTAATCAATGAAGGCACTGCGATTATCTCAACTATTCCCTTGATCATTGTTGAGATGATTTCATTTGCCACTGCAAATGCTTGCTGTATTGGCAAGTTTCCTGCAATGTCTGCTAATCTGTTATTGTCAATTACTATTACTGTGTCTGAAACGTTCCTTAATTGCTTCAAACCCCATTCAGCCTTGTCGATTCTTGCTTTTTCGATGCCGAATGGCATTGTTACAACACCAATTACGATTGCGCCTTGTTCCTTTGCGATCTGAGCAACGACAGGGGCAGCACCAGTTCCGGTACCTCCACCCATACCTGCGCAAACGAAGACCATGTCTCCGCCTTTTACAGCGTCCTTGATTTCAGAGATAGACTCTTTTGCAGCTTCGTGTCCCTTTTCTGGGAAACCACCGCAGCCAAGTCCTCTGGTGAGATCTTTACCAATCAGAATCTTTCTGTCAGCTTCTCGGTTGTCAAGGTGCAGTTTGTCTGTGTTAGCAGAGATTATTTCTGCGCCTTTAACTCCTTTCTTGTAGAGCCAGTCTGCAGCATTAATGCCTGCTCCACCGACTCCGAATACTTTTATATTGGCGTGCCCAATCAAAAAATCGTCTTCCGGCTTTGTAGCCGCTGTTTTCAATGCGTCTTGTACAATAAACTCCATGGCCGTTTGCCCAGCGATGCTGGGATACCCCCAAACCTATTGAACGCCTAGATTAGCTAACGCACCTCAAAGCGTTTCATTTTTAGTTTGTATGTTTCATTTAATGAAACAAGATATATAAATACGTTTGTATACTTGAGTATACAAAGGCGATGCACTGCGAATTTTCCAGGTGAAATTCAGTGGAAGTCCAAATGAACTCCAAATGCAAACCAGGCGCAAAGTCGCAGCAGTTCGATTTTTTGCTGTAATAAAAAAGTCGTAAAATTAAGTATTTTTCAAAAATTCTTTTGAAAAAAGCGAAAGGGAATATAGAAAAATTGAATGTCACCACGTAACAAAAATTACAATTTTTCTATTCCGCAAACTAAAAGTTTGCGTTATTGCAATCAACTAGTTAGTTATAACAAGGTGTAATTAATTTGCCATGAGTTACAAAACAATATAGAAACTTCCAAATTGATTTTTTATACTAAACGACCGTGCCAAGTTTTAAATAAGTCCCAAGCCAAATCGTCTTATGTTTAAGGTAGGCGATCGGGTTGAGGTCAAGACTAAAACCCAGACTTTTGTTGGCATTGTAATGCCGGCTCCGGAGGCTGAGAAGGACTTGCTGATTCTAAAGCTGCCTACGGGCTACAACCTGCCAATTCGGATGAACAAAGAGGTAACTGCAAAAAAGATTGGCGAGGAGAAATTTGAAGGCTTGCCAACGTATAGGCCCGAGTTCAAGAAGCTTCCATTTGTTTCTGTAATTGCGACAGGCGGCACTATAATGTCCCGCGTCGATTACAAAACCGGCGCGGTCGCGCCATTGAAATCAGCAGAAGAATTGTTGCTGACAGTCCCAGAGCTCCACGAAATTGTTAACATCAAAAGAGTTCACGAACCATTTTTGATAGCGTCAGAAGATATGACGCCCGCAGAATGGAAAAAGATTGCAGAGCTGGCGGCACAAGAATTGAATGACGAAGAAATCTCCGGCGTTATAGTGACGCACGGTACAGACACGTTGCACTACACTGCTGCAGCTCTTAGTTTTATGCTAAAAAACCTAAATAAACCGGTGGCATTAGTTGGCGGCCAGCGTTCTTCAGACCGCGGATCATTTGATGGCGCACTAAACTTGATTTGCGCAGCTCAATACTGCAAATCAGAAATTGCCGAAGTCGCAATTGTAATGCACGGCTCCGAATCCGATGATTATTGCTTGGCAAATCGCGGAACAAAAGTTCGCAAGATGCACACAAGCAGGCGCGATACCTTCAGGCCAGTCAATGAACTGCCATTAGCAAAAATCTGGCCAGATGGCAAAATTGAAATTTTAAACAAAAACTACCGCAAAAGGCGAGACCATCGCGCAGAAACTTTAGTTGACACGAGATTTGAGCCAAAAGTTGCTTTGCTAAAGGTATTCCCTGGGGCAGATCCAGAAATTTTTGAAAGCCTAATTGAAAAAGGTTACAAAGGAATTATTATAGAAGCGACAGGTTTGGGCCACGTCCCAACATCTACGCAGAATAAAAAAATGAGCTGGATTTCGAGCATAAAGAAAGCTGTGGATTCCGGAATTTTTGTTGGAATTGCTCCGCAAACTCTTTATGGAAGAATAAATTTGAACGTTTACACCAACCAAAGAATTTTGGAAGATGCTGGAGCGGTTGGACTCGATGACATGCTGCCAGAAACGGCTTACGTGAAATTAGGCATTATTTTAGGTCGAACAAAAAACCCTGAAGAGGCAAAAAAGTTGATGCTCACAAATCTTTCAGGCGAAATAAATCATAGGCTGGAGCCAGAGACTTTCCTTTACTAATATGGCAGCGCTTAAATCCTACGGATTTAGCTGGCCATTTTCACCAGCTAAGTTGGAGAAGTAAAAATGGATTATCAAAAACTCGGACTAAAATCAGGACTTGAAATTCACCAGCAGCTCGATACGCACAAGCTTTTTTGCGAATGCCCGAGCGAAATTAGAACTGACAAGCCAGACATAATTGTAAAGCGCGAGTTAAGGCCGCTTGCAGGCGAAGTTGGTAAAATAGATCCCGCAGCTCTTTTTGAAAAAAAGAAAAGAAAATTTTACATCTATGAAGCCTACTCCGATACAACTTGTTTAGTTGAACTTGATGAGGAGCCACCACACGAAATAAATCCAGACGCTTTGGAAATCGGGCTTCTAATTGCAAAAATGCTGCATTGCGAAATCCCTGACGTTATTCAAGTAATGCGCAAGACTGTCGTTGACGGCTCAAATACATCTGGCTTTCAGAGAACTGCGCTAATCGCAACAAACGGATATTTAGAAACAAGCTTTGGAAAAGTCAGAGTAGCAACAGTTTGTCTTGAGGAAGATTCCGCTCGCCGAACTGCAGAAACTCCAGAATCAGTGACATTCAGACTTGACAGATTAGGCATACCGCTGGTTGAGATTGCAACAGAGCCAGATTGCAAAACTCCAGAGCAAGTTAAGGAAGCAGCAGAGAAAATAGGCTCGCTTCTTAGGTCTACGGGTAAAGTAATCAGAGGAATTGGTACAATTAGGCAAGATGTCAATGTTTCAATCACAGGACATCCGAGAATTGAGCTAAAAGGCGTTCAGGAGTTGCCGCAGATGCCTAAGATTGTTGAAATCGAAGTTCAAAGACAAGCAGAAGCAATCAAATCTGGCGGGAAATTGGAAGGGCACGTGCGAAATGTCAAGGAAGATTTGTCATCAAAATTCCTGCGCCCAATGCCAGGCGCAGCAAGAATGTATCCCGAAACAGACATACCTCTGGTCACGATTGACAAGGAAAAATTAGCCAAGGCTAAGTTGCCTGAGGCTTTGGAGTCACGAGAAAAACGATTTGTAAAATTAGGATTGTCTGCAGACTTAGCTAAACAAGTGGTAAAAGACGTTAGACTGCCTTTTATCGAATCCTTGCTAACAAAATTCCAGACTGCAAATCCTAATACTCTAGTTTCAACATTTTTATCAGTTGAGGGAGAAGTTAAAAGAAAAACTGGAAAAGAAATCAAATTTACAAATGAGCAATTCGAATCTATTTTTGATTTGTTGGATGAAGATAAAATCGTGAAAGAATCCTTGCTCGATATTTTTATTGGCCTTTCAAAAGGCGAATCAAGTTCAGATGTTGCGAAGAAATTCGCAAAGTTATCAGACGCTGAGCTCAAAAAAGAAATAGAAAAAATCAAAAAAGAGCACAAGGAATTGCAATTAGACAAGCTAATTGGAATTGCAATGGGCAAACTAAGAGGAAAAGCGACTGCTGAGAAAATAATAGGCCTGCTAAAAAGCAAGACTTAAAACTCTATAATTCTGGGCTTTTTTATGGTTCACGTCTGTGAGACCTGCAAAAAGGAATTTGATACTCACGAGAGCTTGCAGCAACACAAGCAAGCTACTCACCCTGAGCCAGAAAAACCTAAACCAATACCTTTCAAAAAGATAGCAATTTACGGATTAATTCTTCTAATTGTCTTTGGCGCAGGATTTGGCCTTTACAAGTTAGCAACTTCTCCGAACAGCAACTCTGTGGCCCCGACAATAGATGGCATAGAGTGCAACACCATGGAGCAAGCAGTTTTCCATATTCATTCGCACTTAGAGGTATATGTTGATGGAGAAAAGGTTCTTGTTCCTGCAAACATCGGTATAGTGGGCAGTGAAAAGTGTCTGTACTGGCTGCACACCCACGACTCGACTGGTGTAATACACATAGAAGCGCCGCTGCAAAGAACCTTTACGTTAAGTAACTTCTTTGACATATGGGCCGGTACAAAGAACGGTACGGACCTGCCACCCGATGGAAACGTCACTGTGTATGTAAATGGCGATTTGTACGACAGCTCTTACAGAGACATAGCTCTTGAAAACCACAAAGACATAACCGTGGAATTTGGCCAGCCTCTGGTTAAGCCAAAAATATTCGCTTGGGATTTGAACAGGTACCCGTAATCAAAATATTAATAAAGTAAGGTAAATTTGTTTTCTTAATGGCTACTGAGAAGGTCTGGGATTGTATTATTATTGGCGGCGGTCCAGCAGGATATTCTGCAGGAATTTATGCTGTCAGAGCAAATATGAAAGTTCTTTGCATCGCTGGCGAGAAAGCTGGCGGACAATTAATGTTAACGACTGATGTCGAGGATTACCCTGGTTTCAAAAAGATTCAAGGTCCGGAATTAATGAAACTGATGCGCGAGCACACAGAGGGCCTTGGCGTCGAAATAATAAACGAAGATGTCACAAAAGTTGATTTCAAAAACAAGTCGCTTGAAATTTTTGTTGGCAAGCAAAAATTCCTTGCAAAAGTCGTGATAATTGCAACAGGAGCCTCTCCAAAACTTCTTGGCATACCGTCAGAAAAAAGATTATTCGCGAAAGGAGTTTCAACTTGCGCAGTTTGCGACGGATTTTTCTTTAAAGGAAAACCATTAGCAGTTATCGGCGGTGGAGACACCGCAATGCGCGAGGCACTTTACCTGGCAAAGCTTGGCTGTAAAGTTACAGTGGTTCATAGAAGGGACAAACTGAAAGCGCAGCCAGTACTTGCGAATCGCGCATTCCAAAATCCAAACATAAAATTCCTCTGGAATTCAGTAGTTGATGAAATCTTAGGCAAGGACAAAGTTGAAGGCGTTAGGGTGAAAGACGTTAACACTGGAAAAACTGCAGAACTGAAATTAAATGCAGTTTTTGTTGCAATCGGCCACAAGCCAAACACAGATTTTCTAAAAGGTCAAATAAAACTGGACGACCACGGCTACATAGCTTTGAAAAACGAAACCGGAACTTCTGTTGGCGGAGTTTTTGCAGCTGGTGATGTGCACGATTATAGATACATGCAGGCAGTCACAGCAGCTGGAGCTGGATGCAAGGCGGCTTTAGATGCACATGCTTATTTGGAAGAAAAGCTTCCAATACAACCAGAATCAAAGAAGGCTAAAAAGACCTGAATAGAATTTGAATCCGTCTATCCCGGGTATTGGTAGCATATTAAAGATAAAGAGCCAGAGATTTATTTGCTTGCTTAAGTAAAATATTCTGTCGTATTTTGGGGCCCAGCCTTGGTTTAAGGCTAGTGCGCAGATTCCGAACAAAGCCAGATTTACAAGCGGGCCAGCTAGCGCTACCAGACCGAAATCAAACGCAGAGCCTACTCCGCCTATTGAGACATAGCCGGGTATGAAGAACATCAATGCAGGCATAAACAAACGCATTATAATTCCAAGCCCGAGTCCCCAAAAGCTGGCTTGATATGCAGCATCAAATCCGAAATCCAAAGCAACAAATTTGTGTCCAAGTTCATGCAGAAGTACTGCTGGCGCAGCAATCATTGCTGCATACTTGACATCGGTCCAGTTTATTCCAAAATTACCGAAGTCTAAGCCAAAATCAGACTCTGTATGAGGAGCCTTGATTTGCCCTGAAAAGATAAATCCCAGAGCGACTATTGTAATTGCAAGCTGAACTATTTCCCAAATCGTGAACAACATATGCGAGTCTAAAAAATCAATCTTAAAAATCTAACCACTCCACTCGATTTCTCTTGTGCCTGTTTTTGCATTTGCGAGCCTTGCAAGCACAAAGAACAAGGATGAGAGGCGGTTTAGATAAGAGAGAACATTTGGGTTGATTTTTTCTTCTTTGTAAAGCGCCACGGTGCGCCTCTCAGCTCGCCTGCAGACTGTTCGCGTGATTTGCAGATGCGCAGCAAGCAAATTCCCGCCTGGCAAAATGAATTTTCTCAACGGTCTGATATTTTTCGCAACGCCATCAATCAATTTTTCCAATTCCTGCACGTGACTAGGCGAAATTCTAGAAATCTTCTTTGGCGCCTTTGCTTCACTCGGAGTTGCCAAGTCAGCACCAATCACAAATAATTCGTTTTGAACTTTTTCAAGCACAGAATCTATTTCCGTGTCTTCACAAAAAGCTCTGGCAAGACCAACAAAAGAGTTTAACTCATCAACAGAACCGAATGCTTCTAGTCTGGCTCGGTCTTTAGAAACTCTACCAGCTCCAAACAAGCTAGTTTCGCCAGCATCCCCGGTTCTTGTGTAATATAGTGGCATTCCATTAAGATGATGAGGCGATATTAAAAACTAACCTTTCAACTGTGCGGTCATAAGATTTTAATACAACGGTCGAGCCTATTTATGCATGGCCGTTAGGTATAAGCTTTACATCGGAGGCAAGTGGGTCGATTCGGCTTCTAAAGAAACAATTGACATCATAAACCCTGCCAACGGTCAGGTTATTGCAAAAGTGCCAAAAGGCACCAAGACTGACGTGGACAGAGCTGTAAAAGCTGCGCGAAAGGCCTTTGACTCGGGCGTATGGAGTGACATGACGCCTGCTGAGCGTTCCACAATTCTGTTCAACCTCGCAACATTACTGGAAAAAAATCTGGCAAAGTTTGCAAAACTTGAATCTTTGAATGTTGGAAAATCAATCAAATACACGACTTACTCCGACTTTCCTTTTACAGTTGACAACATTAGATTTTTCGCTAGCGCTTGCAGGACGATTTCTGGTTTGCCTGCTGGCGAGTATGCAGATTTTCATAAAAAACGAGAGCACAAGGGAATGGGTACCTCACTATTGAGACGCGAGCCTATCGGAGTTGTAGGTTGTATAGTACCTTGGAATTATCCTCTTTACATTGGCGTCTGGCAAGCAATTCCTGCTCTTGCAGCGGGCAACACAGTTGTGATGAAGCCAGCTTCTTCAACTCCGCTAACAACTTTGGAATTTGCGAAACTGACAAAAGAAGCGGGAATTCCTGATGGCGTTTTTAATGTAATTACGGGCCCGGGCCACATCATAGGTTCTGAATTAGCTAAACACCAGGATGTTGACATGATTTGCTTGACAGGCAGCACAGACACTGGCAAAGAAATAATGAGACTTGCCGCAAGCAACTTGAAAAAAGTGCACCTCGAACTTGGAGGAAAAGCACCGTTCATAATTTTTGAGGACGCGAATTTGGAAGCCGCAACAGAAGGCGCAATTGTTGGCTCTTTCTTGAATGTTGGGCAGGATTGCACCGCTGCAACCCGCGTTTATGTGCACGAAAAAATCCACGACAAGTTTGTTCGCTTATTAGTTCAAAAAGTAAAGAAAATAAAATTCGGAGCACCTTTGGATAAGAATACGGATTTGGGTCCGCTTGCATCAAAGGCGCAGCTTGAAAAGACAATGCAATACATCTCGCTTGGGAAAAAGCAAGGTGCAAAATTAGTTTACGGCGGAACCAGACTGACAGGTAAAAAGTTCGCAAAAGGGTATTACATTCTGCCAGCCATCTTCACAAACGTAAAGCAAGACATGAAGATTTGCCAGGATGAGATTTTTGGCCCCGTACTTTCAATTTTGAAGTTCAAAACCGAAGCCGAAGCCGTGAAAAAAGCAAACGACGTAAAATATGGGTTAGCAGCTTCTGTGTGGACAAGCAATACCGGGCGCGCGCTGGAAGTTTCAAAGAAATTGAAATTTGGTGAGGTTTGGATTAATGATCACGGAATTTTAGTTTCAGAAATGCCGCACGGCGGCTATAAACAATCTGGCTTTGGCCGTGATTTGTCGGTCTACTCTCTAGAAGAATATACGCAACTCAAACACGTTTACATTGATATGACGGGAAAGGTCAGGAAGCCTTGGTATTTCGCTGTGTATGGAAAAAAGTAAGAAATTAATTGGAACGCTAACTTGCCCTTACTGTAAGCATAAGCAGAAGATGGCAATACCGGACAATATGTGTGTCCACTTTTACAGGTGCGATAAATGTGGCAAGTTGGTGAAGGGCAAGAAAAAGTGCGTCTTTTGCGAATACGGAGACATGCCTTGCCCAATTGGTTGTTAAATGTTAATAACAACAATCAATCCAGCAACTGAGAAGCCAATCAAGAGCTACAAAGTTTTCTCGCCAGCGCAAATAAATCAAAGTGTAAAAAAAGCTCGCGAGTCTTTTGATAAATGGAAAAAAACAGATTTGGATTATAGAATAAAATTAATCAAAAACTATTCCAAAGTTTTACTTAAAAGAAAAAAAGAATTAGGCACTCTTATAACAATAGAGATGGGCAAGCCCATCTCACAATCTATCGGGGAGATAGAAAAGTGTGCCTGGCTTTGCGAATATACTGCGCAAAATGCAAGAAAATTTCTAGCAGATGAGCCAGTAACAACAGGTGCAAAGAAATCTTTTGTCACCTTTGAGCCACTAGGCATTGTTGCGTGCATAATGCCTTGGAACTTTCCATTCTGGCAAGCCCTAAGATTTGCAGTTCCAGCGATCGCTGCAGGCAACACTGCAGTTCTAAAGCACAGTTCAACTTGTGTTGGCACATCATTGGAAATACAGAAAGTGTTTGAGCAGGCAGGCTTTCCAAAAGGAGTTTTCCAGACAATAGTTGCTACCCCTAACGAAGGCGAATATCTTGTCACGCATAAAGGAATAAATGCAGTTTCTGTTACAGGCTCTGTTGAAACTGGCAGAAGAATTTACCAGCTAGCCTCAGCAGGCCTGAAGAAATGCGTCCTCGAGTTGGGCGGCTCTGACGCATTTGTTGTTCTGGACGATGCAGATTTGAAATTTACCTGCAAAGGCGCAGTTGAAGGCCGTTTAGTAGCAGGAGGGCAATCGTGCATAGCCGCAAAAAGGTTTATTGTGACAAAGAAAAGAGCCGAAGACTTCACGGAACTTTTTGTTGAGTATATGAAAAGGCAAATAGTCGGCGATCCTATGGACTTTACAACGCAAGTTGGTCCGATGGCAAAGCTTGATCAGCTAGAAAAGCTAGATTCACAAGTAAAAAGGTCAGTTGCAATGGGCGCAAAGGTTCTGCTTGGCGGCAGAAGATTGCCGCGAGTTGGCTATTATTACGCGCCGACTGTTATTACAAGTGTAACTCGAGATATGCCGGTTGTGAAAGAAGAAATCTTTGGCCCTGTCGCTCCTATAATTGTTGTTCCTAATGAGAAAACGGCCATAGAAGAAGCCAATAACACAGAATTTGGCTTGGGAGCTAGCATCTGGACTAAAGATTTGAAAAAAGGCGAGCAATTTGCAAGACAAATCGAAGCTGGTCTGGTATTTGTTAATGGCGCGGTAAAAAGCGATCCTAGAATACCATTCGGTGGAGTAAAAAATTCTGGAATAGGAAGAGAGTTAAGCAGATACGGCATGCTAGAATTCACAAATATCAAATCAATTAAGGTACATTGAAATGAGAATTCTTGTTTTGGGTGGCTATGGAGCAATGGGCTCTGTAGCTTGCAGAGACTTGGTTGAATCCGGAGCAGAAGTTTTTGTTGCTGGCAGGGATTATGAAAAAGCGCAAAACTTTGCAGCAAAATTGGGCAAAAATGCAATTCCCACAAGAATTGATGTGCAAGACAAAAATTTAGTTAAGGAAATAAAATCTCTAAGCCCTGACGTTGTTCTGAATGCGACTTGGTATCACTATAATATGCTTGCAATGTCAGCAGCAATCAAAGCTAAGGTAAATTATGTTGACCTTGGTGGTTTGTACCACATGACGCTCAAACAATTGAAGCTACATCAGCGCGCGAAGCGCGCAGGAGTTCTTTGCCTGCTTGGAATGGGTTCAACGCCCGGAACTACAAACATAATGGGCCATTATGCTGCGCACCATTTTGATAATGTAGCTTTTGTTAGCATAAGAAGTGGCTGGCGCGTCTTGCAGAAGACAAAGAAGCCAGTTTTGCCGTACACAGCAACAACAATTATTGACGAATTTACCAATCCCGCGCCGATTTTGAGAGATGGCAAAATAAAATTCGTTAACCCCTTGAAGACAAAAGTTTCATTTGAGTTTCCAAAGCCACTGGGCAAAGTTTCCGGACACTTCACAATACACTCAGAGCTTGCAACAATGCCAAAGTATTTGGACAAGGGAATAAAGGAAATGGATTTTGCAGTTGCATATCCGCCAGAATTTACAAAATTAGTTGAATCCATAATTAAGAAACATAAGAAACGAGAACAACAAGTGAAAGCCTTGCAGCAAGCGGTTGAAGTTCCAAAGCAAGACCCCAAAGACATAGACGGGCAAAGGATTGAAATCTCTGGCTGGAAAAACAAGAAACCACTGACAGTAAAATTGGAAGCCATAACAACTTATCATAAGAAATGGAAGCGAGGCTCCGCAATTGATACGGGAGTTCCAGCTTCAATTGCAGCGCAATGGATTGCAAATGGCAAAATAAAGTCAAAAGGAGTCTTGCCACCAGGACCAGTCTTCCACGGCAAAGAAAAAGAATATTTCAAGGCGCTTTACAAGCACACAAGTGGAAACATCAGGATTATTATTTGAATTTTCTTAGTTTTGATTTTTTGTTTACAAATCCGGTGCCCAAAGCTACTGCAATTCCGGCCAGGATGCCTATTATGTCGTAAGTCAGGTCCCATCCTTCGTTGATCCAGCCGCCGCCAATAAGGCTTATGGCATTAATGTCAGAGCCAATCCCTGGGAAGCTATCGCCAGGCCCGAACTGGAAAGCGCCATTTCCAAATCCCAGTTTTAGGAATCCCCAAAACTCGTTAACCTCGACAAGCGCACCAACTCCTAATGCAGCAAAAAATACCAAGGCAATCAGCGTAACAGTTCGGGTTGGAAGTTTTGGACTCATCCACGGCCTTAAAAAATTGAAAAGGAGCAGCGCTATTGGCAGGCCGCCAAAAAAGTGCGTTAGGTGATCCCACTGAATCGGCACGGGGCTTGTCGCATAAAAGCCAAGAATGCCAAAGTCGTGCAGTAACATGCCAAATGCTACGAGAGAATAAATTGTGGGATTAAGGCGCAGCAAGTTGCGATTGAAATAAAGGAACAGCAGCACGGCAATATGTATCACTAGGTCCGGGAAAAAAGCAGTCACTTGTGTGTTAGCCCCAACGTAAGCTAGCCAGGCGATTACTAGCATAAACGCAGTAAAAATACCGATGTAAGCCTTATCTTTAGTTTGCACCATTATCTCTTCATCGTTTTAATGCACTCGTAGCAAGCCTTGTCAAAGGCTTCTAGTGTGTCCCAAAGGTCTTTGTCCTTGTGCGAGTATGAGGTGTAAATCGGCTCGCCATTGTCTTCGTCCAACATTACGCCTGCTTTCATCAACTCTACGTTTAACTTTGCATACATTGCGAAGTCGCACTTGGCCAGCTCAGAATATTCAGACACACTTTCCTGTTTAGTGAATAAGAAGTTGAAAGCCGAAGGGAAACCTTGAATCAAATGCGCAACTTTTCTGTCTCTGAAGATGTCTGAGATGCCATGCATCATTTTTTTGCCGTACTTGTTCAGGTGATTATGCACCCTGCCGGATTTTATTTCATCCAAAGTCGCATCTGCGGCTGCTAATGAGATTGGATTGCTCGCATAAGTTCCGCCGTGAGAAACTCCTCCAGGGCCTATTTTTTCCATGTACTCTTTCTTGCCTGCTATGGCAGAAATCGGATAGCCATTTCCCATTGCTTTTGCAAATGCAGCCAAGTCTGGAGTTACTTTGTACATTGTTTGCGCGCCGCCAGGATGCAATCTAAATCCGGTTTTGACTTCATCAAAAATCAAAGTTACATCATATTTGTCGCATAATTCTCGCAGGTGTTTCAAAAAGCCAGGTTTTGGCGGAATTGTTGACATGTTCATTGCAACGGGCTCGCAAATAATTGCGCCAAGCTCTTTTGCGTGCTTCTTCACTATTTTCTCAACCTGCTCGAAATTATTCCAGCGAGCAACATGCACGAGCCTTTGTGTAGATGGCGGAATGCCTTGAGAAGCAACAATCTTTATTTTAGTGCTGACGTCTTTAAATCTTGGAGCGGTTGAGAACAAAACTGCATCGTGATGGCCGTGGTAATGTCCTACGAATTTTACCAGGCCATATTTTTTCTTTGCGGCCCTGGCAACCCTCAGGGCAGTCATTGTCGCCTCAGTGCCCGTGACCGAGAAACGTACCATGTCAGCGCAAGGCACCATCGAGCAGATCTTTTTGGCAACCGTTATTTCTAATTCATTTCCAAGAGCATAGACTGCGCCTTTTTCTTCAACTTGGCGCACGCGTTCTGTCACTTTATTATGGCCGTGGCCCAGAATTACGGGACCGTAGCCGAGCCTGTAATCAATATACTTGTTATCATCAACATCCCAGATGTGTGAACCTTGCGCTTTTTTGACAAAAATCGTGCAAGGCAGGTTAGTGGGACAAATCTGCCTCCAAAGCCTAGCATTAGAGCTTACGCCAAATGGCAGGTACTTTAGAGCTTCCTTGTACAATCTTTGAGAATTATCAAACTTGATATCTTTCATAGTGGCCGATAGTAATTTAAGAATAGGCCAATTAAAATCTTTTGCAATGTTACGAGTAGGGGACAAGGCTCCTGATTTTGAGCTTAAAGATCAAACAGGCAAGGCGCACAAGCTTTCCAGCTACAAAGGTAAAGGTATCGTGATGTATTTCTATCCAAAAGACTTGACTCCTGGCTGCACCATAGAAGCTTGCAGCTTTAGGGACAACTACGATGCGTACAAGAAAAAAGGCATCGTTGTGTTTGGAGTTAGTGCAGATACCGTAGATATGCACCAAAGGTTTGCAGAAAGATTTGAGCTGCCTTTTCCTCTTTTAGCAGATACTGAAAAAGAAGTCTGCAAAAAATACGGAGTTTGGGGCGAGAAGTCCTTTATGGGCAGGAAGTTCATGGGAATTAATCGCATAACCTTCTTCATAGGAACGGATGGCAAGGTAAAGAAGGTTTTCAAGGAGATTACGGTCAAGACTCACGCCCAAGATATTCTAAAAGAAGCTAAAGAATTATAAATTTCGGATTTGACAGATTTGCATGGCCGCTAAGTATGATGTTATAATCATCGGTGTGGGGCCAGCAGGCCTGGCAGCATCTCTTTTCACTGCTCGTGCTCAGCTCAAGACTTTAGTTTTTGGCAGCACCACAAAGGCGATGCTAGCGCAGGCGCAAGTTGTTGGAAATGCTTTGGGTTTGGATGGAATGTCTGGCTTACAAATAGCCAATTCGGGAATTGCGCAAGCAAAAAAATACGGCGCGGAAGTCCAAGATAAAGAAGTTGTAAACATAGTAAAGAAAAATAGCAGTTTTCTTGTAAAAACGGCCGATGCGAAAGATTACGAAGCCAAGGCAATAATACTTGCATCCGGAGTCAGCTACAAGGGCTCTGGAGTTTTTGGAGAAGAAAAATTTGTTGGCCGTGGCGTTCATTATTGCGTTGCTTGCGATGGAATTTTCTTTAAGAAAAAGAAAGTTTATGTTGTTGGAAGCGGGAATTATGCTGCTGAAGAAGCTATCGAGTTAACAGCTTACACCAAAGACATTTCAATAGTTTCTAATGGTGCAGAGTTTGAAATCTCTCCGCAGCTTATGAAAGAGCTCAAGAGATACAAAATAAAGCTGAGAGAGGACATTATTACTGAGTTTAAAGGCGACAAGATGCTGAAAAGCGCAAAGGTAAACGGTAAGGAAGAGACTGTTGATGGTATTTTTGTTGCTATTGGAATGGCTTCTGCGCTTGGGTTTGCACTAAAGTTGGGCTTGGAAATGTCGCCAGACAAGAGTTTCATAGTTGTTGACAAAGAAATGAAAACTACTGTTGATGGAATTTTCGCAGCTGGCGGCTGCACTGGCGGTAACATCCAGATTGCAAAATCAGCAGGAGAGGGCTGCAATGCAGCCATAGCGGTAATAAAAAAGCTTAAAGGGATTTCTGCTTACGTTGACCATACGTAGTATGGTAAAATATCTGATAGAGTACAAGAGAAATGTTTGCATAGGTGCTGCAGCCTGCGCTGCAGTCAAGCCCGAAACTTGGCAGCTGGCAAACGATGGTAAAGTAGACTTTCAAGAATCTTCGGCGAAAAAAGTAAGCGACGATTTTTTTACTTTAGAAATTGACGAAAAAGACTTGTCAAAGCACCTGGAAGCAGCTCAAGTCTGCCCGGTAAATGCAATTAAAATAAAGAATTTAGAAACCGGAAAGTACGTTATTTAAGTTCTAGCTATTTGTTTTTTATTACGTAACCGTCGGCATCAACAAGCACCGCTACATCATCTGACAACGAGCCTTCAATATTTGCGTGGTCATCGCCAAAAGACGTTTCGATGAAGTATAGTTTTTGTCCAGGTAATACGGTGTAGCTCTGATCCTTGTATTCTGGCTGCAGGGCTTTTAGAGTGATATTTTGAGTGCCATCTGCGAGCACAGTTCTTTCAAGCTTAAAGCCGGCGAGCGCCGCCTGGGTTTTACTGCCTATGGTATCCGTTGATATAAGGTAGGAATAGGGCCAGTACTTTGTGTCAGAAAGTTTTACTTTTGCAGGCGCGGTTGCGTTTATTGGTGGAGCCTGTTGCGTTTCAGCAGGCGGTGTACTATGTTTTTGCAACAACCCATAATGGTTAATTGCGAAATAGCCTCCGATTGCAAGTCCGACTACAATAATTATGACTGCCAATATTTTAAGTTTACTTACTGCCAGTTCCATGAGCATGACTCTGCAAATAGTGTTTTAAAGATTCCTTTTTTACTTAAGTGTGATGGCTGACGATACAAAGCCAAGCATTAGTTGGTACAAAAGAATTACAGTTTATCATTACATGATTGCCTTTTTGGCTTTTTTAGGCGTATTTTATATCTTCAGTTCGAGGAGATTTGAATTATCTTATCAACTTGTATTGTCCCCGCTTATAGCTGCGCTTGCAGAGACTGCAATTGCTAAATTCAATGGTAAAGAGATTCGCTTTCCGGATTCTGCTGTCATATACGGGCTTTTTGCAGCGCTAATAATGACGTCCCTATATTTTGCACTGGCGGCTACAGCAGCAGCGGTTTTGCTGAAGAATATTTTGCGCATAAAAGATAAGCACATTTTCAATCCTGCCGCGTCAGGAATAGTGGTTGTTTCTTTGCTAGCAGGATTATTAGGTTTTACAAATACTAGCCCCGCAGAGTGGTGGGGTGCAACAAGTTTTCTCGTAATACCCTTGGGTTTATTCGTGGCATGGAAAATTAGGCGGTTAGAAGTTTCAGTTTCTTTACTTGCAGTTTACTTTTCCTTAACCTTGCTTACAACGTTCTTGTCGGGCACAGCTTTCAGTATTTATTCGATATACGACGTTGGCGTTTTCTTTTTCGCTCTTTTTATGGCAGTTGAACCCAGAACGTCCCCCGCAAACAGAAACGGGAAGCTGGTATTTGGGATTTTATTGGCTTTGCTGATGTTTGCTGGGCGATTTATACCTTTGCAGGGCATAACAGTAGACTGGTTTTTAGTTTCGCTTGTGATTGCAAACGCGCTTAGAATGCCGTTGGAGAAAATTTAGCCTTTCTTGCTTAAGGCCCATTTCTTTAAAGTGTTAATATCGGTTGCCCCACAAACCCACTCGCCAGATTTTTCGTTGAAGAAGAAAGGCACGCCACCGCAGTAGCCTTTGTCGTATTTTTTCATCATTTCTTCGTTTTCTCCATCGTACCAAACTTCAATTTTCTCTACTTTTACTTTAGCCTCTTTCTCTAATTTGGCTACAACGGGCTCCATGTACTCGCAGAAATGGCATCCTCTGCCATAAAATTCCAATAGCCTGCCTTTTCCAGCAGGCTTAGTTTTCTTCGTGGCCATTACGTTACTACAAGCGTACCTTCTAGTCCTAGACCTCTGTGTCCATCAACTTCACAATAGTATGGGAAGCTTCCAGTTTTGTCAGCTACAAACTCTATCGTTTGTGTGTTTGGCGAACTTTCTTGCGTAGTTCTTGTACTAAAGTCAGGAACAGCAAAGTTGTGGAAGCCACCGTCATTTATCACGGTAATTTTCACAGTGTCGCCTTTGTTCACAGTTATGGTCTTAACGTCGAACTTGAAGCTTTGTTCATGTATGGTAAATTCCTTTGTAGCGCCGGTTGTTGCTGGCGGAGTTTCGGGCGGTGGTGCTGGCGGTTGTTGTTCGCTTGGTGGAGTCGTAGTTTGTGTCTGTTGTCCGTATTGTACGCAACCACTAATCAAAACAGCCGCAATCAAAAGCAATCCTAACAATAATTTGGCTTTCATATTTACCTATAATTAGAACAATTTTTATAGCCTTATATATTTTTCTAAGCATGCGTCTAGACGAGTTGTACAAAAAGATAACAGTCTACCATTACATGATTACTTTTTTGTCAGTTTTAGGCCTAGTTGGTATTTTTACTACGCAGGACCTTAGTCTTGTTCCGCAGCTTGTTTTGGCTCCGATATTGGCAGCCGCTTTGGATTATGCTGTGACCTATCTGCAATACAAAAGGAAAATTATTCCGCAGTCTGCAATAATCTCCGGCTTGTTTGTCGCGACAATTCTTCCTGCAAACTTACTTGCGGCTGTTGCGGGCGTAGTAATTGTGGTAGCTGGCAAGCACATAATCAGATTTAATGAAAGGCACATTTTCAATCCGGCAGGCTTTGGAATCTTAGTCTCAGCTCTGCTCTTTGGCACGGGAACTGCTTGGTGGAGCTCTGCTAGCTTGCTAATCATACCCCTGGGCCTCTTTATCTCATACAAAATTCAAAGGCTCTACATTTCATTGCCATTCCTGGCGATCTTTGCGGTCGGTACAGCAATCACGAATGTAATTCGTGGCATTGCAATAACACCAATATCATTTTTGAATTTGGCAACGATTTTCATGGCATTTTTCATGGCAGTAGAACCTAGAACAACGCCGCACACAAAGAAAGGCATGCTGATATTTGCAGCAATCTTGGGAATAGCTTACTTTGTCACGCTATTTTTGACCTCAAATTATAACATCGCAGCAGACTTCATGCTGCTTAGTTTGTTATTTACAAACGTATTTACTGAGAACTTGAACAAACTAAGCTAAGTTTTAACTTCAGGCGTATCAGACAAGCAGCCAAGCATAATTGTCTCAAGCGTTTTATCCGCAGCATCTAAGACCCAGCGGACGTGTCTGCGAGTTGTTGCATAATCGAGGTAACCGACTGGTAACGTAAGGTGCAATAGTGAACGGTACGCCCTGAGCACGCGCGCAGCAGTGACGGTGTCGCCGTGGCTTCTATATCTAAAGCCAAGCTTGCCGAACCTATCATGTAACGCAGCAACCACTTCGCGGCCATTGCTAGTTGAGCTAAGCTGACTGAGTATCTGCGGTGCTATTGCTGTAAAAAGCTGGGCTTGACTTAAATCTCTGACAAAAGATTCTGATGTTTGCTCCGAATTATTTAGCCAAAAAGTCGCTGTTAAGTAAGGAAGCGGAGCATACTTATTTTGTATTCGCAGCCTCATGCTTTGTATAGCACCTCTAGGCTGCAAGTCTTGACGGACATCTGCACCGTATGCTCTGCTTATTGATACCTGATCTTGTGTTCTAGTATTTTCCAAAACGCCCCATACCGTTTTGCCATAGCTCGTCTCGTTGTGATGGACGGGTAAACTGCCACTAATTTGTGCGTTATAGTCGATTAGTCTGCCCTTACCTTCTACTATGCAAGAGGTCCATTCAAAAAAGCCTTTTTCTGCAGCTTCGACTAAGCCTTGCTGATTTCTCGTCAGAGTCATAAACAATTGCTAAACTTGCTAGAATAAATAATTTACTTAGGTGCTTTTATTAGCTTCATCATCTTGCCGCAATGCTTTATTTGCTCGTTACCGCTGTAACCACAGACCGAGCATCTGTACACTGGCGGCTCTTCATCAACAGGTCCTTGTGCTTCCATAGCCAGGCCGTGATGCGTGCTTGGACTATCTGATGTAAATCCGCATTCAGTGCACATATACCTTACAGATTTCTTTTTGGCCATTAACAGTAAGTTTATATTTCGCTATTTATAGCTTACTCAAATGGCCAATGAGCTGACGCACTCTGAACAGATACACGTGCTTTTTGGATTCCTATTCATCTTAGTTGGCACAATAATAATTCTTCAGAACGTGAATTACCTCTTATTGCCCTGGTGGAAATTTCTCTGGCCAATATTCTTCTTGCTAGGTGGCATAAGGTTGCTCACATATGACGAGACAGAGGGTAAAGGCTCTTGGCTGAAAAGCTTGCAAGACACTGCCGTAAAGCAGCACAAATTCCTTGCGGTTTTCCTTATAATTAGCGGATTAATTGAGATGATGAGAAGCTTCAAAGTAATACCGCTATTTTCGATTTGGGATTACGTATTCCCTGCGGCTTTCGTATTTGCAGGGGTTTTGCTTTTAATTAGGCGCGATGCTTCCTGGCGCGCCGTGTTGTCGCACGACATAATGGGAATTACTTGCATTGCAATCGGTGTCTTGGCATCTCTAAACCGCGCAATTATTTTGGCAACGCTATTTTGGTACATTGCTTGGCCGTCTCTGATAATAGTTCTTGGCGTAGAATCAATGCTTTTTAGAGGGCGCTAAATACTGGCATAATGAAGTTAGCCGTTATGTAGTAAATTACAATCCCTAAGACTATACCAACTACCACATCGCGTGGATGATGCCGTTTTAGCCAAATACGCGCATAAGCAACTGCAGCGATGCCCGCTACTAGTACTACGGTAGCAAGAACAGTGTTGAAAAAGAAAATCAGCACAAGAGCTAGCATTGTTGCACGCATGGCGTGCAAGCTTGGGAACGAGCCAGAATCAAATTTCTCCCAAATATTTTTGTATTTCTCATGGTCCGGCCTCTCTTCCCACCAGGTAAATCTGATAGCCATTGTTACAAGGTAAGCGATTACAAAGGTGAATGTCAGGAGCCAGAACTGCGGAAGTTTGTTAGTTATCAGGAAAACGCCAACAGTCGCAAAGTAAACTGGTGTTCCGCCAAATGAGCTTATGTCCTGAATAGATTCCTTTAGCATTTATTCACCTTTAGCCTGTTTTTTTGCAATTTAAGTAGCCCCGCCCGGATTCGAACCGGGGTCACGGCCTCTTTCCGAAGGAAAGTTAGCGAAAGCTTCTTTCGCTTCACCAGAGGGCCGCATCTTTGACCGCTGGACGACGGGGCTATAGATAAGCCTTTAAAATCGCAATTAAAAAGCTTATTTTGGGCCTGTCGTATAGCCTGGACAGTACGTGACCTTGCGGAGGTTGAAACCGGGGTTCAAATCCTCGCAGGCCCGCTAAATCTTAGTTTCAATCAAGCCTTCGCTCGCTTACGTTCCCGATGCATTAACGATACCAATACTGGCCGGCCAGTCTTTACCAATAACTTGGCCAATCTCAAGTGCTTGCTCAAGAGTTTTAACTTCTTTTAATTCAAGAAGCGCGTCCCCGAATTTCTTTTTAAACCACGCAGCTTCTTTTCCCTCATCTTTGCCGCCGAAGACAATCAGCGCTTCGTAGCTATCAGCATCACCTCCGTCGCAGCCTCTGAATATATCAAATATCTCAAAGGTCTTTGCGGTGCAACCTGGCAGTTCATATGCTGCATAAACTTTGTATATGCCTTTAACATCCATAATACTGCTTAGCGTGTCCTCCAAAATCTGTTCATCTGTTTTCTTTGCTTTCCTGTGCGTTAGAAAGTATTCGTCAAAGATTCGCTGAACTGGCGGAACGCCAAGGATGTAACTAACGTATTTTGCAACTAACATGCCCAGATTCTATTCAAAAGCGTTAAAAAGCTTAATTTTAGGCAAAATATAGGTGATACTATGCCAGGAATAATTGTTGGTGAAACTCTCAAGAAGATATCTGGATACAGGAAAAAGTTAGAAAGACGAATGTCTATTAGCAATAACATTAAGATCAGCTCTGCTGAGAAGCGGGATTTCATGGCCGGCGGAGAGAAAAAGCCAGGAATCGCTTTTGGCTTTACATTCACTTCTAAATACGGCGAAGATGCAGGCCTGATTGAAATTGAAGGCGAAGTTTTTTACATTGATGACAAGAAAAAGCTTGATGAGATAGAAAATACATGGACCGAGAAGAAGAAAGTCGAAGATGAAAAGCTAATTCTTCCAATAATGAACCGCGCCTTGGAGTTAGGCTATCTGCAGGCAATTGCGCTTGCAGACCAATTGAAATTGCCTCCTCCATTGCAAATGCCAAGATTCTTAGGCAAGAAACAGCCAGCTAAGGCTTCTTAATTAGCCATAGATGTTGTCGTGATGATCGTAGTCTTCTAGAATTACCCACGTATTGGCTTCGTCAACAGAGTATGTAAGAACGTATGACTTGCCAATGTGGACGCGCCTTTTTCCTTGCATTGGCGCTCTTAAAGGTTTAAACTTGTGTGGATATTCCAGTATCTCTTGAATTTTTCCATGAAGAATTTCAAACTGGCTTTTGTCCTTTTTAGCAAGTTTTTCAAAAACAGAGTCTAAATGTGGCCTTTGGTGCAGCTCGTACATCGCTACACCTTGTAGCGTTTCTTAAAGTGTTCAACGGTACCGATTCTAACGGGCTTTTGTTTTTCAATCTTTTTTAATTTCTCAACGTATTCGGGTCTCAGCTCCGGTTTCATTATCTCTTCTTCGTACTTTTCCGTCACAACTTCGATAGCTTGCGATTTGTCTCGAAGGCCATATTTTGCTTTCACGACATTCAGTATTCTGTTTGCATGCTCCGAAATACTAACAATCGCCTGTACCATATTAATATGATATTAATATGGCATATATAAATCTTTTGAAAGAAACCTGTAAAAGCTGCTTAATTCTTTTTTATTAGAATTTAAAGTGAGAGAACTCTCACTTTGCTACTATCATTGTAGCTGTAAGCGTGACTTCTGGGATCTTTCTTATCTTCTCAAGCATGAACTCGTTCAAGCCTGCTACTGACGTAATCTCAACTGTAGCTATGATATCCCAAGAACCGAATAGAAGGTGTGCGTCTTTAACTTCCTTTATAACCTTGACTTTTTTAAAGACTTTTTCCTCAGTGTTTGGATTTACTCCGAGCAAAACATAAGCTAGCATTTTTTTCTCCAAGTTGTCGTTTAGCAACTATAGTTTCTTGTATATAATTGTTTCTATCTTTTACTCACTTTATTAAGGTTTCCATATTGCACACCATATGGAAAACAATCAGTGTTTTTAGGCTTTCCATTTTTCCAGATCTTTTTCAGGTTAAAATTTTTGATTAACTCTCTCACATGGAAAATCTTGCGCAATATTGAAATTAAATCCTAACTTTTCCGGAAATTTTTCCTGGAAATTTGGAAAATTTAGTTTAACTAAAAATTATGGAAAAATGCAAAATTTTTCCATTCCGAAAAGTTAGTTTAACTTTTCGTTAAACCATAAATTATATATAGTTGTACAAACTATTTTACAAAATTAAATTAAAAACCAGTGGAGGTAGGCCAAAATGAGTGAGTTTTGTGTTGACTGTGGAATCGAGATGAGTAAAAGTTATGCTCGGTTCAATGAGATGCGAGTAGAGGCACTGAAGTGCGGAAATTGCGGAAAGAGGATTTTTCCAGAGCACCTCGCGATGAAGGCCCTGGCAAAATTGGAGCAAAAAAAGTTGCAGCCTTTTTACAACAGGAATCCGCTAAAAATCGGCGCGAGCTGGGCAATTACATTCCCAAAGGAAGTTGCGGAAAGTTTCAGCATAAGCAAAAAAACGCGCTTCAAAATCCGCCCAAACCTGCAAAAAAGTATAATTGAAATTCATAAACACAGGTAAGGTAGGATTAAAACGTGTGATAAATAATCACACTATTTCGCGCCTCCTAAAGCCTTATAAAGGCCGAAATATCAGTATTTTTAGCAAAAACCGAGAATTCTCACGAATTTGAGGAATTGCTAGGAAAAAGTAGAAAAATGGAATTTGAACGAAAAATGTACCCTGCAACCTGTTCCGAATGCGGACAGCAAACCCAAGTACCTTTTGAACCAAAAGAAGGTAGACCGGTATACTGCAGAGACTGTTACTCAAAACGAGCACCCCCAAGACGAAGCAGATAAGAGTTCTAGCTAGTAAAAATAGTTAGATCGCAGTTTTTATTTTTTATAATTTTTAATCAACAATTAAACAGTCTGATTTGAATCAGATTTAGGCCTTTTCGCCTCAGCCGTGTCTAAAATTGTCTCGTATTCTTCCGAAAGCTTTCTGAAAAATAGTGAGAATTGCTTTGAGGGCTCAATGATCTTCCTATAGTATTTTTGTTTCTCTTTAGATAGATTAAACTCTTCCCTTAATAATCGCACCATACCGACCCTTTTTAGCCTAGGCAGAATTACGTTGTAAAAAGTAGCCTTAGAGAAGCTATTTTGCGCTATAAAAGAGCCCGTATCGGCTCCTTCTAGACGACCTCGTTCAAGCAGGAAATGCATGAATTTTAGAGCTATTTCGTGATATTTAGGCTGGTGCTGCTTTGGGAAGATAATCTGTACAATCTGGTGCAGATCCAAGCGAACCTTTTTGTGATACTGCCATTCCTCGCGCCTTTTGCGCACATCATCCAGCCAGATGGTCTCTTTTGCGGGAACCCCTCGAGAGACAATCCTAGAAGTCTGCTGTGCTGGTATTGGCACAGGAGTAGAATTAGCTTGAACGTCCTCTGTGGCCATACCGATATGATATTGTGCGAATATTTATATCTTTTCCAGCGTTTGTTAAGGTATGAAATTCTGGGCTGAGGCCGGCGTTGAAGTCAAGCAACTGAAACTCGAGATGCCGCTTCATTCTCTGCACCACGAATATTGGCGTCAAAGCTCATTGCTTAAGGGCATTGTCTTTGTGCAAATGCCGACAAAGGCGTGGTTAGCTTAGAAGAACGAATAGACCCAAACATCATACCTCTGCAAACCAAGCCAGGGCTAAGGATAATAGCACGAACTTTTGAGAAGGATGATAACGTAAAAACAATGTATGTTAGATTTGATCAGTTTATAGATGACAACAGCTCATCCAAGCCGCTCGTAGAGTTTGTGTGCGGTCTTATGGAAAGGTATGGCGGCAGCATGGACATCACAGCAACATATGTTGACGGCAAGGGCATGCGGCAGAAAAGGATAGTTTACGTCTACGGCAAAAAAGTCGAGCCCAGCTTAGATCAAAAGGTTTGAGCTTTGATTAGAACTTTACTAGACAGCTACGGACAAGACTTTTAAACAAGGATCGCCTTAACTTAGCATGGCAAACGGCGAAAAGGCAATCGTTCAGGAGCTAAAGCAAATCAAGGCAGATTTGGCCTATATTAAGGAACATATGGTTGACGCTGATACAATCCTAACGGAAGAAGAAGCCAAAAGACTAGACCAAAGTTTGGCCGAATTCAAGGCTAAAAAGACAACGTCTTTAGACGCATTGAAGAAAGAGCTAACAAATGCTTAATGTAGAGTTTGGCTCTTTAGCAAAAAGATTTCTTAAAAACTGCAATAAGGATTTACAAGAGCGTATTTTGGCTAAGATAGAGAAGCTAAGGGAGAACCCGTTTCCACAGGAAGTCAAAAGGGTTGAAGGCAAGAAAGATAAGATTTTCCGCGTAAGGGTTGGAAAGTATAGAATTCTCTACGCGGTATTTTTAGAGCAAAATGCATTGCTAATAGCAGACATTGACGATCGAGAAAGCGTTTATTAAGCAGATCAAAAGGTTTGAGCTTTGATTAAAACTTTTCCGTTAAATCGCGGAATACGATTGGTAGCATACTAGGTAGATCGCCAGTTCTAGGAAATGCAACGTAAGCGCAAAATTCTGTATCCCAACCATCTGGGTGGTGCGTGTGATGCACTATCCAATCTTTGGTGTAGAGGGCGTAGTCCGTGTAGTCTAAGTCATAGCCATTTAGATTCGCGTTTTCAAGTGTTTCAGGACCATAGAAGTCGAGACCCCCACCCCCATTATAAAATGCTTGAACGTCCTTGTGTGTCAAACCCTTTTGAGCCAAAAATTTAGCTATCGAGGGAGTATCTGTGCAAATTCGTTGGGTTAATTCTGGTAAATCTTTAGGTGCGGTTTCAGTTTGAGCTTGTGATTCTGCCATAAGTTTTGGGTCAAATCCGGCCTTAAAAACCTTACCAGTCCCAAAACCCGCTAAAACACCATCTCAGTAGACTCCCTAGTTTTGCAAGATTTTCTCTAAACCGCTTGCGGTTTAGCGTAGCAGTATGCAGTGAGCTATTGGGTTCGTAGAACCCCGGTTCTACGAGAGTTCTGGCCAGAAGGAAGGGGTTATGCAAAAGGGGTTTACTGCTGCGGTGTTTAGAGCTTTAGTTAGATTTTCTGCACTTTGGCCATTTGTTTTTCAGCTTGCGCTTTAGCAAGATCTAATATTTTTTGTTTCAGGTCTTGAGGTATGCTAGCTTGGAGTAATTTGTTTTCTGGCCCACTAGATTCCCGTAGTATGCCATTACCACATCCACTATAGTTTAATTTTACTGCAAAAGGCGAGGCACTTTCAAAGCCCTGCGCTTTTAGTTCTTTAAGTATAATTGGAAGCAGATCCTCCAAAGTTGGTCCCGCGCCTAAAATAGGCCAGCTAATTTCATCAGGATGCTCAACAACATAATTTAGGGCGCTTATGGTCGCCTTGTGGACATACTCTCTAAACGCTTGGTCACTTAATTTTTCAGGAAAGGATAATTTGGCTTCGTTATAAGAATCATAATCGCCCAACACTAACTGGTAAAAGTATGACATCGATTATTGTTATTTAGCTAAGCTTAAATTTCTTACGTTCAAAACCTTTGATTAAGGATTAGAAGATTTGTCTACTAAAATTTAGCGTGCGGGTCGCCGTACATATCTAGAAATTCTAAGTCCCAAGCGAGAGCGAATCTTATTAGTGGAGCATCGCCATAAGGATCGTCTTTTTCAGTTCCATAAGACCTAATGGAATGTAAATATTCCTTTTTGGCTTCGTCTATGGATTCGATTACGGTCCGTCCAAAAACTAGCGAATTTATCAGTGCGCTACACGCCCTTTTGAACGGTAGCGCATTGTTGTCCTTACTCGGGGTATTTTCTCTCGTTGGATCGCGGATAAACATAAATCTAGCTTTGTAGCCAACGTACGCTTTAGCACCTTTTCGAATGGCAAGTTGACCAAGTTCCTCTAAAGAATCGCATGAAAGTGCGTATACTATTTTATCTTTTGTAAGACCGATGTTTTGTTCGTCTAATATAATCTCATCATCATGTCCTGCTACATTTTTACGATCGCCGTGACCGTTAAGGAAAGCCAAACGAGGGTTTTCTTTTGTCAACACTTTTTCAAAATTGGCGCGCGTAGCAGAATGACCGTCAAGACGCGTAACATGAATATCTTTTGCACTTTTAACAGTTTCAACTATTTGCTTAGAAAAATCGTATAAATACGAAGTTACCATATCGTGCATAGGTCTAGTTATCACAAAATTTTTAGACATTAGGATGGAACGCCACTCCCCAATACTTGGAGCATTTTAATTTGAACTTGAATTGCCTTTTTACCAAAATCATCACCTTTCTCAATATGGTATATTATTTTTTTAACAGTAATCTCCTCTCCTCCGCCTAAAGAAATCTTCGCGTCAGGATTTAAAGTTTTAAATCTCTCTAAAACAAGCAATTTTCTCTCTTCTTCCAGATCAAATTTTTCGTTCATATTATACCGAGCGCTTCTAGTTTTTTAAGTATTTTTTTACCTAGTTCTGTATCGTTCGTAATTTCGACGTATGCGACATTCCAAGAATATGTTTTATCATCTATCACAGCAATAACTTGGTAGCGCTCCGGTTCGGGTAAATTTGCATACACTCTTAAAAATTTTTCTTTATTCATGTTAAACCGGATAGGGCCGGTTGAATTTAACTTTATAAGTTTTGGCCAAGTATACTAATTAGAGCCGCGTATTTAAATCTTTATAGTTACGAACAAATAAACAATCAGGTAATCAAGGATTAGAAGTTTTATTGCCAGCCATAATGCTTGGCTATTTTTACATATGTGCTGAAAGCAAAGTCTATGAAAGATTTGAAATCGGCCTTGTTCATTTGTATTGCTTCTAAAGCAGCATAATACTTAGGTCTGTCATCGAATTTTATATCTAATAGCGGGTGACCTGTTTTAAGCAACGGGTAATTCATAATTAACCTGCCCACTCTGCCATTCCCGTCACGGAAAGGGTGAATGGTTTCAAATTTAACGTGCAACTTGCAGGCCAACTCGAAAGGATGTAGTTTTTTGCCAGCTATGCGGTACCAAGTGAAAAGTTCTTTCATTAATCGCGCTACTTGGTTTGCTGATGGCGGCTTGTGCTGCCCAACAAAGACCTGCACTGTTCTATAATCACCCAGATCTGTGCTCAAGATATCGCGCATAACAAGTTTATGCAATTCTAAGAGTTCCTTTTGCGATAATTTACGCAGTTTTTTAACGTAATTGTAAGCTTCCCGCATATTTTTTGCGCCATAAATATCTCTCAAAGGCTTACCTTCCGGAGTTGCCCCTTCAAAAACGCTCATGACATCAGAAACTGTTAGCTTGCTGCCTTCTATGGCATTCGTGTTGTATGTAAAATTAGTGAGAATATTTTCTTCTAACTTTTCTATATCATTTTTACCTATTTTTTTGAGATACGTTTGATAATTTTTCCTAATCCGTTCAATAATATCTTTCTGTTTCTCACTTAAAAGTTCGGGCTCTTCTAAGACGTTAATTTCGGATTCAAATGTCGCCTTTAGAAGACCTAGATCGTATTTTGACGGCAGCTTTCTACCAATATATTTTGATATTTTTTTAATCTTGCCGCCGATTCTTACATTATGAGACAAAACAAAGTATTCTTTCCCGCTAACCGCTATTTTCCTAATGTAGACCATAATAGTATTTATGTCCTACAAGTATATAAACTTTGTGGTACATAACATTACTTATGCTCTACTATTGGAATCAGTAACATTCAGAACCATATGAATTTTTTGGAAACCATGCGCGTAGAGATTTGCTGCAGGCAAGCTTTAATAGCCAAGGTAAAGTTGTGAGAATATGACAAGCGGCAAAAAAGATGTTGAAAAGAGACGGAGAGAAGTTAAGGCAGAGCTTCTTGCCCTTGAAGCTAAAATAAAGGCCGGTGGCGCCACAAGAGAAGATTATGAAGCGCTGACAAAGCTAAGGAATAAACTTAAGTAAAATTTCTTTAGTCAAGGATTAGAAGATTTATACGAACTTTAGGAAATCATCTGACGGAATTTCTGCTTGCTTCAGGATAGCATTTAGCGTACCCTTCTTTAAAGTTGGATGCAGAGACACGGTAACAAATATATGATTTTTTCTTAAACGGACGTGGCTGCCTTTTTGTCTCTCAGCAACAAAGCCGAAATTTTTTGTCAGAATTTTAATGGTCTCTTGGCCAGAAAGCTGCGGTAGCCTAGCCACCAACTCTCACCTTAACGACTTCGTGCTTTTCCTTTTCTATATCTTCGCGCATGCCTTCTGCTACTAATTCTATCGCTTCTTTAACATTTTTTAGGGCTTCCTCTTTAGTCTCGCCCTGGCTGATAGCTCCGGGTAGTTCAAGGCATTGTACAGTGTAACCGCCCTCTTCTTGAGGAGTTAAGATAACAGTGTATTCCATGTATTGCTTAAGCAAATAGAAGCTTAAAAGTCTTATTATATCGGGGACCAGAAGATTCTGTTTGCTGCTGCGGGTTGGGTCTATACTGAAACGGTTGTCCTGGCGCTGCGCGTTGCGCGGCTAGCATGTCGTTGTAAAACGGCCCTATATCTGCAGCCAAAGTCCGCCTTATAGGCAGATTGACTGCGTACACATCAAAACCTTGCGAAGTTACACGAGCAGCTATTTGCCCTTGCGTGTAAGCTTCTATTCGGTTTAAGGAACTTAATATCACGCTTCCTTCATACCGTAAAATATGTTCATTTTTGTCAGTATGAAGACTAAACTTATGCGTATGCAACACTCGCCTGAGCTTTTCTATGATGGGCGTGTGAAATGCGATGCGGCCGTCATCGGCTATTTGAAAGACAGCATTAAGCATGCGCCTTCTTGAATCGAAGTTCAGCTGACCTTCTAGCCTTCCGAAATGAATTTGAGGTTTAGACTTACCTAATTTAGAATACTCGCGTACGGCGGCAGCTATCTGATCATCCAAGCCCATGCCTTGCGGCTAAAATTTAGCTTGAAAAACCTAATGGTTAAACGAAATCTTCTATACCTTGCCGTCCTGATGGTTTTTTAGTTGGAACTTGAGGTTTGGGTTTAGCACCACCGCGTTGGCTTTCGTAATCTCGTCTCCACGTTTCATCCCAAACTCGTTCTTGCTCTTCTTTTTCCCAGTAGGGATAGTTTGATTCGTACTCCCGATAGCTGGTGGGACGTATTATCTCGTAGTCCACATCAGTTGGGTCGAAAGTAGCATTAGGGTTATAAGCTATATTTTCTTTTTCCCTCTCATCTTCTATTTGCCACATTAATTCTTCCCATGCTTTTTCCCTCAGGGCCGCGTAAATAATATGCCATTGTGCCACAGGGTCTCTTGGCTGGCCAAAAACAGCAAGAGACTCTCCTTTCAGGTTTCGGCTCCATAAGTGGATCTCCGGATACGTTTTTTCAATTTCCCGATCAAAAGTGTCGAATGTTCTGCAAATAAGAATTGAATCAAACATGTCTTGGAATTGCCGTGAGCAAACATACGGAGCCTGCCTGCTAAAGGGCACTATTTCAAGCAGCTGGTAGCCCTGCTTCTGTAAATCTTGTTCGTTATACCACTTATCCACGCAGCAGATTTTTGTAAAAGGAATAAAAACTTTTGTTTGCAGAAAGCTATTTTAATCCATAAATCTTGGTGCCTGTATGGCACACGGTGAAGAGCATCATGCGGAGATGGTTGCAGGACTTGCAAAAGAGCTGAAGCCGGTTTTAGAGAATTCGAAGCAAGGGGTTTACATCTACCTAGATGACAACCACTGGACTTGCAACAAGAAATTTGCAACATTGCTGGGCTACAAATCTCCTGGAGAACTTATTTCCAAAGTAAGGAAAGAATCCTTTCTTGATGTAGTTGTAGACGTCAAGGACCAAAGAAAAGTGCAGAACCATTACTTTGGTTCTATGAAGAATCTAACAGGTACTTCATTTAGTGTTAATTGCGTAAAGAAATCCGGCGGCAAAGCAAAATTTAATGTGATATTAGTGCCGATAACTTACAAAGATCACTTATTCTCGCTGCACTTTGTTTGGAAGTAAATCTTATATACTTCTAAGTTTGTGTGGAAGTACATGGCATTGCCTGCAGTTTCAATTAATTATCTAGCGGTTCTTGTTGCAGCTATTGTAGCATTCTTCTTTGGATGGCTCTGGCACGGCCCACTATTCGGCAAGGTCTGGATGAAACTCTCTGGAATGACTGAAAAATCAATGAAGAGCATGAAGAAATCATCCATGATGAAACCAATGGCAATTGCATTCGTCATTTCTTTAATTGCAATCTTTGTCCTCTCATTGTTTGTAGACTATGCGCAGGCAACAACTGTATTTGATGCGCTGGAAGTTGCTTGCCTTGTATGGCTGGGCTTTGTAGTGCCTATGCTAGCTAGCGGATCATTATGGGAAGGAAAATCCTGGAAGCTGTTCGGCTTTGGCGCCGTGTATCATTTGATTAATCTCTCAATAATTTCTATAATTCTAACCCTTTGGGTTTAATCTTCTGACTTTAAATTGTTGAAAAATTAAAACAAAAAAGAAAACAAACTAGTTTATTTCATCATTTTTGGTCCGTACATTCCAACTAGCAACGCAACTACACCGGCAATTATCCAGTTTAATGCGCCACCTGTTGCATATACCCAGTTCAATAGGCCGAGGACGATGAAGCCCACGCCTACAGACCAAACTGCTCCTTCTGCCATTTTAGTTTTAAACCTCAAGTTGGAGTGGTTAAAATAGTATATAACTTGGTATTGTAAAACTAAAGTTTCCTGGATATTTTCCAGAGAGATTCGAAATTCGCCCTGAATGTATTTGCAACTGCCCGGTCTTTTATTAGAATTGCATACGGCTCGCGAGCCCAAATTACCATAGTAACTCTGTCGCCATAAATTGCAGTTGAGACAGGACTTTCGGAATACTGATCAATCCATCTTTTTTTGCAGAGCGGGCTTCTCGACCGGTCAATTGCATTTTGATGGTAAATTACTCTTTGTCTTATGCCGCGCCGTTTCCTATCGGCCGCATATTTTTTCCAAAAAAGTGGGCTGACAACATCATTGAATTTGGCGGCTGCGAGAACCAGTATTTCTTTTCCCACATCAAGATGATCTTGGAAAATAACCTTGAGGCCTTCCCGCCCTCTAAAAAACAAGGTCTCTTGCTTCTCTTTAGCAACTTCAAATTTACTTTCTAATTTTGGAAGAATTTTTTCAATTCTTTCCTGTTTTTCGTTCAAAATTTCCCTAAATCTTTTAGGGTCAGTTGCTTCATAGTAGCGCCTGTTGTTTTTTACTATGTAGCTCACAAGGCCTTTCTCGATTAAGCGATCCATCACATCATAGACGCTTCTTCTATGCACACCAGATTTGCGGGAAATAACGCCAGCAAGAAGAGCGCCGTGCTCCAGAAGCGTTAGGTAAACTTTAGCTTCAACTGGTGTCAAGCCGGCATCTTGCAGAATATTTTCATCCATTTTCACAATCATTGATTAAGAGAATAAAAAGGTAGTGTTTCGGGGTGATTGTTCCCCCTCAACACTACTCCCGAGGTGATGTGGGAGTTTAAGCTTCTGTTTTTACCAGGTAATCTGCGTGCTCCAAAGTGTACTGTGTGTTGTCGACTGCAAAAGTGTCTGGATGGTACAGCGTACGCTCCCAGATAAGCAGCTCTTTCTCGGTTCCGTTCAAGTTTCGCTTTTCCCGTTCGCCGTTTTCCTTTTTGTATAAAACAACTACATTATTTCGTAGCTTTTCTACGTAACTAGCAAGTCCAGGAGTTGGGATAACAAATGGATTAATTGCAGGCCTAGCGTCTTGAGGGAATCTGGCGACTGCAGTGTGGTAAGCAGCAATATCTTGAGGAGTGAATAATAGCTCGTCATTTGCTCTATCTTGTGCCAAATCTCCATACCATTGCTGAGCTTCGACCGTAGATCGGCTACGAAGGTGCACCCACTCAGCGAAAATTCTTTCGCCCAGTTCTTGGAACGGTACGCCACCTAGGATTACGGTGTGCATCTCTTTTTCTGACCTCGAAGGAACTGTTGCAGTCAATCTTTTGTTATAGCGCTTGACTTCTATGTTGTTTTTTTCTAAAACAGCAAGCTCTGCGCCTTCAACCGCATAAAGCAGCGGAACTACCCTTAGACTTCTGCCTCTTCCAATCCACCCATAGCCTCGATGTACGGAATCGTTTTTTCCAAACGCTTCAGGAATAGCTCTTATCGGATTTAGACTTGAAGCTATAGCTTCGTGCGCAGAAGTTTCTGGCGTTATTCGCAAAACATCTCCGTGCCTCTTGAACCTGTGAGCCTTTACACCTTTGACTGCGAATTCCTCGCTAAGCATGATCGCGTCTTCAGGTCTAGCTTCTTGTATTATGTCAATCAAGTCTCTCGCAGGAGTTAGAGGTGGCATTATTCTTCTCCCGCTCATTATTTGCGCAGGAGTTCTGCCAACGAATCTTCTGTATAATGGGAAATTTGCAACTACCATTTCTATTCACCAGAAATCTATTTACTCGAGTGAATAGATAAAGTAATGCGGGTAAATTGTTCACCACAAAACTAATCTAGAAAACTAAGGGAAAGTCCCGTTCGGCTTCACAAACCCGGGGTGTGGTCGTATCAGCTTCGCTGATACAACAAGCCTATTATGGAAAAGTTCCATTATAAACGTCTACAGAATGGATTGTCCAGGCTAGCATTGCCACAAGAGCGACAATAAAAATGACTCCGACAATCAATTCTTCCTTTGTTATGTTGAAGGGAAGCTTAAGTTCCATGCCAAAACTGATGTTATAACTCTTTTAAGGTTTACTTTGGCGGGCAGACAGAAGGCTTTGTCAAGAAATAGATTGAGACGCACAGCAAGGCAACGCTTAGGAGCTGTAGCTCAATGCCGCCGAATGGCAGGCTCGCTAGAGTTGCTGATATTCCGAATAGGGATGCTACAAAAGGAAAGACTCCGACTGCGCAGCTAGGACAGCCTGCCGCAAGCAAACCAGCTAAAATTCCTCCAAAGCTGGTTGCGGAGCCAGTTTTAACCTCTTTAATGTCTTGAACTTTAGCAAACAGCAAAGCAAATGATACGCCTATCAAAGCAGCAATTACAATTGAAAGCGGGACTGAAACCCAAACATACCATTTGACAAATCCGTGCAGGAAATCTGAGAATTTGCCAGCCGTATAAGAAACCTGAGCAAAATAACTGGCCCAGTAAAGCGCGCCAGATATAATAGCTACTGCCTGGTATTTTTTCTCAGACAAAATATCTTTGATGTGCTCTAATCTTGAAGTCATAATAAAAAAGAAATAGGGAAAATCCCTATTTAAGTTCAGCCTCTATTGCTGCTTCGAATGCAGACAATGGCTGTGCGCCAACTAATCTTACGTAGCCGTCTTTGTCATTTCCTATGAAGAATGTTGGTGTTCCTGAAACGCCAGCGGCGATTCCGTCTGCTGTGTCCTTGCTTATTTCAGATTTGTATTTTCCAGAATCGTAGCAGCTTTCCCAGCCATCCAATCCTAATTCGTTAGCATAGCCTTTGAACACGGATTTCGGATCTGGCAAACCTACCCAGTCGCCTTGGCCTTCGAATATCTTGTCGTGCATCTCAAAGTACTTGTCTTCCGCACATTCTGCAGCTAATGCTCCCTCGTCAGCATTGTCGTGGAAGCTTAATGGGAAATCCCTGTAGACTAGCTTTACTTTTCCAGTGTCAATATATTTTGACTTGAGTCCCGGCAAAGTTTGCGTGAAGAATCTTTCACAGAATGGGCATTGGAAGTCCGAGAACTCTATTATTGTTACGGGAGCTTTTGCATCGCCCACAACAGGGTCGTCATCAACGCTTACTTGCACTCTTGCGTCCGGCGATGGTGAAGGGCTTGGAGACGGCGAAGGTGCAGGTGCGGCGCCAGTAGGTTCTCTAAGTCCAAAACCGCCAGTCCAGATCGAAGCTACTAGCAAAACTAACAAAACTACGGAAATAATTTGCCATAGCGTGCTAGGCGTCAAAGATATAGTTACTTTCTCTTCTGATTTTTGTGTTGGTTTGTGGATATCTTCCATAATTACACCAAACACATCGTTAGAATAAGCCATTTAAAGTTTGCTGAACTGCAGGCAATAGTTAATAGCGGCGCTTTTCTGCTACCTTGCCATCGCTTATTGCCACTTGCAAAACATCTGAGCCTTCAGAATAGTAGAAATACACTAAAGAACTGCTAACCATTTGTATATCTCCTGGATCGCCGGCAACAGCTTTTACCTCATCAATGGTCATGCCGGTCTTGATTTTGTCTGCCAAAGCATCTATGCTATTAAGGTTCTCTTGCGGCCCCGGAACGTCTGTGAGCTTGCCAGTAGTGCAGCCGCTAACCAGGAAGATTGCAAGCAGCGGAAGTACAAAGAGCAGTTTTTTCATGTCAAAACAGGGAGTTAGGAGTTAAAATAATTTGCGCTAGCAAGGCAAATTATTTAAACGAGAGTTGCATAAAATTTACATCTAAAAATCAAAAAGGAGGTGTAGTTAAATGGCAAGAAAACCATTCGGGGGAATGACAGTTGGATTCGCAAAATGCAAGTGCTCAATGCAAGATGTATTTGGCAAAGCACCAATTGCACCATCGATGATGACAAAGAAACTGTGGGTACACGTCAAGAAAGAACACTTAATGAACAAGTAAATCAACTTTTTGTTTTAAATTTCTTTTATATTTCTATCAACTTTTCATAAACTGATTTTGCAGTATCTTTCCTTGTTATCTGAATTTCGTCAAAGTCGTTTATGACAAGTTTTAATTTTTCAAATTTTGGGCTGTTGTTTAGGAGTTTTTTCAGAGCTATTGCAAACTTCATGTCAGTTTTCTCGACTTTAAGAGACGTGTAAACTGTGTAAGGGTCGAAGATTGCAGCACGCTCAACCCATGTTGGTGGCGTTTCAAAAACAACATTAAAAGAATAAAGATCTCGCAAGCTTGAGAGGTCCAAATCCTGGCGCCGATTTTTGTCAATATCAAGCTTGATGCTTATCATGGCTTTTATCATAGTGTTAAATTATTTAAAGAGTCCGTTCTTAATCGTGACAATGGCTATCAAACATCATGCGGCGCTCATCCTGCTGGCCATTGCAATATATGTTCTTTCACAATGGTCTATGGCAGCAATCAGCGGCGCATCTATTATCGAGCAAGCACAGCTAGCCGTTGCAATACAATTTGTAACAATAGTTTTGCTTCTGATAATAGCGTTTGTTGCCCTAGTTATATACAAGCACACTCCTGAGAAACCCAAGCAGGTTAAGAGGGAAAAGTACATTCGAATTAATATAAAGCAGTAAACCCTTTTTGCATTGGCTCGACAAGTATTTACGAATTTTGTCACAAATAGATATTATGAAGGCACATATCCGCTAAGGTATGGTGCGATATGGACGAAGCGTCGCATACGCGGCGACAGCATTTGCAATAGTAGTGCTTTTCATGATGATTTTGCTATATGCAAATCCGTCTGGCGTGAGCAGGAGCGATTTTATCTGGCTTGAGGACTTCTTTATCTTTTTGGTATCTGCCGCAGCAGCACTAGCAAGCTTTGTCTTGCTAAAGCAGAAATTTGACGGCTATGATTCCTGGAAATTGATTTTCAGCGGGCTGGTGCTATGGTCTATTGGCGAGTTTGTCTGGTTTTTCTACGAAGGCGTTCTTGGTGTTATTGACCCCTGGCCATCCATAGCAGACGTGTTTTGGGTTGCAGGTTATTTGCCTTTTACGGCAGCACTGATGATGCACATAAAAAAAGTCAAGGCCGCAAAAATTTTCAAAGATTTTTCGGTTGCACTAGTTGGCGCAGTCGGTTCTGGACTAGTTATAAGGTATGTACTCGGAGCTTCAGTTTTCCCAGCAGACCAGAGCGGATTTGAGAGCATACTCGCTATGGCCTATCCAATTGGCGACTTGTTTCTAATTATTATGTCCCTTATCTTGCTGGAGGCTGCGCTAAATCAGGCGAGGCAAAGCACAACAAGGGCAGCAACTTGGGCGTGTTTGGCGGGAGGCTTTTTACTTTTCGCGGTATTTGACTTTTACTTCAGCTATCTCGTCGCTAACGAGCAGACATTGGTTGGAGATTTTTCAAACATAGTTTACGTGGTTGCGTACGTGTTGGTTGTTTTGGCGTCTTCAATCGTATTATTGAGCAAGAACAAAGCGATACATTATCCGCACGAGTACCGAGGATAACGGCATAATAATTTATATATCTCTGGAACTTGTTTTAGCCTATGGATCGGCCACCATTAGCAGCCCTAATCTTTGCGATAGCTGTTTTGATTGTTCTAGCTTTCTTTATAGGCCAAAAACTTCAAACGCAGCCCGTGCCTGAAAACTTGCGCTGCGAAGTGGATTCAGATTGCGTGCCGGCTCAATGCTGCCATGCAATTTCCGGAATTAACAAGGATTTTGCGCCAGACTGCAAAGAAATTGTGTGCTCACAAGAATGCGAACCAAATACTTTGGATTGTAATCAGGGCGCAATTAAGTGCGTCAGTAACAAATGCACTTTAGTGGTTTACGGAGGAGCAGCATGAAGCTTAAGTTCTTGCTCCCTCTAGTTGTACTTTTTCTTCTTATACCGATAGCCGCTGATGCGCCAGAAGATACAAACACTACGGATGTGGCTGTACAGCCAGCTGTTGAAAATGCGTTAGATGAGCAAGGCCAAGTCAACGTAATAGTTACACTAAAAGAACCCGAGGAATCTGCGCAAGCGCAATCTCTGGACGAAAAAGCGGGGGATTATGCGGCATCACAAGAAGAAGTTTTGAATGACATAGGCAATGATATTGAAGTTGATCACCAGTTCTCTGTTGTCAATGGTTTTTCTGGCGCGATTAATGAAGACGGCCTTCAGAAGTTAAAGGACAACCCAGATGTTCTGGCAGTAGAGATTGACCGACCAGTAAAAATAATGTTACAGGACACAATTCCTCTGATAAATGCTGATGATGTGCACCAAAGGAAGATTGCAGGTCAAAACATAACTAGAAAAGGTCAAACAATTTGTATTATAGACACCGGTGTAGATTACAATCACACTGATTTGGGTGGTCCTGGTTTCCCAAACTCCAAAGTTCTGGGCGGTTATGATTATGTTAATGACGATTCAGACCCCGTGGACGATAACGGACACGGTACACACGTTGCAGGCATTGCTGCAGCGAGCGGCGGAATTACTGGAGTTGCGCCTGGCGCGGGCTTAATAGCAATCAAAGCTCTTGACAATACTGGCTCTGGCAGTTTCTCAGATATAATTGCGGGTATAGATTGGTGTGTAACCAATAGAACAACCTATAATATTTCTGCAATTAGCATGAGTTTGGGCACTACAAGCTATCACAACGACACTTACTGCGATGGAGATTATCCTTCAACAACTACTGCAATCAATAACGCTGTCGCCAATGGAATTACGGTTGTTGTGGCGACTGGAAATGAAAATAATTACGGCGCGATTAGCTCGCCAGCTTGCATCACAAATTCTACGAGGGTAACTGCAACAGATAAGTCAGACAATTACGCGTCATATGCAAACCGCGGCTCTGGTTTCCCGGATATTTTGATAGCACCGGGCGGAGTCTCAAGCAATAAAATTAATTCTACTCAAGATGGCGGCGGATATGCGGGACTATTTGGTACTTCAATGGCAACTCCGCACGTTGCCGGGTTAGTTGTTCTTCTGCAGCAATATGAGAAAGCCGAATCAGGTTCGACACTTACTGTTGCACAAGTTTACGCTGCGATAAACAGCACCGGAGTCCAGCTAAATGATTCCACGCAAACCGGAGTAACTTGGTCGAGAATAGACGCTCTGACCGCAGTAAATTCTTTGGATAATAGCGGGCCAGAATTTACGGTACAGTCACCGCTAAACCAATCTTATACTTCAGGAGATTTTGATTTTAATTTCACATCAAATGAACTGCTTAGTGCATCGTTAGTTTCAGTCGATGGCGACGCAAACAACTCAATGGCAAATGACACACAATTCCATTACTACAATACTTCCATTGCAGCAGTGTCTGATGGCTCGCACAACGCTGTTTTCTGGGCTAATGATACGGAAGGCAATGCAAACTCAACAACAGTTTACTTTACGGTCGATTCAACAGCACCTTCTATTGTCTTGGAATCGCCAGCAAATGGCTCGTCAATAAATAAAGGAACCTTAATCAACCTGACAGTGACGGATAATATTGGCTTGTCTTTGGTTTGGTACAATTTCAATGGCACAAACTTAACTTTAAACAGTCCGCACGACATTAACACATCAAACTGGACGAAAGGCGCCAAAACAGTTTATGTTTGGGCAAACGACACGGCCGAAAATTCAGATTCTGACGTGTTTGGGTTTACAATAAACAATGCTGCACCGACCGCGAGCGCAGTCACGATTTCTCCAAGCAGTCCAGGCACACTAAACGACTTGAACTGCACTTGGAACTATTCAGACTCTGATGGAGATTCACAGAGCGGCTCTATCGTAAAGTGGTTTATTGACGGTGTTGTAAATTCAACGTTTGAGAATTCAACAACGGTTGACGATGCAAATACTGCGCGAGGCCAGCAATGGAAATGCCAGGTTACTCCATCAGATGGTTCGGATTTAGGAACCCCGGTAAATTCTTCCACAGTTACGATTCAGAATACAGTCCCATCAATTTCAACAATTTATCCAAATGGAGGGGAGAGTGTTAGCGGTACGGTAACTGTAAACGCCACTGTTACAGACACGGATGGACAGTCAGACATTCAGACGGTCTGGTTCTATTATTCAGGTGATGGCTCAACTTTCAACTTGATTGACAGTGATACAACCCCAAGCGGCTCTGTTTATGCGGTAAGCTGGGATACTACTGCAGTTTCTGAAGGGCAAGGTTACAAGGTAAAAGCAACTGCTTCAGATGGCGGAGCTTCAAACGTATCCAGAACTTCTGCAAACAATTTCACAGTAAACAACGATAACGAAGCTCCAACAGTTACCGTTAACGCGCCGAATGGCGGCGAAAGCTGGAGCGGAACAAAAGCTATTACTTGGAATGCAACAGACCCAGATGGCGATACACTTACTATCGCGATCTACTACAAAAAAGGAAGTGGAAACTGGACTGCAATTGACACTTCAGAAACAAATGACGGGACATTCTCCTGGGACACGACAGATGTTTCCAATGCAACAACTTACAGAATAAATGTTACGGCAACAGATCCTGGTGGCTTGTCAGCCTCTGACGCCTCAAATGGTGACTTTACAATTGCTAATTCTGCAGGTGGAGGTGGAGGAGGCGGCGGAGGTGGTGGAGGAGGCGGTGGTGGAACAAGTGAATTTGACCTGTCGCAAGTATTTGACTCTCTGACAGCAAATGTTGAACAACGAATTGAAGTGAATAACGCAAACCTTCCGCTGACAGAGATAATTTTCACGCCAACTAAGGACTTCAATAGCACAGTAAAAATAAGGGCCAAAGGAATTACCGAACCAAATGCAACAACCGCGATTTCTGGGTTAGTTTACAAGTATTTTGAACTTCAAAAAGAAAACATCAAAGATATAGAAATGAAGAATGCCAAGCTAAATTTCAAAGTTTCAAAGAGTTGGGTCACAGACAACTCAATAGACAAAAGCAAAATTATCTTGCAAAGGTACAGCTTATCTTGGACTTTAATGCCGACAACGTTGAAAAGCGAGGATGACAGTTTCTATTATTTCGAATCGCTGGTACCTGGTTTCTCATACTTTGCGATAACGGGCGAGAAACTTCCAGAACCTGTTGTTGAAGCAACAAGCACAACGCCGGAGACACAGCAAACTGTGCAGGCAAACACACCTACCGAGTCGCTTAGTTTTTCAGGTTTAGCAACCAGATTAGCTGAAGACTTGAAATCAGAAAACTTCTCTTACGCGGTAATAATAATTTCAGTTTTAGTGGTTATAATAATGGTGATGAAAACCAGATCACAAAAACCAAGGCAGCTAAGGATAAATCCCTATCAAGGCAGATACGTCAGGGTAAGGCAGCAGCCGCCACCACAGCAGCCTCAGCCAAGAAGAATTAAAGTTCAGGCGCCTCCGCCTGACTTCGGCTTCTAACAACCCTTTTACAAAGCCCTAACTGAAACACCTTTCAGTTGGGCACCGCTGAACAAAGTTCAGCTTGTGCGTTGATGGAAACAGCGTGTTTCGCAAACTCAACACACTAATCCAGCCAGCCTAACGCCACTACTAGCAAGCCAACCAGAATTATTATCACTCCAATTACGCCTTTTAGAACCGCCAAAAATTCTGGAAGGAACGTCCATATCAAAAATGCGCCGGCAAGTATTATCACGAGTCCGAGTATAATTTTGCCGACTTTTGCTGCCTTCGCACCCCAGTCAGGCTTTTCCTCAGCAGGTGTTTCGACCTTTGGCATATCCACTGTTTCTTCTTTCTTTTTCGCTTTTTTTGGCATTGTAATCCTCCAAAGTAATGAAATTTTCTAATGTGAAAACCATAAAAAGCTTTTTACAACCTCTTTACAAGAGCTTGACCAGAACCGCGTATCGTTTTACGATACACAACGTACGGAAAAGACTTAAAAAGTCAGTTTTCAAGTCAAAACCACTCAATGTCGCTTGATGCGGAAGAGAATGGGCGGCGCCCAAAATAAGGGATTTTGGCAGGTCCACCAAGCCGAATAAATTCGGCTGGATCCAGAAAATTGCGCTGCAATTTTCTTGGTTTTGTGGTGACATTGATAAAGCAAAATGGGATATCAAAAATATCTGAAACTGTTATGGAAGCACCCAAAAGAAGGGTTTGGTGCTCAGAAGTGGAGAGAATGGCTCACACAACTTAGACATGAGCCCGCAGTATTAAGACTTGAGCATCCTACTCGTCCTGACAGGGCACATGCTGTTGGCTTCAGGGCAAAGCAAGGCTTTGTAGTTGTCAGAAGTAGAGTAACGAGGGGTGGCAGAAAAAGACCAAAGCCACACCACGGTAGAAAAGCATCAGCTTATGGAAGATTTTACACGGCAAGAAAGTCGGATCAAGTTCTTGCTGAAGAGCACGCGTCACGCAATTATGCAAACTGTGAAGTTCTAAACTCATACTGGGTTGGCCAGGATGGAAATTACAAGTGGTACGAAGTAATTCTGGTGGATAGGGAACACCCAGTGATAAAATCAGACCCCAGATACTCTTGGATTTCAAAGCACAGAGGCAGAGCGTACAGAGGATTGACTGCAGCTGGCAAGGAATCAAGAGGATTGCAACACAAAGGCTTAGGTACTATGCAATTCAGGCCATCTAAGAGAAGCCAAGGCGCCAAATAGTTAAACAAATTTCAAAAAATCTTCTCTGTTTATTCCAGCATCTTTCAGTATGGCATTTAACGTTCCCGTGTCCAGTTCTGGATGTAAGGGTATTGTTATGAAAACTTTGTCATTAGTTAGGGTAATGTGACTGCCTTTTTGCCTCAATGACCTAAAGCCGAAATGTTTTGTTAAAATTTTCAACAAGTCATTGCCAGAAATTCTGGGCAATTTAGGCATACCTTTTTGGCACTATTTTGCCAGCAACAACTTCAATCTGGCCATGCTCTATGGCATAATCCGCCATAGCTTCTATATGAAGTTCTAGAGCTTCCTTTAAGTTAGCTTTAGCTTCTTCTTCAGTAGCACCCTGTGTGGTTACACCAAGTTCCGGAATTCTTGCTACCCAGTACTTTTCGCTTTTCTTGATGTCAACAGTTAATTTCATAGGAAAATTAAGGCTTTAGCAATTTTTAAGCCTTTTTAGTTAAAACTAAATTTTAAATACGCTCCGTGCCAGTTCTTTTTGATGAAAGACCACTTGAGGAAAATCAATCTCGCAATAATAATTGTTTCAACTCTCGTGATAATTTCTTCAATAAGCTATTTTTCAAATCTTACTGGTCTGGCTGGCACTTCTGTTTGTGGTGACAAAGTTTGTGCCGTAGGTGAAAATTTTGATAATTGCCCGGCAGATTGCGGGCAGGTCGTCAGCCTGTTTGTAATACCAACTTACGTTTGGATCGTAATTGTAGTTCTTATTATGGCAGTTATTATTGAATCTGGCTACATAGTTACTAGAGTGCGCCATTCTCCGGACGAGAGGATGGAAGAATACATGACTCGCCAACTCACTAAAGGTCATCCGCATCCAGCAGTCCAATCGAGACTTGTAAGAAAAGGCTGGGAGCACTCACAAGTACACGAAGAATTTTCTGAAATCAAGCAAGAAAAACTTGAAGATTACCTTCAAAGGCAACTTTCTAGAGGAGTTCCTGTGAAAGATGTACGGAAAACACTGCTGCAAGTTGGCTGGAGACTGAAAGAAATCAACCAAGCTTTTAAATCTCTGAAAGTCTAAGTTTTGCATGCCAATAGACATCTGCTTGCCGCAAGGGAATGAGGATGAATTGCTAGCACGAGCTAAGCAGCTCGGCTATTCTGAAGTCGTGTTTTTGTATCCTTTCAGGTCTCGTGGCGAGATATTAGATACCAAAGAAAAGCTACGCAAGCTTTTCTTGGCCAAGGAAAATCCTAAAGATTTTCCTCTGGAGAAAAAGAAGTTTCCGAAGGTCAAAATTGGCACTTACATACTTACTAATAAAGCTAATGACTTGAAAAAGCTGCCAAATGTATACTTAGATTCAGATTTGATTGCAGTACAAACTTTTGCGGAAAATGTAGTCAGAAGCGCAGCAACAAATCCCCGAATTGATGTGATATTTGGAATTACAACTTCTGGCGGCCGAGAACACCTGGAATACCGCAGAAGCAATTTGAACGCAATAGTTGTTAATATAATGAAAGATAACAAAATCAGCTACGGATTAAGTTTTGCGCACTTGCTTGCTGCAAAAGGCTCTGGAAATTACTCAAGTTCTCCTCTGGCTAAGATTTTGGGCCGCGAAATGCAAAATATCCGGCTTTCTCGCAGAAAAATCCCAATAATTGCTGCTTCTTTTGCCCAAGAGCCTTCACAAATGCGCATTCCTGAGAATTTATCTGCAGTTGGCAGAGTTTTAGGCCTGAATTTCCCGCAATCCAAAGCTGCAATCTCTCAAAACATAGAAAACATCCTAAAACGAAAAGAGCAGCGCAGATCTAAGGAGTTTGTTCGCCCTGGCGTTCGGCTTGTCGAGCAAAACTTAAAAGACTAATAGCCTAAACATCTGCTATGAATGTTTCTGAAAGATACAAAAAGATTCCAGAAGATGAAATCAACGATCAGGAAGATGGCGTAAAAGCAGCAGTGATGGTCATGGCCAACATGACTTTAGGCCAGGCTGCAAAACAAGCTTCTGGAGAAGAACTAAGACAACCACAAGTCTATGATTGTGGCTGGAAAATAACTCTGCACGATCAAACAGAAACATCTGCAGTAGGTTTATGGTCCTGCTGGTTAGGCAACCAATTTTATTTGGGCTATCCTAAACAAACCGCCGCAATAGTAGACTCGCTTTCTTCAGACAATGTCGTTAAAATTGCAAACCAATATAGGGCTGAGAACCCAAAACAGTTTTGGAATCCTGATACAATGTTCGATTACAGAACATCCAGACGTGTTTTGATTGGTATGACAGAAGCTGATTTGCAGGTGCTATTAGAAAGGCACGGGATTTCTATGCCAAAAGTCCAAACTAAAGACGTGCCAGATGAGTTAGTAATGAAAATTTTAGGCGTTGAACCAGCAGAGTCGGTTCCTCACCCATGGGACGCTGCGAAGCCAACAGTGTGGGCAAAATTCTGGGGTCCAAAAGTCGAAAAAGGCGGAAGAGTTTGGGTGGGCAAATCGGATTTCGACTCGTATGGCCACCATCTACCCATAATTACTAAAGATGGTGAATTAGTCGAAGTGTATTTCGGGCACGACATGTCGCGAGGTATTCGAACAGCACCATTTAGCCACTTCAATGAAAAATCTCCAGAAAGTCCAACAGCAGACCCTCTTGCAATACAAGCCTACAGAAGTAAATTCCTTGAGCTGTTAGTTGATACTTCACTTTTGTTTGGAACACCAACTAAAGTCTCAGTTAGTTACGAAACATTTGCCATGGTTCCGGAAGACCTAGCAAGAGAAGGTTACCAAAATATAACTTGGCTTAAAGGCGGGCCCGATAAAAGAGAAGGTTGGGGAAACGAACTTGTGAAGGCAGAAAAGCCAGGAGAAACCATAATGCTCAGAAGCGCAAATAGCGTGGTTCCTTGGGTGACGGTTAGGCAACTTGACATCCCAGCGTCAAAACAAAATAAAGAAGACATTTACGAACTTGTTCAAGGAGTTTTGAAATTTTAAATTGCGTTATAAAATTATCTGTGTTTACTCACTAATAAGTGGGCAATAACCGAAAGGTTTATTAATTTGTTTTCTGTAGAACAATATACTGTCCTTACCTCCGGTTTGGACAGCCGAGGGTGGTGGCATTTACCTCCTTAAGTGGAACGCGATTTTCTAATCGTCAGTGGCCAGCCACTACCCACACCCTTTAATCTCAAAACCAACAAAAGATTTTAATCTCTACAATTTTGTTCTAAATTATGAAACTAATCAGCCCTGCATTTGATAATAATGGCAAGATACCATCAAAATATACTTGCGATGGTGCGAATGTTAGCCCGCCATTGAAAATAAGCGATGTTCCTGCGGGCGCAAAAGTTCTTGTGCTAATTATGGATGATCCTGACGTTCCTGCGCAAGTAAGGCCAGAGCGAATGTGGGACCATTGGATTGTTTTCAACATTCCTCCAACAAAGACGGAAATTGCTGAAGGTGAAAATCCAGGAACTAAGGGCAAAGGCTCCTACCCGAAATTAGAGTATGGCGGACCTTGCCCACCGCCGCAATTTGAGCCAAAAGAACACAGATACTTCTTTAAACTCTATGCACTTGATGCAAAATTAAATCTTCCAGAAGGTGCAACTAAAGCGCAAGTGGAGAAAGCAATGCAAAACCATATATTGGCTGAAGCAAAGCTTATAGGCAAGTACCAACGAGTTGGTTAATTATGGGCAACAGAGCAAAAATAAGGGCCAAAAGCGAAGAATTTCTCCAGCAAATGGTAAAGAAAGCGCAGCAAAAGGATGAGCCAGCAGTTCCGCAAGTTCCAGAAACAGACTTGCAGAAAATTGAGCAGCTAGCCAAAGATCTCAAGGAAAAAGATGCTGCAAAACCGCGCAAGCCCTTATTGACAAAGTAATTTTTCTATTGTATCGCCTATTTTAACGGCACCAGGATCTAAGACCTTGGCGAACCATCCGCGCGATTCGAAAGTTCCAGTTATTTGCATAATCAAATCGCTGTTAACTACAGTAAAAGTACCTTCGGGCTCATTTTGGTTAGCAAATTGTTCATAACGAAGACCCTTTGTTATTATATTTAAGTACCTAAGTTGAATTGGCCAAGATTTCTCATCTTTTCCAACGCTTTCCATAGGTAATATCAGGATAGCTGTGCGTTGCATAGCATTGCATGACCTTTCGGGTGCATCAGGTTTGTCGTAAAGCCGGTGCACCTTGCAAGTCTCTGTATATTTAGTCATAAGCCGCGTTCAGCAATAACGCTTAAGATACTTTCTTTCGAGATTCAACTATGGAAGCTGCAAAACCGCTAACCTTGAATGATTATTTGGAAAAAGCAGAAATTGCTGGCGAGTCGGCCAGGAGTTTTGAAGGCGAAAGCCGCTGGGTCGAAGCCATAGCAGCTACACTAGAAAAAATTACTATTTTGCAACGCGCAAAAAAGCGATTCTCCCCTTACAAAACAAACGATTTCAGCCTCCTGCGTGAATTAGGCGGTGCATACCTATTCTTGTCAAAACTTTACCATGAGAGCGATAGTCCAGACTCAGGACCATTGGAAGAAGCTCGCGAATTGTACAGAGAGCTTTTCCACCGAAACGCGTTAGGTGAAAACGACATCAGGACTTACGAGTTTGTTCTGTACGTCTTGGAACGTAAGGTTCCTACCAAGGCAGAAGAGCGTGTCATCCTAAAAGAGCGGTTAAAGCTTTTGGCGTTAGCTGAGAAGCAAGGAATAAGATTCAAAATAAACAATACTGAAAACATTGGCGTGCGACAACTTTTAAACAAAGCCCTTAAACGAGAGGATGTGCTTTCGAAGCCGCGGGCATTTGAAACTTCATCATTTGACTATTATGGCCGGTTTTTCACAGGCCAATTAGACTCGGACAGAACCGTAGACCTTAGCATGCGGCTCAAAGAAGCCCCCGTAGGAGAAGTTCTGGTTGGCCGTCTAAGTCCAGAATTAACTTTGACAGAAACAGGTTTCATGCCTGACGGAATTTCCAAAAGCGCCAGAAGTAGCTACAAGAGCATAGTGCCAGGAAAAAAGGAAGACCTCGTAAGCGTTGTGTGTTCGAGCTTCGAAACTAATCAGTACGAGAGGAGGAACTTTTTCGGCTTTGATTCGTACCACAGCGCGCCAGCTCTTTACGTGCCGGCTAATATCAGTAAGACTGAAACCGTTATTAGAATCTCTGGAAAACCAAATGACGGTATGAAAGTGCGGCGCATATACGACCGTAACTTAGACGTTTTCAATAATTCAGCACAAATATTGCAGGATAGAGTAATAACTGCGCAACACTTGGAAATTGCCCGGCGGTACGCAAGAAGTATAGTTAAAGCTTGATTACGTCGCCTATTTTGGGCGCGTAAGTTTGTATTCCAAAGCGTCCTTTCATTTCTGTTGCGAATTTTTCGCAGTAGTCTCCATGTATCATTACTGCTTTTTCAGGCCTGACTTTCTGCAGGAATTTCATAAGTTCGTCACGGCCGGCGTGCGATGAAAAGTCAAAACGGTGTATTGGCATCTTTACTTTGAAGTCTATTGCTCCCAGAACGAATCTTCCAGTGTCTGACAAATATCTGCTGGCTGTTTTTGGAATCTGATAGCCAGTAAATATCAAACTGCAATTTTCTTTGCCATAAAGCTGCTTCATATAATGTACAATTGGTCCGCCTTCCATAGCGCCGCCAGTCGTTACAATTACGCCTGGCTCTTTCATCGCGTTATTCCTTTCTTCAGTTGCAAACAAAGGAATTGCGTTTTCAGTTGCAGCTCTGAGTGCTTTATGGTCTCTAATGTATTCTGGATATTCCAGAGAGATTGAAGTTGCATCCTTAGCCATTCCGTCCAAGTAAACCGGGAAATTGATGCCATAGTGATGCAAAATCATTAAAAGTTCTGGTGCGCGGTAGCTAAAAGTCGGAAGCAAAGCGATACCGCCGCTCTCACATGTTGCTTTTATGACTTTGACCATTTCTTTTTCTTGCTCAGCTCTGGGCGGATGGTCTCTTGAAGAGTAAGTGTTCTCCATAATTACGGTATCAATGTCTTTTACATCGTATCTTGCTCCACGTATAAGGCGAACATCTGCAGCGTTAAAGTCGCCAGTGTACATTATTTTCTTGCCAGCTACCGTTACTACAAAGATGCAAGAGCCAGGTAGATGGCCTGCATCCCATGTTTCGATTTTCATGTCGCCAATCTTGATTTCGTCGCCATAATGTATTTTTGTGAAGTCCTTATTCATGGCCATAATATCGCCAGGACCAAAATGTAAGGGCCTTTGCTTGATTTGCGCAATCTTCAAAGAATCTCTCAATAGCAGATTTGCAAAGTCGTATGTTGGTGCAGTTCCATACACCTTACAATGTGTCGTTTTGTGGAGGCCGGGAGAAAATCCAAAGTGATCCAAATGGCCGTGAGAAATGAAAAGAGCATCAACCTTTGTTGGCGGCTTGAGAGGAGCGGCACCATCCTCAACGTGCATGCCGTAGTCAAGCATTAAGTTTGTTTTAGACTCAAGAAGAAATGCATTTCTGCCAACTTCGAGGCCTCCGCCCAAACAGTGTAATCTAACCATACGAGATTTACTTTCGCTTTTTCTCTGCTTTCGCTTCCGGGGCTTTTGTAATATCTATGCCGAGCTTTTTCAGCGCCTCAACGTGTGCTTTGAGTAGCGTGTCAACAATGCCAATCATTTTTGCAAGCTCTTGGCGTTCTTTTATTAGCGTGCTTATAGCACCCTTGTGAAATCCAATTTCTTCATCTTTCGCTGCCATTTATATCTCCTAAAATGTGGCCAATTAAAGCTACGCCAGAGGTCTTTAAAGCTTTTTCCTCACTTTGACCTTAAAATCGAATTAATAAATCCGCCCGAGGTGTTTCCTATAAAATTGTGCACGCAGCTTCTAAAATATATTCCAATCAAGAAAATACCTATTATTTCGCCAATCGTGGCTATCAAATCGGCCTGGTCAAAGCTATCTATCACAAAACTCAAAACAGTCACGAAAATTCCGGCCGTGAAAGCTCCGACGTTTTGTGTTAAAATGTTCCCAAGGTGATTATACTGCCTGTGCAAAACAAGCACATCAAACGCATAAACCAGGGTTACAATTGCTACTATGATCTGTGCAACCGCAACCAAGCTTTGGGGTTCCGTCAAGGATAAGACCATCTACCCTCGAATAGAGACGGAATATTTAAATGCATCGTTCAAAACAAAGTTTAATGGCCAAATTTGATTTCAAATTCAAACTGCTAGGTATAGAAATATCAATGTTCCTTGCGATTCAAGCAATTGGCCTCTGGGTTGGCTCGGTCTTGCTGCAAGCAGGCCAAATAGAAACACTTCCAACGGAGCAAGCCCTTTCATCGTTTGTAATTGCTTTCGCAATAGCGCTTGTTATGGTAGTCTTGGCGCTAAAATTTTTGGCCAGTCCGTTTTCCTTTGGAATATTTTTCGCGGTCTTGATTTTTATCGGCGCACAAATTGTTTTCGCAGCATTCCTGCCGCTAATATGGTCGATAATTGCAGCTGCAGCAGTTGCAGCGGTAAGATTCGTTAAGCCAACTGTTATCACGCATAACATAGCTATTTTCCTGACCGTTGCTGGAGTTTCAGCACAGCTTGGTTTGTTGTTACCTGTGCCAGCAATTTTAATAATTCTTTTCGGACTTTCAATTTATGATTACTGGGCAGTTTTCAAATCAAAGCATATGGTTACTTGGTTCAAGAGCATGCTTGAGCGTTCAGCACCCTTTGCAATAATTGTGCCAGAACGGCCAGAAGCAATGGCTGCAAGCGTTCAGGCGGTCAGCGCCCGGAAATTAAAGAGAAAAGACCGGAGCGTGATAATGTTGGGCACAGGAGACCTAGCTTTCCCAACAGTTTTCGCAGTCTCAGCGCTTTCAGCGTATGGTCCACTAACAGCTTTAGCAATAATTGCAGGCTCAATTGTTGGAATATTTGTAAACCACTATTACCTTATCAAGAAATTCAGGGCAATCCCAGCATTGCCAGCCATAGCATTTTTCTCAGCTTTAGGGTTCTTTATCTCGCTGGCGCTACTTGCCTAGGCTCTAGCGTAAGTTCGAGTCTGAATGGACCGCTATACGCGTCTGTGGCTGCGGAGTTTGAAGCAGTTGTTCTAACGTAAGATTCGGGTAGGCCAACTTCCGGATTAGTCCAAAATTTTACCAAAAAACGTCCCGAAGCGAAATATTCGGAGCTAAACTGACTCGTTCTGGGCACCCAAGCGAAAAGCTTTCCGTCTAAGTGTTGATACATAATAAATTCAAGTAAACGCACGCCAGATTCGTCTCTTGAATTATCTAAAAGGCTAGCTGGCAATGTTACCTGGTCATCGTGATGCTTACGCACAGAAAGTTTTGGAAAAAGTATGTTGTAAATTTTAGGGTTTTGTGGATTATATCTAAAGACAGGCGTACTGTGAAAATCTAGTTTTGCCATAGATGATTTGCTAAAAATTAGTTTCTTAAAACTTACTCGCCGACGAATTCTATGAGCGGGGTTTCTATTGCTTTGTCTGTTGGCAGCAAGCCGCGCTCTTGCACGTACTTGCTTGCAAGCACGTAGAATATCAAACCAAGTGATTTTGAGCCCTTGTTGTTGCAAGGAATTATGAAATCCACGTTCTCAGTGGTGTTGTTAGTGTCGCAGAGAGCGACTATCGGTATTCCGGAGATCATACCATCGTGAACTGCATTTTTGTCTGGCCAAGGGTCAACAACAATCATTAATTTTGGCTCGAAAAATGTCTCTAGATTATGATTTGTGATTATACCTGCCGGATATCTTCCAGCAAAAACTTTAGCGCCAGTGACTTTTGCAAAAGCCTTGACTGCTTTCCAGCCATTTTCCCTTCTGCAAACCACGAGAATGTCTTCAGGATTGTATTTTGCAATAATCTTGGCAGCCAAACCAAGCCGTTTGTCTATTTCCTGAACATTTAGGACGCAAAGACCATTTGGATTTATCTTGTATATGAATGGCTCCATGTGGCTTGTTCTAAATTTCGTGCCGATATGTATGCCCGAAGAAAGATATTGCTCCAAAGGCACGAGTAATGTTTCGGTTTCAGTTGTAGAAGCTGCCATTACATCTCAACCCGTGTTGGCTTTGGGCGCTTGATTGTTATTGGAAGTACACCAGACTCTAATTCTATTTTTGCAATTTCAGTGGTGTCGTAGAGTGTGTCTGGCTTCTTGATGAGCAACGGTGCACCCATAGCAAGTTGAAGCGATCTAGCACCAATGATGCGTGCGATTTCGTATTTCGTGTACTCCATTTTTAATCAACCTTCAAACTTATGGAAAAATCTGCGTTTTTAAGACTTTGCAGATTTTCCATCCCGAAAATCGCCGCGATTTTCGTTATTTTAAAAACTTTCGCAGCTCCTTTCCTTTTTCGGCTGAGAGCTCTAGCAGCTCCGCGATCTCCTTTTGCGTAAATGTGCCGAAACCGCCCTTTTGCATTGCCGAAACAGTGCCATCCTCTAGTGTTGCTATGGATAATCTTGAGTCCAGGGCTTTTTCTTCCCTTCTAGTTGGGTCCACGAAAATAGAGCCGTTAATTTTTCCAAAGGTCGTAAGCATTGGCAGGGCTTTCATAGGCAGTTTTTCTTTTGTAAGCTCCTTGTGCAGAACCTGGCCTTCCTTTTCGTCATATTTGGGAATAACTGCTTTTTTCAGCGCAATCATTGCCGCAAGCGCAGCAGCGTCTAACAAGTTTCCATCATCGTTCATCGGATAAATATCGACGAAAATCATCCAAACCTTTTCTTTTGGAACTATGCATAGCTTTTCAACATCAATTGCATGACTCTCGCGGATTCCGCGGTCAACAACTCTTGCAAGCTCCACCGCTGCTGGCCCTGGCGGTCCAGACTCAAACTCGGGGTTCGCCAAAGGCGATAGTTCTGCATTTACCATTAGAACTCCTTCATCAGGAGTATCTGGGAATGGTTTAGCAACGTCCATCTTGACGCCAACCAGAACTTCTGTAGCGCCAATCTTGACTCTTGCAGAGCCATTTGCTCTTGGAATAGGGTTTACTTCAATTTCAATCGGTCTGTAATCAAAAACGCCCCGTCCATCTTCTCGCATTTGTTTTGCGAGTAGAGCGGCCATAAATGGTTTTAATGTCTGTATCATTGTTTGTCACCTTCCGAATTTTCAATTGTTTCTTGAACAGCTTCTTTTTCTGTCGCGAATTTTTCCTTTAGCGCAGCCTTTTGGGCTTCGTAAATCTGCTCGCAAGCTTTAGTGTTCATTTCAACGAGTCGCATAATTTCATCCTTTGATAGCTCGCCATCCATCTGTAGCAACGTTATTTCCTTGGTTCGCGGCATCATTGCGAAGGGCATGTCGGCCTCTCCGAAGTTGTCTTCAGGCTCAAACAAGTCTAACAGTAGTTCGCCGTCAGCTTTTCCAGCGGCGACTGACGCAACTAAGTCACGCATCTCTATGCCTGCGTCCGCCAGAGCAACCGAAGCAGCATTTATTGCTGCTGTTCTTGTACCCGCATTTGCGTTTGTGACCTCAAGGTAAACATCTATCTTTGTTTTTGGATACTTTTCCAGGAAAATTGCCGGAGCCAAAGCATCCTTTATCACCTTAGATATCTCCACGCTTCTTCTTGAAGGTCCGGGCCGTACTCTCTCTGATGTCGAGAAGCTTATCATCGTGTAAATTACATTTAGGTAAGCTCTGTCAGGCTCAGAAAGATGCCTGGGGAGAACTTCTCGCGGGCCGTAAACTGCAGCTACAACTTTAGTTTCTCCTAAAGTTACCTCCGCAGAACCGTCAGCGTTTGGAATGATGCCGGCTTTTACCTTAAGTTCTCGCAGTTCATCAAACTTTCGTCCATCCAATCTTTTTCCGTTAACGATTAGTTTCTCTGGTGCGCCTACCTTTGTCATGCTAAACACCTCCGTGTGTTTGGCAGGCAAATAAATCCGTGATTTATTTTCATTTTGAAACCTCCGATAACATTTGCTTAATTTTGTCAGTTAAGCCTTTCTTGTGGCTTTCCTTTTCGATTGTCTTTATTGCTTTTGCAACCAGTGATTCCTTCTCTGGCGTGCCTTTTATCCAGACCCAGCCATTTTGTCCAACAACTACATCGCAGCCAGACATATCTTTCAGCAAATTTATCATCGAGCCCTGCTTTCCAATTATTCGTGGAATCTTTGTAGGGCTGACTTCAATGATATTTCCGCCTTTTAGTTTTCTGTAAGGCCTGTGCTTAGCACTTATCTTGATGAATTTAGCTTCAGAAATTGCTATAACTTCGGCAATGACATACTCGCCGATGTCGAAATACTTTGACATGTCGGTTCTTGCCAAGTCTATGTATTCTTGCGTGGCTTCGCCGATGTTCATATCCGCGTTGTACGGACTGTTGACGTCCAAAGTCCAGCCTGAGTGTCCGATGTTAGTAATTCTTCCAATTATAGCATCGCCTTTTTTCGGCATGTATTTTCCAGCCAGCGGAATTACCTTTAGCACTCTGCCTTTTATTGACACAATGCCAATTGTGCTGGCGTGTATTTTTTCTCCGTCCCTGAAAGCCTTGCCTGCTGGCAGGTATTCCATGCCTTCGGCAAGAAGTTCCCCAGGAACTACAACATCTCTATCATTCGCATATAGTTTTTCCATTTCAATCATCTCGTAACAATTATTTTTGCTCCTCAATTACCGCTTCTCCAGAAGTCAGTTTGTTTACCAAACTGTAAAAATCAGCCTTGACACCAGCAGGAATTTCAACTGTAAATTCCACAGCGCCATCATCCAACCAATTTTCTGACTGGAGCGCAAACTTGTGCTTAATAGTAGAATAAGCTGATGCAGAGTACTGCGCAGGAATCTTGACTTTGATTTTTGCTTTCTCAAAGCTGATTGGCAGTATAGGCCTTAACTGCTGAATTATCTTTTCAATCTGCATTTCAGCAGGTTGGTAAGGGTCAATTTGTACTTTTACCTGCTCCATCGCCAACTCTATTCTCTGAACAGGGTGTGGCAAGCCTGTTTTCGGATCAGAAGCGTTCATGTGAATATATTCTATGATTTTCTTTTTCTTGACCTCGAACATCTTCTTTCTTTGTTCTTGAGTCAAGGCCAACTCGCCCTTGATGAGAATTATTTTTGCAGCTTCGTAAGGGTCCTCAGTTCCAAGCCATTGCTTCATCTTTGCTGCTGACTGGACTTCGCCTTTGTTTACATCAACGAAAATCTTTGGAATTTCCAAGACTTCGCGGACGTCGATAGGCTTTCCGTGTCTAATTTCCATGGCCTTATCAGGGTCTTTCAGGACAATTTCAAAATTCTCGCCGCCTTTCTTGATGTGAGCTATGTTGAAAGAAATTTTTTCCTTGTTTGGTGCATAAGTTCCTGCAGGCATCTTATTCTTTTAGTTCGACTTTTTGGATGCCCTTTGCTGTTACTACAGATGCTTCAAGGCGATCTAGCGAAAATTCCTTTTGCAGGACTTCCTTGAAAATGTCAACTGCCAGCTTAACAGCTTCCTCGTACTTCATTCCTTCCTTGTATTTTTTTTCGAGGATTTTGTTGGCCTCAACTGAGCCCATGCCAATGGAATGCGCATAATAGCTAGCATAGATTCCGCTAGGGTCAGTTTCAAACAACTGGTTGCCCTTCTTATCAACGCCAGCGAAAAGCAGCGAGACTCCAAAAGGTCGAATTCCTCCGTATTGAGTATAAGATTGCTCCATGTCTGAGACAAATTTGACAGCACCTTCAACGTCAACTTTTTCCCCGTATGTGAGCTTGTGTTGTTGTGCAAAAACTCTGCACTTTTTTACTATGACTCTTGCGTCCATAGTCATTCCTGAAAATGTTATGACTATGTTTTCGTCAATTTGTGAAATTTTCTTTATAGATTCTGCAACCAGCAATTTTTCCCTGATTCGTCGGTCTGCAACTAACAAAACGCCATCTTTGTGTACGATGCCCAACGTCATTGCGCCGGCACCAACAGCTTTCTTGGCGTATTCAACTTGCAGTAATCTGCCCTCTGGCGAAAACACCGTGATGGCACGGTCGTAACCCATTACTTGTTGTGGTAATACTTGCATTTTATTTTCCTCCCATCCATGATGGCGATATGCTAACTGTCTTATCTGTTGGTGAAACCGTAAGTTGACCGTCAGCAATTAATTTGTCAAGAACGGTGGATGCTCCAGGGCCTAACCCACTACTTTCTAATTCTTCCCGCAAAAAACTGACTTGCGAGCGGTAATTTCTGACTGCTGTCATAATTCCATCTCTGATAGCGTCGTAGTTTGGTTGTTGAGTTTGTTGTCCAAATGCTGTCATGTTTATTCACCTTTTACGTTCGCAATCGTACCTGAAACTTTGACTGCTGAGACCGTGATTTTCTTGCCGCCGAATTCTTTTATCAAAGCCAGCGCTGCTTTGGCTTCATCCACGAATTTGTGTCCTACTCGGATTATAGCTGTGTGTCCGTTCCATGTGTCCGTGAGTAATTGTATTCCAGCGCGAGCCATTCCTAACTCGCCGAGAAGTTGCAAGCCGGCCTGAATGACCAACTTTTCTAAATCACCTTTCTCGACTCTCGAGTCAGAGTCGACTTTTATCCTTATATAACGCTTTCGCTCCTTAGCGGAAGCAGGAATTGCTTTCACGTTCTATCACAATCTACAACATGAAACTAAGTTTAAAAATCTCACTGATGGAAGAAAGTTTTATATTCTGTGATAGCATATATCATATTCCGTGGAGGTGGTATGGACGATCCAAATAATCCAAACAACCCAAAATATGTTGAAATTGTATATGGATTACTTAAAGCTCAGTTAGGTCGCTATAGAGACTATAGAAGTTCGATTTCTGAAGGATCTTCCGCACCCGGTGTTGGTCCGCACATAACGATTGACGAAATTATACCAGAATTTAGGAGGCGCACAGGCATACGTGCTCCGCTTCCTTTCATACGTGTGGCTATCAAAACTTTAGTACAAAATGAAGATCTAAGAGTAGTGGAGCCTAGAACTTTACCAAGGCCAGGCTATTCTGGAACTCATGGCGGGGTCGAGGCCTGGATGCTGGCCCGCAATTTGCCTCTTTCGATAATTGAGCAAAAAGTCCAAGATTATCTAAGCAAACATACACAAGCTGGTGAGCAGGTCAAATCCGAAGGTGGCTTGGCAGGAATAGTCAGAACGGCAACAACGTAAAAGAAAAAAAGAATTAAGCTAGGTAGACAACGTCTTTGGCTCTGACTGGCTTTGTTGTTTTGAGGCCGATGTCGTCGCCTTTCTTTGCTGTTTGAAGCACCTTGTGTTCAACTTGCATTGAAGTCACTTTTTGTTTCAAGTTAGTCTGTGGACCTTCAAACGAAATTGTGTCACCAACCTTAATTGGCGCTTTAACTTCTATTACCGCGACAGAAATCTTGTCAAAGTAGTGCGTTACAACACCAACAGCTTTCTTTGCGGGCACTTTAGCTTTGCCCGTGACCATCTTGTGTGCGACTTTTGGCTTTGCAGTCTTTTTAGCGGGAGCTTTTTTTGCTGGCATAAATACAAGCACCTCCGTAGCTGATTAAAGCTTGGGCATATAAAAACTTATGGTTTAGCCAGCTAGTGAAAAGTGTTTTTAGATATAATTAAATAATCTTAACTTGGAGAAAAGGCATGGAAAACAAGTTCAGGCTGCCTGAAGGCGTTCGTCCAGTAAACTATGACGTTACTCTTGATGTAAATCTCAAAAACTTCAGGTTCAAAGGTGGTGAGTTCATACAACTTGAGATTAAGGAGCCAACGAACGAGATCAAGCTGAATTCTGTTGACTTGAAAATCAATATTTGTGAATTGACGTTAGCGAATAAAAAAAAGGTCAGGCCTGAAATAAGACTAAACGAAGAAAAAGAGCAATTAATCCTGAAATTTCAAGGAAAAGTCTCTGGAAAAGCTGAGCTTTTCATAAACTTCGAGGGTACTTTAAGCGAGACGCTTGCCGGCTTTTACAGGAGTAAGTATGAACACGATGGCGAGACGAAATACCTAGCTACAACACAGTTTGAGCCTGCTGATGCTCGCCGTGCTTTGCCTTGCTTTGACGAGCCAGACTTCAAGGCAACTTTTGAAGTCTCTTTTCTTATAGACCCGAATTTGCAAGCCATCTCTAATACGCCAACAGTAAAGGAAGAAAAAAGTGGAAACAAGAAACTTGTGAAGTTTGCAAAAACACCTTTGATGTCTACGTATTTATTGTATTTGGGCGTCGGCGAATTCGAATTTTTGGAAGGAAATTTAGGTAAAACCAAAATTAGAATTGCAACAACGCCAGGCAAAAAACAATTTGGAGAATTTGCCCTTGATTGCACAAAAAAATTCCTGAAATATTACAACGATTACTTTGGAATTCCGTACCCCTTGCCAAAGCTTGACCAAATAGCCATTCCAGATTTTGCTGCTGGCGCGATGGAAAACTGGGGTGCCATTACTTACAAGGAAGCCGCGGTTTTGTTTGACCCTAAAACAAGCTCTACCGCAACAAAGCAAGCAATTGCAGATACCATAGCACACGAGCTTGCGCACCAGTGGTTTGGCAATCTTGTGACAATGAAATGGTGGAACGATTTATGGCTAAACGAGAGTTTCGCAACTTGGATAGGCTACAAGACAGTTGACAAGTTTTTCCCAGAATGGGATATGTGGAGCCAGTTTGTGGACGAAGAAGTCGGCGGAGCTTTGGGCTTAGACTCTTTGAAAACTTCACACCCTATTGAAGCAGATGTCAAACAACCGCACGAAGTCTCTGAAATTTTTGATGAAATAAGTTACAACAAGGGCGCCAGCATTCTACGAATGCTGGAAAGCCATTTGGGCGAAGAGACTTTCCGCAAGGGCCTGAGAGATTATATGTTGCATCACAAATATGGAAACGCTACGACTTTAGATCTCTGGTCCGCTCTCGGAAAAGTTTCCAATGCTCCTGTAAAAAAGATGATGGCGAGTTGGACTGGCCAGACGGGTTATCCAGTAATCGACGCGCAGATTGAAAATTCAAAATTAATTCTTACTCAGAAAAGATTCCTTCTCGAATCAGACAAGGATCACGAGACGACGTGGATGGTTCCTATCAAAATACTTCTGGACTCAGGCGAGGAGATATCAGTTATTTTGGACGAAAGGAAAAAGGAAGTTTCCCTTAAGAAAAGTCCGAAATGGTTTAAAGTGAATTTCGGGCAAACTGGCTTTTACAGGGTAAAATATCCTGAGAAGATATTGCGGGAACTAAAACCACTAGTCAAAAATAAAAAACTTGGAAATAGGGAACGGTGGGGCCTGCAAAACGACCTGTACGCGCTGACTAAGGCAACGGAAATACCGTTCGCAGCATACTTGGAGTTCATTAATGCATACCTGGACGATGATGACTATCTTGTGAGCCTGGACGTTTCTGGCAAGCTCTCAGGAGTTTACTTTATGTCTTCGGGGAAGCTCAAGAAAAATTTAGAACCGACAGCAGCAGAATTCAACCAAAGAATTTTTGCAAGGCTTGGTTGGGAGACAAGAAAAGGCGAGAAGGAAAATGACGCGATACTAAGGGCATCCACGATTTTTGTTCTCGGGCGAATGGGCAATAAGGATATCTTGAACGAAAGCACCAAGAGATTCCAATATTTCCTTAATAGCCCAAACTCACTGCGACCCGATTTGCGATCAGTAGTTTACCAATTAGCGGCTTGGGCAAGCGATTCCAAAATGTACAAAACTCTAATTGAACAATATACGATAGCCAAAAGCCAAGAGGAACAAAGAAGATTTTTGCGGTCTTTGGCTGGTTTCAAATCCAAGGAACTCATTGAAAAAGCACTTGCCTTCGCTCTTTCTTCCCAGGTACGAGCTCAAGATACGCCGATTCCTGTTGCTGGCGCAGCTGGAAATCCAAATGGCAAAGAATTAGTTTGGATATGGTTTAAGAAAAATTGGCACGAACTGAAAAAAAGATACGGAGAAGGTGGCAATGTCAAGATGCTGGATAGAATGATAGGTTTGCTAGGCATATTGACTGATATCAGGTTTGAGAAAGAACTAAAAGAATTTTTTGACAAGGATCCTTGCCCTGGAACAGAGATGGGCGTAAGACAAACTTTGGAAGTTATTAGAATAAATTATAGATTTTTGAAAGCAAATTCCGGACTTTAGATATTAGATGCATCCTTTACAAATATATTTAAAGTTAAGCAAAATTTGAACCGCATGCTAATAGACGTAAAGGGCCTCACTAAAAAATACGAGAAGCTAACGGCAGTGGACAACATTAGCTTTTCTATTAAAGAGGGCGAGACTTTTGGATTATTAGGGCCCAACGGCGCCGGTAAAACTACAACGTTAATGATGCTGGCAACCTTGCTGAACCCTAGCGGAGGCACAGCTTCAGTCAACAACTTCGACATTGTCAAACAGCCAGCGAAAGTTAGGCAATCTATCGGCATGGTCTTCCAGGACCCAAGCTCCGATGACTTGCTTACTGGCTATGAAAACCTGCGATTGCACGCTATGATGTTTGGCGTGCCTGCAGCCGAGAGGGAAAGCAGGATTAGCGAGGCTTTAGCCCTGGTCGATTTAACAGATAGGAAAGATGACCTTGTGAAAAAATATTCTGGCGGCATGAGGCGCCGATTGGAATTGGCACGCGGCTTATTGCATCAGCCAAAAATCTTGTTCTTGGACGAGCCAACTTTGGGCTTGGACCCTCAAGCTCGTGATCTAGTTTGGCGCTACATAGAGAAGCTATCGAGCGAAAAGAAAGCCACAATCATAATGACCACGCATTATATGGACGAAGCAGACAAATTATGCGACAGAATCGCAATAATTGACCACGGGAAAATAGTTGCCCTGGATTCTCCGGATACACTAAAGAAAAAATTAGGCGGAGATATAATAAGATTGAAAGTCAAAGATCCAAATATTTCTGCTATAAAGAAATTAAAATTTGTAAAAAAAGTCGACAGGCTTGATGACACGGTCTCAATTACAGTCAAAGGTGCTAGCAAGCACCTGCAGGAAGTTTTGAAAGTCGTTGGTGATGTAGAATCTGTTGAGTTGCGTACGCCAACGCTAAACGACGTGTTCTTGCACTTTGCCGGTAGGGAGTACAAACCAGAAGAAGAAAATGCGGAAGGAGGCTTTGGCCAAAGAGTCTTGGCTTATCAGGCAAAAAAATGAGCGAACTTAGCGGGCTATATGCGATTTGGGAGAGAGAATTCAGAATCTTCTTAAGAGAAAAATCCCGCGTCGTGGCTTCAATAATATCGCCGTTGCTATGGCTCTTTGTCTTTGGCTCAGGATTGGGATCCACAGTAACGATAAAGTCCCTAAACTACCAAACTTTCATTTATCCAGGAATAATTGTCATGTCTGTATTGTTTACGTCCATTTTCTATGGCGCTTATGTAATATGGGATAAACGGCTAGACTTTTTGAAAGAAGTTTTAGTTTCGCCGCTAAGCAGGACAACAATTTTCTTTGGAAAAGCTTTGGGCGGTGTCACAGATTCAGTTTTGCAGGGAACGATATTGATTTTGTTGGGCCCATTATTTGGGGTGCATTTCGGCTGGAACTTGATTTTAATTTACCTGTTCCTCTTCATTCTGGTAACAAGCTTGGTAAGCATAGGATTGATTTTCGGAAGTGTAATAGAATCGCCGGAAGGTTTTGGCCTAATTATGAGTATGGTGAATTTTCCGCTCTTTTTCTTGTCAGGCGCGCTCTTCCCCCTGGATAATTTGCCTACGTGGTTGAAAGTATTTACAAGACTAAATCCCGTGACTTATGGCGTAGATGCGATAAGAGGTCTTATGCTTGGAACATACACTTTCAGCTTGCTAACTGATTTCGTAGTTCTGTTAGGTTTCGCAATCGTAATGGTACTTATTGGAACTTACGCTTTCAAGAAGATGAAAGTCTAGAATTAAGCCTTGGCTTCTAGAGTCTTTACTCTGTTTCCGCGTCTTTATCCCATTGTTCATGCGCGTCTTGGCGAACTTGCTCCATCATTTCTACTCGCGCTTCGTGCCGCTTGGTTGCAACTTGCCTCTCTTTTGCGCCATGAGTCCTGTTCAGATTAGTTACGTATCTTGAAAGCTGGTCTTTATGGCCTGCAATTACTTCAACTGTCTTTGCAAATCTTTTGGATAAGCCCTCTATGTCATCTTCGCCAATTGTCAATAGCTGCAAGTTGGTGAATAAATAGGAATTAAGGGGTTGCCCGCTCAATACAGATGCATCGTGGAAGTCCCTTATTATAGGACTCGTACTTGCTGTCCATCCGTCAGTTACGCCTTTGCCAAATTCAACTTCAACAGGAAAGCATAGAGCCATATCTTGTGTTATGACTGCGTTCCTGGTCCAATCGCGCTCTTCTGCCTGCCTGAACAGTTCAAGGTATTTTTCCCTGTTCATTTCTCCAGCATACTGAAGCGCGACATCCAAGCCGTCCTGCGCGTAACCGTGTTTGTGGCTGTGGTAAGATTCAGAATGAGAAACAATTCGGATTTTTCCGTCATCAGGGAGCTTCGATAACTGCATTGCGGAATTCGCAATGTCTTCAAGAGAATAATCTCTTGTATCTGAAGAGAATCTTATCGCCTTGATGTATTTGTCTGTGCCAGTGCTCTCAGCTGACTTTTGGATTTCTCGGGTAATTAGATAATTTCTCAGGACACCAAAGCCAGCTTCGGATGCAACAAAAAGGTCGCCATCTCTTTGGAAAAAGATAGGTTTGGTGTCGCTAATTGCTGTAATAATGCCAGTTACTATATCCAATGCGTGTTCTTGTTTTGCCACAGGAAAAATCGGCAAAAAAGTCTTTTAAATTGTTCGAAGAATTCTTACTTGGCTTTTGCTTTGACGGGCCTTGTCCACTTTAGCTTTACTGGGTTTCTGCCTAGCTTTAGCATGTATTTTTCGCACTTGTTTGAATGAAACCAGAGAACCTTGCCTGTATTCTGGATGAACATCAGTCCTGTTCCGCGTTCGAATTCCTTGTTGCAATAAGTGCATTTTGGCATTATCGCTTTCTTCCCTTTAAGGGGGAAGCCTCGATTTCAGTTTCTCTAAGCATTAAGATGTCGCCGATTTTTATCGGACCAATTACGTTCCTTCTGATTATCTTGCCAACATCTCTGCCGTCAAGAACTTTAACTCGGACTTGTCTTCCACCTTCTCTTGTTCCCATAGAACCAACAATTTCCATTACTTGAGCAGGAGCTGGCTCGCCAACTACAAAAGACTTTGATCTCTCTTTAATTCCGCCTTCTGGTGAAGTTTTTGCTGGCTTTTTAGGTGGTTCACCCATGAGAATTATGAAAAAATCGCGTTTGCGATTTTTCCATTCCTGAAATTGAATACCATTTGTTCAACAATTTTAGTTACGCTTTAGGATGCTCCGTAGCGCCTATAGCACGAGGTGCAGCTGAAACTTTTGTTTCAGGTGCTTCTGCAGCAGGTGCTGCTTCAGCTTTCTCTTCCTTTTTTCTTGGAGCTCTTGGCTTCTTTGGCTTTTCCTCAGTAGGCTTTACTTCAGCAGCCTTTGCTTGCTGCATCTTTGGTGTTTCCGCTTTCTTGCCAGTCAAGATTTCCAATTGCTCAACGATTTGAGCCATCTTTTTTGCAGCGTCGCCAGCATTTGCGACTGCAACAGCTGTCGTGCCGACAGGCAAACCAGCAGCCGCTCCTAAGTCGGCTTTTGCTGGAACCCAGACACAGGGTATCTTCTTCTCGTCGCAAAGCATTGGTATGTGCAGTATGATTTCTTGAGGATTAGTATCAGAAGCTATAGCAACAAGTTTTGCCTCGTTGCGTTCTACAGATTTTGTGGCCTCGTTAGCTCCTTTTCTGAGCTTTCCACCAGAAGCGCGAATATCTTGAATAAGCTGAATAACCTTGTCAGTCAATTCCTTTGGTACTTCGATTTTTGCCATCCTCTTTCACTCTTCCATCATCGGATAAGAAAGCACAACTTATTGCCTTTAAAAATGTTACTGCAGAGGGAAAAATTGTTAGCTGAGATGCTGCAAATCACTACATAATTTTTATAAGGTATACCTTTTCGCAACATGATATGGGACGAGAAAAAGCAATGTTTCCACATTACGCGCCGCCAGAAGCCTTGAAATACATTAGGAGATATGTTAAAGAACACGGAAATGTAGTTCCAAAAGAAGATAGCACCGAAGCCCACAATTTGCGCAGTAGACTTCTAATTATTGGAGAAGAAGACAGACAAGAATTTTTAGGATTGGACGAGGCTTTTGCTGTAAGTGCGCTGGAAACTTATGTTTCGAAGTTTGGCAACGTTATTCCTGATGATAATACTGGCGTAAGTAGACTTTACGATTTGCTTGATCGCGCGCCAAAGGACGCAACGGCGAGATTTACTAATTTAGCACTTGGTGTGACGGCTTATTTTGAACAGCAGTATGCTAAAGTTACACACGGATTAAAGGACGGCGTACAAGCAGAAGGCATCGCTAGAAGAGCCGTTATTAAAGATAAAATCGAAAAGTTGAAAATAAAGTTTGGATTAGAAAAAATTATTGATGCCCAAAAGCAAAAACCAGCTTAGATTTTTCTTTCTTGTCTAATCTGCAGAAGCCAAATCTCTCAAATTGTATTATGTCGCCGACTTTTAGCTTGCTTGCGTTTGCTTCTGCCAAGCCTTCTACTTTCTTGCCATTTGGCATTAGAATTTCAGTTTCGATGTTGCCATCTGAAACCCACTGAATTCTTGGAATGTCCTTGTTCTCTTCGCTCGTAAACTGCGAGGTGTTGTCCAACTTTACATTAAACAAGTGCATCAATCGCACTTCTTTGCCTCTTAATTTCAGGAAGTCGTCTCTTGGCACAAAAATTGTCTTACCAACTTTGATTTTGCGAGTTTTTTCAACATTTGGACGGATTTTAGCCTCAATTTCTTTTATTGATGGCATATTTTTGACTTCGGTTTTTACAGGATTCGGCACAAACCAATATCTGTCCGCTATCGGATCTATAACTTCGCGGTTGTACGCGTCCAAGTTTTTGAAAAAATCTTCAACAGAAACAGTCTTGTCGTTTAAGGACGGCCCGATTTCAATTGCAAATCTCATCAAAGACTCTGGCGTGTAACCTCTGCGCTTAAGTGCGCGCAAAAAGGGCAAGCGGACATCATCCCAGCCAGAGTATTTATGTTCTTCAATCTTCTCTCTTGTTTTTGTTGTGCTTAATTCAAAACCTTTGAAGTTAATCCTACCAACGTGAATTCCGGTTGGAAGAGGCCAGCCCATATGTTTCTGCAAAATGTTCTGTCTTTTCTCGTTGTCCGCGTGGTCTTTTCCCCTTACTGAGTGCGTCACGCCAAGCTCGTAATCGTCGATTGCAACTGCAAAATTCATTAGCGGCCAGACTCGATACTTCTTTTTCTGCCGCGGATGCGTAGATTCATTAATTCGCAGAGCCGGCCAGTCTCTTAGTGCGGGGTTCTTATCCTGCAGATTTGTTTTTATCCTGACTACTGCGCCGCCTTCGGGTATGTCTCCAGAAAGCATGCCTTTCCATCTTTTCAGTTGTTCTTTAACTTCAAGATTCCTATCAGGGCAAGCTTGTCCTTTTATCATCAATTCCTTCCATTTTTCAGAATCGCAAACGCAAACATAAGCGTGGCCTTTCTTCAGAACTTCTTCGGCCCACTTGTAGTAAATTTTCATCCTGTCAGATTGAACATAAACTGCAGCAACATTATCTCGTGTAGCCCAGTTTGCATCTTCTGGAATAAGGTCGTAAGCTTTCACATCTATATTATCGGGATTAGTATCCTCGATTCTGATCAAGAATTTTCCATCGTACAGTTTGCAGTATTCAGAATTAAGTCCCATTACAAGTGCGTGACCGATATGCAGAGGTCCGGATGGAGACGGTGCAAACCGCATTACCACTTTCCCTTTGACTGCGTTTGGCAATTCTGGCAGAACCTTTTCTTTTGGCTTTTCTTTTGGAGCAAAGAATTCCGGATAGATTTCGTGCAGCTTTTTTTCCTGTTCTTGCAAACTAAGTTTGTTGACTTTTTGCACGATTTTTTGAACTTGTGGAGCAATTTGTTTCAAGTGAAGCCGCAATTCCGGCTGCTCAGCAAGAATTTTTCCAATAACCGCTCCAGGTTGAGCCTTACCACCGTGAGGAAAAGCGTTGGCGAGAGCGTGCTTTTCTATTAGCAAATCTATGTCCTTTGGCTGGCTTTTCGGCATAATATCCATTCTAAGAAGACAAATATAAGCCTTGCCACAACCTTTAAATCACTTTCCCAAAATTCAGCTCTATGGGCGAGCAAAAGGAGGGTTCTAAAGAAGTCACACAAGAAGAGCCCAAGAAGTCGTTCTCTTTAGGAAAGCTAAAACCATTCGCAATTGGCGCAGCCATATTAATATTCATAGGCGTTTTGTACGTCCTTTACACAACTTTGCCAAGCGGTAATTTGCCTCCGAATACAACAATAACTGGAGATTTGGCGGTGCTAAATCCTTCTGACCTTACGATACTATCCGGTTGGACGCTTTCCAAGGAAACTGGCTTTGCAGATGTTTCCGAAGCGACCAAGAAAGTCTTTCTTGCCAGTGGCGTAACCGACATGGCCACCTGGCAATTTACGAGGGGCGCTGAAACACTTACGTTGCAGGTCTTTTCATTTGACTCGGCAGAAAATTTCAATACTACTGAGAAAAAATTAACGGCATCATTTGGCAATATTCAATACTTTGCTGATGTTGGGAATGTCAAGGGCATAATTGGAGCTTACAAAATTTCCGGAAGCAACAGCCCGTTGGCCCTGTATTTCTCGCAAAACAACACGGCATTTCTGCTGACTTACTACAACCAGAATGGTGTCTACAACTCAACCAGCTACAAGGACGATAGCCAATTCATGCGGTATGTCGGAGAAAGAACTCTGGAAAAATTAGGCTAGATTTCTGAGCCTGCCAAAGTATAGAGGCTTATCAATTTCTGGAATTGCCCAAACTTCAAAATCGCTTAAGCTCCCTTGCAAGAAGGGGCTTAGTAGGGTCTCAGATGCTACATCTGTGCCTTCTGTTACAAGATTAAATGATGGAATAACGATTATGGTTTTGTTGTGCCACTTGCCTTTCAGGAAGCATTTCACTTTTTCAGACACAAACTCGTCAGTCAATTTTATTGCAGGATGCTCGTGACCCATAACGAAAACACTTTTCTCCAGGACGTCAGGATCAACAGGGATTTGGTCACCGTGCAGGATTGCAAAGTCTCCGACACAAAGGTGATTTTGCACCTTCAAGTTCTTCTTGTTTGCAATCGGTTGCAAGACAGGGTCGTGATTGCCCTTCAATAGAACAATTTCCTCGCAATTTTTTGACATCAGGTCTAGAATTTCAAAAATATCAAGCCACTCCTGTCGGTTTATGCTTCCAAACTCGTGCTTCAAGTCCCCAGATACCACTATGGTTTTCAGTTTCTTCTTTTTAGTCTGCAGTTTATCAAAAATAGCTTGCAATCTTTCCTTCGTATCCTTCAATTGGTGTCTTGGTATCATAATGCCGCGATTGCTTAGAGCTTCCTCATATCCGAGATGAAAATCGCTGACAACCAGTATTTTTTGCTCTGTCAAATGCAATCCCAAGTCAACTATTTCGGCGCCTTCAATGACTTCCATGTTTCATTCCTATCTTAGCTAATACTTGATTATGCATTCTTCTGATAAATTCCAAGCGGTCCTCCGTTCTCAATATATCTGAGTAACCACGGGCTATCAAATTCAGCGCAAATGGGCTCGGAATTTGCGTCTGGAGTTCTTTTACGGCTATAGTGCCGTCTTTTAGCCAGCCAACAATCTTTTCAGCGTTCTTTATGTCCATAAGGTCTTCCAGAACTTCTCTTCTCGCTTCTTTCAAGATTGGGAAATTTTGAGAGATTCTCTTGCAAGCATTAATCAAAATCTGAGAGCTTACTTGCTGCCTTCCAACAGTTTTTCTTTGTCCTTTATAGTTCCTGATTATCAGTAGACTTCTGCCTGCGCAATGCCTAAATCTTCTTTTCAGAATGTCAGTCTGGTCTATTGCTAGCTTCAGTAATTCATACAGATTTTCCTTTTTCAACTGGTCCAGGCCTTCTTTTGCGCTTAATTGCTGCTTTGATAGCAGGTAAAAATTCTGGTCGGTTATTGAAATCAGAATATTTGTATGCTGGAGCTTTGAGTAAATGTAAGCTAGTGCTCTTGAAAGTGCATCATTTACTCTTCTTCCAAAGCAAGTGTGGAAAATCAAGTAGTGTTTATTTTCAAAGACCAGGTCTTCAACAAGAATTCTTTTGTCAGTAGGCATAGCCGCATATTCCCATTGCTCCTTGAAGTATTCGTAAATGGAATTTGCTGCGTGCCCATCCACGTACAGGTATTCTTTTATGAAATCTAAGACCTCGGCTCTTGATTTATACCTGTTGAACTTCTCTTCCATCAGGCGCCTGAATTTCTGTATCGACATTGCAAGTTCGAAGTTAAGAGGCAGCATGTCTGAAAACCAACTTGGAATTGTTGGCACTTTGCCAGGTGCGGGCTTTACTTGAGCGACCATTCCTCTGCTGAATTCGTAACGGTAAGTATTTCCGCCCAAGACAAAAATATCTCCTTTCTTCATTCTCATCAAGAATTCTTCGTCAATTTTGCCAACAACTTGGTCGCCTTCTTTTACTAGTACGTATGATTCGTCTGGGATGGTGCCTATATTTGTTGAATACAGGACTCTTGCAAGCTTTGACCTTTTCCCAACGTATCCTGTTGCTTCATCATACCAAATTTTAGCATACACGTGCCTGTATTCCAGTTCCGCATAATCGCCAGTAAGGTACTTTACAACGTTAATGAAGTCGTCTTTGGGCAAATTTCTGTAGCAGTAGCTTCTCTTTATGGTTGCAAATATATTTTCAATGTGATCTTTTCCTTCAATTGCAATTCCGTAGATATGTTGTGCAAGAACATCCAAGCAGTTTTCAGAAATTCCTATTTTGTCAATCTGTTTTTCAATAGCGTTCTTCAAAATCACGCAATCTTCAACCAAATCGTCTCGGTCTATGACCAAAAATCTTCCTTTGATATCATCGTGCAGCCTATGTCCGCTTCTGCCAATTCTTTGCAGAGCTCTGGAAACAGATTTAGGGCTGCCCAACAGGACAACTAAATCAACGTAACCTATGTCAATTCCAAGCTCCAAGCTTGTAGAACAGACAACGCACTTTAGCTCGCCATTTTTCAATCTCTGTTCGGTGTTTAATCTTAGTTCTCTGGAAAGCGAAGAGTGGTGCGCCTCTATGTTGCCGTCATAAAGTTTAGGATACCTTGTCTTCAAATTGTGCACAACTCTTTCAGTTGCAGCTCTTGTATTTGTGAAAATCAAAGTAGTTTTATGGCCTTGTATCATATCGTTCAGCATTTGATAAGTTGCTCTTTCAAGTTCTGTTTGCGTGACATCCATTATGTTTTCGACTGGAGAAATAACTTTCAAGTCCAATTTTTTGATAAATTGTGAATTAACAATTGAACAGTCACGGGGTTTGCCATCATATTCATAACCAACTAAGAATTGTGCAACTTCTTCTAAAGGTGCTATGGTTGCTGATAAGCCTACGCGAGTGAAAGGTCCAGCAAGGTTTTGCAGCCTTTCCAGGCTCAAGGACAAGTGCACGCCTCTTTTTCCGCTAGCTAGCGCATGAATCTCATCTACTATTACCCACTTGACATCTCTCAAGCGTTCCCTAAATTTTGGCGCGACAAGTTGAATGGCTAGAGTTTCAGGAGTTGTAATTAAGATATGTGGCGGTTTTAAAAGCATCTTAGCTTTCTCAGAAGCTGTGGTGTCTTCAGTTCTTACAAAGACCCTTATTCCGAGGTCTTTTTTGGCTTCAGCCTCTATCTCAGTCAAAGGTTCCAATAAGTTACGTTTAATATCATTATTCAGCGCCTTGAGCGGGCTTATGTAGACCGCGTATACTTTGTCGTCTAATTTACCTTGCTCGGATAGAGAAATAAGCTCTGAAATGATTGTTGTGAAAGCGGAAAGTGTTTTTCCAGAACCAGTTGGTGCAGAAATTAATGTATTTTTCTTGTTGTGTATGTTTAAAATTGCGCCTCTTTGTGGTGGACTGAAGTTTTTGAATTTATTTTTAAACCAAGTACTAACTAAAGGATTAAGCTGTCTAAGTATGTCTACATCTTTGTATTCCGTAGTTTCAAACTCTACCATTTAAGCGCTTGAGGCCGATTTTTAGGCGTTGTTTACTTTTAAGGCTTTGCCATAGAAACCCTATTATAGATACAATATGCAGTAATTATCATGCGGATAATAATTCACATTGACCTGGACGCATTCTATGCTTCTGTAGAGATTAGGGATAATCCTAAGCTTGAAGGCAAGCCAGTTGTGGTTGGTGCAGACCCGAAAAAAGGCTTTGGGCGTGGAGTTGTAAGCACTTGCAATTATGAAGCAAGGAAATTCGGCGTTCGGAGCGGAATGCCGATTAATTTTGCTTATAGAAAATGCCCAGACTGTGTTTTCTTGCCAGTTGACATGGATAAATACGTTGAAGAGTCCATTGCCAGCCAAGAGCTTTTCAGGAAATATGCAGACCTGTTTGAGCCTGGCGGTATTGATGAGTTTTATCTGGACGTTTCAGAAAGGTGCAGCAATTACAAAGAAGCCGAAGGATTAGCAAAAGAAATTAAGGAAAAACTTAGAGAAAAAAGAAAGCTGACATGCTCAATTGGAATTGCCCCTAACAAACTTATGGCGAAGATCGCTGCTGGAAGGCAGAAGCCTGACGGCCTTACCGTTGTGAAGCCAGCCGAGGTTTTGGATTTCCTTGCGCCTATGGAAGTCGACGCGCTTTTGGGTGTCGGTCCAAAGACAAAAGCAAAGCTGAATGAGCTTGACTTTTTCACTGTAAAAGACATAAGAAAAGTTTCCATGTATCAATTAGTTGAATGGCTAGGGAAATTTGGCGCCGTGCTTTACGATGAAGCCCGCGGAATTGACGATAGCCCTATAATCGAGGAATGGGAAGCAAAGTCAATTGGAAGGCAAATAACTTTTGAAAAGGACACAAAAGACAGGAAGAAAATTCTTGATACTCTAACAGAAATTGTTAACGACACTATAAAACAGGTCAAAGCTGAGAAGTTAAAATACAAAACAGTTACCGTGAAGATACGTTACGAGGATTTCTTCACAACTTCCAAGGCCAAGACGTTAAAGGAAGACCGCGGCGATGAAAAGACTGCGCAGTTATTGGCCCGGGAGCTTTTGATACCCTTTTTATCTGACGACAGGAAAATCAGACTGATCGGCTTTTCAGTTTCAAAGCTGGGAAAAATTTAACGCTTACGTCCCGAAGCTTTCAGCATTTGCCGATAATTTTCGTATGTTTGGCTACCAGTTTTGCTCAGCCTGTATCTGCGTATACCTGATTCAGTATCGAAGGCTACTATACCTGACTCAATTAACCCCGTTAGTTTATCAGTAACTAAGTACGGCAAGTCGGGTGTACGGAATTCAGCAGGAACCTTTTTGCTAACACTTTGCAATAATTCCGGATGCTTAACCGGATCATCTTGCACATCAGGTAATTCCTTCAGAATAATTCTCACAAGTTCGTCTCCTTTAATAATGTCAACTGGTGATTTTGGACCGCTCGCAACACTAACCATGGTGCGTTTTACAGAAATGAAACTTTCAAATATCTTTCGCTAGTTAACGCCCAGCATTATTTTGAGTTCTTCAGAAGGCTTCCAAGGCGGTTCAAATGTAACTTCTATTTCAACATCCTTGAGCCCGCCCAATTTCATAATCTCTTCCCTGATGCTGTACAAAAGAAACTCGCCGTATGGGCAAAATGGCGTTGTGAAGGTCATTTTTATCTTAACTAGGTCTTGCTCTATCTTTAAATCGTATATCAACCCGAGTGTCCAGACGTCCATTTTAATCTCGGGATCGTAGCAGGTTTTTAGCACTTCAACTACTTGCTCTTTTGTTGCCATTTTAGATATTAGAAATTAAGAGCAACAGCCGCCACCACAGCAGCCGCCTTGTGGTTTCTTTGCCTGCTTCTCGCATTCGCAGTCCTTAAGCAGCTTGCCACATTCGCACGTTTCTTCTTTGGCTTTCATATAGAATTAAATAACTTATCCAGCTTTAAACTTTTCCATAGAAATATATTAATAACTAACGACAAAACAAATCTTGATGTCTGGCATAGAAGCAGGTTATATTGGAAATGCAGCTGGAGTTCTGGATACCACTAAATTTGAGTTGGAAAATCTTGCGCGCTCACAAGCCAACTTCATCGTAACTAAAAGTATGACTATTGAACCCAGAAAAGGCAATCCTGAGCCAAGACTTAAGACTTGGGGTTTTTCTTCTACAAATTCCAATGGTTTGGCAAATCTAGGTGTTGATGCTTATTGCGTAATTATACCTGAAATAGAAAGCAAATACGATACAATAGTCGTACCTAGCATTTCTACGTCTGATAATGTCGAGTTAAGCGTAATCGACCAGTACAAATTAATGGTTTCAAAACTTGAAGCCATCGGAGTAAAACGAATTCAGTTCAACACTTCTTGCCCGAATCTCCCGGGAAAGCCGATGATTGGAAATTCTCCAGAAACTTTGGATGATATGTTCAAGGAAGCCAGGCCAAGCAATATACCATTTAGTGTTAAAGTTCAACCTTACAATACAGACCCTATATTGTTCAAGCAAGTAGTAGAAACCATGTTGAAATATAAACCCGCAGAAATTGTAGCAATAAATTCTATACCACTTAGTATGTTTATTGATACTTCTACAATGAGGAAAACCCTGCGCCCGAACAATGGCTGGGGTGGATATGGTGGTGCAGGCATATTGCCAATCGCTACAGGGGAAGTTAACAGGTGGTATAGGGAAATTCAACGGCGCGAACTTCCAACTAAAGTAATAGGCTGTGGTGGCGTTTACGATTTGGATTCGGCACTTCAACACCACATGGCTGGAGCATACGCCTTGGAAATTGGAACGTGGTTTTTGCAAGAAGGCACCGGCGTATTTGCCCAATTAAAGCGCGCACGTGATGCTTGGTTAGCAGACAGAGGTTACGACATTTCTGATATAATAGGTATTGCTGAAAGAAATCCTGAAGTTTCTGAAATAGTGACTTAGTATGGCTTACGCGATTTGTTTTGTGCAGCCAAGCAATTCTTTTAAATAACTTAGTACTACCCTAAATCGGATGGATTACGCGACCGAAATCGCTAAAGCTGCCTTGAGGATTGGCGCGATTTCTTTACGTCCTGATAAGCCGTTTCAGTGGGCTTCTGGTTTCTTTATGCCAATTTACAACGATAATCGCAAGCATCTTGGCTACCCAGAGAACCGCAAACTGATAACGGGCGCTTTCAAACACCTGATTGAAACTAGCGGTACTGCAGTAGATATGGTGTCGGGTACAACCACCGCAGGAATTGCTCCGGCAGCTAGCTTGGCCCAAGCATTAGACGTTCCAATTAACTTTTTTGATGGTAGTGGAGAAAGCCAAATAATAGTGCAGTACGCCCCGGAATTTGTTGGGTCATTAGTCGATAATATACCTGATGAAGAATGCGACGTTATTGTAAGTACATGTCCTGCAGCCATCATACCTGCGGTTTATGCTGCTAACAAAAGAGGTTTACCCTTTGCGTACGTAAGAGAAAAGCCAAAGAAGCACGGTCTGGAACAACAAATCGAAGGCGTGGTAAAAGAAGGCCAACGCGCAATCCTAGTAGATTTCCACAACAAATATAGTTATTTAGAGCGCCCGACCGGCTCGGACATTAATCTGGTTGGTGCTGGCGCCAAAGCGGCTTTGGAAAAAGCCGGCTTAATTATCAAGGCGACAGTATCAGAAGATATTTTTCCCCGATATATTACTCCACGACTAGAGGGCAAAAGACTTCTGCACATAGAAGATTTAGTAAGTACTGGCGGAAGTTGCACGGAAGAGATTCAAGCTTATAGAAACTGGGGCGCAAAAGTTGCTACAATTGGAAATGCTAATGTAGAATCGTGCCAGGCAATATTCTCTTACGATTTCCCAGAGACCGTAGCTCGCTTTACTGCGATTAATTGCAGACTGGACCGGGCTTTAGGCTACGATCACCTATTGACAACGGCCGTAGCCACAGGAGACATAAAACCAGAGCAACACGAAATGCTAAGAGATTGGCGAACGGCCCCATTCGAGTGGGGAGCTAAGCACGGTTTCCCGCCAGTAGCTAAAACATAATGGAAATAAAATTGACTGAGAAAGAAGAATTGGCCAGGAAAAGAGTTTGTCTGGCACTAGATACACCAACAGTACCGCAAGCATTAGATTTGGCTGCAGAATTATCTGATTTGGTTGGTTCTTTCAAAGTCGGGAAAACTTTACACACTGCCGCAGGCAATGATGGCGTACCAATAGTGCGCGAGATTTACAAGAGGCGCGGCGAGGTATTTCTAGATCTAAAGTTGAAAGATACGCCGGACCAAGTTTACGGCGCTGCAAAGGCTTGCGTCGTTCCTGGTGTGTACATGTTTAACCTTCACCTTGATGGTGGAGAGGCGATGTGCAGAGAGGCGCTCCGTGCTGCAAAAGAATCTGCAACCGCCCAAGGTATACCCGTGCCAAAGGTAATTGGTGTTACTGTGCTTACCAGCTTGAATGACAAGGACTTAGAGGTACAAGGTATACCCGAAAGCTACAAAGCGCATGTTTTGAGAATGACTGGGTTGGCCCGCGAGTGGGGCTTAGACGGTGTTGTATGTGCCGCAAACGTGGCCGGAGAAATGGAAAAACAGTTCGGCCAGTGGTTATATGTCACACCCGGAATAAAGTATGCTGGCGTACAGAATGTTGGACAAAAACAGCTCGATACACCAGACGGTGCAGTTCAAGCTTGTAGCAGTTCTATACTAGTCGTAGGAAGTGCCATAACCAAAGCAAAAGATCGACGCGCGACGGCTTATGAAATCTTGCAAGTTATGGCAAAGCATCTCTAGATGGAGCGGTTTTGGGAAGTTGATTTTGCCAGAGGTATTGGCATTCTTATGATGCTGGCTTCCAATTTTGTTACGGATTTGCAGTATTTTGCTAACTACTCTGCTCACGAAACTTTCTGGTGGCTGTTTGCAATTGCAACAGCATCAATTTTCTTGCTGGTAGTTGGAGTTTCTTTGAATCTTAGTTACTCCAAGGATGCTAAATTTAATAAATTCTTGAACAGAGGCGGCTTCATCTTCGCGTTGGGCGCTATTATAACGGTAGTAACATGGATTTTTGTTCCGGAAGATTTTATTCGCTTCGGAGTCCTACATTTAATTGGCCTCTCAATAATAATTGCGTATCCTTTCCTGAAATTGGATAAGAAATTTGCTCTTGCTGCTGGCGCAGCCGTTATTTTAATCGGATTTTTAGTTGCTAAATTGACCGCAGCAACAAACCATTTGCTTTTCCTGGGGCTCACAACCGCAAATTTCTCCTCTTTAGACTATTTCCCGCTCTTTCCTTGGCTCGGCGTTGTGCTAATTGGGGTTTTCTTAGGAAAATATCTTTATCCTGAAGGGAAGAGAAGCTTTGACGTGTCAGATATAAGATTTTCAAAACAGATTTCCTTCTTAGGCAAGAACTCTCTGGCAATTTACCTTATCCACCAGCCAATCTTTCTGACTCTACTGTACTTCTTTATCGCGTAATCGTTAGCTTTTCAAGTTCCGTCATCATGTCGTGGAACTTTGGCTTGCCGAAGTGCTTTCTAATTGGCTCTAAGATGTCTGAAATTGCTTTTGCTACTGCTGGCTTCAAGTCTGCTGGGTGCAGCTTGCCTTCGGAATAGACCTTTGCCAAGTCATCAAAATCGGTAAAGTGCACGTTTCCGCCGAATTTTGTTGGTCTTTCGATAGTAAGTTCCTTATTTAGCTTGAAAACAATGTGCTTTGTCCAGTCTAGAACAGGATTGTACTCTGTCTCGCGCTCCGGACAGAATGCAGCCATTAATTTCGCTTTGATATTGGCTTCAGAGTCTGTCAAGAATACTGCGGTCTTAGGCTTGGACTTTGACATTTTCATTTCTGTGATGACGTCCTTTAGCTTGTCTTTTGGAATTGGCCAGATTGGAGGCTCTTGCAAGCCAAGCATGAAATGGTGATGCAAGGCAATTGGTTTGTAAATCTCTTCGTGGCCATTATGTTTTCTCTTCAAAGACATTCCGTACTTCAGAGAACCGGCAACATCGCGGGCAATCACATGAGCTTTTCTCTGGTCCATTCCTGCGTGCGCTAAATTTATACCTTGAGCGAATATGTCTGCAACTTGCATTGCAGGATACATCAAAAGTGCAAAGCTAACATTTTCAGCTTCTTTTCTGCCAGTAATAGTGATGCTTCGCATCATTCTGGCCAGGTTTGTGTTTTTAGCTATTTCAAGAACAGTAGTCCAGTATTCATTGCCTAATTTTTCATATAATTCCGACCCTAAAACGAATTTTACCTTGTTTGGATTTGCACCGCAGACCTCAAGGCTTTTCTTGAAACCTTCTACGTAATAGTTAACTGCGGTCTTTTTGATCAAATCCAAGTCTCCGCCAAGCTTTCCATTAATCCAAGCGTGGTAATCTGCAAGGAAAATCTCGCAATCAACACCTGCCTTTTGCAGGTCTGCAATCTTGGATGCTGTAACAAGGCCAGTTCCAAGGTGCATCAAGCCGGAAATCTCAAAGCCTATGTAGTGATTAAGCGGCAAATCAGTTTGGATTGCTGTCTTGAGGTCTTCCTCAGTAAGAATTTCCTCTGTTGGAGGCGCTTTAATCAGGTCAAGCTTTGTGGCCGAGTCCATTAACTTTTAAACCAAACTTGATTATATAAGCATTATGAAAAATTGCTTTCGCATAACGGTGCAATTTTTCAGACCTAAAATCAGGAGATTTTATTTATGAAAATTCGCTTACAAATCTACCTTGCGCGGTCTGGTTTAGCTTCTAGCCGAAGGAAGGCTGAGGAGCTTATTACCGATGGTAAAATTCTAGTTAACCAGAAAGTTGCAAAACTTGGGGACAAGGTTGACCCTGACCAAGATTCGGTTCAATTTGCCGGTGAAAAAGTTGAGGCTATCAAGAAGAAAATCTACATTATGCTGAACAAGCCAGCCGGCTATCTCGTTTCTAAATCTGACACTCGCGGCAGGAAGCTTGCTCACGAATTGTTGAAGGAACCGTCCATTAAAGGCGAAAAGTTATCTGAACTGGAGCAACAGACTATGTTTAATGTCGGTAGGCTGGATCTAGATACAGACGGCCTGCTTTTATTTACAAACGACGGCGAATTTTCTCTGCGGTTAACGCATCCACGCTACCACGTAAAGAAAACTTATATTTCAAAAGTAAAAGGCAGGATTTCAAACAGGTCTGTTGAGAGATTAAAGCACGGTATTACTATTAGAATCAGGGACGGACACGAATTAATACATTATCAGACTTTGCCAGCAGAAGTTCGAGTTCTTGGAAAAGGCAAGGAAGACTTCTCAGTTGTTGTGATAAAAATTAGAGAAGGCAGGAAAAGACAAGTAAGAAGAATGTTTGATGCGGTTGGCTATCCTGTAATAACTTTGAAGCGAGTTCAAGTTGGCTCGCTGGAGCTTGGAGACTTGCCGCTTGGCAAGTGGAGATTCCTAACACAAAGCGAACTTGAAAAGTTCGCGACCGCAAATTAAAACGATTTAAAACTTGTTGCTTAAAGATTTTGAACGTAAGCTTGTGCTGCTTTTAGGAGATTTTTCCTATTTGTTTCAAGGTTCTTTTCTAAGTTCGTTAGACTTTCAACATCAGATTCTGCCCTATCGTCGCCCATTGCTTTAAGCGCTTTAATTTGCATCAGCGTCTCTACCCTGTATTTTTCAAAAACCACTCGTGCTTCTTCCGCAACTTTACGTGCGTCTCCGGTTAAATGGTACATAAGTTGAGCCAAAGAATTTTCTATGTTTCCAACAATGCGGATTTCTTGACTAAGTGAAGGGCGTTCATCGCGCAAATTTTTCAATTCACCTTTTATTATCTTAATTTGGTTGTCAATAACATCGCTTTGCATAAGCCAACAATGAAATAGGTTATATAAAAACTTAACTAGAACTCTGTAGCGCTTTGAGTTGCTCTTGTCTTCTTTGCGCTGGCTCGGAGAGATCTGACGTAACCGTAGTAAGGTTTGCGATAACGTAGCCTTCCATGTAGGAATCTTCGTGATCCACAAAAAGCGCCAGAGCCAAGTTTACGGGAACATTGTAGTGCTCTGCAAATTTCTGCAATAAACTTTCGTCAGCCATAATTACTGAACTTAAGAAATCTAATTGGGGCGCTTGGAGTTCGTGACCCCCTAAAAGTCCCTCTAACTCTACTCTCGGCGCAAGTGCTTCGGGTGCTAGTTTAAGTGCGCTGACAGTCTCTCTCAGTTGCTTGCCTGTTTGCAA
>Ga0334722_10000254_pt1 | contig 81690 bp, 72 predicted proteins | sample C3_bottom_MG_FD_207210 | JGI IMG/M metagenome (GOLD analysis project Ga0334722, IMG submission 207210) | Sediment microbial communities from Yellowstone Lake, YNP, Wyoming, USA - C3_bottom | ecosystem: Environmental > Aquatic > Freshwater > Lake > Sediment | place: USA: Wyoming | collected...
GTAAGTTGTGCGTAGCTCCTCAAAAGCGCTCCTTTGACTGGCTGGTCTAAGAAGCATTGAGCCTACCACAGCTTGTCCCTTAATACCAACCTGCAAAGTTGCACTTACAACTTGAATTCGCCACTCCTTAATATAACTGTAATCCCTAATGCTATAAACCAAAAAAGCCCACCCCTTCTCTTCACATGGAAAAGACAAGGATGGGCCTTGTAATACCAAACTGCGTATAGCTCAACCTTCGTCTTACTCGGGGTCCTGCGCGTAAAACAGACTGCACTTCGGTCTTGCAGTACGCCTTATAGCATATAAGCCGAAACCCTGTCAACGGATATTTTTTATACGGATTGCAATGCTAATGATAATTATTATAACGATGGGCCGCAAGTCCCGAAGGACAAGCGTTTCAGGAGGTCAGTATAGGGAAAAAATTTAAAACACGGAGATGTGGACGTACTTGCCGGGGTTCTTCTGGAGGTCGAGCACGAGCGCGTCGGCGTCTTTGAAGAACTTGTCCATGTTGTTGTAGAGATCCTCGTCCGAGAGGAGCTTGCCCGCGCTGCCCTTGCCGGAGTCGAGCCGGGAAATCATGGTATCGAGGCGTGTGGAAATGCGGTCTATCTTGGCGTAAAGCTCCTTGTCGTTCGAGAGCTTCGAGATGTTGCCGGACTCGAGGTTGTTCATGAGGGACTTGCTGCTCTCGGTTACGTCCTTGAGGTTCGCGGACACGTCCCGGAGGTTCTCGTAGAACGCCTTGTCATCCGAGAGCTTCACGAGGCTGCCCTGGTTCAGCCTGCTTATCAGCTCCTTGAGCTTAATGGAGACGTCTTCCAGGTTGTTGTAGAGTTCCGGGTTCTTGATGAACTTGCCCATGCTCCCCTCGGCCTTGCCCAGGGACCGGGCTATCTCGTCTATCTGGGCCGCGGACCTCTCGAGGTCGTTGTAGAGCCTGGGGTCCTTTAGGAGAAGCCCGACCGTCCCGTGGCCTTCGCTGACGCTTCCGAGCACGTCCTTCAACTGGCCTATCACCACGTTCAGCCCTTCTATGCCGGTACTCGCGCCCGAGAGGACGCGGTTGATCTGGGTCTCGGAGCCGCCGTTTAAATAGGAGCCCGCCTCCACCGCCGGAAACTGCGGGCTGCCCACGTCTATGTCTACGTACTTGTCGCCGAGCAGGCCGAGCGTGCGGATGTTCACCTTCGAGTCCATCCTCACCCTGTCCCTGAACTTCTCCTGGAGGTTCAGCTTTACCACTATCCTCTTGTCGTTCGGGTCGGTCGGGAACTTTATGTCCTCCACGTTGCCGATGTCGAGCCCCGCGAGCCGCACGGTGCTCCCGACCTTAAGGCCGTATGTGTTGTCGAGCAGGACGTAAAGCGAGTAGTTCCTCGTGAAGAAACCGGCCTTCCCGCCCAACTGGAGTATCGCCACGGCGAGAAGCGTCAGCGCAATGATTATGATCACGCCGACTTTAAGTTCCGACCAGGGCAGGCTTCTGCTTTTTTTCACGATACGGCCCTCCCGATTTCTCCAAGGTCATTTGGCATGGGTCCGGCGGCATTAGAAAACATTGGCAGGCAGCCGGAGTGGAGCAGGAACTTCTTTACCCTCTCGTCTTCGCAGGCAAGAAGGCCGTCCTTGTCGCCGGTGTAGACAATTGAACCCTCGTCTATGACGGCGACCCTTGTCGCCACGGTGAACGCAGATATCAGGTCATGTGTCACCACGACCGACGTCACGCCTTCCTCTGTCCTCAGCCGGTTTATCAGGCTGTTCATGTTGTACGCGTTTATCGGGTCGAGCCCGGCCGTGGGCTCGTCGTAGAGCATAAGCTTGGGGTTTGACGCAATGCCGCGCGCTATCGCGACGCGCTTCTTCATGCCCCCGGACAGCTCGGACGGCATCAGGTCAACTGCTTCGTCGAGGCCGACGAACCTGAGGCTTTTAAGGACGCGCTCCTCCATCTCGTATTCTTCAAGCAGGCCCTGCTCCTTCAGCCGGTATGCGACGTTCTCGCCCACTGTTAGTGAGTCGAAAAGCGCACCCGACTGGAAGACCATGCCCATCATGGCCCTGACCCTGTAGACTCCGTCCTCGTCCAGGGAGGTGAGGTCGTCGCCGTTCAAGTATACGCGGCCCGAGTCAGGCTTGTACAGCCCGAGTATTATGCGGAGGATGGTCGTCTTCCCGGAGCCGGACGCGCCGAGTATGACGCCGGTCTCGCCTTTTCCTATATCGAGCGACACGTCCTTCAGCACCTGGTGGCCGCCGAGGGTCAGGTATATGTTCTCTAGCCGTATCATCGGTCCTTGAAACCCCTCATCATGCCGTTACAGAATATACATGAAGAACTTCGTGATAAAGAAGTCGGACGCAAGTATCAGTATCGAGGAGTAGACCACGCTTTCGGTGGTGCTCCTGCCGACGCCTACCGTGCCGCCGTGCGTTTTCAACCCGTGGTGGCAGCCCACCATCGAGATAATGAGCCCGAAGAACGCGGGCTTGAAAAGCCCGGGGATAAGGTCCTTGTGCCTCAGTATGTCGAACGTGGACGTCCAGTAGAAGGTCATGTCTATCCTCAACTGGTAATGGGCGATGAGGCTTCCGCCCACCATGCCTATCGCGTCCGCGATTACGGTGAGAAGCGGGAGCATGACGACGCATGCGATGAGCCTCGGTATGACCAGCTTCCTGATGGGGTCCGTGCCCTCGACCATCATCGCGTCTATCTGCTCGGTGTCGACCATCGAGCCTATTTCGGCCGCGATGCCTGAGCCCACCCTGCCCGCGACCATAAGCGCGGCCAGCACCGGCCCGAGTTCCCTCACCATGGACGCGGATACTACCTTCCCGACGTACATCGAGGCCCCGAATATCTTAAGCTGGACGGAGGTCTGGAGGGCAAGCACCATGCCCGTGAACATGCCGGTAAGCAGTATGATCGGGATGGAGCCCGCCCCTATCACGTCCATCTGGAACAGGGTCTCTTTTATGTAGCGGGGCCGCTTGGGAAGGGTCGTAACCGTCTGCCAGCAGAGCTTCGTGAAGTCCTGGACGACGAAGACAAAGTCCTTGACCCTATCCTGAACGAACGCCCCGGGAATCTCCATCCTAGAAGCCTCTTATGATGTTTCCACAAGGACCACCCTCGCGGGCGCCCCGTCGCCGCCCTTGACCTTGAGCGGCAGGCAGGCCATGTGGTAGCGCCCGGGGCCGACCCCGGACAGGTCGAGCCCCTCTACGATGACCACGCCCGCTTTAAGGAAGGCATGGTGCACGGCGTGGCCGGGGCTGTGGAACTTCTCGATGGACAGGTAGTCTATGCCCACCAGCCTGACGCCGAGCCCCAGGAGGTACTCTGCCGCGTCCGGCGTCAGGTACACGAAGTCCTCCCGGAACCGGCCGGCCGCAAGCGACTCGGAGTTCCTCGTCTTGAATAGTACGCGCTCAGCACCCGCAAGGCCCGCGCCTTCGAGAAACTGTCTGTCTATAACGTCGCCCCGGCACTCCACCACCAGCGCCGGGCCCATCATGGCATCGAGCGGCAGTTCGTCTGCCTTCTTACCGCCCGGCTCGAAGTGATACGGCGGGTCCACGTGCGTGCCCGTGTGCGAACCCAGGGTGTACTCGGAGAGGTTAGCCGTATGGCCGTCCTCTATCCTGTTGACCCGTCTGAGGCTCACACCGGGGTCGCCCGGGTATATCAGCATGCCCTCTTCTATCGCGAGGGTTACGTCGTGGATTTTCAGCATCCCCTGAACGACTCTATGAAGCGTTCCGCCTCTACCGCCGCGAGAGCGCCGTCGCCGACCGCGGTCGCCACCTGCCTGAGCCCGGTCACGCGGCAGTCGCCGACGGCGAATACGCCCGGCATGGAGGTCTGGAGGAGGCGGTCGGTCTTTATGAATCCGTAGTCGTCTTTTTCAACGTCGACAAAGTCGGTGTTGGGGCTGATGCCTATGAACACGAACACGCCGTCCACGGCAAGCTCGGATGTCTCGCCGGTCAGCGTGTCCTTGAGCTTCAGGCCCTGAACTCCCATGAAGTTCCCCTTGACCTCTTCCACGACCTTGTTTAGATGGAACTCGAACTTCGGGTCATTCATGGCCTTGTCCTGGGTAATCTTCTCGCCCCGGAACTTGTCGCGCCTGTGGACAAGGTGCACCTTCTTCACCATCTTCGTGAGGAAGAGCCCCTCCTTGAAGGCCGCGTCGCCGCCGCCTATCACCGCGACCTCACGGTCCTTGAAGAAAAACCCGTCGCAGGTGGCGCAGAAGGAGACGCCCCGTCCGATAAAATCAGACTCGCCCGGCGCGCCGATACGCTTCGGCTTCGCCCCGGTCGATATTATAACGGTCTTCGCCTGGATTTTGCCCTCCGAGGTCTCCAACTCCTTGTACGAGCACATGTCCTTGATGGAGATGACCTCGGAGAGCTTTATCTCGAGGCCGAACCCCTTCGCCTGTTCCTCGAAGAGCTTCATCAGCTCGATGCCGCCGATGCTCTTGAAGCCGGGGTAGTTCTCGATGACGTCGGACATGCATATCTGGCCGCCGACGCCCATCTTCTCGAGAAGCAGCGTATTTAGCCGCGCCCTCTTTGCATATATGCCTGCGGTGAGCCCGCCGGGCCCGCCGCCTACTATCACCAGGTCGTACATCCGGTCCCTTCCTCCCATTATTGTCGTATAAACCTATATATTACCCAGAAAAAACAAGGAAGGCAAGGTTAAATCTGAAAAAACACTATATATTCCAGACGTGTCCGGCCTTGAGCCTGACCGCGAACTTCGAGACAACACGGCTGGTGTGGGCAGGCAGTGGGGAACCCGACAGCCTCTTCAGGTCGTCGATTGTGTCCACGTCGTTAAGCTTGGGGAGCTGGTCAACGCGGAGCCCGAGCGACCTGGCCCTCGACATGGTGTCCTCGAAGACCTTCGGCCCCGACCAGTCTATACCTTCGAATATCCCGGGGGCGGGTCTTTTCAGCGCGACCAGGTAGTACCCGCCGTCCTCCGACGGGCCTAATACCAGGTCGGCATCGTCCAAGAGCCGGAATGCCTCGGTTATGTAACCGGCGGGTAGCGTTGGTATGTCGGAGCCTATAATCGCGGCCCTCTGCGCGCCCGTCTCGAACGCGCGTCCGAAGGCCCGGTCCATCCGCTCGCCCAGGCCGGGCCCCTCCTGCGGCATGTACGTTGCAATCCTTTCCCCGTACAGGCCCCTCAGGACTTCGAGCGACTCGTCCGGGGTGTAGGCGATGCAGGCGTCCGTATCCGGCACAGAGAGCGCCGTGTCCACCGTATCGGCGAGGAAGGCCCCGTGCAGCTCCGCGGCCTCCTCGAAGCTAAGGTGCGGGAAGAGCCGGGTCTTCACCAGCCCCGGTATCGGGGCCTTGGCGAATATTATGAGGAGGTTGGACAACGGTTCAGTCTCTCAAAACCCAGAACGACTCTTTGAACTCGTGCGAGATGATGCTGTCCATGATGTTACTCCGGGAGATGCTCCCGACGAGCTTGCCGTCCCTGACGACCGGCACCCGGAGCAGGTGCTTGTCGGTCATTACGTCTATCAGCTTCTCCACGGACATGTCCACGTCCACGCAGAGCGGGGAGTGTGTCATTATATCGCCCGCGGTTACATCGTCGAGCTTCTTGCCGGAGCGCACGGCCTTCAGGATGTCGAACTCCGAGATGATGCCCACGACGAAGCCGTCGTCGTCCACGACCGGCAGGCTCGAATACTCGTCCGACAAAAGCTTCATCGCTACGTCCCTGCAACTGGCGTTTTTCTTAGGCGCCTTCACGCGCCCCATGATGTCCTTTGCGAGCATACGGACCTCTCTTTCGGATGGTGTCGAGGGCCGGGAGCGGTACGGGTCGGGAGGAGAGCCGTCCGCCCTTGCCGTCCCGCCCCTCAAGCCCTCGAACTGTTTGAAAGGATATAAGGTAAATATAGCACAAATCGCGCATGCCTACATAGCCTGTAACAAAAAGACGCCTGGGAGCAATCCCAGGCGTCCGCATTGTAGTCGTTGCCGCTTGCGGTTATTTCTTGTCCGTGAGCGAGAAGTAAAACGTCGGGACGGGGCTGAACTCCACCCTCTGGCAGAGCCTGTTCCCGGCCGCATTGGGCTCGACCGTGAGCATGTAATCGCCGGGCTCGAGCGATGAGCCGCCCTTGCCGGCCTTGCCTGCCTTCAGGTTTATCTGCCATATGCCCCTTGCGGGGTCGTCGCATTTGAAGAGCCCGTCGGGGCTTCCGACGGCTTCGGCCGCAACCTCCGTCCATCCCGCGGACGACTTGAAGTACAGCCTCGGGACCGGGTTCCCTATCATGGCCGGGCCGACCGGCAGGCTGCCCTGGGTTATCGTGAAACGCACCGGTATCGCGCTCCCGAGCTTGTATGCCCCGCCGTGCTTCGGGATGTTCGCACCGCCGGTCGTCAATACGGCAGGCGTCGCGGCGCATGCGGTGTTGCTCATCTCCGACGAGTTGCCCGACTTGTCGAAGGCGGTTACACAGAAGCAGTATTCCGTGCAGCCCCTGAGCCCCGAGACCTTGAAGCTGTTAGCCGTCGTAGTCCCGGCGAGCCGACCCTCCTTAGTCCAGACGTTGTAGCCAGCAGCCGGGCCGCCGTTGCATCCGTCGGTGGAGATGTCCCATATGAGCATTACTTCGGTCCCGCTTACCGCGGCTGCCGCGAGGTCATTCGGGGCGTCCGGAGGCGTGGTGTCCGGGATGGTAACGTTGACCGGCACACACCTGGCCGACTCGTTCCTGCTTCCGTCCGTCGCGGACACGGCGTAGGAGTATAGCCTTGCGCACCCGGATATACTGTCCGTGTAGCCGGTTAAAGCCGTGTTCCCGGCGTAGACGCCGTCTTTGTATACATTGTATGTCAGGCCGGACGGCGCTGTGCAACGGTCGGCGGACGCATCCCACGAAAGCGAGACGGATGACTCGGTCATCCCGGCGACATGCAGGTCCGAAGGCTGGGACGGCGGGGTAACGTCGGGCGTGTCCGCGCATGCAAAAGCGCAGTCCGGGGACTCGCTGCCCTCTGCGTTATACGAGACCACCCGGTAGCAATACCGAGAGCACTCGTCGACATTGCCGTCCATGAACGAGTATACCGGCAGGCCGGAGGCCGGGATAATGGCAATGGGGCCGGTGATGCCGTCCCTGTATACCTTGTATCCCGCCACGGAAGACTCGTCCGCCGGGGGCGACCAGGTTACCGCTACCGAGTCCGACTGCCTGGCAACCTCAGCGACAGCCGCAATCATCGCCGGGCAGGCCGGTACTACCTCGGCCAGGGATACCTTGCGTATGATGTTGTTGTAGGAGTCCGGTATGTAGAGGTTGCCGGATAAGTCAACACATGCGGCAGCATTGGCCGACAGGTTCAGGGAAGCGGCGGCGGCAGGCGTCCCGTCGGGCGAATAACCGTATGACCCCGTCCCGGCCGTCACGGTGAGCGCGCCCGAGGACAGTTTATAAATACGGTCATCGGCCGTGATATAGACGTTACCTTTGTCGTCCGCGCAGATACCGGATGCGCGCGGAGAAGGGCAGACGCCGACGGCCGTCACGACGCCGGTATTCGGGGCCACCTTCAGCACCTTCTGCTGGATGGTATCCGTTATGTAAAGGTTGTCCGACGTGTCGGTAGCAACGCATCCGGGCATTATGGACGTCGCCGTCGCCGCCGAATTATCCGAATACTGCCCGGCAGTCCTGTTGCCCGCTACCGAGGTTATGATGCCGGACTGGCCGTCCACCTTACGTACGACATTGTTGGCCGCGTCCGTGATGTACAGGTTGTTGCGGCTGTCCACTGCAATGCTCGCGGGACTGCCGAGGGTTGAGTTCCAGGCAGGCATGTTGTCGATGCTGCCCATCCTGCCGTAGTCGCCCGCGTACCTTAACGCGACCCCGGAGTTTGTGTCCACCTTCCAGACAATGCAGGTGCGGGAGAAGTCGGCGATGTAGACGTTGCCCGCGGAGTCGGCTGCAATGCTGTCAGGGCCGAATAACATGAGGAGCGGGGCCGGTAACGGCTGCGTGGGTTCCGCATACGTAATTGGCCCGCCCCCGGCGACGGTAGTGATGACGGGCGGGCTGACGGTCATGTCTACCTTCCGCACCCTGTGGTTGTAGCTGTCTATAAAGAACAGGTTACCCGACCCGTCGGTGCATGTGCGTGTCGGGATGAACATCAAGGCGCTTACGGCCGGGCCTCCGTCTCCTGCATAACCCGCCGTCCCGTTGCCCGCGACGGTCTCGAGTGCCTGCGCCGTCCCCGCCGCACGGGCAATGGACAACCCGCCCGCGACCAGCGTCAGGCAGGCAATGCAGATTGTAATTTCAAGTGCTATATATCTCGACCAACCCGTCCTCTGTTCGTCCCTGCGTCCCATATTGCACCTCCTGGTTAAGAGGAACCCGATCCCGTATTCGCAGTGCTTTGTCCAAGTCGTGAGTAACGCCGTTTATTAAAACCCGTTAATTAATTACCTTTAATTATCAATAGGTTATGCGCCATCTGATGCTTTATTTAAGCAAGAACCTTGCCAGATTCCGGGCCGGTCCAAATCATCAATATTATCAATATGCCGCTATTTCCGTCAGGCAGAAGGCAGTCAGTTTTTTGCGCTTATTCACTCATAACATTTGATAATTTGCTCGGATATGCTACAATATGAAGGGTTGATAAGCCGGGCAACTCCTAAAAGGTTGGACGTAACCGCTGTTTTGTATTTTGGCTGGTTTGCAGTATAATTAAGGATAGGTCCGCACAGGTTTTATTAATGAAGGAAGGTGCCTGATGAAGGTGGTCTGCCCAAGCTGTCATACCATTTACAACGTGAAGGAAGAGAGCGTGCCTATCGCGGGCACGGAGGCGAAGTGCCCGCAGTGCTCGTGCATGATACCCCTGCACAGGGAGTCGTCTTCGTCCGGTCCTCTCGGCGACCGCGACTACGGGAAGACGATGGTGCTGTTCATGCCCATCCCGGCCCAGCAGGAGGAACAGCTGAAGGAAGTCATGACCGGGCTATCGGGTTCGAAAAAGGAGATGCCTGCCGGAAAGGGCGTATACCTTGTCATGGTGGACGGCGACGAGCCGGGCCGGGAATACCCGCTCACCGAGACCAGGACCACCATAGGCCGCGGGCATGCGGACATATCGCTGTCTGACCCCGAGGTTTCGCGCCAACACGCGGCGGTCGAGATATACGGAGACTCTGTAGTGGTAAAGGACCTCCAGAGCACCAACGGTACCTTCGTCAACCAACTCGGCGTCCGGGTGTCCTACATCAAGGGAGACGACTTCCTGCAGGTGGGCAACACGAGGTTCCAGCTTGTCATCCGTTAGCGGCCCCGCCGTTCGCGGGCAGGCTTAGCGTTACCTTCGTACCTTTCCCCGCCGTGCTTTCTATCTGGACCTTCCCCCCGTGCGAGCGCATGATGGAGTCCACTATAGGCAGGCCCATGCCGGTTCCCTCTTCCTTGGTCGTATAGAACGGGTCGAATATCCGCTTCATGCAGTCGGCCGTTATCCCCTGCCCGGTGTCCTTGAACTCTATTACTATGTGTCCGCATTCCGGGTTGGCCTCATGTTTCTTCAGGCCTGTCTTCACGCTCAGGGTGCCGCCGGACGGCATCGCCTGCATCGCGTTTATGACGACGTTCAGGAAGGCCTGCTTCATGCGCTTCTCATCCAGCACCAGGTCCATGACTGCCTCGTCGTAGTCCCTAGTTATCTTTATGCCGATATGCTCGCCCTGGTACTCCACAAGCTTAAGCACCTGGTCGAGCACGTGGTGCGGGTGGGACGTGTCGAGTGAAAGCTTCTGCGCCTTTGCGAAGCTCAGGAACTCCGTGACGGTCTCGTTCAGCCTGACTGACTCGGTCTCGATTATGTCGATGAGGTTCACGACCTCCCCGCAGTCGTCCGGGGCCTCGGACCTCAGGAGGTCGAGGTTGATGATGAGCGAGTTCAGCGGGTTCTTTATCTCGTGCGCGAGACCCGCGGCAATCGCGCCGAGCGATGACAGGCGGTCCAGGTGCAGTATCTTGGCATGCGCCTCCTGGAGTTCGCGGTTGACCATCTCGAGCGAGTTGACCTTCTCCTCCAGGGCGCGGTAGAGCTTCGAGTTCTCGAGCGCGATCGCGGCAAGGTTCCCGAATACCGTGAGCGTCCTCAAGCTGTTCTCGTCTATCGAACGCTCCCCGCCCGGCGACTCGACGGCCATCACCCCGATGACGCTGTTCTTGGACAGAAGCGGGATGAACGCCACCTGCTGGCACGACAGCATGGAAATGAAATCGGGGTGCAGGGGGTCCTTGCCGGATGAGACGTCCCTGACCAGCTTCGGGCGGCGGCTGATGACGGTCTGGACGGGATGCCCCAGCCCGCGTGTTATGGGCACTATGAAGTCCCTTACCTTGATGTCGAACGGGGCGCGTTCGAGTATCTCGGATATGGGCCTGCCGCCCGGCCTGACGCCCTCGCCGTCTTCATCCACGAGGCTTGCCACGCTCTCCCATATCTCCCTCGCCTCGTCTCCAGAAAGCGGCCCGACTCCGAGCCAGCCACCAAGCGTGTTTGTATTTGGGTTTATCATGAAGAGGTAGGCCCGGCTGTATCCGAAGCCGTCGCTTGCGGTGAGCGACGTAAGGATAATGTAGAGCTTTTCTTCGGTGGTAAGCGGGGTCTGGAGGAGGCGGTTGACGTCGTACAGGGAAAGCAGTTCCCTGTTCGCGCGCGTCAGCTCTTCGATGAGGTCTTTTTCCTTCACTTCCGGTCTCCCCCTGCAAAGAAGTGCGGAACTTGTTGCTCTATAATGTCTTATGTATGCATAAAATATATCATATCATCCTGTTTATGGCAAAACGGACGAAACACCGGCTCGTATCCGGTAGTGGGTCGGATAAGGTTATTCATCGCAGCACAAGTAAAATAGTCAAACGCTTCATTTGACATTCCGGCTAATAATATATTACAATGCCACTATCATACAAAAAGGATGCATGAGCAGTTGTGTAGTGTTCAGCTTGAGCGTTTATCTCCCGGTTGGACAAAAAGCCGTTTTTCTGGTAAACCAATATTAACCCCTCGTTTCCAAAACATATTGACATGGAAACGTTTCTGTGTTATTTGTTGAGCAGTTAACACTTACCAGTAAGAGTTACTGATTTAAAAGAATTGCAGGACGAGAGGAGGACGTCATGCCGACAAAAGAAATAATAAAGGACAGCAAGAAATATGTTGGCAAATATGTTGCCACAAAATCTTTTCGGAGTAATGAAGTCATATGCGCAGACGTAGACCCCCGAGAGGTCCTGAAATGCGCACGTGAGCAAGGCGCTAAGAATCCAGTAATCGTGTTTATCCCCACTTCAAAGTCCGTACATATTTATTAATGCCGCTCGACAACTGCCCTTTCAGCGCGCTACCGGATGATGCCATTCCTAAGCTATATCTGCCCGTTATAATTTATAACCCGCAGACGGGCTTATCGTTGTCTACTTATGGACAGATAGATACAGGCGCGGATGAATGTGCAATACCTGCCTGGATTGCCAAAGAACTCGGACATTCATTCAAGAAAGGCAAGCCCAGTGATATAATAACCGGCAACGGTGGTTCGCAAGCATTTAAACATACCACAACCATAGAAATATTGCATCCTAAGACTAAGCGGGTTGTTTACACTCTCACGGACGTACCAATTGATTATATGCCAAAGTTAACAACCACATTGCTTGGTGTAAGACATTTTCTTGATAGGTTTATTTTAGAAGCCAACTATCCCCGCCATAAATTTTCTATCAAGTATCCCAAGGTTGACGCGCGCGGCGTTTAACCGCATTACCCGACCACGTTGTATTCCCTGACCCTCAGACGGACGCCCAGCTCGACCTCCGCGATCTTGCGGCATGCGTCCAAGTCCACGCCTGGCATATTGAGGACGGTGACGACGACCTCCGGCACGTGCTGCTTGGCCGCGATGACAAACGCCTTCACGGCCTCGTATGCCTTGCCGCCCATGTCCGGCTGGCATGCGTCCACATACTGCTCCTCGGTCGGGAAGTTGAGGCTTACGGATAACGCGTCCACAAGGCCCGCTATCTCCGGCAGGACGTCGCGCCCGTGTATTATCAGGGCGTGTCCGTTGGTGTTCACCCTGACCCTGACGCCCTTCGCCTTAACCTTCGCGGCCACTTCCTTTATGACGTCGAGCCGGAGGAAAGGCTCGCCGTAGCCGCAGAATACGACCTCCCTGTACCTCTCGAACCCTTCCATCGCCTCCATGATCTCCTTGATGTCCGGGTCGCGCGCGAGGCGGAGGTTATGGCCCTTGACGAAGTCGGTCGTGTTCCTCACGCAGAAGACGCACTCGTTCGTGCAGCGGTTTGTGATGTTCAGGTAAAGCGAGTCCCTGATGGGGTATGCGAGCTTCCCTTCGTCCGGAGCGAGACCTATCCTGAAGAGCGTCATGGCGTTCAGGCTTGTAATCCGTCCTATATCGTCCAGGCTCAGCCGCTTGATTTCCGCGAGCCTCGCCGCGGCTAGCGCGGTATAGGCGGGCTCGTTCCGCTTGCCCCTGTGCGGGATGGGCGCGAGGTACGGCGCGTCCGTCTCCATCAATATCCGCTCGATGGGGACCTTTTTAATAACGTCCCTCAGACCGTCGGCGTTCTTGAACGTGATGGAGCCGCCGACGGATATATGGAAACCCATATCGAGCGCCCTCTTCGCCATATAGTGGTCGCCGGAGAAGCAGTGCAGGGTACCGCCCGCCTCGGACGCCTTCTCGGCATGCATGATGTCGATGGTATCGCCGTTTGCCTCGCGCGAGTGGATTATGAGCGGCTTGCCGACCTCCCTCGCCAGGTTTATCTGACGTGCGAAGTGCTCCCTCTGGAGTTCCCTCGGAGAGAGGTCGTAGTGGTAGTCGAGCCCGGTCTCGCCGACCGCGACGGACTTGGTGAGAAGCGCCAATGCCCTGAGCTCTTCGTAGTCGCCGTCTTTGACGTCTTTTACGTCGTGCGGGTGGAAGCCGGGCGAGAAGTATACGCGTTCCTCTTGCTCCGCTATCCCGGCAGCCCTTTTGCTCGACGCAAGGTCGGCGCCAATCGTGACGATGTATATGAGGCCTGCATCCCATGCCCGTTCCAGCACCTGCGGGAGGTCGGGTTCGAACTGCTCCATATCCAGGTGCGCGTGCGTGTCTATCAGCAATTCATTCTCCTTATTCCTCTATTATTTGTCACCCCGTGCTTGACACGGGGCCCAGGAATTTTGAACTTCCTGGATTCCCGCTTTCGCGGGAATGACGGCCGAAAACAGATTCTTCGCAGAGCCTGCCCTGAGCGAAGTCGAACGGTCTCAGAATGACAAACTACACTATTCCGCCACCGGCATCCTTACTATAAACGTGCTGCCTTTGCCGGGCTCGCTTTCCACCGACACCTCGCCGTCCTGGGCCTCGACCAGCGACTTTACCACGGCAAGCCCGAGGCCCGCGCCCTTCACGGACATGCTGTTCTTGCCGGAACGGTAGTAGCGGTCGAACACGTGCGGCAGCTCGTCTTCGGCTATGCCGTGCCCGGTGTCGGTTACGCATATCTCGACGCGGGGCCGCCCAGGACCGTTGGCGAGCGCGTTGCCGGTGACGGTTATGCCGCCGCCCGCGGGGTTGTATTTTATGGCGTTCGATATGATGTTCGAGACCACCCGCACCATCTTCTCCCTGTCCGCGTACATCGCGGGCAGACCCGGGGCCAAGTCCCGAGTCAAGGATATCCTCTTCTCCATCATCTGCGGGGCCAGGTCGGTAATAGCCATGTCGAGGATTTCCACTATACTTACGGGCCTAAGCTTTAGCTCAAGCATGCCCGCCTCTATCTTCGAGAGGTCCAGGTACTGCTCGACCATCTCGAGCTGCCTCTTCCCGCTCGCCCTGATGGCCTTCACGAACTCCTCGGTCTCGCCCATGACCTTGAACTTCTCCTCCGTCAGGATCAGGTCGGTATAGCCGATGATGCTCGTCAGGGGCGACTTCAGGTCGTGCGTGACAAGCGAGATGAAGTCCGCCTTCTTCCTTTCGAGGAGCTTCTCCTCCGTCACGTCCGTGAACGTCTTTATCTCGCCCGCGACCTTCTGGTTCTTGTCCAGGACGAGCGCCCCGCTCACCTTGTAATGCCTGTCCGCGACGTTTACCTCCCGGACCTCGCTGCATCCCTGCATCACCTCGCGGTATACCGCGCACCCGCTGCAGACGGTCTCGCGCTTCATCCGGACGCTGGTCTGCACGCCCTTCCGGCAGAACGTCCCGGAAATAAGCCAGCACCGGACGTCGTCGGACATGTACGCGGGGCATTTGGTCTCGTTGCAATTATGTACCTCCCAGCACCTCCTGAGCGGCCCGCCCTTGCACTTTATGACGAGGCTGTCCTTGAGCGGCCCGCCGGGAAGCTCGTCCACGGCCTTGCCGATAAGCTCGCCGGCCTTAAGCCCCCAGATGCTTTCCATCATCGGGTTGACTTCGAGCACCTCGCCCGATATGCCTATGAATATAAGCCCGTCCGGGATGTTCTTGAATATCGAGGAGAGCTTGTCCCTCTCGACCGTTACGGCGAGAGAGCGTTCCTCGACCGCCCTCTCGAGAGTCAGGCTGGACGACTTCAACTGCTCGTATGCGGTGCTAAGTTCCTCTACCATGGAGTTGAGCGCGCCGGACACGATGCTCAACTCTTTCGACGAGTCTATATGGACCCGTGCGCTCAGGTCGCCCGCCTGCACCCTATGCGCCATGTCCTCTATCTGCTTGAGAGGGTCTATGACGAGCCTCTTGGCGAGCGCGAAGAGTATGACGACCAAGCCGGCGGAGAACGCAAGCTCTACCTCCGCGCCCGGCGTGTTCGCCCAGCCTAAGTAGTCGAGCAGGAGGTCGATCGCGAAGGCCCCCGCAAGGGCAGCGGCCGACCAGGCTATGAGTTTGCTTGCAAGCCTGCCTTGCATATCACCTCAGGTACATGCCGTACAGCCTGTAGACGAAAGTGCCGGTTATCGTGAAATATTCCTTCTTCCAGTTGTCCGGCAGCGGGTTGAACGGGTTCGCGTCCATCAGCGCCTGCCTCGCCGCCTCGTCGAGCTCTGGGTATCCCGACGACTTGACGACTACTATGCTGTCAACCCGGCCCGACTTGTTTATCGAAAACCTCATGACGAGGTTGCCCTGGAGCCCGTCCCGGCGCGCTGTCTCGGGGTATTTCCATATCAGCTCGATACGCTTCTTCATGGCCTGGAGGTACGACGTGTACATCAGGTCGTCGGTGTCGAGCGTTATGGTCTGGTCGTCCTTCGACTTCTCGGTCTCGCGGTCTATCTTCGCGTAGCGCATCAGGTCGTCCGTAGACGGGCCGACTATCCTTTTGGGGCGCTCAGGGCTTCCGGTCGAGCCGGACGAGGCTTGCGGGGCCGCCTTCTGGGTCGGGGCGGGGTTCGCGGGGAAGCGCTGGGTATCGGAACCCTGGCCCTGCGGCAAGGCCGCCTGCGGGGGCGCGGGCGGCGGAGGCGGAGCGGCGGGCCTTGACTCGGGCATGGGGAAGAAAGGCACCGAAGGTCTCATCGGCGCCGCCTTCGCGACAATGTCTCTGCCCTTCTCTCTCGGCGCGACCATGGGGTTCATTGACTTCTTCGCCCCCTCCGGCAGTTTCGTTACCGGGCCGGGTACCGGCTGGCCCAGCAGGTCGATTACGACCGGTTCTTTTTCTTTTTTCTGAGCCTGTTCGATCCGCACAAAGAAAACAACCGCGAGATGGACTATAAGGGAGATGACCAGACAGTAGTATAGGAAACCCTTCTTCATTTACTTCGAAACGCGCGTTAATTACCCGGGAAGGCGTGTAAAAACCCTTTTAAATTCTATAAAATTATAGCATAATGGGGCGCAGGTGCAAAGAGAAAAAGCCTGGGCGGATGGAATACGGGAATATGGAAAAGACAAACATACTTACACTTGACTACGAAAGCCTGTCGGCATTCCTCAAAGACCTGGGCATGTCCGCGTTCCGGACGGCGCAGGTGGCCCGGTGGCTTTACGTCGAGGGGCTAGAGTCCTTCGACGGGATGACCAACATCTCGAAGGCCGACCGGGAGAAGCTATCCGGGGCCGCCGAGATAAGGGGCCTGGAGCTGCTCGACAGGCGCGTCTCGCACGACGGCACGGAAAAATACCTGTTCGGTCTGCCCGACGGGGAGAGGATAGAGTCGGTGCTGATACCCGACAAGGAGAGGCTTACCCTCTGCATATCATCGCAGGCAGGCTGCGCGCTCGGCTGCCGGTTCTGCCTGACCGGGGCAAGTGGGTACCGGCGGGACCTCCTGCCGCACGAGATTACCGGGCAGGTCTACGGGGCAATAAAGCTCATCTCCCACTCCAAACCCTCCCCCCAGCGTGGGGGAGGGATTAAGGGAGAGGGGGACATCGCCGCCCCGCGCGTCCTAACCAACATCGTCCTGATGGGGATGGGCGAGCCTCTCATGAACCGGGAAAACGTATTCGGCGCCCTCAGGCGGCTGACCCTGCAACAGATGTTCTGCATATCCCCCAGGCGCATCACGCTCAGCACCGCGGGGGTCGTGCCGGGCATCAAGGCCCTGGGCGAGAGCGGCTTGGGGGTCGGGCTCGCGGTATCGCTAAACGCGGCGACGGACGCGGTGCGCGACCGGATAATGCCGATTAACAAAAAATACCCCATCGCGGCGCTCATGGCCGCTTTGAAGGCCTATCCCCTGCCTCCGCGCAGGAGGATTACCATCGAGTATGTCATGCTAAAAGGGATAAACGATTCGCTGTCCGATGCAAAAGCCCTTTTAAAACTCCTCCGGCCGGTCAAGACCAAGGTGAACCTGATACCGTTCAACGAGCATCCCGGATCGGAATACAAGAGGCCGGATGCGCGCGCTGTACACGCATTCCAGAACTTCCTGGCCGAAGCGGGCCTCGCGGCCTTCATCAGGGAGAGCCGGGGCGCGGATATCCTCGCCGCATGCGGGCAGCTCCGGGCTTCGCAACCCTGAATGCTGTTGACAACCGCCGGGCTAATATCCGATAATGAGACATCCAACCCGGCAGGACACGATGGCCCGATTATTTATATGCACCACGCTTTTTATCCTCGCGCTTGTCGCGCCGACCTCGCCCGCATGGCCTGAAGAAAACACGCCCGAAACAACCCCGATGGTAGAGCCCGCGCCGCTCGAAAACCGCTCTATAACGGCCGAACCGGAGCAGGCCGCACAGCCCGCGCAGCCGACGGCCGAGGAGCGTTTCGGCGAGGCGCTTAAGACTTACAAGTCGGGCGACTACGACGAAGCGGCACATATGGCGCTCGAAACCGCGGGGATATTCCCCGGCACCCCCTGGGAGGGCAGGGCGGTCTTCCTGGCCGGCAGGGCATACGCCGCAAAAGGGGACATAGACGCCTCTCCCAAGGTCTTAGGCGCCGCACTCCAGAAATACCCCGTCCTCGCTGACTACTCTTTATATCTGCTCGGCGGGCTTTATTACAAACAGTCACGCCTTGAAGACGCGGCCATGACATACAGCTCGCTTGCCGCGGACTATCCGGGAAGCCTGCTCGTCCCGGACAGCCTGCTGAAGGCCGGGGACTGCTACCTGAAGCTCGGCCTTCTGCCGGATGCGATAGCCGCGCTCAAACGCTTCATCGACATCAAGGGCGCATCGTCCGTTACGGCGGAGGCACGATACATGCTGATGAAGGCGTACATCGGGCTCGACAACAAGGACGCGGCATATGCCCAGTACCGCACGCTCTGGCTCGACTACCCGTATAACGCAAACACAACGAAGGCCGGGGAACTGATGGACGGACTCGTCGAGGCCGGGTATGAAATGCCCGCGCCGACACTCGAAGATGCCCTTAAGAGGGCGTCCCGTCTCTACGACGAAGGCCATTACAAGACCGCATCCGCCGAATACGAGAAGGCGTACGGGCTTCTGCCCGAAGGCGACCGCAGGTCGGGCGAGGTTTTATTGAAGGACGGCATATGCAATTACAGGCTGAGGGAAAACGACAGGGCGGTATATTTTTTCAGGAAGGCCGCCGAGGGGCCGTCCAGATACGCCCCGGAGGCGCTCTACTGGCTGGTTAAGACGTATTTGCGCACCGGCGACGACGGACGGCTCCGCGACGCGGCCATCAGGTGCGCGACCGAGTACCCGGACGACGAGAAGGCGGCCGAATCGCTATACATGTTAGGCGTCAACTGCTCGACGGGAGGGGACTATTACGGTGCGGCGGAGGTATTCAATACCATCCTCGACTCGTGCCCCGAGTGGGGCAGGACCGACGAGGTGGCCTGGCAGCTAGGCTGGGCCTATTACCAGGCCGGAGAGTACAAGGCGGCGGACGATGCGCTCAAGGGGCTTGCCTCCGACTACCCTGACTCGGAGCTTGCGCCCCAGGCGTACTACTGGCGCGGTAAGGCGCTCGAAGCGCTGGGGAGGCCCGACGAAGCCGCAGGATGTTTTGAGAAGGTCGCCGGGGGTTACCCCATGTCGTTTTACGCCTCGCTTGCAGCCGGACGCGAGGGACAGGCCTCCGGTGCGGCCCCGGAAGCCGCCGTACCGACACCGGTTCCGGGGACATCGAAGAGTTACTCCGACCCCGCATTTGTCAGGGCCGCGGAACTCGGCCTGCAGGGGATGGAGGCAGACGGGGTCAGGGAGCTTCGGCCCGCCGAAAGGCGGTACTGCAACCGGATGGAGGACGTTAGAAACATATCGGGCTTATACTATTCGCTCGGCGAGTACCAGCGTCCGCTCGAGCTCGCATCGGGCCTGTACGCAAGGGACCTCAAGACGGGCAGGGGCAGGATACCGGGAGATGCGCTCGGGCTTCTTTACCCGCTTGCATTCTGGGACGACGTCCGGTCACAGTCGGAGGCGTCCGGCGTGGACCCCATGCTTGTGTATTCCATAATCAGGGAGGAGTCCCGCTTCGATACGGACACGGTATCGCCCGCGGGCGCCGTGGGGCTGATGCAGCTCATGCCCGGTACTGCCATGACCATGTGCAGGAGGCTGAACATAAAATACGCCTCCTCGGAACAGTTGAAGGAGGGGAGCTTCAATATACCGCTCGGCATATGCTACCTGAAGTCCCTGATGGAGAAACACGGGGGCAGGCTCGTGCGTGTGCTTGCAGAGTACAACGCGGGGCCGGGCCCGCTCGGCAGGTGGATAGACAAGTCCCCGGACTCATCCGACGACGCTTTCATAGAGAAGATAACCTATTACGAGACCAGGGGATACGTGAAAAGGGTGCTCAGGAACTATTACATATACAGAAAGCTATACGGGACGGGTATAAAATAAAAAGGCGGCCTGGCGGGCCGCCTTTTTTCATAGAAGATACTTCCTGTCAGGCCGCTTTCACCTTGAACACAGCCTTCGGCATTATCCCCATCTCCTTCAGTACGGCGATGACGCCCAGGTGGTAGTCAGGGTATGCCGGCACGAAGTCGAGCAGTTTGGCGGCATGCCTGCCGGACACCCTTGCGGAAGTGATGAGGGACTCCGCCATCATTATCCCTTCCGCCTTGGTGAACTCGTGGACGTCGAGCGTGCCGGGACGGTCCACCCCGAGCATCTCGGCCAGGAAGTACGTGAACTCGGCCTGCGTGCACGGGCTTCCGTCCGCGAGGACGAAGGACTCGTTGTGCGTCAGCCGCTCCACCGCCTCGCCGTATGCCGCCGCCAGGTCGTCTATGTGGACCAGGCTCATGTAGTTGCCGCCGTCACCCGCCATCTTCCAGGTCCCTTTGCGGACCCTGTCTACGATGTACGGGAACCAGCCTTCATTGCCATATACCCTGCCGGGGAACACGTTGACAAGCGGTATGCCGGCGTTCTCGCCAGCCCTACGTATCTCGTCGAACGAGTTGCCTATGGGACGGCAGAAGCCAGCGGGGTTTATCGCACCCGGCTCCTCTATCCACTTGTCCGACCTGTCGCCCAGGCAGAGCGTGTCGTAGGTCACGAATATGGACTTTGCCTCCCCGTTTTTCGCCGCATTGACGAGGTTGACGATTTCCTTCGAGTGCTGGATGTTAAGGTCTATCATCTTGTCGAGGCTTAACCTGTCGGTGAACTTGATGGGCCAGGAAAGGCTTACGACCCTGTGAGCACTCTGGACTTCATCCTTCCACGGACCTTCCTTAGTCAGGTCTCCCAAAACATAGCGGCCGCCCAAGTTATTGATCACTCTGCCTTTTTCTTCGGTACGGACCAGCCCGACAACCTCGTTGCCCCTTTTCACGAGCCCGGCGACAACCGCCTTGCCCAGAAAACCGCCCGCACCGGATACAAAGACTTTCATAGCTGAACCTCCTTCTTAAGCGCACCAGAAGACTCGCACCCCCCTCTATTAAATATACCACAAAAAACGGCCCCCGTAAGGGCCGTTGGAATACAAACATAGTTGTCGGGACTGGTTTTAGGCCGCCACTCCCAGCACCCTCTTCCTGGGCTCTATGCCCATGGACTTGAGTGCGTACGGTATGCCGGTCTCGTAGCTCCTCAGCTTGGGGATATAGCCGAGCAGGTCCATGGCACGCATGCCCTGCACCCTTATCGAGCTTGCCATCGTCTCGGCCATCAGGTGGCCGTACTGCCTGGCGTATGCGTCGAAGCCGACGCTCGGCGCCGGGGACTTGTCGAGCATGTCCGCGATGAAGTCCATCAGCGTCCTCTGCATCACCGGCCTGTCGTCCGCGAGGATCAGGTTCTCGTCCTTGTGGAGCTTCTCGGTAGCGAGCGCATAGAGCGCGGCCGCGTCCTCGACGCTTATTAGCGTGAGGTAGTTGTTGCCGGGCTCCACGACCCTGGCCTTCCCATCCAGGAAGCTCTTGACGATGAGCTTGAACCAGTTGCCGTCGCCGTATACAAGCGCCGGATAGATGTTGACGAGCGGAAGCCCTGCGTCCTCTCCGACCCGTGCGATGGAGTCGAACGACCCGGACATCGGCTTGCAGAAGCCGACAGGGTTCACGGAGTCGAAGTCGTTGACCCACTTGCCCTGCCTGTCTCCGAAACACATGGTGTGGTAGGACACGACCACGGCCTTCGCCTTCCCTTCGGACGCCGCCTTGATGAGGTTCGTCACGGACTCGGCGTGCTTCCTGCCGTACTCGTCAAGCCTCGAGAGGTTGACGCTCTCGTCGAACGATACCGGCTGGGTCAGGCTCACGACCTTGTCCACGTTCTTGATTGCATCGCACCACGCCCCGCCCTTCAGGAGGTCGCCGATTATCGGCTTGCCCCCGGAGGCCTTGACTATCGATGCCCCGCGTCCGTCGCGTGCAAGGCCGATGACCTCGTTGCCTTTCCTTGACAGTTCGGCGGTCACCGCGCTCCCGAGGAAGCCCGATGCGCCGCTAATAAACACTTTCATACCGCACCTCCTGCATATAGGTTATTGCGAACACCTATATATCAAATTTAGCACTTTTGACCGGAATGTAAAGTCGGCGGAAAGTTACGGTAATAATTACTAATATAGTAGAATATTATGGCGTGAACGGCGCAGGAAGGGAATACAAACTTGAGGGGAAATTCAGGATTTGTCACCCTCTCCCTTAATCCCTCCCCCATCGCAGGGGGAGGGTGAAAACATATCCCCTCCCTTGACGGGAGGGGAATGAGGGGAGGGTGAATTGTTTTTACGCGGCCTTCTTCACGGCCTCGATGTTCTCCTTCGACCAGACCGACGCCTTTATGGCCCAGACGCTTTCCGGGTATGCCTCCCTCAGGCCTTGGTAGGCCCGCGTAAGCCACGCCGTGTCGCTTGTCTGCCTGTATTTTGCGACGCCCAGGTAGTAGCTGGCCTTCGGGGCGAGGTCCGACAGCGGGTACTTCAGGACAACTTCGTCGAAGCGGCGTTCGGCCTCCGTGTAGGCCTTCGCATGGAGCGCGGCCCTTCCGAGCGCCATGTCCAGGTGGCCCAGGAAGTCGTCCTCCGGGAGGTACCCTTCCCAGCGGTCGATCTCGAGTCCGGTCTTGTCGGCCACAATGAACGTCGGCGTCCAGACCACGTCGTAGTATTCAGCGTCCGCGGGCTTATCGGACGTCTCAACCATCACCGGCACAAAGTTTCCGTTAATCTCGTCCGTGACGGACATCTTCGGCAGGGTCTTCCCGATAGTGTTGATGCACCCGGTGCAGTACTTGTAATGGAAGAACATCAGGATGGGCCTGCCCGTGCCCGACGCTTCCTTTTTGGCCTGGTCTATCTCTCCAAGCCAGTTGATATTCCCTTCAATTTTCATCACGCACCTCCTTGCAAGGCATATAATCCATCTTTATTAAGTATACCCCGCAAGGTTGGCGCGCGCAAGGCGGCTACCGTACCGCCATGAACTTGTCCCTGGCCGCGCCGCATATAGGACACTTGTCGGGCGCATCTCCCAATACAGTGTTCCCGCATACCTCGCAGACATGGTAGTCGGCCCCGAACTCCTTGGACATCGCGTTTAATGCCTCGGTGAAAAGGCCCGCATGTATCTCCTCGACCTTGTTGGCGACGTCGAAGCTCCACTTCGCCTTCTTGGAGCCTTCCTTGTCCGCGTCGGCGATGAAGCCGGGGTACATCTTCGTGAACTCGAAGGTCTCGCCGTTTATGGCCTCCTTGAGGTTCGCAACGGTGCCGCCTATCCCGTCCATCGTGCCCAGGTGGTTGTGGGCGTGCACGGTCTCGGCGGCGGCCGCCGCGCGGAAGAGCTTCGCTATCTGCGGGTAGCCCTCCTCGTCCGCCTTCTTCGCGAACGCGAGGTACCTGCGGTTGGCCTGTGATTCACCGGCGAACGCCGCCTTCAGGTTGTCGAGTGTAGCCATTTCTTCGTTCTCCTTTTCATGTGTTATTGTGGGGTGTTAATCGCAAGTATTATCAATATTAGCAGATGGAGGGGAAATTGTCCCGGAATTTTCAACCCCATTTGCCTTGACACTTACCCGGCAATCAATTATCATCATCTTCAAAAAATCAACCGGAGGTGCGAATTGTTAAGGACGAGCTTGGTGCTTTTCGTGGGTATGTGCCTTGAGTCGCTGGGCAACGTGATGCTCAGGAAGGGCATGAAGGAGATAGGCGAGATAACGAGCTTCTCCATATCGTCGCTCTTCGGCGTGTTCCTCAAAGGCATAACCAACCTGACGGTAATATCCGGAGTCGCGCTCGACGCGCTCTTCTTCGTCTGCTTCCTCGTTGCGCTTTCATGGACGGAGGTAAGCGTGGTCCTGCCTCTGACCGCGTTCGGCTATATTACCACCGCGCTCACCGCGAAGATAATCCTGCACGAGGAGATATCGATGCTCCGCTGGGCGGGCACGATGGCTATCGTCGTCGGATGCGTAATGGTGGGCAAGAGCGGGATGCAGTAGGGTTTAGTAGTAGCTGAGCCCAACAACCACGAATCCGGTGTCGAGCCCGTGGTTCGGCTTCCTGATGTCGGCGTTAGAGAGATGCCTGTACCGGAAACCCGCCCCGAGCGCAAGCCCGTCCGTGACGAAGTACCGGACGCCTGCTCCAACGGTTTCAATGAAGTTGAACCTCGTCCCCTGTATGTCCCTGTGCACGTTCAAGTAGACCGCGCCGAGAGTGCCGTCAACGTATGGCACGAGCCTCCCGCCGAGCACAGTGAAGTTGTACCTGATCCCAACCGGGCTAAGGCCCAGTATGCCCCTGTCGCTCAGGTTCGTCACGACCCCGAGCACGGCCTCAGCCTTGTATTCGAGCACACCTCTGTAGAACGAGCTGCCCATCACCCCGGACAAAGGGAAACAGACCGACGGGTCTACCTCGGTGAAATCGAGTTGAGGGCTGCCGTCGAGCTCCCAGCCGTGCATACCGGACAGGCCGAGCGAGTAGCGGCTGTTCATAATCCGGGACTCTACGGCGGACATCCCTGCACCGGGTTCGCCCTCACCCGCATGTGAGGCTCGCGGCATGGCAAGCGAGATGGACAACAGTAGGGCAACAACAAGACGTGTGGCGAGGCGCATCGGAAGGTCTCCCGTGGTATGAACAAATATGCGCCATCGCTAAAGACGCTCCATCCTACCCTCCCGGTCTATCCTGAAACTCGCGCCCTTCCATGTAACCGTGTTGCCGGTAAAGCTCAATAGCCAGATGGCCGCGCCCAGCAGGTCTTTTAAAGGCAGCAGCCAGAAATATCTTATCACCCCCGGCCCCTTGATATAGAAGCCCTCCATATACGCCGCCTGGCAGGAGCGTATGACAAGCTCGGCCAGGACTACCGACCACCCTGCCGGAGAAAACCCCGACGCAAGCAGGAACAGCGCAGAGAACACCGTGCCCTTCGTCAGCACCGACAGGAAGTACCCCTTCGGGCGGCATACCCGGTACGTCCTGCCCCAGCGGAGCTGGTGGGCAAAGTAGCCAGAAAAGCTCTCGCGTCCCTCCACGCTGTCTACCACGTAGCCTGCGAGCTTCAGCCCGTACCCTGCCTGTTTGACCAGGTTGCCGAGCCAGTAGTCGTCGGCCAGCCTGTCGGCGAGAACGGCGAACCCGCCTATCTTCTCAAGCGCATCGCGCCTGACTGCCATCGTCGCGCCGAGCGCGAATGAAAGCCCCTCGAGCCTCTCGGCGACTGCCACCGACGGCAGAAAATCGGTATCGATTGTAAGCGCATCGAGCGCCGCGCCTAAATTTTTTGGATACGCGCCCCGGTACGGGCATGTGACAAGGCCGACGGACGGGTCTTCGAACCCGGCCGCGACCGCCCGGAGGTAGTCCGGCCCGACCCGCATGTCGGAATCTGCTATAACCAGTATATCATACCGGGCTTTTTCGTACATGTTGCCGAGGTTTGACACCTTCGAGTTCGTCCCGGACTCCCGGCCCGACACCACAAGCACGATGTCCCTGTCCGGATGCTCGGCAATAAGCCTCCGCACGACCGGCACGGCAGGGTCGGACTCCTCCGCCATCCCGAATATGGTCTGGAACCGCGGGTAGTCCTGGCTTATGAAGCTCTTCAGGTTTTCGTAGGTGTTGCCGTCCGCGCCCCTGATGGGCTTCAGGACGGTCAGCGGGGGAGTGCCGCCGGAGGACGGGGTGCGCCCCCGCTCCCTTATGAAGAATGCCCGGAGGCTGTATGCGGATATTGCGTAGAAGGCGAGCGCGCAAAGCCACAGTATGAAGAACATTGCCTGGAGTGCGGCCAAACCCGGTGCTCCTTTTGTAGGCTATCTCTTACCTGCCTCGGACATAAGCTTCCGAGCGTCTTCCTTGACCTCGATGTCGTCGGGCTTGTCCCTGTCGGGAGGCGCGGCAAGTATGTAGTCTATCTCCGCCTTCGCCTCTTTCGCCCTGTCGTTCTTCAGGTACGCCTGGGCGAGGTACAGCCTGTTGACGAGGCATCCGGGCGCAAGCTCCTTCGCCTTAACGAGAAGCGCAAGACCCTTCTTTTTGTCCCCGATGAACGCCCAGGACGGGGCCTCGATGAGCACCTTGCCCCGGCTCCTGTACGCGCCTGCGAAGTCGTAGAGCGCGTCTTTGCCCTCCACCTCTTCAAGGCCCCGGAGGGCATCTTTTACCAGGCCGAGCGCGGTAAGGCTGTTGACGATGTCGGCCTTCTGGAGCTTGGCCATCGAGCGCCAGTAGAGGGCATGGCAGTCGGACGGCCCGGCCGCAAGCGCCTTCTCCGAGGCGGCAATGGCCTCGTCGAAGTATTTGAGCCTGGCGGCTTTCTTCTTTTCGGCCTCGCCCAGCAGGTAGTATGCGCGGGAGAGCTGTGTGTATACGGAGGCGTCCCGGCAGCCCTGCGCCATAGCTTCGAGGACGGGTACCTCTCGTGCTATGTCCGCAGGCCCCTTTGCCCGGTCGAGCGCGGAAGTTATATCGCCTAACGAAGACCCTGCCCAGGCTTCGCATGCAAAGACGGCGAATGCGGCGAGCAGGACGGACAACGGTATGGGTAATGTCTTCCTGGGCATGGCCTAACAGCCCGTGTTCTTTATGGACTCGCGCCTCTTCGCCATGAAACCGTAGAACTCCCTGGCCTCCCGGTATATGCGCTTCAGCTCTTCCATGCTGGAGAACGCCTTCAGGAGCACCTTGGCGACGTACTTCGGCCTGTAGTAGAACTTCTTGTAGAACCTCTCTACCGCCATGAAAATCTCGGCGCTTGTTATCTCCGGGTAGCTGATGACGCAGGTCTGGTAGCCCTGTTCGCTCACCAGGCTCTCCGGGTTTACGTAGCCCTCCTTGACGCAGAGGTCGAAGAACTTCGTGCCGGGATAGGGGGCGGCGAGCGAGACCTGTATCGTGTCCGGGTCCATCTCGCAGGCGAACCGTATGGTCTTCTCGACCGACTCCCTCGTCTCGCCGGGCAGGCCGAGCACGAACGCCCCGTGTATCATCAGCCCAAGGTCCTTGCAGTTCTTCGTGAACTCCCTCGCCTGCTCGATGGTCGTGCCCTTCCTTACGTTGTTCAGTATCTTCTGCTCGCCGGTCTCGTACCCGACCATGATGACGCGCATCCCGGCCTCGCGCATCGCCTTGAGCGTCTCGTACTTCACGCTCACCTTCGCGTTGCAGCCCCAGCTTATGCCGAGCGGTTTCAGCTTTTTGCTTATCTCGACCGCCCTCGGCTGGTCCTCGGTGAAGTTGTCGTCGTCGAAGAATATCTCCTTCACGTCCGGGTAGTACTTGAGGATAAGCTTCACTTCTTCTATGACGCTGTCCACGCTCCGCGTCCTGTATTTGTTGCCGGAATACGTCTGCGGCCAGAGGCAGTATATGCACTTGCTCGAACAGCCGCGTCCCGTGTAGAACGAGATGTACGGGTACTGGAGCCAGGGTATCTCGTACTCCCTGTGGTTCAGGTCCCTTTTGTAGACCTCGGTTGCGAACGGGAGCTTGTCCAGGTCTGCTATAAGCGGCCGGGCTTCGTTGTGGTATATCTTGCCGTCCTGGCGGTAGCTTATTCCCGCGACGTCCTTGAACGCCATGCCTGACGCCACCTCCACTATGGGGTAGTCGAACTCGCCGCGCACCACGAAGTCGATTACCTCCGATGCGCCGAGCGTCTCCTGCGGCAGGATGCTCGGGTGCGGCCCGACGAAGCATATAACCGCCTTCGGGTTCTGCTCCTTTATCTTTACGGCTATCGCGATGTCGTTCTTGAGGGACGGGGTGCTCGTGTACAGCACGGACATGTCGTAGCCCCTCGCTATCTCGAGCGTCTCCTTCACGCCGAGCCCGGACGCGGGAGAGTCGAGTACCTTCGAGTCCGGGAGCATCGCCGCCGGGTAGGCAAGCCATGTAGGGAACCAGAAAGAGCGCACCTCGCGGGTCGCCTGGTAGCGCGAGCCCGCGCCCCCGTCGAAGTCCTCGAAGGACGGCGGGTTTAGAAAAAGGACTTTCATGCTTTGTACTCCTCGCCTATCTGTTTTATTCGTTCTATGACGCCGTCTATCAGCACGTCGGGCGTGGACGCGCCCGCGGTGACGCCCACGGTCTCGACGCCCCTGAACCACTCGGGTTCAAGCTCGCCCGCGTTGTCAACCAGGTACGAACGGGCGACGGTCTCGGCGACTTCCTGGAGGCGCTTCGAGTTCGCGCTGTTTCGTGAGCCCACCGTTATCATCAGGTCTACCTTGTGCCCCAGTTCGAGCGCGGCCCCCTGTCTCTTCTCGGTGGCGTCGCAGATGGTGTTGTATACCTCGACCTGCGGGTAGCGCTTCTTGACCTTCGCCACAACCTTGTCGAAGTACTTTATGTTCTGCGTGGTCTGGGACACGAGCGCGACGGCGCCGGGTATGTCCGGAAGCTCGTCTATCTCCTCTTCGTAGCGGAACACTATAGTATTGTCGGGCGCGACGCCCTTCAGCCCCTTCACCTCGGCATGGTCCTTGTCGCCGAGCAAAAGTATCGTGTTGCCCGCGCTTGCCAGCCTCTTGACTATCCTGTCGATCTTGGAGACCAGGGGGCATGTAGTGTCCACCACGGTGAGGCCCTTCTCCCTGGCCTTTATTATCACATCCGGCGAGACCCCGTGCGCGCTGATTATAAGCGTGCCCGCCTTCACCTCGTCCACGCAATCGACCGACCCAACGCCGCGTTCCTCGAGGTCGCGCACGACGCTCTTGTTGTGCACTATCTCGTGGAGGACGAAGACCGGGCCGGTCGCCTCGGATGCGGTCTTGTTCGCGAGGTCTATCGCCCTTTGCACGCCCATGCAGAAACCGGCGTATTCAGCAAGAAATACTTTCATAAAAACCTCACCCCCACCCTGCCCTCCCCCATCAAGAGGGAGGGTAGACAGTTGGGATATTAGAACGGGAAATCGAGCCCCACGAAGGCCGTCATCCCCTCTTTACCGTAACCGAAGTCCACACGCCCGACGACGTTCGGCTGTACTATCGCCCTGAAACCCACACCGGGGTTTACCTGGTAGTGCTCGAAGAAGTCCTTCCGGTATGAGCTGTACACGCGGCCCACGTCCACGAAGGGGGCCGCCTCCCAGTCGCTCCAGACCCCGAAGATGTGCAGTTTGAAGAGCCTGATGCGCTCCTCCAGGTTGACCAGTATGAACCCGTCGTCGATGTAGCGGGATGTACCGAAGCCGCGCAGCGTGGTCTCGCCTCCGATACTGCTCCTCTCGAAGAACGGGACGTGGCTCCCGCCGGTCAGCTCGGCTGTGGCCTTCACCACCGTCGTGAACCGCTTGTCGCTGAACGAAAAGTATTTCCTTACGTCCAGCCCCGCACGCGAGTAGACCCTGCTGTGCGTATAGCCGTGGTCTATCTCTCCGTAGAGGTTCGCAAGCCACCCTTCGCCCGGGTACACGTCGTCGTCTCTCGAATCGTAGGTCAGCGTCAGGCGGCGGTCCTGTACCCCGCCTCCCGTGATGCCGTCTACCGTGCCGAACTTTTTCTGGGCATACGGCAGGGTGTCTAACTTTCCCCGCCTGATAGTAACCCACCTTAGCTTCTCGCCGTATGTCAGGATGAGGTTGTGCGGCAGGTAATAGCCCACGGAGAACTGGGGTGTCAGCTCCGAGTTGGTGTAGTTCGACTCGTCTTCCTCGCGGCTTGTCTCGGTGAGCCCGAACAGCCTGTATGTGCTGTCCTTGAAGAAGCTGAACCTTCCATATATCTTGAGCTTCCCGTCCAGGAACTTGTTGTCCCAGTACTCGCCCGTGTATTCCTGGTCCACGCCTATGGCATGGTTTATGAATATCTTGTAGTTCTTGTCCACCGTGGGGTAGCCCAGGTACCTGAACGTTATGTTTACCCCAGTGTTGTCGTTTACTATCACGGAGGGCGCGATTATGGCATAGACGTACTCGTTCTGCTCCTTCATCATGAAGACGGGCATGACCCCGTAGTCGTTGCCTCCGTTCCGGGACGTGGCATATACTGGCAGGGGGATAATCTCGGTCTCGGCCGCCGCGGGAAACGGGACGGCCGTCAGGGCAAGAATGAATAACGCCGCGATAATGCTGACTCTGCCGCCAATGCGCCGGCAACTGCTAATTAGAGACAATACTGCCCTTCCGCCTTTCACCGTGATAAATATTACCAGTCAAGCGGTTGATTTTAGCATACCGGCGCTACAAAAGGCAATAATATCTTTGTCAGGCGGCAGCGCGGGCAGTAATCCCCGCGACCTCCCTGACGGCATTCAGGGCGGCTTCGTAGTCGGGGTGGTCGCCGACCTCCCTGACGTATTCGACGTAACGCAGCATGTCGTTGCCGTCTATCACGAATATGGCCCTTGATAGCAGCCTCAAATCCTTTATCAGTACCCCGTATGCGGCGCCGAAGGACGCCTCCCTGTGGTCGGACAAGGCCTTCAGGTTCCGGACGCCCTCCGCGCCGCAGAAGCGCTTCGAGGCGAACGGCAGGTCCATGCTGACCACCAGCACCGCCACCTTGTCGGCCGGCAGCTTCTCCGCCTCCTGGTTGAACCTCACGGCCTCCATGTGGCAGACCGGGGTGTCGAGCGAGGGGACCGCGGCTATCAGCCGCACCTTACCCTTCGTGTCCGAGAGCCTAACCTCTTTCATGTCCGAATCCACGACCTTGAATTCAGGGGCATTCAGGCCCGGCCTCAGCTCGGGGCCCAACAGCGACATCGGCATGCCCTTCATAGTGACGGCGTCTTTGCGTTCCATGGATGTACCTCCGTTTGATACAGCGTTGTTTAGTTGCGCTTATGGAATTACACCTTGTCATTCTGAGGCCCGGTCCGCAGGCCGAAGAATCTCGGGTTTCACTTAATAAGAAAACGCTTGAGATTCTTCGCGGTGCTCAGAATGACATCTTTGCCTACAGATAAAATGTATCACCGGCGGATTTTAGCGTCAAGGCTGGCTCAGGCGGGCGGGAAACCGTAGAACTCGCGCATCTCGGACGTATAGACCTTGTGGCTTTCGTATATGAAGAGCGGCGGCAGTATCGTCATGCCGGGCAGGCCCTGCTTCACGGCCTCGACCAGTATCATCCGGGCCTGTTCCCCGACCTGCGAATGTACCGTGCGGAGCCGCTTCGGTTCAAGCAAATGACGGCCCATCAGCTTCACAAGCTCTGACAGGCGGTCCGGGTTGTAGACGAGGCAGAGCCGGCCCCTGTTCCTGAGCATGGCCGACGAGGTCTTGAGCACGTCGTTTATGCCCGCGGTAAGCTCGTGCCGGGCCATCGCCCGCTCGTCGCCGGGGCTTATGCGCCCCGTGCCGGGCTTCCTGAACGGCGGGTTCATAACGACTAAATCAAAACTCTCCAAAGGCTGGTGTTTAGGGAGGGATTTTAAGTCCAGGTGCAAGAACTCGACCTTGTCCGAAAGCCCGTTAACTTCGGCGTTACGCACCGCCCTCTTGTAAAGCCCGTCCTGTATCTCGACGCCCGTAACCTTCGCCTTCGGGTATCGCTTTGCGAGCAGGAGCGAGACGACCCCGCTGCCCGCGCCGAGTTCGAGTATGCTTTTGCACGCCTTGATCTCGGGGAAGTCCGCGAGCAGGAGCGCGTCCAGCGAGAACCGGTAGCCGGTCTTCGACTGGTAGACCTGTACTTCAAGGTCTCGTATTTTGATTGAGTCGAGGGTTTCCATTATCACACCATGCTCTGCGGGTCCACGTCCACCTCTATGGTGCAGGCGGGCAGGGCCTTATTATCGTTTAACGACTTGAGCCCGGCATCGAGCACCGAATGCAGCTTCGCGGATGATCCGGACTTGAGCACCAGGAAGTAGCGGTACTTGCCGCGTACGCGCTTGACCGGCGCGGGTGCGGGCCCGAGCACGTCCACCCCGTTTCCCCGGGCGGCGGCCTTGAATGCCCGAGAGGCGGCGTCCGCCCCGGCCCCGGCCTTCTCGGCCTTGACCCCTTTCACCACAAGCAGGGCAAGACGCGAAAACGGCGGGTACCCGAGCTCGCGCCGGTACTCTATCTCTTCCTTATAGAATGCGGCATAGTCGTGCCTGGCCGCGTGCGTCAGGCTGTAGTGGTCCGGCTGGTAAGTCTGGACGATGACCTCGCCCGGCGTGTCGCCCCTGCCCGTCCTGCCCGCGACCTGGGTCACTACCTGGAAGGTCCGTTCGGACGCCCTGAAGTCCGGCATGTGCAGGCCGTAGTCCGCGAGCACCACCCCGACCAGCCCAATACCGGGCAGGTCGTGCCCCTTCGACACCATCTGCGTGCCGAGCAGGATGGACGACTCGCCGGACGCCACTTCGCCGAGCAGCCTGCTATATGCGCCCCTGCCCTTCACCGTGTCCTTGTCCACACGCGTCACCTTCGAGCCTTCGAACAATTTTTCGACTTCACGTTCAAGACGCTCGGTGCCGCCTCCGACATATTTAATTTTATCGCCGCCGCACTTTGGGCATGCCGCCTGGGGGCTCTGGTCTTCGCCGCACCAGTGGCACCGGAGCCTCCCCTCGCCTTTGTGGTATGTGAGAGATATGGAACAGCTCGGACACTCAGGCACATGCCCGCAGTCCCGGCACACCAGGAAGTCCGAGAAACCGCGCCTGTTCTGAAAGAAGAGCACCTGCTCCCCTTTCGAGATGCGCCCGGACGCGGCCTCTATCATAGGCCCGGTCAGCGGGAACTCGCCCGGATGCTCCTTCAGGTCGATAAGCCTCACCTCCGGCATCGGCCGTCCGGCAACTCGTTCTGGTAGTTCGAGCAGGGTATACTTGCCCTTTTTCGCGTTGTAGTAGCTCTCGACCGACGGGGTCGCACTGCCCATCACCACAGGGCACCCGGCCATCTTCGCACGCATGACGGCGACGTCGCGCGCGTTGTACCTGACGCCCTCCTCCTGCTTGTATGAGGAGTCGTGCTCCTCGTCCACTATAATTATGCCCAACTCATCGAATGGCGCGAATATCGCCGACCGGGCGCCGACCGCGACCGAGGCCCGCCCGTCCCGGATGCGGCGCCACTCGGAGCGCCGCTGGGAGTCCGTGAGCCCGCTGTGCATTACCGCGACCTCGGTACCGAAACGGGCGCGGAACCGCCTGACAAGCTGGGGCGTAAGCGAAATCTCCGGGACCAGGACCACCGCGCCCCGGCCGCTGCCCTTCATCGCCTCTATCGCACGCAGGTAGACCTCCGTCTTCCCGCTCCCGGTCGCCCCGTGCAGCAGGAACGGCCTGAACCCGCCGTCGCCGATGGCCTTCTTGATATCATCTATGGAACCTTCCTGAGCCGCGTTCAGTGTAATATCCGCCGTGGATTCGAAGTAGCCCTCCCCGTCCTCCTCGACGCCCTTCCTCGGCCTGGACGGGCTGCCTTCGTCGATGCCCGGAGGGAGCGCGGCGCCAAGCACCAGCCCCCACGGCACATGGTAATACGATGAAATCCAGCGTGTGAGCTCCATCAGGCCCGACGGGATAAGCGGGGTATCGTCGGGTATGTCCATCACGTCCTTGACCTGAAACCCAACCCCGGCTGCCGCCGGGCCCGTTATGAACCCGATGCGGCTCCTGTTCCCGAGCGGGACTAATACCCTCTGACCGGGCAAGGCCCTGGCCCTTAGCGGCTCGGGCACGGAGTACGTGAACGACTTTTCGGCCCCAAGCCCTATTACGACATCTATATATGAACTGAATTTTGTCATTTTTAGCGAGATAACTGTTTCATAATGAGCGCAACTGCGCACCTTCGGTTCTTATTAACGCGCAGAAAATACCCCTTTTGGGTTATAGTTTCTGATTTTCAATATCAGTAAGCTACGTACAACATTAAATACGGCCACAATTAATCTATATTTTACAATCGGTTAACATATATTATCAAAAAAACTCCTGATAACCCATATGGGGCCTGAAAATTGCATAGGATAATCTATAGTATTTATCCGGCCTCTTATTGGCCATAAACCCGAAGCAGGATTATGAAAGAATTATTACGTAAAATCAACAGCAATCTTAAGGCCAAGGTGGTTATATTCACCGTTGGCATGTTGCTGTTCTTCCTTGCCGTCTCGGTTTTCTACAATATCAGGAACGAGCGCAAGTTCTATCTGAAGTCCATCGAAGGGCAGCTGCGCCTGCTATCCAACACTATCGAACGCGGGCTAGTTGACGCCATGGCCCGTAACCAGCGCGACGAAGTACAGCGCATAATGGAGCAGATCGGCCAGAGCGACGACATCAAGGACCTCAGGATATTCAGCGAGGGCAAGGTCATACTCCGGTCTTCGGACCCCGCCGAGATAGGGACGCATGTAGACGACGACAACTACCTAAAGTACAAGGAGGCGGCGGACACCTTCATCTTCAACAAGGCCGGCCAGAAAAAGCTTTTCCTGGTCAAACCAATCCTCAACCGCCCCGCGTGTTTCGGCTGCCACGACTCTAAGCAGAAGGTCAACGGCATCCTCGAAGTCAGCTTCTCGCTCCTCAAGGACGAGGGCGAGATAAACCAGCACATGAAGAGCATGATGATGGGCGCGGCAGGCATCAGCCTGTTCCTCGCCATCGCTGCAATTATCCTGCTCGAGGTGGTCGTAAACCGTCCGATATCCCGCCTATGGTCGGCGATGGAAAAGGCAGAGGCCGGCGTCGAAATAGACCTTACCGGGCAGTCCTCCGACGAGATAGGCCAGCTCCAGACCAAGTTCGTGGGCATGTTGAAGAGGCTCCACGAGCTGCACTCCGAGAACTCCAAGAAAGAGATGGAGATAATCAGGAACATAGAGGTCTCGAACTCACACGCACGCCTCAAGAGCATAATAGAGGCCCTGCCGGACGGCATATCGATACTGAGCCGCGACATGGTGATACAGGACATCAACCCCAGGAACCTCCAGATATTCCCCGGCATACAGAAGGGCGATTTCTGCTACAGGAGCATACACGGACGGAGCGAGCCCTGCAACCACTGCGGCGTCATCAAGGTCTTCGAGGACGGCACCGTTCACGAGCACCAGTCCACGTTCTACCTCCCGGACGGCAAGGAGCGCATAGTCCACAGTATATCCGCCCCGATAAAAGACAAGGACGGTAACGTCATCCATGCAATAGAGGTCGTCCGCGACATAACGGAACGCATCAAGGCCGAGAAGCAGAAGATAGATACCGAACTCGCCCACAAGAAGGAACTCGAGGCGATGAACGTCCAGCTCGTCAAGAGGGTAAAAGAGGTCGAGGACGCAAACAACCAGATAGCAATGCTCATCAGGGACCTCGCCCAGAAGAACACCACGCTCGAAAAAGTTGTCGAACGCCTGACCACCGTCAACCAGATAGGCAACATACTTAACTCCATCCTCGACAAGGACAACATCCTAGAGGTAATAGTCACGACACTCGCCAAGACGATGAACGCGAAGATAAGCTCGCTCATGCTGCTTAACGAGGCGACCGGCGACCTTGAAGTCGCCTTTGCCGTGGGCCTGGACGGAAAGCAGCTCAGGAAGACCCGCATAGGCGAGGGCGTGTCCGGCTACGTCGCACAGGAGGGCAAGCCCATCCTGGTCGTGGACATCGAGAAGGACCCGCGCTTCCAGCGGATGAACGACCCGCAGTACACCACCACGTCTCTCGTTGCCGCGCCTCTGTTCAGCAAGGGCAAGGTTATAGGCGTCCTCAACATCAACAACAAGAAGACCGGCGAGGCGTTCAACCAGGACGACATGGACCTGCTGACCACTGTCGCGGGCCAGGCCGCAATCGCCGTCGAAAACTCAAACCTCTACCGGGACATCCGCTCCAGCTACTTCGACACGGTGCGCGCCCTGGTCAACGCGCTCGAGGCAAAGGACAAGTACTCCAAGGGCCATTCCGAGAGGGTGACGCTCCTCGCCATGATGATCGCGGAAGAGATGGACCTGCCGGAGGACCGCAAGCAGGCGCTCCAGCACGCGGGCGTTTTACACGACATAGGCAAGATAGGCATATCCTTAAGCATCCTGAACAAGGACGGGAAGCTTACCGGCGAGGAGTACGACATCATTAAAGACCACCCGCTTATCGGCGAGAAAATACTAGACCCGATAACCTTCCTGAAGGACGTGAAGACCATAGTGAGCGAGCACCACGAGCGCTACGACGGCAAGGGCTACCCGCACCAGAAGAGGGGCGAGGACCTGACCATCGAGGCCCGGATACTGGCCGTGGCGGACACGTTCGACGCCCTCACATCCGACAGGCCGTACAGGAAGGCGCTCCCGTTCGAGGACGCGGTTGCCGAGATAAAGCGCTGCTCCGCCAGCCAGTTCGACCCGTCGGTCGTCGACGTTTTCATGAGGACAATCGGCGGCGGCAGCAAGTCCAGCCATTAAACCTGGCCCGTTAAAATAACCCATCCTTCCCGGTACACCAGTTTGTCATTACTGAACGAGTTGAAATAGAAAGGGCCGCGCGAAACGCGCGGCCCTTTTATATTATAAACCCTCTCCCATTCAACCACCCTCCCCTATCCCCTCCCATAAAGAAAGGGGGATAATAGAAAAGCCGACACGGATGTCGGCCTTTTTATATTTGTCGTCCCGACCGAAGTGGAGGGACCTGCTTATACCCCCTTCGCGGCCCGGACCTCCGTGGGCGACTCATCAATCGTCCCATTGCCCATGCCCTCGCCCCCGTCTTCCTTCTTTGCGAGCTTCGTCCTCGGGGCGGACTCCTTTGCAGGGTCTATCCAGTCCTCGATCGTCCTCTGCGGGCAGAGCAGTACGCAGGTCTCGCAGTGCGTGCACTTCTCGTAGTCAATCTTCGCCAGGAAGTTCTCCATCGAGATGGCCTTCTCAGGGCAGCCCTTAACGCAGAGGCCGCAGGCGATGCATCCTATCTCGCAGGCTTTCTTTACCGCAGGGCCCTTGTCGTGCGAGCTGCACCTGATATGGACCTTCTTGGCGGTCGGGGTAAGGGCGATGATGCTCTTCGGGCAGGCCGCGACACAGACGCCGCAGGCGGTGCACTTCTCCTGGTCCACCACGGGCAGGTTGTCCTTGTCCATCGAGATGGCCCCGAACGGACACGCCCTCGAGCAGGTGCCGTAGCCCAGGCAGCCGTACTGACAGGTCTTGTCCCCGCCCGATACGAGTATCGCGGCGCGGCAGTCCTTGACGCCGTCGTAGACGAACCGGCGCGACGCCTTGCACTCCCCGCCCCGGCAGAATATCGTCGCCACCATCGGCACTATCTCGGGCGCGACCTTCCCGGTTATCCTCGCCACCAGCGCGGCGACGTCTGCCTTGCCCGGCGCGCAAAGGCCGGGCGAGAGCTCCGGGTTGGACACTACCGCCTCGGCATAGCCCTGGCAGCCGGCGAACCCGCACGCGCCGCAGTTGGCGCCCGGAAGCACGTCCCGCACGGCGTCCACTTTGGGGTCGGCCTTGACGGCGAACTTCCTGGCCGCAAGCGCAAGGCCGAGCCCGAATACCGCGCCTATCCCGCCCATGACGGCGAGGCTCCTTATCACGACCTGCACGAGGTCAGGCTGTACAGTCTCCTGCATGAAAACTCCAAATTTCAAAGATGCGCAACAAGACCGTCCTTTTCTTTCAGGTGAAAGAAAAGGACCAAAAGAAAGCCGGGACTTTAAATATCGGCTTTTCTTTGCGTTACTTTCTTTTCACCTGAAAAGAAAGTAACTGAAATAATTATAACAATTCCTATCAGGAATTGCTACTGCAAATCATATAGTTATCAGGCCCGAGAAGCCGAGGAACGCCAGGGCTATAAGGCCTGTGACGATGAACGCAATCGGCATCCCCCGGAACGGCTTGGGGATGTTCGCAAGCTCGAGCCTCTCCCTGATGCTCGCCATTATGACAAGCGCGAGCGAGAAGCCCGCCCCGGAGCCGAGGCCCAAAGTAATGCTCTGCATGAAGTTGTACTTCTCGTCGGCGTTTATCACCGGGACCGCGAGTATTATGCAGTTAGTGGTGATGAGCACCAGGTATATGCCGAGCTTGTGGTAGAGCGCGGGGTTAGTCTTCTTCAGTATCGTGTCCGCGGCCTGGACGAAGCCCGCGACGATGCCTATGAACAGGACTATCTTCAGGAAGCCCAGGTGGAGCGGCAGCATCACCAAATTGTAGACGAGCCAGGACAGCGCGGCCGAGATGACCATGACCGCGGTAAACGTCATGCTCATGCCGACCGCGGTCTCGAGCCTCTTCGTCACGCCGAAAAAGATGCAGAGCCCCAGGTAGCGGGTGAAGACGAAGTTGTTGATTATCGCCGAGGCTACGAATATCGTACCCAAGTCCTTTAACATAACCCAAGACCCCCGTTACTTTCTTTTCGGGGTGAAAAGAAAGTAACCAAAGAAAAGCCGGTGTTAACTAATGGCCACCGTGCGAGCCGCCACCGCCGCCTGATGTACCGCCGAAGTACTTGTCCTCTATCCAGTTGAAAAGCCCCATCAGGAGGCCGATGACGAAGAAGCCGCCGGTCGGCAGCACCATGATAAGGAGCGGGTTCGCGCCAAGTATATGTACGCCCGCGAGCGTCCCCTTGCCGATAAGTTCCCGTACCGCGCCCACGAGCACAAGCGCTCCCAGGAAGCCGAGCCCCATGCCGAAGCCGTCCACCGCGGACGGGACGACCTTGTTCTTGCTCGCGAACAGCTCGGCGCGCGATATTATTATCGCGAAGACGACTATGAGCTGGATGTAGAGCCCCATCTCCTTGTACGCCGTCCTCGAATACGCCGCCATCACCATGTCCGTCATGCTGACGTAGGTCGCTATTATAAGTATGTAGGCCGGTATGCGCACCTTCGGGTTGATAACGCCCCTGAATATCGAGACGGTGATGTTCACCATCGTCATAACGAAGAGCACGGCGACGCCCATCAGGAACCCGTTCTTTACCGAGGTCGTTACCGCGACCGCGGGGCAGAGCGAGAGCGCGAGCTTGAACACCGGGTTCTCGGAGAATATCCCGTTCTTTATAAGCTTTAACAGGTTCGGCTTCTTCTCGTCCATAGCACGTCTTCTGCCTTCTATGGGAGGGTGAATATTTTCTCCCCTCCCCACCTGCGGGGGAGGGGCGGGGGTGGGGGCTTAGTTATTTGCCCCCGCCGGCGGAACTATTTCCTTCAGCTTCTCGACTGCGTCCTTCACGCCCTTTGTCACGCCCCTGGACGAAATCGTCGCGCCCGAAATCGCCTGTATGTCCGTCGTCGTCTCAGTCTTCACCACGGTGAGGTTGTCCGCGCCCTTGCCCGCAAACTGGGCCTTGAACCACGGCTGCTCTATCTGGTCGCCCAGGCCCGGCGTCTCGCCGTGTCCCAGTATGTCGATACCCGTCACCTTGTAGTCCATGTCCACGGCGACCAGAAGCTTTATAAAGCTCGAATACCCCCTGCCCGTGCTCGACACGACATAGCCTATCGTCTTGCCGCCCGCCTTGGCTTCATATATTACGCCGTCCTTGCCGTTAATCACCACGTCCTTGACCGGCAGGATGCTATCGGCCGCGGGCGCAAGCCCCTTCAGGGCCAGTTCGCGCTCATGGGCCTCAGCCTGGACCCGGACAGGGTCGGTCTTCGCCCATACCGCGGACAGGATGATCCCGGCCAGGGCGCAGATGAGGGCCAGGTTGACGGTTATCTTGAATACATCCCCCATCAGGCCACCGCCTCGCCGAACTTCCTCGACTTGAACGCCCTGTCGAGTATCGGCGTGAAGCAGTTCATCAGGAGTATCGCATAGCAGACGCCTTCCGGGTAGCCGCCCTTGAGCCTTATCAGCACGGTTATCGCGCCGCAGCCTACGCCGAACAGTACCTGGGCCTTCCTGAGCTGGGGCACGGTTACGTAGTCGGTCGCCATGAAGAAAGCGCCGAGCACAAGCCCGCCGGAAAGAATGGACAGTATGGGGTCGCCTCCGAATATCCAGGTCATGCCCGCGACGGTCGCAAGGAAGCTCACCGGTATGTGCCAGGTGATGTAGCCCTTCAGCATGAGGTATGCCGCGCCGAGCAGAAGCGCGACGACCGAGACCTCTCCGAGCGAGCCGCCCCTGTGCCCCAGGAACATCTGGAAGTACATGTCCGAACGGCCCGCGAAATGAGAGAGGAGCTTCTGGATGCCCTCTTCCTTCAATATGCCGAGCGGTGTGGCCGCGGTAGTCGCGTCCACGCCCGAGAAGACAAACCGCTCCGAAGGCACGGGCCATGAGGTCATGAACTTGGGCCAGGCGGCGACCAGGAACGCGCGCGCGATCAATGCGGGGTTGAATATATTGTACCCGAGTCCGCCGAAGAGCTGTTTCGTTATGATTATTGCGACGGCCGAGCCGACGACGGGCAGGTAGAGCGGGACGCCGGATGGCAGGTTCATCCCGAGCAGGAGGCCGGTCAGGAACGCGCTCCCGTCTCCGACGGAAGACCTCTCGCCCATCGCCTTGCGGGTGAGCGCCTCGAAGACCATGCAGGATGCGATGGACGCGACGATGACGTACAGGGCAGGCAGGCCGAAATGGTAGACGGAAAGGGCCGCCGCGGGGAAAAGCGCCGCCGATACCGACCACATGATATGCTCCACCGACTCGCCGGAACGTATATGCGGACCTATAGATGCTGTAAGGCGAGGCCTGGCCCCTGCCGGACTTTCCATTTCGAACCCACCTTATAAAAGAGCTGAAGTTACGTGTAACGTGATACGTGTAACGTGTCCCAAATGCTTTCAAAGCATTAATGTCACCCCGTGCTTGACACGGGGCCCAGGAATTTATAACTTCCTGGATTCCCGCTTTCGCGGGAATGACAAGCGGCTTTTCACGAGCACGTGCCACGAAACACGCGCCACGGTCCTTAGGCTTTGACTTTTTTCTTCGCCAGTTCGCGCTTGGCCCACTTGTTGAACTGGACCATCGGGCGTCCGGCCGGGCATACGAACGAGCATGAGCCGCACTCGAAGCAGTCGAGCACGCCGTGTTCCTTCGCCTCCTCGAACCGGCCCTTCTCGATTAGCTGTCCGAGCAGGCCCGGGTTAAGCCCCATCGGGCATGCCTCCATGCACCGTCCGCAGCGGATGCAGGGGCCGATGTCGAAGACCCCGGCCTCTTTGCCCGTCAGGGCCACTATGCCGGACGTCCCCTTTATGACCGGGACCATCACGTCCGCCTGGGCCATGCCCATCATCGGCCCGCCCATTATGACCTTCGTGGCCTTGTCGGTCAGGCCGCCGCACTGCTCGATGACGTCGGAGAAGAGCGTGCCGAGCCTAACACGGAGGTTCCTGGGCTCCTTGATGCCGGGCCCGGTAACCGTTACTATCCTCTCAATGAGCGGCCTGCCGTAGCGCACCGCGTTGTATATGGCCGCGGCTGTCCCGACGTTCTGCACGACGACGCCCACGTCCATCGGCAGGTGTCCGGGCGGGACTTCGAGCCCGAGCACCGCCTTTATAAGATGCTTCTCGGAGCCCTGCGGATATTTCACTTCGAGCGGGACGACGGTCACGCCCATCTTGCAGCCCTTCGGGACCTCCATCTCGAGGCCGGAGCGCTCGTAGTAGGTCTCCGTAACAAGCTCGCAGGCGACCTTGCCCGCCTCGTCCGCCATCTTCTCTAGCGCGCCTGGCTTGTTGGCCTCGATGCCGACGTAGCCCTCGGTCACCCGGAGGACGCTCATGATTATCTTGAGCCCCTCTATGACGTCGGCCGGACGTTCCTCCATCAGGCGAGAGTCCGCCGTGAGGTATGGCTCGCACTCGGCCCCGTTCAGGACCGCGTATTTTATCTTCTTCTCTTTCGGGGGGTCGAGCTTGATGTGGGTCGGGAATGTCGCCCCGCCCATACCTACTATGCCCGCCTCCCTGATTATCGCACGAAGCTCGTCCGGCGGGATGGACATGTATTCCTCGTGCGGCACGAGCCCGTCGACCCATTCGTCCAGGCCGTCCGACTCGATCACCACCGCCGGGGCGTCGAAGCCCATGGGCGAGGGGAAGTTCCCGACCGCCGTCACCTTGCCGGAAATGGACGCGTGCACGGGCACGGACACGGGGCCGGCCGCCTCGCCGACCTTCTGGCCCTTCTTCACCAGGTCGCCGACCGTAACGACAGGTTTGGCCGGGGCTCCGATATGCTGGGCCATCGGGATGACGACCCGCTCCGGAAGACGCGCGTCCTGCACGGGCAGGGCCTCGGTGGCCTGCTTTCTGTCCGGCGGGTGGACCCCGCCTTTGAAGGATGGGAACTTCATTTCTTTTTCTTATCCGGGCCCAGAAGGTCTTTAAGTTCCTTCATGAACTCGTTTATGTCCTTGAACTCGCGGTAGACGGAGGCGAACCTGACATACGCCACCTCGTCCAGCTCGTGGAGCCTCTTCATTATCTCCTCGCCGATGGCCCTTGAAGGTATCTCCTTCTCGGCCCCTTCGAGGAGCTTCTTCTCTATCTCGTCGGCCACCTTCTCGAGCGTGTCCACCGAGATCGGCCTTTTCTCGCACGCCTTCTTGAGACCGGACAAAACCTTCATGCGGTCGAACGGCTCGCGCCTGCCGTCCTTCTTGGCCACCATCGGCATTATCTCCTCCACCCGCTCGTAGCTGGTGAAGCGTTTGCCGCACCTCTCGCACTCGCGGCGGCGCCTGATGGCCTCGCCGTCGGTCGAGAGCCTCGAATCGACCACCTTGTCTTCGAGGTGTCCGCAGAACGGGCATTTCATGTCCGTCGCCTCTCCGGGCCGGCCTGCAAGCCCTCTTGGTACTCGTTATATGCCGACGTAACCGTCAGCCGTTCAACTTTACAAGTTTTATGCCGGCCTCGGCGAGCATCTCCTGGCCTAACTGGTCCGGGTAGCCGTCGTCGTATATTATCCTGGTTATGCCTGCGTTTATTATCATCTTAGAGCAGATGACGCAGGGCAGGTTGGTGCAGTAGAGCACCGAGCCCTGTATGCCCGTGCCGTGCTTCGCGGCCTGTATTATCGCGTTCTGCTCGGCGTGCAGACCCCGGCATATCTCGTGCCGCTCGCCGGAGGGCACGCCCATCTTCTCCCTCAGACAGCCGACGTCTATACAGTGCGCGGTGCCGGAGGGCGGGCCGTTATAGCCCGTTGCCAGGATGTTCTTGTCCTTGGCCAGAACCGCGCCCACCTGCCTTCTCAGGCAGGTTGACCGCTTCTTGACCAGGTGCGCGATCTCCATGAAGTACTCATCCCAACTGGGGCGGCTCACTTTAACTTAAACCTCGTAGTTGTTCAAAGCCCGGCGGACGCCGTGTCCCTGTCGTAGACGGGGAACCTGAGCGCAAGCGCCCTGGCCTTATCCCTTACGCGCTCCAGGTTGGAAGCGTCTTTTATGTCGCCTATTACCTCGTCCACCATCTCTGCGATGAGCGCCATCTCGGGCTCGCGCATCCCGCGCGTAGTGACTATCGGGGTGCCTATCCTTATGCCGGACGTGACTGTCGGCGGCTTCTCGTCGAACGGTATGCCGTTCTTGTTCACGGTGATGCCCGCCAGGTCGAGCGCCGACTCGGCCTCCTGGCCGGTCACACCCTTGCCGCCCAAATCGACCAGCATCAGGTGGTTGTCCGTGCCACCGGATACGAGCCTGAAACCCCTCGACGCAAGCCCGTCCGCGAGGGCCGCGGCGTTTCTTACGACCTGCGCCTGGTACTGCTTGAACTCCGGCTCGGCCGCCTCCCTGAAGGCCACTGCCTTTGCCGCTATCACGTGCATCAGGGGGCCGCCCTGTATGCCGGGGAATATAACCTTGTCGACGGACTTGGCGTGCTCCGCGCGGGTCATGACCATGCCGCCCCGGGGGCCCCTCAGTGTCTTGTGGGTCGTGGAGGTCACGAAGTCGGCATAAGGCACTGGGCTCGGGTGCTGGCCTGCCGCGACGAGGCCCGCGATATGCGCCATGTCGGCCATCAGGTACGCCCCGACGGAAGTTGCAATATCCCTGAACGCCTTGAAGTCAATTATCCTGGGGTATGCGGACGCGCCGACGACAATCATCCTGGGCCTGTGCTCGCGGGCGAGCGACTCGACCTCGTCGAAGTCTATCAGCCCGTCCTCCCTCTTGACGCCGTAGTGTACGGACTTGTAGAGGCTGCCGGAGAAGCTCGCGTGCGCCCCGTGGGTCAGGTGCCCCCCGTGCGTGAGCTTCATGCCGAGTATGGTGTCTCCGGGCTTCAGCACCGAGAAGTAGACCGCCATGTTCGCCTGGGAGCCGGAATGCGGCTGGACGTTGACGTGCTCCATGCCAAATAGCTCTTTCGCCCGTTTGATGGCGAGTTCCTCGACCACGTCGGCGAACTCGCAGCCGCCGTAATAGCGGTGGCCGGGGTAGCCCTCGGCGTACTTGTTGGTCAGGACCGACCCTTGCGCCTCCAGCACCGCGTGCGATGCGTAGTTCTCGGACGCTATGAGGACAATCTTCTCGCCCTCGCGCCTCTTCTCGTCTTCAATTGCCTGCCAGACCTCGGGGTCCGTCTCCCGTAACGACGACATCTCGTGAAGCCCTTTCTTTAATAAACCGTTACTTGCACATCTTCTTTTCTATATCGGCTATCTTGTCGAGCCGCCTCTGGTGCCTGCCGCCCTCGAACGGGGTCGCGATCCACTGCTTCAGAAGCTCGATGGCCACTTCCTCGCCGGTAACCCTGCCGCCCAGTACCAGGACGTTTGCGTCGTTATGAAGCCTCGACATCCTTGCGGTATAGCTGTCGTGGCAGAGCGCGGCCCTGACGCCGGGGTACTTGTTCGCAACTATGGACATCCCGATGCCCGTCCCGCAGACCGCGATGCCCCTGTCCGCCTTGCCGGTGGCGACGGCCTCGGCCACCTTCAGCCCGAAGTCGGGGTAGTCCACGGACTCCTCGCCCATGGTGCCGACGTCGGCAACCTCAATATTCAGGGACTTGAGCACCCCCGCGATCGTCTCTTTAAGCTCCACACCGCCGTGGTCGCATCCAAGCACTATCTTCATGGTATAAAACGCCTCCGTGCGTGTACTGAAAAATCGAGAGTAATATCTTAGTTCAAGGGGGTATTGGGTGTCAAGAAAAAACCGGGTAAACCCCAAATCTATTGACAAATTAAGCCTGCTGTGACAATATGTCATATTTGCTGGGAGGAGCGCATTAACATGTTGCAGGGGTGCCGGTTATGAGGATTATAAGGGGTCTGAAGGATGTCAAAAAGACCCCGCTAACGGGCCCCGTGGTCACGCTCGGCAACTTCGACGGGGTGCACCTGGGACACCAGACGATATTCAAGCAGGTTGTGGCCCGGGCGATAGACACGGTCGGCACGTCCGTGGTATTCACATTTGAGCCGCACCCCCTGAAGGTGCTCGCCCCGAGCCGCTCGCCCAGGCTCCTCTGCACGTTCCGTGAGAAGATGGCCCAGATTGAGGCGTCGGGAGTGGACGCGGTGATATGCGCGAACTTCACGCCGGAGTTCGCATCCCAGAACCCCGAGGACTTCGTGAGCGACGTCCTGGTGGGCGCGGTAGGCGTGAAGGACCTGTTCGTCGGGCACGACTACGCGTTCGGCAAGGATCGAAGGGGCGACATCCCCTTCCTCAGGGACGCGGGTTTGAGGCACGGTTTCGGTGTGCATGTGGTCGCGCCGGTCAAGGTCGAGGGCATACTGGTATCCTCGACGAAGATACGCCAGCTCGTGATGGACGGCGAGGTCTGCCTCGCCTCCAAGCTCCTGGGCAGGCCGTACTCCATAGAGGGCACGGTAATCCCCGGCCACTCGCGCGGCAGGGACATAGGCTTCCCGACTGCTAACATCACCACGCCCAACGAGCTTGCGCCGAAAGAGGGCGTCTACGCCGTCTCCGTGCATGTCGAGGGCAAGATACACTACGGCGCCGCCAACATCGGGAAAAACCCCACCTTCGGGGACCAGACCACCTCTTACGAGGTACATATAATGGACTTCGCGGGCGACCTCTACGGGAAGTTCATCAAGATAAAGTTCATCAAGCGGGTAAGGGACGAGGTGAAGTTCGCAAGCGTCCAGGAACTTACCGGTCAGATAAAGAAGGACGTCGAAAGGGTCAGGGCGATATTTGCCGATGAAAGTTAAGGTATGGTTAGGGGTTCTGGTCAGCCTGGGGCTGCTGGTCTACCTCTTCTCGAAGATCGACCTCGCCCGCCTCTGGTCGATAATCAAGACGGTGGACCCCTACTACCTGGCCGCGGTCGCGTTCCTCTCGGTCGCGTTCCTCTGGGTAAGGGCGCTCAGGTGGCGCTACATCGTCTACCCCGTGAAGAAGGACGTACCCGTAGGCAGGCTCTTCTCGGCCACCATGATAGGCTTCATGGCGAACAACGTCCTGCCCGCGCGTCTCGGGGAGTTCGTGCGGGCATACGCCCTGGGGCGCTCCGAGGACGTGTCCAAAAGCGCCGTGTTCGCAACCATTGTGGTGGAGCGGCTCTTCGACGGGATGTCCGTCCTGCTCCTGCTGATTTACGCCCTGGCCTTCCTGCCGCCGGAGGTCGCGACGGGCGGGGTCGCGGCTACCATAAGGACGGCCGGCGAAATATCGCTTGTTGCATACGGGGCGGTCATAACCGTTCTCGTATACTTCCTTTACAGGCCCGATACCCTCGACAGGGCCGTGCGGGCGGTTATCGGGCCTTTCTCCAAAGGGTTCGCGGAGAAGGCGTCCGTGATGGCGGGCTCCTTCATCACGGGGCTCGGGGTGGTGAAGGACAAGAGGCTCCTGTCGCTGATACTGTTCTACTCGGCGGTGCACTGGGGGCTGCTCTGGACGCCGTTATACCTGCTTTTCAAGGCGTTCGGGCTGCACTACGGGGTCTACGAGTCCGTGTTCATGCTGGTCGTGATGTGCTTTTCGGTCGCGCTGCCCTCGACGCCGGGATATGTCGGGACGTTCCATGCAGCGGCTACCGGCGGGCTTATGCTCCTCGGCATGGAGGCGGAACCGGCGCTCGGCGTGGCGATACTGGCGCATGCCGCGAGCTATGTGCCCGTGACGCTGCTGGGCTTCTATTACTTATACAAAGCAAACATGAGCCTGAGAGGGCTGAAGAAAGCGGAGGCTTGAACCCACTACCATGATACCTGTAATCATATTCGCGGGCAGCATGCTGGTCTACGTGATGACCCTTGCGCCGACCATATCGTTCTTCGACAGCGGCGAGATGATAGCCGGCGCCTATACGGTCGGCGTCTCGCACCCGCCCGGCTACCCGGTCTACGTCACCCTGGGCAAGCTCTTCAGCTTCCTGCCCATAAACAACGTCGCCTACCGTGTAAACCTGATGTCGTCCTTCTTCGCCGCCATGACGGCGGTAATGATATACTACATCACCCGCGCCATACTTGACGACGAAGAAGACAACGCACTTACCGTGGGCGGCTACAGGATAAAATGGGTAAGCGTGCCTGAGATAGCGGGCCTTTTTTCCGCATTCGCGTTCAGCCTGTCGTACAACCTCTGGGCCTGGGCCGTCGTATCGAAGTTCTACACCCTGAACGCATTCGTGGTCTCGTGCATCCTGATGCTGCTCATAAAGTGGCGCAAGGCCAGGACGATTGAGGGCGGCGGGCATGCCATAGCCTACATATACGCCCTCTCCTTCGTGTGGGGCATGGCGGGCGTCGTGCACATATCGCAGTTCGTCCTCTTCCCGATGTACCTGCTATACATGCTGCTCGTCGACTGGCGCGTGTTCGTGAACATCGACGGGACAGCCCATGCGCCCGAAGCCGTGGCCAATAGCGCGGAAGATTCCACGGGTTCATTCCGGGACATGCTCGGCCGTGCGAAGCGCCCCGCCGCGATCGTGGTAATGGTCCTGCTCACGGCTCTGTTCTTCTTTGCGCTCAGGTCCCTGATGATAAAAAAGTCTCAGTCCGTCGTCTGGGCGTTCCTGTTCGCGCCCCTGCTTGGCATAACAGGCCACCTCTTCTTAACCGGCGTGATAAGGCCCAAAGTCCTGCTCGCAATGATATTCTTCTTCCTGCTCGGCCACTCCATATACCTGCACGTGCCCCTCCGGGCGGCGCAGGAGCCGCTTATCAACTGGGGCGGCGCGGTAGACTGGAAGGACTTCCTCTGGGTATATAACCGCGAGGGGTATCCCGTGGTAGGAGGGGAGCGCTCCTGGGGGCTTTTCTGGGAACAGCTGAAGAGCTTCAACCTGGTGAGGGAGTTCACCTGGGCCGGTATCCCGCTCATACTCGCCGGGCTATGGGGGCACTTCAAGAAGGACAGGATTTACTTTACGGCGCTCGTGTTCGGCTCGGTGTTCATGACTTCCGTCATCCTGATACTCGGCAACCCGCCGTTCGAAAACATATTCCTGCTGGAGCAGTTCTACATACCGGTCTACATCTTCCTTGCGGTCATCATGGGCGGGGCGGTCTACCTAATACTCAACAAGGACCGGCTGGGCCCCTGGATAGTCGGGACCTCCCTGCCGTTCCTCGTGCTCGGCGAAGTGCCTATGGGATACCTGAAGAAGGCCTTCAGCGGCGCCAGCACGTCGGGCTACAAGATTTTGCTTATGGGCGTCGGCTGTCCCCCGTACATATACTTCATAGCCTATGCGGTACTGGCAGCGGTAATAGTCGCGGGGCTGAAGACGCTCATGAAGGGCCGCCTGAACGCCTTATCCGGCGTGTACGTATCCGCCTTCCTTGTGCTTTTCATACTCTACCCCGCGGACCAGATAAAGGAGCACTACTGGAAGAACGACCGGTCGAAGAACTACATCGCCTTCGATATGGGCAGCTCCGAGCTCAACTTCTCACCCGAGTTCGCCACCCTTTTCACCTGGGGCGACTCGGGCGCGTTCCCCATGTGGTACCTCCAGGACGTCGAGCAGAAACGGCCTGACGTGCTGCTCGTGCACACACCCCACCTGCCGCTCGACTGGTTCCTCGCGTCCATCAAACGGACGCCGGGCGAACTCGGCGACAAGTCCGCCATGGCTGGCGACTACAGGAAGCTCCGCAACTACAACGGGCTCAAGGGCATAGAGCAGCTCCTGATGCTGCCGGAGGACTTCAGGGACCCGGCAAGCATGATAAGCCAGTTGGTGGAGTTCAACCCGGGGCGCGAGTTCACGTTCGACTACTCGTCCAAGTATTCGATAACCATGCCCTTCAACGTATACCCATACGGCCCGGTCTACCGCGCAATGAAGGACGACTATTCCGAGCAGAACCTCATGATATGGAGGATGCTCGTGACAAGGGGCCTTCCGCACCCCACCATATCGCTCGACCTGGACGAGACCAAGGCCGTCGCTATCTACGGGTACGTCCATGCGGACATAGGCAAGAAGTACGCGGCGATGGGGCTGAACCCGATGGCGGAACAGGAGTTTATCCAGGCTGTAGACTACGCGCCGAACCTCTGGGAAACAATAGCGCCGTACATGAAGTAGGCCGGGATAGGCCTTGACTTTGCTTCGTATATATAATAACATAACTTAGTTTCCGAAAGGTTTTCAAAAGGATGGCATACAGGGTTTTGGTTGTCGGCGGCAAGAAGCTCTCCGGCGAGGTGGCCGGGCTGCTCGAAGCCGCGGGCTACCAGGAAATATTCATGGCGCACGACGGCGTGACGGCCATAAAGATGGCCAAGACGCACCTGCCGGACGTGATAATCATGGATGTAGAGGTGCCGGACGCCGGTTCTGCGTCCGTCTGCAAGGACATCCTGATGGAACGGCCCGTCCCCATCGTCCTGCATGCCTCGTACAGCCAGTCCGAGGAAGTACGCGAGGCCATGGAGATGGGCGGCTCCGCGCACCTTTTCAGGCCGGTAACGAAGGAAAACCTCCTCGCCAGCATAGAGCTCGGAGTGTCGAGGTTCAAGCAGTGCCAGTCCCTGCACATGGAGCTTGGCGACTGCAAGGAGGCGCTCAGGGTCCGCAAGCTTGTAGAGCGGGCCAAAGGCATCCTGATGAAGCGCAACTCCCTCACGGAGGAGGAGGCTTTTTTAAAGCTCCAGAGGCTTTCCAGGAACAACAACCTCCCGATGGAGAAGGTGGCCGAGTCAATCATAATGGCCAGCGAGATTATATAGGGCTGAAGCAGGGTATGCTTCGCCGGAGGAAAACAGGCTTCCCGCCACCCACGTAGGGCCGGTGAAGCCGTATTACAACCGCCCATGACGGCGGTAAATTCAAGGTCATGCAGCCTTTTCACCGCGGCAGTGTAATGCCGCCGGTGCAAAGGCTTTTTTTATTTCCCCCGAAGGAGGTGGAGCGCCCCTAAAGATGTAATTTGAAGCTTATGCTATAATTAAACAACATGCGCCGTTATTAACCTTGACGGCCCTTCTCACAGGAGGAAAAAATGTCCGATAACGAGACGACTAAAATAGCGATAATCGCATCGAAGGGGACGCTCGACATGGCGTACCCGCCGCTGATCCTCGCGAGCGCGGCCGCGGCGCTCGACATGGAGGCCCAGATATTCTTTACTTTCTATGGGCTTAACATCATCCATAAGGAGAAGATGAACAAGCTCATGGTCTTCCCGCACGGCAACGCGGGCATGCCGGGGCCGTTCCAGGGCTTCCTCGGCACGCTTCCGGGCATGCCGACCATGGCCACGATGATGATGAAGGGGATGATGAAGAAGCAGAACGTGATGAGCATCCCCAAGCTTATCGAGATATGCCAGATGTCGGACGTGAGGATGATAGCGTGCCAGATGACCATCGACCTCTTCGGCATGAAGCAGTCCGACTTCGTGGACGGCATCGAGTTCGGCGGCGCGGCAATGTACCTCGAGTTCGCGGCAAAGTCCCACATCCCGCTGTTCATCTAAGGGACCGTCAGGTGGAGCCCTCTCCCCTGCCCCCTCCCCCACCTGTGGGGGGAGGGATAAAGGGTGGGGGGCTTGCGTGGTTAACGGCCGGGCGGCCCCGCCGGAGGGGCGGGGCCACATGCCGGCCATGGCAAGGGAGGAAGTTTTTTCGTATTCGAGAGGAGGAGCGATGAAGAAGTTATTATTGTCATTCGTAGCGGCATTTTCAATTGCACTTATCGCCGCACCCGCATTCGCCACAAACGGCACGAATATCATAGGTGTCGGGGCCATATCGCGCTCGATGGGCGGCACGGGCGTCGCCGCCCCCCAGGACGCCATTACGGCGGTCTTCGGCAACCCGGCCGCGATGTGCTACATCCCCTGCGAGACGTCCGAGGTTGACTTCGCGGCGACCATATTCAAGCCGGTCGTCCATGCGAAGGCTCAGACAAACGCGACCGGTGAACTTACCGCCACAAGCCAGGGCGCGCCATTCGCATTCCCTGCTATTGGTATCTACACCCCGATAACCCCGGACTTGAGGTTCGGCCTCGCGGCATACGGCGTCAGCGGCCTCGGCGTCGACTACAGGGGCAGTACCCTTGCCACAGTGGGCACGACCTTCGGCGCGGCCGGTACCCCGCCAATACCCGATACTGACATCACCACCCAGCTCTCGATAATGAAGTTCGCCCCGAACCTCGCTTACAAGATAATGCCGAACCTCTCTGTCGGCGCGGCGCTCCAGGTCAATTGGGCCCAGCTCGACCTCGGGGCCGGAAGCGCGCACGCCTTCGGTGTCGGTACGCAGGTCGGCGTAATTTACAAGCCGATAGACGCCCTCTCCCTCGGTGTGTCATACCAGTCCCCGCAGAGGCACACGTTTCATAACATATTCAACTTCAACCCGAACAGCATGCTTGGCGTGCCCGGGTTCCTCCCGGCCGGCTCGACCGACAGCAACCGCGACACCCTGACACTGGAACAGCCCCAGCAGGTCGTGGTGGGCGTCGGGTACGAGATAATACCCAACAACCTGCTGATGGAGGTCGACGGCAAATGGTATAACTGGGCCAACGCCGCGGGCTACAAGGACTTCGGATGGCGTGACCAGTACATAATCGCGGTCGGCCTTCAGGAAAAACCGATGGACTGGCTGGCGCTTCGCGTGGGCTACAACTACGGCAACAACCCGGTCAAACCTCATAACGACTGGAATGCGTTCGGGGCATCGTCCGTGCAGGGCACCCCGGTCAACACCTTCTTCTATGAGTACTTGAGGACCATAGGCTTCCCGGCGCTGGTGGAGCACCACATTACTGCCGGCATAGGGATAAACATCTCCAAGAAGACCTCGCTCAACCTGGGCTACATGCACGCGTTCGGGAAGAAGCTCCAGGAAAGCTCCAGCACGCTGCCCGTGGGTTTCGGCGGGGGGACGCTGGACCTCGCCAGCTCACTCAGGGAGGATTCATACGAGTTCGGCCTGAACATCATGTTCTAACAACTTCGCACGGGCCGGAGCAAAAAGGAGGGGCGAAAGCCCCTCCTTTTTTTATTCTCACCCTCCCCTTAATTCCCCTCCCATCACAGGGAGGGGAAATCCATATGCCCCCCTCTCCACCTGCGGGAGAGGCTACATTGCGGCGGCGAAGGACGCCGGAGATGAACTAAGTGCGGTGCGCCTGAGCACGCTGGGGGTGAGGGCTCTTACACGGAATGCACAACCAGTCCGGTTTTTTCGAGGACGGCCTTCAATTTCTTCTGTCCTGACGGCACGACGACTGCATCCGCATGCCATGACCGGGCGGCCTTTATGAGCGCCTCGGCCGGGTCGCCTTCAGATATCTCGGCGGTAACCGAAAGCCCTGCCTCTGCCGCCGCCCGCGAGAACCCGTCTATCAGGCCCTCGCCCTCTCTCCGGAGAGTGTCTTGCATGTACCGGTCGAAGTCAGACCTCGAAGGCCCGGTGGAGAGCCAGTCGGCGGCGCTGTACCGGGACCAGATGGAATCGACGACGTATATGGCCTTGAGTTCCGCGCCGTCTGCCTTAGCAAGCCCGGCCGCCGCCTCGAAGCAGCCTTCCGGCGCGCCGCCCGGCGGGAGCAAAAGTATATATCTTTTCATGCAAATTGTAGGGGCCGTCAACTTACGGCAGCGCCCTGAAGAACCAGCCCATCCCGCTTTTCAGCATGAGGAGCGCGAAGGCCGAAGCGCCCAGGGCCACTATTACAAGCCAGATGTCTTCCTTGTGGGACTTTTCCATGAAACCTCCTTACTTTCTCTTTGGAAAAAGAGAAAGTAAGCAAAGAGAAACCGTTGTTTAAGAACCTACATTACCAAAAGCACGTTAAAGAAATATTTTGACAACGATGAGCGACCCGACCGCCTTGACCGCGGCGGCGATTGAGCCGAGCACGAACGGCTTGCCCCCGGCCCTGCCCATCTCCTTGAAGGAGGTGTTAAGCCCGATACCCGCGAACCCTATGGCGAAGAACCAGAACATCAGCTTCTGGAGGGCGTAGAGGTCGTCGGTCACCTGGTCCTTCAGTCCCTTGACGCCGTCTTTGAGAGACGCGACCTCGTCGGGCGTCAGCGCCCTGCCGCCAATGGCCCCTGACAGCTCTGTCAGCCTGTCCCCGACGGCCTGCGCCTTCGGTGATATGTAGTCTCTGTCTCGGAGCCTGTGGATGTCGCCAGCAAGCGTGAGGAAGGCGGGCGCGGCCTCGGGTCCCGGAGCGGCCAGCGCCTTCGTCACGGCCTCCGCGTCTTTTTTCATGGCGGACACGTCAGCGTCAGCACCGATGAAGCCGGTGGAACGAAGCGTCACGACCAGCAGGAAGCCGATGACAAAGAGCGGGAACTTCGTGATCATAATCCTCTTAATCGGCACGTGCTCCTCGACCGCCTCACGCCTTACGTACCATAGGGCCACCAGCACTACCACCACGGGCAGCCACATCACCCGGACGATGTTGAATATGCCGCCGACCTTCCCGGCCTCGAGGCTGTATGCCATCGTCGCGCCTATGACCTGGCCGGAGTTCAGTATGCCGGTCCCGGCCCATGCCCCGAACTGCACGTCGCTCAAGTGCAGGGCCGTCCCGATAATCGGGAACATGAAGAGGCAACCGACTCCGAAGATCAGGATGGTGCCTATCGCATAGGCGATCTCCTCGCCCTTGGCCCTGACTATCGGCACGACGGCGATTATTGCCGATACGCCGCAGACGCCCGCGCCGCACGCCATAAGCCCGGCTATGGAGCTGCTGACCTTCATCCTTTCCGCGAGCCAGAGGACGAGTATGGCAGTGCCGATAACGAAAGCGGTGATTATGACGACGCTTGCGAGGCCGAGCTTTGTCAACTCGCGCAGGCTGTAAAGCGAGCCCATGATTACAATGCCGACCTTTAGCGAAGGGCGGGTGAGGCCGATGCCGGGCTTCAGGACATCCGGCACGCCGACGGTGTTCTTTATCACCATCCCGGCGATGATGGCCACCAGGACGTAGTTCAAGTGCAGGGCATCCGCGCCGAACTTCCAGTTGGCTTTTATAAACGGGTCTGCGATCCTTGCGACATATGCGATTAAAAATACAGGGATAAGACCGATGATATAACCTTTAGCGCCAACAACCTTCTCTGACATGCCCAACCCCCTCCCAAGGTTAAAATGCGTCACAGTTGTCAACGTGCAAAGACGTGATATGACAGGCTCGTATTTTTATAGAATATACGATTGGCAATGTCAATATAAAACGGAAAAATTCCGGCTTGCCGGGTATCATAAATGTGCGAGTTTTCTTGACAAACGGTGTCTACTCTGGTTTATTTAAGGGACGGTGTCGGCCCTCATGGACATGTAACCTATCCCAAACGGACTTAACCCCCTATGTTGCCCGCAAGCGTTGGATTAATCGGAGAAAAGCCGCAAGGGGCCTGGGACTTCGCGAGCCTCGGCCTCTACGCGATAATGGTCGTCGTCGTGCTTGCCGTCCTGATGTTCCTCGCGACATGGCTTGGGGAAAGGCGGCCGGGCAAGGAGAAGGACCGCCCGTACGAATCGGGCGTCGTGCCGACCGGCTCGGCAAGGCTCCGGTTCCCCGTCCAGTTCTACCTGATTGCAATATTCTTTATCATATTCGACCTGGAGGCCGTGTTCATCTACTCCTGGGCGGTCGCCTTCGACCTCCTGGGCTGGCCGGGCTTCTGGTACATAACCTTCTTCATCCTGACGCTGATGGCGGGGCTCGTATACATATGGAAAAAGAAAGGCCTGGAATGGGGCCCGAAGGAAAGATAGACGCGGCAGGAAGGCCCACGGTATTTCTCGCCTCGATCGAGGACATGCTGAACCACGGTCTCAACTGGGGCCGGGCGGGCAGCCTCTGGCCCATGTTCTTCGGCCTGTCCTGCTGCTTCGTCGAGTTCACGACCACGGCCACACCGCGCTACGACATCGCCCGTTTCGGCGCTGAGGTGCTGCGCGGCTCGCCGCGCCAGGCGGATGTCATGTTCATCGCGGGCACTGTCTTCAAGAAAATGGCGCCCGCGATACTCAGGCTGTACAACCAGATGGCGCTCCCCCGCTGGGTCGTCTCTATGGGCTCGTGCTCCAACTCAGGCGGCATGTACGACGTCTACAGCGTCGTGCAGGGCATAGACCAGATACTGCCGGTTGACGTTTACATACCCGGCTGCCCGCCGAGGCCCGAGCAGGTCATGGAGGCGCTCATCATCCTCCAGGACAAGATAATGAAAAACGAGCGGCCCATCAGGCCCGTGCTCCATATGCAGGGCGGAAGCCAGGGGACACAGACGCCTGTCCGCGTGCCGGGCTTTGACAAGTCGAGAGACGGGCGCGGGCCGGGCTACGAAGGGACGACTCTAAGGGGCACGGAAGTCACGCCGCCGATGTTATGGGAAAGCCGCTCGACACATATGTGGACGCCGCCCGCGAACAGGGTCGAGTTCCCGCCTGCGATGCCTGGAGTGCTCACGGAACTTAAGGAGGCGTTCGGGTCAGCCATAACTGAAGACCCGGTGCCCGGCGACATGCTTACCGTCAAGGCCCCGCCTGAGAAACTCCCGGAGATACTCGCATTCCTGAAGCACAGGTCGTCCACGCGTTTCCAGAGGTTAGAAGACGTGACTGCTATCGACGAGTCCGCCCGGCGCGACCGCACCGCCCACAAGGACTTCACGCTCGTCCATACGCTCTTCTCGTTCGACACGCCCGGATACATCCGGGTGAAGTCCGAACTCGAAGGCGAAAGCCCGTCGGCACCGACCGTCACCGGGGTCTGGCCCTCCGCCAACTGGTACGAACGCGAGGTCTACGACATGTTCGGCATCAGGTTCCAGGGACACCCGAACATAAAGAGGCTTCTTATGCCGGACGACTGGGAGGGCCACCCTCTGCTGAAGTCTCACCCCTACCGGGCGACGGACATGAAGCCCTACACCAGGCGCGACGCCGAGACCCATGAGCCGCGCGACGCGATGGCGTTCATGCCGCCGGGCGGCGACGGGGAGGACATAGTATACCTGAACTTCGGCCCGCACCACGTCGGCACGCACGGCATCATACGCTTCGTCCTGAAGCTCCGGGGCGAGGAGATAGCGGACATGGACGTGGACATAGGATACCACCACCGCGGGGTCGAGAAGATTGGCGAGCGGCAGTCATGGCACCAGTACATCGTATACACCGACCGGGTCGAGTACCTATCCGGCGTGCAGAACAACATGGCTTACATAGGCGCGGTAGAGCGGCTGCTCGGCGTCAGGCCGCCCGACCGGGCCGAGTACATCCGCGTCATGCTCTGCGAGATGTTCCGCATATCGAGCCACCTGGTCTGGCTCGGGACGTTCGCGCACGACGTTGGCGCGATGACGCCCGTGTTCTACACCTTCCGCGAAAGGGAGAAGCTGCTCGAGATAGTCGAGCTTATAACCGGCGGACGCCTTCACCCGAGCTGGTTCCGCATCGGCGGCGTCGCCGACGACCTGCCGGACGGCTGGAAGGAAAAGGTGGACGCATTCGTCAGGGAGTTTCCGTCGAAGCTGGACGAGTACGAGAAGCTCCTGACCCGAAGCGCGATATTCAAGGCGAGGACGAAGGGCGTAGGCGGCCTGTCCAAGGAGGAGGCGATAGACTGGGGCATGACCGGGCCGAACCTGCGCGCATGCGGTCTTTCTTGGGACCTGAGGAAGAAGGTCCCGTATTCGGCGTATGGCGCATTCGACTTCGAGATACCGACCGCCCCGAGCGGGGACTGTTACGACCGCTACCTGGTGCGCGTGGAGGAGATGCGCCAGAGCCTGCGCATAATTGAACAGGCGGCGAAGGACATGCCGCCCGGCCGGTGGATAGCCGACGACTACAGGTTCTGCATACCGAAGAAGGAAGACACCCTGAAAGACATCGAGAGCCTGATACACCACTTCATCAACGTGACGCGCGGCCTTGCGCCTCCGAAGGGCGAGGCATATTTCTCCATCGAGGCGCCGAAAGGCGAATACGGCTACTACGTCGTGTCGGACGGGGTGAACTACCCGTACCGGGTGCATATCCGCGCCCCGTCGTTCGCGCACATGCAGATGGTCCCGGACCTCTGCCGGGGCAGGTTCATCTCGGACTTGATCGCCGTGGTCGGCGGTCTGGACTACGTCCTTGCGGACATCGACAGATAACAAACTTTCTGCCCGTATGTAGGGGCGCGACTTGTCGCGCCCGTCTATGGTAACGGGCGCGATTAATCGCGCCCCTACAATTGGTTATTTAATATGCTTTCGGAAGACAGGCTAAGAGAACTGAAGGCGCGAGTCGCCAGCCTCGACCACCCGGAAGGCGCGGTCGTGGACGTGATGCACGAGGTCCAGGACGCATACGGCTACCTCTCGGACGACGGCGTGGAGCTTGTCGCGGACATCGTAGGCCTCCCGGCCTCGCACGTCGAGGGGCTCGCCACGTTCTACAACCTGATATACAGGAGGCCGGTCGGCAGGAAGGTCATACACGTCTGCGACAGCATATCCTGTTGGGTGGTCGGGATGGAGGACGTATTCGAGCACCTCAAGAAAAAGCTCGGCGTCGGGCTCGGCGGGACTACCACGGACGGGGCATTTACGCTGCTTCCGATATGCTGCCTGGGCTCGTGCCATGAGGCACCTGCGATGATGGTCGGCGACAGGATATACGGGAACCTCACGCCCGCCAAGATAGACGAGATACTGGAAAGGGAGAAAACATAGCATTGCGCGATAGTGTGGTAATTCAGGACGGCTCAACCAATTATCACACTATCCATATGGAACTCATAAGGTTATACCATGCCTTTTACTAAAGTAATTACACGGAACTTCCACCTGGGCCACCCCGCGTCCCTCAAGGAGTACGAGGCGTCCGGGGGCTACGAGGGCTTAAGGAAAGCGCTGAAGACGCTCACGCCCGACGAGACGGCCAATGTCGTAATGGACTCGGGCCTCCGGGGACGAGGCGGGGCAGGCTTTCCCACGGGCAAGAAGTGGAGCTTCATTGAAAAACAGAGCCCCGGCCCACGCTACTTCGTCGTCAACGCCGACGAGATGGAGCCCGGCACGTTCAAGGACCGCTTCATCATGGAGCGCGACCCGCACCTGCTTATCGAAGGCATCATAATCGGCGGGTATGCGACCGGCATCGGGCAGGGCTACATATTCATACGCTACGAGTACAAGGACGCCGCGGACGCGCTCACGGCCGCGATAGCCGAAGCGAAGTCCGCGGGCTATCTGGGCCGCGACATCATGGGCAGCGGGTTCTCGATGGACATCGAGGTGCACAGGAGCGCGGGCAGGTACGAGTGCGGCGAGGAGACCGCACTGTTAAACGCGCTCGAGGGCAAGAGGGCGACCCCCCGCTCGAAGCCGCCCTTCCCGCCGGTCGCGGGCCTGTGGCAGAGGCCGACCGTCATAAACAATGTCGAGACGGTGGCCAACGTCGCGCCTATACTCTCGATGGGCGCGGATGCCTGGAAGTCGCTTGCGCGGAGCAAGGACGGCGCGGGCGTAAAACTCTACGGTGTGTCGGGCCGGGTAAAGAACCCCGGGCTCTTCGAGCTTCCGATCGGCACGCCGCTCAGGGAGCTGATAGAAGTGCACGCGGGCGGGATGCAGGACGGGTACAGGTTCAAGGCATGCCTGCCGGGAGGCGCGTCCACGCAACTGCTCACACCGGAGCACCTCGACGTGGAGATGGACTTCGAGCAGGTTGTGAAGGCGGGCTCCAGGCTCGGCACAGGCTGCGTTACGGTCCTGGACGATACATGCTGCACCGTGCGCGCAATGGTGAACCTGACAACCTTCTTCACAAGGGAGTCGTGCGGCTGGTGCACTCCGTGCCGAGATGGCTTGCCGTTTGTGCTCGACATACTTAAACGCATCGAGGACGGGGACGCGACCCTTGAGGACATAGAAATACTAAAAGAGAACTGCGACGTTATATATCCGAACACGTTCTGCGCATTCGCGCCGGGTGCGGTAAGCCCCGTGCTCAGCATGCTGTCGCTCTTCAGGGACGAGGTCGAGGAGCACGTAAAACTCGGACGATGCCCTCTGAAGAGCTAACATAGTTCATAGGCTGTCATTGCGAGGAGCTTAAGCGACGCGGCAATCTCAGTTCTAACCCCGAGATTCTTCGCTGCGCTCAGAATGACAACCGTGTAGTGACGCCGGGCTAAGAGGCTAATATTTAATAGTACATATATGCCCAAACTGATTATAGACAACATGGAGGTCGAGGTCCCGGCCGGGACCAACGTCCTCGAGGCGGCAAAGAAGGTCGGCGTGGTAATCCCGCACTTCTGCTACCACCCCGCGCTCGGCTCCGTCGGCGCGTGCCGCCTCTGCGCGATGAAGTTCGTCGAAGGGCCTGTGAAGGGCGTGCAGGTCAGCTGCATGATCGAGGCGAAGGACGGGATGGTGGTCTCGACCACGGACGGCGAAGCGGCCAGGCTCAGGCGTATGGTGATAGAGTGGCTGATGCTGAACCACCCGCACGACTGCCCCGTCTGCGATGAGGGCGGCATGTGCCTGCTCCAGGACTACACCGTCGCGGGCGGACACGGCATACGCAGGTACAAGGGCAAGAAACGGACATATACCGACCAGTATTTGGGCGAGTTCATACGGCAGGAGATGAACCGCTGCATACAGTGCTACCGCTGCGCGCGTTTCTACAAGGACTATGCGGGCGGGACAGACTTCGGGCCTATGCAGATTGCGAACAAGGTATTCTTCGGCAGGCACAAGGAAGGCTGGCTTGAGAGCGAGTTCTCCGGCAACCTCGCCGACGTCTGCCCCACAGGTGTCTTCACGGACAGGACGGCGAGGTTCAGGTTCCGCCTCTGGGACCTCGAAACCGCGCCTTCGGTCTGCCCGCACTGCTCGCTCGGATGCAGCGTCACTCCGGGCGCGAAGTACCGTGAGCTTATGCGCGTCGAGGCAAGGGAGAACCTCCATGTCAACGGCTGGTTCATATGCGACCGGGGCAGGTTCGGGTACGGCTTCGCCAACCACCCTGACCGGCCCCGCATCTCGCGTGTGCACGGCATGGAGACTGGATACGACGGCGCGCTAAAGGCCGCGCATACCATACTCCATAATCTTTTATCCGCAAGCGGCCCGGAATCCGTCGCATTTCTCGGCTCGCCGAGGGCGTCGCTTGAGACAAACTTCGCCGTCAGAAAACTCGCACACGCTATTGGCTCAGGGAACGTGTCGTTCTCGCCAGACCCCGTCCGCGACAGGAAGGACAGACGCGCGGCCTCGATGCTGAAGCCCGGCCTTGCCCGCTCGCTCCGGAAGCTTGAGTCTTGCGACTTTATTGTCTGCGCGGACGTTGACCCGGTCAACGAAGCGCCGATGCTCGCGCTAATCATGCGCCAGGCAGTCCGGAAAGGCGCAAGGGTTACAGTCATAGACCCGCGCCCGGTAAAGTTACCATTTGCGTTCACGCATATCCCGGCAAGGCCCGAATCCATCGAGGGCATGATGACCGCAATGTTAGCAAGCGAGGCAAAGGACTTCCGTACGCCTGCGATAGTGGTCGGGACGGACATCGGCGGCCATGCCCTGATAGACAGGGCTTCGGACGCAGTAGAATCACTCAAGGCGTCCGGCAAGGACGCGGGTCTTTTCTACGTGATGGACGGGCCGAACTCCTTCGGCAACGCACTGCTGGCCGGCGACGGCCCTGACTTCGACGATACGCTTGACGGGATTATCAAAGGCGATATCAAGGCGCTTGTCGTCGTAGAGTCCGACCCGCTCGGCCGTTATCCGGACAACGAAAAGGTTAAAGATGCGTTTGGCAGGTTGGATACGCTCATCGTTATAGACTGCCTGCCGACAGAAACCGCGATGAAGGCCGACGTATTCATGCCGTCCACGGCATACGCCGAGGAGGACGGGGTCTACGTCAACAATGAGGGCCGGGCCCAGACTTACGCGCGCGCATACATCTCCGGCATCCCGATAAATACCATGGGGCCAGAGCTCCACCCGCCGCGCGAATTCCATCAGGAAGTGCCGGGTACGGCAAGACCCGCATGGCAGACCCTGTCTGAACTGGCGGGGCTATTTGCGTCCAGTGATGCCGGGGAAGCAACCGCCTCGCTACTTCGCCAGGAATTGGCCGTGGAGTACCCTGTATTTAAACCCATTGCGGTTCTCAGCCCCGTAAGCACAGGTGAGCGGCTCCAGCCGCCCGCGTATGCGCCGCCTGCGATTACTTTCAATGAAGCCACCGCAGTCGATGGACTGACCCTTATCTCGACAGAACTCACGTTCGGGACCGAGGAGCTTTCCACGTATTCGGACAAGGCTATGCTCAAGGCTCCAAAGCCGTATGTCATGATAAACCCCGGCGACGCCTCGGCGCTTGGCCTTGAGGATGAATGCAGCGTAGAGGTCGGGCATGCCGACAAGAAGTTTACATGCGTGCTGCGCGTCGTTGACGGGTGCGCAAGCGGCGTCGCTATTACGCCGAGGCTGCCCGGCTGGAGTTTGAAGTACATCGCGGGCAAGCGGGTGACGATAAAGAAACCGACAAGGTAAACGCATGTCCGACGCAGTCATCATGTTTCTATTGATAGTCGTGAAGCTGTCCCTGATACTCGGGATAACCTTTACGCTCGCGGCCTACATGGTCCTGGCTGAGAGGAAGCTCCTCGGCAGGATGCAAAACCGCTACGGGCCGAACCGCGTCGGGCCTTACGGCCTGCTCCAGCCGCTTGCCGACCTCATAAAGATGATAACCAAGGAAGACATCATGCCGGACGAGGCGGACGGGTTCATATACTACATCGCGCCCGGCATAGTCGCTGGCACGGTGCTCTTCAGCTTCGCGGTCGTGCCTTTTGGCGGCCCGGTCACGGTCATGGGACGAGAACTCGTCATGCCCGTTATAGACTTGAACGTCGGCGTGCTCTACTTCCTTGCGCTTTCCTCGCTCGGCGTATACGGAGTCGCGCTCGCAGGCTGGTCGTCCGGCTCCAAGTACAGCCTGCTCGGCGGGATACGCGGCTCGGCCCAGATGGTCTCGTACGAGCTTTCGATGGGGCTTGCGCTCGTCCCGGTCGTGATGCTGACCGGCTCGTTCAGCCTGAGCGACATAGTAGCCGCACAGTCCCGTGTGCCTTTCATCGTGTATTCGCCGCTCGGCTTCATCGTCTTCCTCGTGAGTGTAGCGGCCGAGTCCAAAAGGATACCGTTCGACCTGCCGGAGGCCGAGAACGAGCTTGTCGCGGGCTACCATACGGAGTACAGCGGGATGAGGTTCGGGCTTTTCTTCGTCGGGGAATACATAAACATAATCGTGCTGTCCGCGATGGCGACCACGTTTTTCCTCGGCGGCTGGCTCGGGCCAGGCCCTCAGTGGCTGTCGTTTTTCTGGTTCTTCATAAAGTCGGCAATCATCGCGTTCTTCTTTATATGGACGCGCGCCACGCTACCCAGGCTCAGGTACGACCAGCTCATGCACTTCGGCTGGAAGCTGCTCGTGCCGCTGTCCTTGGTCAACGTGCTGGTCACGGGTTTCCTCGCGCTGCTCTTCGGATGGAGGCTGGCATGACGGAATTCCTTGCGGGCATGTGGGAGGCGTTTGCCACCACGCTCAAGCGCCTTTTCGAAAGGCCGGTGACGATACAGTATCCTGAAGAGAAACGGGTATTGCCTCCGAGGTACCGCGCCAGGATAGTGCTCACGCGCGACCCGGACGGAGGAGAGCGCTGCGTCGCGTGCTATTTGTGCTCCGCCGTCTGCCCGGTATCCTGCATATCCATGCAGTCGGTAGAGGGCGAGCATGGCCGTCGCTACGCCTCGTGGTTCAGGATAAACTTCTCCCGCTGCATATTCTGCGGGATGTGCGAGGAGGCGTGCCCGACGCTTGCCATACAGCTCACGCCGGACTACGAGTTCAGCAAGCGCACCATCCTCGACCTCGTATACGAGAAAAAAGACCTGCTTGTGGATAACGAGGGCAAATACCCCGGCTACAACTTCTACCGCCATGCGGGCGTCGGGGTGGTCAACCCCAAAGGGGGAAACCCAGACGAGTACGGCCCGGTGGACATCCAGGGGAACATGCCGTGAACGCGACCATATTTTACATACTCGGCCTTGCGACCGTCCTTGCAACGGTAATGGCCATAACGAGGCGCGAGCTGATACACGCGGTCGTCTACCTCGTCGTGTCGTTCTTCGCGCTCTCGCTGATATTCTACATGATGGGCGCGCCGCTCATCGCCGCGCTCGAGGTCATAGTCTACGCAGGCGCGATAATGGTCCTGTTCCTGTTCATCGTGATGATGCTCGAGATGGGCAGGCCGAAGGCGGCGCCGGGTCCTTTTTTCAGGACTTGGGGTCTGGCGCTCATACTCGGTTCGGTAATATTCGCGTGTACGGCGATACTTATAGGCACGGGCGCGGGCCCGGAGGTTGCAGGCACGGCCTACATATCTCCGAGGACGTTCGGACAGGCCTTGTATACGAAGCAGATGCTCGCGGTCGAGGCAGTATCGCTCTTGCTGCTGTTCGCGCTTGTCGGTGCGCTTTATCTTGGGAAGAGGGATTAAGACCGTACCTTTCTTTCAGGTGAAAGAAAGGTACCCAAAGAAAGCCATAATTTAAAGTCACGATTTTCTTTTGGTACTTTTCTTTTTTCCAAAAGAAAAGTACGATCTACCAGAGGTCTTTATATGGTCCCGCTTTCGCACATACTGATCCTGTCCGGTATCATCTTCGCCCTCGGCGTGGTATGCGTAACCGTGCGGCGGAACATACTGATGATACTCATCGGGGTCGAGATTATGCTTAACGCGGCCGGGCTTGCGTTCGTCGCGGGCAGCCTTCGATGGGGTATGCCGGAAGGCCAGATATTCGTGCTCTTCCTGATGGCGATGGCCGCATCCGAGGTCTCGGTCGGCCTTGCGCTCGTGGTGTACCTGCACCGGCGGAAGAAGAGCGTCAACATAGACGACTTTAGAGAACTGAAGGACTAAGGATGATTAACCAGGTTACACTCATACTGCTTCTGCCGCTTTTGGCATCGTTCATAAACGGCGTACTCGGTTGGAAGCTGCCGCGCCGCATGGTCGAGGCTATTGCCTGCGCATCGGTCGGCGGCTCGTTCGTATTTGCCTTAAAGGTCTTCGCCGCCATGCGCGAGCCGTACTCCCTGACCGTCTACGACTGGCTCTCCTTCTCGTGGTTCCCGGCCCCTATGGCCTTTCACGTGGACGCGCTTTCGGCTACCATGGCCGGTATGGTCACCGGCGTCTCTTTTCTCATCCACGTATACAGCGTAGGCTACATGCATGGCGAGGAAGGTTACGCCCGGTACTTCATGCTGCTCAACCTATTCGTATTCTCGATGCTCGTCCTGGTGCTCGCGTCAAACCTGCCACTCATGTACTTAGGCTGGGAAGGCGTCGGGTTCTGCTCGTATGCGCTCATCGGGTTCTGGTACAAGGACCCAGTTAACGCTACCGCAGGCCGCAAGGCGTTCATCGTGACACGCATAGGCGACGTCTCGTTCGGACTCGCGCTCATCTGGCTTTTTTACTTCGCGGGCACGACGGAGATAGCCGTGATAAACGCGCAGGCCGTGGCCATGATGCCCGTCTCGACAGCCACATCCATCGGCTTACTTCTTCTTTTCGGCGCGGCCGGGAAGTCGGCGCAGCTCCCGCTGACCGTATGGCTGCCGGACGCAATGGCAGGCCCGACGCCGGTTTCCGCGCTGATTCACGCGGCTACGATGGTCACGGCGGGCGTGTACCTATTGATGCGGATGTTCCCGGTCATCGGCATTTCCCAGACGGCGATGATGGTCATAGCGGGTATTGGCACGCTCACCGCGTTCTACGCCGCCACGGCGGCCCTTGCACAGCGCGACATCAAGAAGGTACTCGCGTATTCCACCATCAGCCAGGTAGGCTATATGGTCATGGGGGTCGGCGCGGGCGCGCTCACCGGCTCGCTCTTCCACCTCTTCGTGCACGCGTTCTTCAAGGCGCTCCTCTTTATGGCCGCAGGCTGCATTATACAGGCCCTCCACGAGGAGCATAACATATTCAGGATGGGCGGCCTGATGGACAGGATGCCCGCGGTCTTCTGGTGCTTCCTCGCGGGCGCACTGGCGCTCGCGGCCGCGCCCGGCACGGGCGGGTTCTTCAGCAAGGACGAAATACTTGCCGCCGTCTTTTCGCAGGGCTCGGCATATTATACCGCGCTTTGGGCGGCCGGCGAGCTGACCGCGTTCATCACAGCCTTCTACATATTCAGGGTAGTCTGCCTCGTCTTCCTGGGCGATGTCAAGGCAGAGCCACGCAAGGTTTCGGCAACCATGCGGCTCACCCTCGTGCCCCTTGCGGTCCTTGCCCTTGCCGGCGGGCTTATAAATACGCCTGCCAACTGGGGCGGCACCGAAAGGCTCTCGGAGCTGTTGGGCTCGCAGGGCCTGGCCGGGAACGTGCAGGTCACGCACCCCTGGGTCGTGCAGGGCGTATCGGCTTTCGTGTCGCTCTCCGGTATCGGGTTGTCGTATTACATGTACGCGGTCAACCCCGGGATGCGCGAGCGGCTGGCGCTCAGGTACTCCGCGCTGGTTGACTTCTTATACTCCGCATGGTACCTGGACAGGCTCTACTACAAAATATTCGTAACACCGTATTCCATTGTTGCGGACTTCCTCTGGCACAGGGTGGACGAAGGCGCGGTAGACCGCTCCATTGAAGGCGCCGGCTTAAGCCTTGCCGGTGCGGGGACGGCTTTGCGCGCCTATGTCACAGGCCGCGCGTCCACCTATATCATAGCGACGGTAATCGGCTCGGTCCTTTTGCTTATCTACTTCACATGGAGCATCAGGTAGCCATGCTGAACGCCTCACTCACATTCCTGCTCTTCATGCCGCTTGCCGCTGGGGTGTCCATGCTTTTCGAAAAAGACGACCGGGTCGTGCGCTGGATAAGCCTGCTCATAACCTCCGCCGCGCTCGGCATCTCGCTGATGTTCTTCTTCGCTCTTTCGCCGTCTTATTTCTCGTTCGGGCGCTGGCTGCTGCATGTGGACATCCCCTGGATAGACAGTTTTGGCGCGCACTACAGCCTCGGGCTGGACGGCATAAGCCTGGTCTTGGTCGTCCTGTCAACGCTCCTATTCATGCTGTCGGTGCTTGCCTCATGGCATGCCGTCAGGGAGCGCGTCGCGTTCTTCCACGCGATGCTACTCGTCATGGAGACCGGCGTGCTCGGCGTATTCCTCGCAACCGACCTATTCCTGTTCTACCTCTTCTGGGAGCTGATGCTCATCCCGATGTTCTTCCTCATCGGAGTATGGGGGCACGGCAGGCGCGTATACTCGGCTGTCAAGTTCCTGATATACACGATATCGGGAAGCCTGCTGATGCTCCTTGCCATAATCGGGCTGTACGTCATACACGGAAGGCAGACCGGCCAGTACACATTCGCGCTCGACGCGTTGACCGGTACTCAAGTCTCGCCCACCGTCGGGCTGTGGCTGTTCGCGGCATTCCTGATAGGCTTCGCGGTCAAGGTGCCGCTATTCCCGCTCCATTCATGGCTCCCGGACGCTCACACGGACGCGCCCACCGCCGGGAGCGTTATACTCGCCGGCATCCTGCTGAAGACCGGCACATACGGCCTCCTCCGGTTCGGCTTCCCTCTCTTCCCTCAAGCGGCGGCGGTGTTCCTCCCGGTAATATTTTCGGTGTGCCTTATTGGACTGTTCTATGCCTCGTGGATTGCATACGCGCAGCAGGACATCAAACGGCTTGTCGCCTATTCGAGCATATCGCACCTGGCGCTGGTCGTGCTCGGTATAGCAGTCTGGAACGATGCGGCGCTTGCGGGCTCCGTGCTACAGATGGTCAACCACGGCATTACAACCGGGGCGCTTTTCATCATGGTCGGGATGATGGACGAACGCGCACACACAAGGGACATAAACGCCTTCGGCGGCATCTGGTCCAAGGCGCCTGCCCTGTCCGCGTTCCTGCTCCTTTTCATACTCTCGTCTCTGGGACTGCCCGGTCTCAACAACTTCGCGGGCGAGTTCCTAATCCTGGTAGGCGTGTTCCGCGCGCACCCGTACCTTGCGGCTGCCGCGTTTGCGGGCATTGTCACGACACTGATATATCTGCTGAGGCTTGCGCAGAAGGTGCTCTTCGGCCCCGCGTCTCATGACGGCGAGTTCAGGGACCTCTCGTTCAGGGAGACGGCGATACTCTTGCCCCTCGCCGCGCTGGTACTGATAATCGGGCTCTACCCTAACATCATACTGAGGAAGATAGAGGGCCCGGTCAGGGGCCTGACGACTATCGTCGTCAAGGCCGCGCCTTCGGGCGGAGGCAGGCTGCCATGAACGGACAATCACTTTTCGCGCTTCTTCCTTTATCGATACTCGGCATCGGCTCGGTCGTGCTTCTATTGGGCGGCGCGTTCGTCCCGTCAGCGGGCAGGAAGTCCCTGACCCTTATCGGCGCGGTCATCGCGCTTCTGTCCGCATTCGCGGCGGCTACCTACAGCCCGGAAGTGACGGACGTCGCGGGCTTCGTAAGCGTTGCCGGGTTCGGCCGGCTCATCACCGCGCTTGCGGGCATCGTCGCTTTCCTGTCGCTTTTTCTCTCGACTGGCTACACCGGACGGCGGCCGCTCGGCATGGAGGAGTACCCGTCTCTCGCGCTCTTCGCCGCGTTCGGCATGGCGCTACTCGGCTCCGCTATCAGCCTGCTCGGTGTATTCCTCGGGCTCGAGTCTATGACGCTCGCGCTTTACATCCTGCTTGCGTCCAACAGGTCAGACCCATTGTCCGGCGAGGCCGGGCTCAAATACCTCATACTCGGCGCTGCCTCAACGGCGTTTTTCGCCTTCGGCCTCTCGCTTATATACTTCGCGACGGGTACGCTGTCCGTGCAGGAATCCATGCGCGGCCTTGTCTCATCGGGCGGGCTCGGCCCGCTCGGGATGGCGGGCTGGGCGATGCTGCTCGTCGGGTTCGGGTTCAAGGTATCGGTGTTCCCGTTCCACCTCTGGGCCCCGGACGTCTACGAGGGCGGCCCTGCACCCGTTGTAGCGATACTCTCGACCGGCTCCAAGACCGCGGCCTTTGCGGCGTTCCTGCGGTTCGCGCTTGCGTCCACGGATGGCTGGGGCTCGCTCGTCCCGGTGTTGTGGGCGATGGCGGCCCTTACGATGGCTTACGGCAACATTGCCGCGCTGACACAGGACAACGTCAAGCGGCTGCTCGCCAACTCATCAATCGCACAGATGGGGTACGTCCTGGTCGCACTTATCGCCGCGCCCGTATCCGGGGGTACATACGCCGTGTTCTACCTAATCGCGTACACGGCTATGGACCTGGGCGCGTTCGGCGTCGTGGCCGCATTCTCCGGGAAGGACAGGGACCTGGGCGACATAGAATCGCTCAGGGGGCTCGGCTTCGTCCACCCATTCAGGAGCCTCGTGCTTGCGGCATGCTTTATCTCTCTCGCGGGGCTCCCGCCCACCGTGGGCTTTATCGGCAAGTTCGGGATATTTTACTCGGCGGTCAAGGCGGGCTACGTCTACCTTGCGGTAATTGGAATCATGACCGCCATCATATCCGTATACTATTACCTCAGGGTAGTCGTGTACCTCTACATGAGGCCTATAGAGGAATCCCCTTCTCCCGCTGCCCAGGCCCACGTGATGCCGAGGCTGGACATGGCCGGAGCCTTTGCACTGGCGGTCGTCCTTGCCGCCATAGTAACCTTAGGCGTCCTGCCCGGCTGGGCCCTGAACCTGGTCGCAAGCGTGACGGGAAACGGCGCGCTGTAGGATTTTCCAGCCAGCTCAGTTATCGTCAGAAACATCTTGACACCTACACTGTTATTTCGTATAGTCATTAAGTAATTTTAATCTGGCCCGCAGTTGCAGTATCAGCAACACCTCCACCGGCAAGGGCTCAGCACTAAGATTGTATATAATGGCCCATCTCTGGAAACGGGGGTGGGCTCTTTTGCATCCAATCACCTGCTTCAAAGGAGGCTATGCGTTATGTCTATTCCTAAGAAGACCGTCTTGCTTTTCGCATTGCTATCGCTGTCATTCGCTTTCGTCACCAGTATCTCCACCAAATGTTATGCGGGCCTGTTCGACAAGAAGTTCGAGAGGAACGTAGATAACTACGAAAAGGAAGGCAAGAAATGGGGCGAGGATATCTTCGAAGCCAACATCAGGCCCGAAAACATTAACACCCTGGACGGCAAACAGCAAGGCCTGTCAGAAAAATTTGTCGCCTATCTTATTTCCGAGAAGGAACTGTATTATTTCGGTGTACACTCCGAGCTTAAAGAAGCTTTCAAGAAAGGTTTCAGGCAGGGTTATCAAGAGAGGACCGCGGACCTTGTGCTCGGCCCGCATCTGCAAATGGCGGCCGGTCTCATTGGGAAAAACACCGCTACTTCATTCGTGGATGTAATCAACGCCTTCGAGAAGGGATGGAAAGACACCCTCGACAACGCCGTCAAGGTATTCATCACTTTGATAGCCGAAGGGTCGCAGGCGGACAGGGAGGAATTCATCAAGAACTTTGTAAGTATCTATGGGAAAAAGTACGCAGACAACAGAGAGATAATCGCGCAGGCTGCTCAAGGGAAGACGGTCCCTTTAACAGCCGATAGCGGCATGGAACTTTACTTGGACCCGAAGAAGACTCAATGCACGCTCAACATCCCATCCGACACCTCACTGAAAGTCGAGATATACAAGCAGACTTTCAGGGAAATGGGTTATGAAATGGGAGATAGGTACGCTCACAACTTAATATCGAGAAACGACCTCGTTGACTGGTTGAGGCGCAGCAGGACAGCCTTGAACATGGACCAGGGCGACCATGTGGACCCGAAGACCGTATCCACCAACCTGAACATCCTGGCTACATACTTCAAAAATGAATACGGCACGGACAGCGAGAATGTATTTGCAGGTTTGGCGAAGGAAGCAGGATACGATACCACCACGACCCACAAGTAGCAGACTGCTTGGCATATTAACAAAAAAGCCCCGCCTCTCGATTTGAGGCGGGGCTTTTCATATGTCTAAATGCATAGGCTTACGCTGACGCGTACACGCGGTATCCGCGCCTAAAAGGTCTTCAGTATATACTCGGCTATCGCCTTCGCCTCCTTGTCCGATATGGTCTTCTTGTCGAACTTGGTCATGCCGGGGCCGGGGTTCCTGATGAGCTTGACGATGTCGCCCGCGCTCTTTATCCCGTTTGCGTCGCGGTCGGACGCCTTCAGTGTCTTCTGCGGGTTTATCATGTTGCCGCCGTCTTTGTGGCAGGCCGCGCAGTGCTCCTGGAACTCCGTCTTGCCGTCTATCTTCGCGCCTTTTTTTGTGTCTCCGCACACCACACCGGCAGTGAGCAGCATTGCGCTCGAAACCAATATTGCGAACATCCTTTTCATAACGCGTCCTCCTTGTATTTAACGATGCATGAATAATGCCGCCTGAGATAAGGTTACCCGCGACGCCCTGTTTTGTCAAGGGTGCGCGGAAAATCGTCGATATCCGGCATCGCAAAATAAACAAGCCCGTCTTCGTGATGAAGACGGGCTTTTCAAGGTAACACCCGCAGGTAATTATCGCATCATAATATGCCTGCAAAAACTCGCGCTGCGGGTATGATAAACTTTCTATCGTAACGCCAGACCTACTTGCCAGCCGGAGCAGCGGTGGTGGCGCCGCCCATTGCAGGGGCAGCCGGAGCAGGAGCAGCCTCAGGGGCCGGGGCCGGAGGAGCGGCTTCTTCTTTCTTGCCACAACCAAACGCGAAAGAAAGAACAAGTGCACCAGAAACCAGGGCAACGATCAACCTTCTCATCTTCATCTCTTCTTTTCTCCTTTCGTGAAATTTACTTATGTTTTATCGGTCCTCCCAGACCTCGTAAAGTGTAGCCAAATGAAACGTGTTTGTCAACAAACATTTTAATTCTAAATTTAAGTATTTTACTTGACTGGAATCATGCGAACCTATATAATTATTCCCGGAGGCGGGCCCCGCGACTGCCTGCCGCGCGATTGCCCGTCCCGCCGAAAACACCTTGACACCCCCAGCCCATGGTTTATAATAGCCAGAAAACAAATACCGCAAACGAGGAGTATGGACATGTCCCTTGAAAAAATTGACGCCCTTGAGGAGCGCATCTCGAAGGTCGTAGCGCTCGTGAAGGCATTGAAGGAAGAGAAGAAGCGCCTTGAGGACGAGACTGCCGGGCTGAGGGCGGAGCTTCAGGCCAGGAAGGACGTCGAAGATGAGGCCGCGAGGCTGAGGCAGGAAAAAGAAGCGGTTAAGGAGCGTCTCGAGAACATCCTGAAGGGCATAGAGGGCCTTACCCTTTAAACGAAACGGGCTGCGTGCGCTAATGAAAAACACCGAAGTCGAGATATTCGGTAGCACATACACTATCAAGGGCGACGAGGACCCGGCATACATACGTCAGCTCGCGATGTACGTTGACGACAAGATGCGGGCGGTCGCGCGCAGGAGCCCGTCCATGTTAAGCACGCACAAGATAGCCGTCCTGACCGCGCTGAACGTCGCCGACGAACTGTTCAAGCTCAAACGCCGCCAGCAGGACATGGACGACATGATACGGGAAAAGACGGGCGACCTGTTCGAAATCCTGGAAGAGGACAAGCAGGGATAAGTATTCGCGCCCGGGCCATTTTTCCCTTGAAATTTCGTTTCGGATAAAGTATCTTTATACTGTATAAATACAAGGGACAAGTTCCCCTGCCCTGTTCGTGATCATGGGGATTTTTTGACCAACGCATAATAATTGGGAGCTGTGCTACTGGAGAGGGTGTGCAAGCCCCGCTTGACGGGGAAGCCTGAACTTTCCAACATGGCGCCCACCTGGTTACGCCAGGCTCAAAAAATCACCCCGACACGGCAGCTTTGGTGGGGGTTAAATTTCAGGACGGCCGGAGGGGACGTTTAACCCCATGGCCGCGGGACAGCACGAAAAGGGATTGAAACCGTAGTCTTAGACTGAAGGATGTGGGTTTCGAGATGATCTTTGGGTTTTATGCCGGTATCGCCGCGCTTTGCCTGATGTTTGTTTCCATGACGCTTGCCGCATGGGCAAATGGCGGTTTCACCGTTTATAACTGGGTAGTTTGCAGGGTCCATACCCGCAAAGGGTCCCCGTATCTTCATAGTCCGCCCCACGGAGGACCTCCACCCTTACAGCTCAGCCAAAGAACATCCAATACACCCGCACGCCTGTCACTTATCTAAGCAATCCTAAAGCGTCCCGCATAATGTCCGCCTTGCGGCTAAAGGCCTTTTAGCGTCCTTTATCCGTGCTGAGCGAGCCTTTACCGGCAGGGCTTTGCCTTATGGACTTATTCAGCGAACTGGCAAAAGATGACGAGGGCGGCTCCCCGCTCGCCTGGCGCATGAGGCCCGGGGACCTGGACGAGTTCGTCGGCCAGGAGCATATCATCGGCCCCGGCAAGATGCTGAGGCGCGCCATCGAGGCAGACCGCATAAGCTCGGTCATCCTCTTCGGCCCTCCGGGCTCAGGCAAGACCGCACTGGCGCACGTCATCGCAGGCAGGACGAAGGCCCTGTTCGAGCCTATAAACGCGGTGACCTCCGGCGTCGCGGACATAAGACGAGTCACCGCGCTTGCGGACAAAGAACGGAAGCATAGCGGCAGGAAGACAATACTCTTCGTGGACGAGATACACCGCTTCAACCGTGCCCAGCAGGACGCGCTCCTGCCGGACGTCGAGCGGGGCAACGTCATACTTATAGGGGCGTCCACCGCGAACCCGTTTTTTTCGATAATACCGGCGCTTTCGTCGAGGTCCCAGATATTCGAGCTGAGGCCGCTTTCGGCAGGGGACCTGGGCAGGTTGATCGACCGCGCGCTTGAGGACAAGGGGCGCGGGCTCGGCAATACCAGTGTGGAGCTTTCAGGCGAGGCGCGCGATTTCATCGTATCGCGCTCAGAGGGAGACGCAAGGCGGGCGCTTAACGCGCTCGAAGTCGGGGTACTCACGACCCGGCCAGGCAACGACGGTGTTGTGCGGTTCGACCTCGCGGTCGCGGAAGAGTCCATCCAGAAGAAGGCCGTGGTCTATGACGAGGACGAGCACTACGACACGGTATCGGCCTTCATCAAGAGCATGAGGGGGAGCGACCCCGACGCGGCCGTCTACTGGCTCGCGAAGATGATATACGCAGGCGAGGACCCGCTGTTCATCGCCCGGCGCATCATCATAGCCGCATCGGAGGACGTCGGGAACGCGGACCCGGGCGCACTCTCCGTGGCAGTGGCCGCGATGCAGGCGCTGGAGCACTTGGGGATGCCCGAGGGCAGGATACCGCTTGCACAGGCGGTGGTGTATGTCGCATCGGCGCCCAAGTCGAACGCATCCTACATGGCGGTCGAAGCGGCCATAAAGGACGTGGAGGAAGGGGTCGTGCTGCCGGTGCCCGTGCACCTGAAGGACGCGAGCTACAAAAGCGCGGGCCGGCTCGGGCGCGGCAAGGGCTACAAGTACCCGCATTCATACCCGGGACACTGGGTGGAGCAGGAGTACCTGCCCGAGAAGAAGGAATATTTCAAACCAGCCGATGAAGGGTACGAGAGCGTAATAAAGAAGATGCTGGATAAGCGCAGGGACAGCAAACAATGACGCACGAACACACCAGGGAGGGATAGCATCATGAACTATTTATGGGTTGCCATAGCAGCCATAGTCGGGCTGGCGGCCGGGATGCTCTTGAAGCGGGGCATGGCCGAGTCGAAGATAAAGGACGCCGAGGAGCAGGCCCGGCGCATACTGAAGGACGCTGAGCGTGACGCGGAGACCAAGAAGAAGGAGCTTCTTTTAGAGGCAAAGGACAAGCTCTACCAGCAGCGCTCAGACTTCGAGAAGGAGATCAAGGACCGCAGGACGGAGATAAACTCGCTCGAAAAACGCCTCATCCAGAAAGAGGAGCACTTAGACAAGAAGTCCGACCAGTTCGACAAGCGGGAGGGCGACATCGCCCGCAAGGAGAAAGACCTGGCGGGCCGCGAGAAGTCTATTACCGATAAGGAGCAGAAATACGATGACGGCATCCAGGAGCAGATACGCCAGCTCGAGCGCATAGCCGGCATGAGCTCCGAGGAGGCCATGAAAGAGCTGCTCGGCAAGATGGAGGACGAGGCGAAGCACGAGGGCGCGAAGATGATTAAGCGCATCGAGGAAGAGGCCAAGACCACCGCGGACAAGAAGTCCAAGGACATCATGGCCCTCGCGATTCAGCGCTACGCGAGCGACTACGTCGCCGAGTCTACGGTCTCGCTCGTCAACCTCCCGAACGACGAGATGAAGGGCCGCATAATAGGGCGCGAGGGCAGGAACATCAGGGCCCTCGAGGCCGCCACCGGCATCGACCTGATAATCGACGACACGCCGCAGGCGGTTATAGTCTCCGGCTTCGACCCGGTGCGCCGCGAGGTCGCGCGCCTGTCCATAGAGCGTCTGATGGCCGACGGCAGGATACACCCGGGCAGGATAGAGGAGGTCGTCGACAAGGTCCGGAAGGAGCTGGACGACACCATGCGCGAGGAGGGCGAGAAGGCGGCCTTCGACCTTGCGCTCCACGGGATACACCCCGACATAATCAAGCTCATAGGGCGGCTCAAGTACCGCACGAGCTACGGCCAGAACGTGCTGATGCACTCGCGCGAGGTGGCGTTCCTCTCCGGCGTCATGGCGGCGGAACTCGGCGTGGACGTGAAGCTCGCCAAGCGTGCCGGCCTGCTGCACGACCTGGGCAAGGCGGTCGACCACGAGATAGAAGGCACGCACGCGAGCATCGGCTTCGATATCGCAAAGAAGCACGGCGAGAACGCGAAGGTCTTGAACGCCATAATGGCGCACCACGGCGACGAGCCGTTCACCTGCGTCGAGTCTGTGCTGGTGGCCGCGGCAGACGCCCTGTCCGCTGCGAGGCCGGGCGCAAGGCGCGAGACGCTTGAGTCATACGTCAAGCGACTCGAGAAGCTCGAAGAGGTGGCGTCGTCGTTCAAGGGCGTGGACAAGTCCTTCGCCATCCAGGCGGGCCGCGAGATACGCGTAATCGTGAAGCCGGAAGACATAGACGACATAACCGCGTCCCAGATTTCAAGGGACATAGCTAAGAAGATCGAAGAGGAGATGGCATACCCCGGCCAGATAAAGGTCACGGTCATCCGGGAATCGAGATACGTGGAATACGCAAAGTAGATGAAAATCCTCTTCATCAGCGACATAGTAGGGAGCCCGGGCAGGGACGCGGTCAAGCAGCACCTGCCCGCCCTGAGGCAGAAATACGGGCCGGCGCTGATCATAGCGAACGGCGAGAACGCGGCCGGCGGCTTCGGCATAACCCAGAAGGTTACGGGCGAGCTCCTCGGGATGGGAATAGACATCCTGACCTCAGGGAACCACATATGGGACAAGAAGGAGATAATGGAGTACCTGGACCGGGAGGGCAGGCTGCTCCGGCCCGCGAACTACCCGCCCGGTGTACCGGGGTCCGGAAGCGCGGTTGTGACAGCCCGGAACGGCGTCAAGGTCGGGGTGCTGAACCTCATGGGACGCGCCTTCATGGCCAACCTGGACTGCCCGTTCCGACGCGCGAAGGAAGAGGTGGCAAAGCTCAGGGACGACGGAGCGAAGGTCGTGTTCGTTGACTTCCACGCGGAGGCTACTTCCGAGAAGATCGCCCTTGCAAGGTACATGGACGGTGAGGTCGTTGCGCTGGTCGGCACCCACACGCATGTCCAGACCGCGGACGAGAGGGTCTTCCCGCGCGGCACGGCCTATATTACCGACGTGGGCATGACCGGCCCGACCGAGTCCGTCATAGGCGTCACAATCGAGGCCGCGATAGAGAGGTTCCTTACGCACATCCCGCAGCGCTTCGAGACGGCCAAGGGCGATGCGTCGCTCCAGGCCGTGGTCGTAACGGCCGACCCGGTTACCGGGCTTTCCAAGGGCATAGAGCGGATAAATATCGGGGCCGACGAGGGGTAACCCTGCCGGCCCTTAAACCTCATCGGCCAAGTTGCTTCCCTAACCGGAGCGCCCGAAAAAATGCTCCACCAACTAATCAGATACCGCCCCATCATAAAGATACTCCGTAAAGAAAAATACGAGCCCGTCCTCGAGATAGGCCCCGGCTCCCAGGGCATCACGAAGTTCATGGACGTCATGGTGTACGGCGTCGACATGGACTTCAAGGACTACACTGGGTCCATGCGCGAGATAAGCCCGGACATCATACCGGCAATCGCAAACGCCGAGAACCTGCCGTTCAGGGATGGCTCCTTCGACATGGTCTTCTCGTGCGACATGCTGGAGCATGTGCCCGCCAACAGAAGAATCAAGGTCGTGTCCGAGATGGTCCGGGTGGCAAAGAGAAAGGTCGTGCTGGTTTTTCCCTGCGGGCAGGGCGCGCTCACGGGCGACAGGCTGCTTAACCGCATGTGCAGGACGTTCGGCAGGAAAGCGCCCGGATGGCTGGCGGAGCATTTAGACCTTGATTTTCCGACACGCGATGAGGCATTATCAATAGCCGGGGGCCTGGGCCTCCCGTACAGGGTGCGCGGCAACGCATTTCTCCCCCTGCACTACCTGGTCCTTGCCGCCGAGTCTGTCGGGGGTATCAAGAAATTATCTTCTGACTTCTCGGCAATCGGCAGGAAAAAACCGCGTGGTTTGAAAATGCTTTTGCTGACCGTCACCCTGAACACACTTTTAGCCTTTTCCGACCTGTGGCCGACGTACAGGGTCATGATAGAGATAGACAAGCCGTGAGGAAGTATTATGCAGCTTGATTTGGGCTTTGCCGCCCCGATGACCATAACCGAGCTTACCCGCCGGATAAAGGACTCGCTTGAGGCCGACTTCAGCGAGGTCTGGGTGCAGGGCGAGATAACCAACCTGAGGACACCGTCGTCCGGGCATATCTACTTCGCAATGAAGGACAAGGAGGCCCAGATACGCGCGGTCTTCTTCAGGATGGACAGCCGTTTCATGAAGTTCAGGCCGGAGGACGGCCTCGAAGTGGTTGTCAGGGGCCGCGTCACGGTCTACGAGCCGCGCGGGGAGTACCAGATAATCGTCGAGCATATGGAGCCGGTCGGGCTCGGTGCGATGCAGCTCGCCTTCCTCCAGCTCAAGGAACGGCTCGGGAAGGAAGGGCTCTTTGACCCGGCGCATAAAAGGCCTCTGCCTGCATACCCGAAGCGTTTAGGCGTAGTCACCTCGCCCACCGGCGCCGCGTTCAGGGACATCCTGAAGGTGCTCAGGAGGCGCGCTCCAGGCATGCAGGTACTGCTCGCCCCGGCGTCGGTGCAGGGCGACCTCGCCCCGTCCGAAATTGCGCGGGCCATATCGGACTTAAACTCATACGGCGGACTGGACGTGATAATTGCCGGGCGCGGAGGCGGCTCGCCCGAGGACCTTGCTGCATTCAATACCGAGACGGTTGCGAGGGCGATATACAACTCTGCCATCCCAGTCATATCCGCGGTCGGGCACGAGGTGGACTTCACGATAGCTGACTTCGTCGCGGACCTCCGTGCGCCCACCCCGTCCGCCGCCGCCGAGATAGTCGCGAGAAGCGAAGAAGAACTGAAAGATGCCCTTGCAAGCTTGCGCGGCCGGATGGTATACTCTACCACCCAGGCGATGAGGTATCTGCGTGCGAGGCTCGACTCGGAGACCCGTGCCCTGCCCGACGTCAGGCGGCTTGTCCAGGACCGGATTCTGCGGCTGGACGAGAAGGCCGAAAGGCTGAAGGTGGCGGCGGCTTACCTCATGCAGGGCAAAAGACAGAGGCTTGAGAACGCCGCTGTCCGTCTGTCGGCGCTTGAGCCGCTCGCGCCTCTTGCGCGCGGGTTCGCACTTGTGAGGAAGCTGCCGGACATGGAGCTTGTCAGGGACGCATCAGGCGTCAAGGTGGGCGACCGGCTCGGCCTTCAGCTTCAGAGGGGCGCGCTGGAATGCAGGATTGAGAAGAAAGTTCCATAGCCTCTGCAACCGGGCCTGCGTCCCCGACGTAAGCCTGCGCATTCTGGAAAACAGGAGACGCCGTGAAGAAATTAGCCCTTTTGCTGTTATTTATAACCTTATTCACCTTTTCCGCATGCTCGAACAAGCAGCCTGAAGGCCCGGCCGCTCCACAGCTGAAGGCATACAAAGTCGGGACGGAACCTCTCGAGCCCAGGCTCATAGAACAGGATGCTTATAACATCCCTTACTGGCTTGCCAATAAAGCCAGCGGCCGCGTGCTGGTCCGCATATCCCCCATGGACGGGCTCGGGCCGGTAAAGGACGATGCTCTCGAAAAGATACGTTCTTTCCAGAAGTCCGGGGATATGAATGGAATTATATCGGTCTCGGACAGCAGGCGTCCCGACGCGCTTGTCAGGCATTTTAACACCGCATGGCTTGCGCACACGCTCGGGGTGGCGGACGAGGTTTACGTCGTAGCCCCGCTTTTCGAAAGCCTTACGGTGGACGACCTGGACGGCATCAAGAGTTCGCTCACAGAGGAATATCCGGACCAGCAGAAGGATATCGAGGGGCTTACCCTGACGGGCGCAGTTGCGGAAGGCACTATCAACGGCGTCCCAGTCAAGATATCGTGCCTGCAGGACCTGCCCCGGACCGACAAGCCGGTGCTCCTTGAGATTGACCTCTCTTTTTTCGAGACGCTTTACAAAAACGAGAAGAACACGCCCATACTCGGGATAATCAAAGGCTTCTTTAAGACTCTCAAGGAGGCAGGGGTCGTCTCCGACCAGGTCACGATCGCCATGTCCAACGAAGATGGGCTTGCACCGTTGAAGTTCCGTTTCATGGGCCGTTACCTCGCACAGCTTCTTAAGGAGCCCGGCCTTATAGACAGTAGCGACCCTCCGGCTCTGTGGTCGGAAAGGGCAGCGGCCTGGAAGACGGAGCAGATGTCACCCCGCGAGTCTGTTGCGATATACAAGAACATCGCAAAGAAGTTTCCCGGCGACGCGGCCAGCCGCTATGACTTGTCAGAGGTATACTTCGGCCTCGGCGACCTGGACGGGGCGAAGCAGGAACTGGCCGAAGCTATAAAGCTCGACCCCGGTTACGGCTCTGCCTGCCAGGCCTATGCCGATACCCTAAAGAAAAAAGGCAAGGAGAAGGATGCCGAGGGGTTCATGGCCCTTCTAAAGTAATACAGCGGCTCAAAGGCAACGGCTTTATTGAGGCGGGGCATAGAAAAAGTATATTGCTTCTTTTGTCCTTCTCTGCTATCTTTTCACGTATGCGTGAAATGCCTGCCGTCAAAAAGCGGTTATACGCGGTCCCGCTCATACTTACCGTCGTCGCACTTTCCTATTTTAACGCGCTGTCAAACAAGTTCGTCTACGACGACGTCTTCCTCGTCGTCAAGAACCCTTACATAAAAAGCCCACACAACATACCAGCCCTCTTCACTACCGGGTATTGGGCTTCCATAGGCAAGACTTGCGGGCTTTACAGGCCCCTGACGATGTTTTCTTTCCTTTCCGAGCATTCCATCGACGGACTTAACCCGTTTATATTCCACCTCGACAACGTACTATTGCATCTGCTCTGCTCAATCCTCGTCTATCTCTTGTTATACGCTATTATAAAGGACGTAAAGGGTCCCCTCTTCGCCGCGCTTATTTTCGCGGCCCACCCCGTCCATACCGAGGCCGTCGCCTGGGTGTCCGGAAGGGCCGAGCTCCTTTCCGCATTTTTTTCCCTCGCCTCGTCGCTGGTCTTCATTAAAAGGCCGTCTGGTTACCGCAATGTTTTGCTGTCATGTTTTCTTTTTCTGTTCGCGGTCCTGTCCAAGGAGTCCGCCGCTATCCTGCCGCTCCTGCTTGGAGCTTACCTGTTGCTCTTCGAGAGCCCTCAGCCCGGCCAAGGCCGCTTGTCTCTTCTTGCCATGAGGCTTTATCCTTTCATGGTCACTTTGTTTATATACCTTCCCGCCAGATTTTACGCATTGGGCATGTCAATCACTCCGTCGGGTCCCGAACAAATTCTTTCCGGAATCAGCCCTTATCATGTATTCCTTACCATGTGCGAGGCGTTAACCCATTATATCAGACTGAGTTTCCTACCTATCGGACTTTCCGCGGAATATCTGTTCCTGAACTTCGGGCCGTTTTACCAATTAGATGTATTGTTCCCCCTCATCCTGGTTGCTATTTTATTACTATACATGAAGAAGCTGCAAGTCTTTAACAAGGCTTCGCTTTTCGGGATATTGTGGTTTCTAATAGCCCTTCTCCCTGTGTCCAACATAATACCGGTCGGTATAGTAATGGCCGAAAGGGTCATGTACATCCCATCCATCGGCCCCTGCTTGTTGCTTGGACTTGCATTTTCCTGGGCGTCGTCCATGCCCGGGCGCAGGCGTATTTACTATTCATTACTGGCGTGCCTGATCATCCTTTTCTCAATAGGCACAATTAGCCGAAACCCTGCATGGAATGACCAGTCATTATTCGTACGTCACCGCATAGAATACATGTCGGGCCGCGTCGATAGGTATCCCGAATATCCTTTTTTCAAGGTCCTTCTTGCAGCCCAACTCATAACCCAGGGCGAATATGGCCCAAAAACCGAACTGCTGCTCAAGGACGCGTTACGGATGAACCCCAATATGTATGAGGCCCATTATCTGATGGCCGAGTTTTACAGACACGGATCGAAGTTAGATTTGTCGCTCGGGGAGATAAAGACCGCCATCGGTTTATACAAGGACAGCGAGGCGTTCAATTTCGCGGGCGGGGTCCTGGAGTCGCTTGGACGTTATGACGAGGCCGAGGCCATGGTGGACGAGGCGATAAAGAGATACCCTCGGAAAGCCGATTATTACCTGAACAAGGCCTACATACTGCTGTCCAAGGGAGACACGGACGGCGCATTTGACTTCTTTGAGAAATCTTCCTCTCTCGACCCCAACGACTACGAGGCGTTCCTTCAACAGGGTATAATCCTGGGGTCCAGGCACCAGTACACGGCCTCGATTGAAAAGTTAGGTCAGGCTGCCAAGATTACCCCTGACAGGCCCGACGTCCATTATTATCTGGCTGTGGCATACCTGGGTACAGGGTCCAAAGACAAGGCAGCAGCAGAACTTGGCAAGGCCCTTTCATTGGATCCCGGCTACAAAGACGCAGCCAACCTTTTAAACTCGCTTCGGTAGACCGGGTCTTCCGCAACCTTACACGCTGAGCTTGACCAAGCCTTCATGGTTAATCCTTCCCCTAAGCGACGCCGAACAAGGATGCGATGGGGTGCCGGTTGTTTGAACCTCACGGCATCGCGCCGGAGTTTGCCCCGGCCTTTGAGCCAGGGCGGTGACGACTAACGCTATCGCCGTTGAAGGAATAAAAGGGCCATGGTATTGTCTTTGCGAGGGGCAGGAAGCGACGCGGGGTAATCTCAGGTATTTCATACTGCTATTGGCTGAGGTTGTTTCTCTTCACTCGCAATATCACGCGGATATGTTGTGTCCTTTCCTTAAACAGCCTATCATCTTGCCCGCACTAAACGAGAAAGCTTTCTTATAACGTAGGGCCCAAACAAGAAAGGGCTGACGTTATTGTCGACGTCAGCCCTTTCAGTTTCATTTGCGTTCACACTCCCTTTAACAGGGGTGTACGCTCGAGCTTGCCACTACCCTGGGCGCGGTGTACTTTATCTTCATCTTGGCTTACCCCCTTTCCTTTTTACTTGGCTATATGCGCTGTCGCTTGTTGCATGCCGTTATGGCTGTTA